>Ga0105095_10000986_pt1 | contig 14430 bp, 16 predicted proteins | sample PPLLak2March2015_2_FD_79180 | JGI IMG/M metagenome (GOLD analysis project Ga0105095, IMG submission 79180) | Freshwater sediment microbial communities from Prairie Pothole Lake near Jamestown, North Dakota, USA - PPLs Lake P8 Core (3) Depth... | ecosystem: Environmental > Aquatic > Freshwater >... | reverse complement strand
CTCTGATGGATGGTTCATGGGAATTTTGCCTAAGCTTACCACGGGAATATGGGTTGGTGCTGAGGACAGGTCAATTCATTTTGATAAACTGGCTCTTGGATCCGGTGCAAATATGGCTTTGCCAATATTCGGAATTTATTTGCAGAAAATCTATAATGACAATACCCTGCATATTACACCAGAGGATGTTTTTGAAAGACCACCTGGATTTAATGTACAGATCGATTGTCAGGTTAACGATATCAAAGCAAATTACCTTGATGATGAGTTATGGGAAGAGGATTTTAAGTAATTCCCAGTATTACCTTATTTTTTTTACGATCACTTTATTGCCTTCAAGAAAGGGTTTCCATTCCTTAGCAAGAATCATATTAGCATATTTGAAATAGAGCCTGGTCCGTATACTTGCTTGGCCGCTATCTTTTGCATCCTTGAATTCACCTGTAAATTCATAAGAGTCGGAGTGCAAATGAGAATCATGAAAAATCCTGATAATCTCAATAACTGTTGACACTACCCTGTATATCTCGCCACGGTTGGTTTCTGAATATTCGTCTTCGAATTCTTCACTGAGCACACTGAAATTCACGATATTCCCGAGATAGTTATCTCTTTTCTTACCAAACCTGACCTGGTATTTCAAACCGCTTTCAGTAGTGAAATAATATGTATCACCGGTTGGTATTTCGGGAGACTGTATAGGGTAGGGTTCAGCTGCAGTCTTATATTCAGGCGATATTAATTGACTTTCTCCCATGACAGGTATGATTATTAACCGTAAAGTTAATTTTTCACAGTGAAAAATTACTTGAATAAACGCTTAAATACATCTTCAACCTTCCCTGCAAATTCTATACCTATCTTGAAACGGTTAATATTAGTTGATTTACGGTTAATATATTTTGAGACAAAAATTTTTGTAAATCCAAGTTTCTCAGCTTCGGCTATTCTTTGCTCAATCCTGTTAACCGGCCTTATCTCACCTGATAATCCTACTTCAGCAGCAAAACATATTTTTGGATCCACCGGGAGGTCATTATTCGATGAAAGAATGGAAACTACTACGGCAAGGTCTATTGCCGGGTCATATATCTTCAGGCCACCGGCAATATTCAGAAAGACATCTTTAGCTGAGAGACGAAATCCTGCTCTCTTTTCCAGAACTGCCAGCAGCATACCCAGCCTTCTGAGATCGAATCCTGTACTTGATCTTTGAGGTGTTCCATAAACTGCACTGCTTACAAGGGCCTGTACTTCAATCAGAAAAGGCCTTATTCCATTAATTGTTGAAGCTATTGCAACCCCGCTAAGATTTTCATCATACTGGGAAAGCAGGATCTCCGAAGGATTAATTACTTCCCTCAATCCGGTTCCTGTCATTTCAAAAATACCCAGATCAGCAGTCGAACCATACCGGTTTTTAACTGACCTGAGAAGCCGGTACAGATTAACATCATCCCCCTCAAACTGAAGTACTGTGTCTACAATATGTTCCAGGACTTTTGGCCCGGCAATATGGCCTTCCTTATTTATATGACCAATCAGTATAACAGGAATGTGATTTTCCTTTGCATATCTTATTAAACGGCTTGAGCATTCCCTTATCTGGGCAACACTTCCGGGGGAAGAATCAATAAGATCGGTATATAATGTCTGGATGGAATCAATAATTATAAGCTCCGGTGAGAAATCCGAAATCTGATCAAGTATGCTTTCCAGGTAAGTTTCTGTAAGAATAAAACAATTCTCATGCAATTTCCCTATTCGTTCTGCTCTCAGCTTAATTTGTTCTGCACTTTCTTCCCCCGATATATACAGGATCTTCAGTTTATTCATTAATAATGCAAGCTGAAGCGCAAGGGTTGATTTACCGATCCCCGGCTCACCTGCAATAAGTACTGTTGATCCGGGGACGAGACCCCCGCCAAGGATCCTGTTCAATTCTGATATACCGGTATGAATCCTGCTTTCATTACTGGCAGTTATTTCAGTTATTTTACGTGGAACACTGTGCAGAATTTTTTCTGAGGATGAACGTTTTTTTTCCCTTACCACTATCTCTTCAACATAGCTGTTCCATTCATTGCAGGAAGGACAATGGCCAATCCATTTGGGAGATTTTGAGCCACAGGTCTGACAAACATATTCTGTTCTGGCTTGTACCATTTTTCAGTATACTCAGTTACCGGAATTGATTTTCTTGATTATTGAAGTTGTTGAATAGCCTTTTACCAGTGGAAGTGACAATACCTTGCCGCCATAAGAACTGACAAGATCGTACCCAACAATAGTTTCAACCTGATAGTCCCCGCCCTTCACAAGGATATATGGCTTTATTATTTTAAGTAGTTCCAGTGGGGTATCTTCCCCGAATAATACAACATAATCAACAAATACAAGTGCTGAAAGGCTGATTGCTCTGGATTCCTGATCCTGTAAAGGACGGTTCGGGCCCTTGAGCCTTTTAACCGAAGAATCAGTATTCAGTCCGACAATAAGAACATCTGCAAGATCAGAGGCATCTGAAAGATACCGGATATGTCCTTTATGGAGTATATCAAAACAGCCATTTGTAAACACTATTTTAAGTCCTTTTTCTCTGATTTGATGCAGTATATCATCCAGCTCATTTCTGGTGAGGATCTTATTTTTCAGTCTTTTGTAGGTATTCATAATTACAAAATAACAGAAAAATCAGGCAGGAATTGTTTTTTTATTCCGTCGACCGGACATAATCAGGATAATTGAAACAGTTCCCAGGATAATCGTCCACACAGCCTGTGATCCATGTGTAATCGTCGCGAAAGCTAGCCCTTCTTCCCTGGATAATCCGTAGAGCATCATTCCGAGGGAAACAATCCAGTGATATGCACCTATACCACCCTGAACTGGGACGACAAATGCAAAAGCCCCAATTACACATACAAACAATCCATCTATGAGCTTTAAATCACTTGTGGACGAAAATGCAAAAAAAGCTGCATAGGTCATCAGCCAGTAAAAAATCCAGATTAACAGTGAGGTCACAATAAATGTAAAACCCCTCTTCATTGTATATACTGTTTTCAGTCCGGATAATATTCCTTTAATAATTTCTTTAAGTTTTACAAAGAATTTCCATTTTGCCAGATTTGAACGGTATCTGTATGCAAGAACCAGTAAAATAACAGGTAAGCCGATAACGAGTATCCAGATAAATATGGATGTTTCAATGATGGATGATATAAAATTGCCAAAAGGCTCTAATATCTGGGGCTTAATAAAAATGCTGAAAAACTCGAATCTTGCTGTGATCAGGATCACCAGAAAAATTACAAGAGTTATAACATCAACTCCCCGTTCAATTATAACGGTCCCAAATAATTTATCCGCCGGGATTTTCTCTGATTTAGCAAGCACTCCGCATCTGGTAATTTCCCCGATCCTTGGGAAGGCATAATTGGCCAGATAACCAATCATCATAGAAAAAAAGGTGTTCTTAAAGGCAGGATGAAAATTCAGTGCCTCAATCAGTAAATTCCATCTGTAAGCCCTTACAAGGTGGGAGCATGTCAGCAGTGCAACCGAAACAATAATCCAGATATATTTTGCATTTTGGATTTCTGTCCATAATTTCTTAATGTCAACACCCCTGAAAGCAAAATACAGCAGAGCTAATCCGATGGACAGGAATAAAAGAAATCTAAGAATGTTAAAGATTTTTTTTTTCAAGGAAAGCTAATTGATGAGTTTATTGGTGGAAGTGTCAGGGAAAATGATTTTCGGCTTAAAAGTTTTTGCTTCCTCAAAATCCATCAATGCATATGAGACGATCAGGATGATATCCCCGACAACAACTTTCCTTGCGGCTGGTCCGTTCATGCATATTTCACCAGATCCCCTTTTGCCTTTAATGACGTATGTGTCTAATCTTTCACCATTATTAACATTAACTACCTGCACCTTTTCTCCGGCAATAATATTAGCTGCATCCATCAGGTCTTCGTCAATGGCAATACTTCCGACATAATTAAGGTTGGCTTCAGTGACCGATACCCTGTGAATTTTAGATTTAAGGACTTCAACGTACATGATCCGACAAAGGTACTAAGAAATTTTAATATTGTCTATTAACCGTATATGCCCTGCTTTAACAGCAATGCAGGCTATTACAGGTGAGTTATCAGGCCATTTTTTCAAAGGTATCATATCGGATTCCATGACAAATTCGAAGTATTCAGTTTTCAGGTTTGGATCTGAATCAATCCGGGAAATGACCAGATCCTTCAGCTCCATAATTTCCATTTTTCTGGCAATGCTTTTTGCATGTTTGAGTACTTTAGAAATCCTTGCAGCTGATTTCCTTTGAGCGGTAGAAAGCAAACGGTTCCTGGAGCTCATTGCGAGTCCGTCAGTTTCCCTGATAATAGGACATGAAACAATCTCCACAGGCAAACCAAGCTGATGAACAAGATTTTTAATAATGACAAGCTGCTGAAAATCCTTTTCCCCGAAATATGCTCTATCAGGCTCTAAAATAGAAAAAAGACGGCTTACAATCTGGGCAACTCCATTAAAATGGCCAGATCTGTATTTCCCTTCCATATGTTTATCAAGGGTCCCGAAATCAAACACTCTCTGGTCTTTCTCAGGATAGATTTCTTCTAATGAAGGAACGAATGCCAGATCACATCCTTTTAGCCTTATCAGTTCAAGATCTTTATCAATATCTCTTGGATAATTATTAAAATCATTTCTATCGTTGAACTGAGTAGGATTTACAAAGATACTGATGACAGAAATATCATTACTCCTGAGACTGGCATCTATCAGAGAAAGATGTCCTTCGTGCAGGGCTCCCATTGTAGGTATCAGACCAATGGATTTTCCCTCTTGACGGAATATAGAAAGGAAACTACGGGTCTCATTTATTAGATTACTGACAAGCATAATCTGACAGGAAAGATGCAAATATAGATTAATATTAAATTAAAAGTATATTCCAAGCAGATCACATAACCTGTTAATAACATGTGAATAAGAATGGAGTCAGAATAATTTTGTACTTTTGTAGAGATTTAAGTTAATTATGAAAAAGGCACGAGTTCTATTCATTTGCAAGGAAATCACACCATACTTACCTGAATCCGAAATGTCCAGGATCGGCCGATATCTTCCTCAGGGCATACAGGAAAAGGGAAGAGAAATAAGAACCTTCATGCCAAAGTACGGATGCGTTAATGAGAGACGGAATCAGCTTCATGAAGTGATACGCCTGTCTGGAATGAATCTGATCATTAATGATACAGACCATCCTCTTATTATTAAAGTTGCCTCTATTCAATCTGTAAGGATGCAGGTGTATTTCATCGATAATGAGGATTATTTTCAACGGAAATTTGTACTCACTGATGAGAAAGGAAAATATTTTGAAGATAATGATGAACGTGCTATTTTTTTCACCCGCGGAGTTCTGGAAACTGTAAGAAAACTGAGATGGTCTCCTGACATTGTTCACTGTCATGGCTGGATAACAGCTCTTATCCCTTTATACCTGAAGAAGGCATATGCTGATGATCCGCTCTATTCAAATTCCAAGGTTATCTATTCGGTTTATGATGATGGATTTGATGCTCTGTTAAATGATAAATTCAGTAAGAAGCTAAGGGTAGATGGCATTACAGAGGAAGATGTCAGTATAGTTAAAAAACCCACCTACGAAAATCTGACCCACCTTGCCCTTAAAATGTCGGATGGCATCATAATAGGTGATAAACAAATCGGTAAAAATATCCTTAAGCATATTAAATCTTCAAAAAAACCAGTTCTGGATTATAAACCCGAGGATGAATATATTGATGCCTACTCAGATTTTTACGATCAGATACTATCCGGTCACTGTAACGAATAAATAAATAATTATGTGTGGAATTGTAGGTTATATAGGGAATAAAAATGTTTACCCTGTTCTGATGAACGGACTTAAGAGATTGGAATACAGAGGGTATGATTCCGCCGGGATTTCAATCTTAAACCACGGGATCAAAGTATATAAGAAAAAAGGTAAAGTTTCGGATCTTGAATCCTTTGTTGCAGATAAAGATTTATCCGGCACAACCGGTATTGGTCACACCCGCTGGGCTACTCATGGAGCACCGAATGATATTAATGCACATCCGCATGTCTTAATGAAGGGACATTTTGTTATCATTCATAATGGCATTATTGAAAATTATAATGTCCTTAAAAAAAAGCTTATAGAGGATGGTTATAAATTCAAGAGCGAAACAGATACTGAAGTCCTGGCCAATTTAATTGAATATCTCTATTTGCAAGAAAAAATGACAGCTGAACTTGCTGTCAGACTGGCTCTTACCCAAGTTGTCGGAGCATATGGTATTCTCATCTTATGCAAAGATGAACCCGACAAGATCATTGCTGCCCGTAACGGAAGCCCATTGGTTATTGGTATTGGTAAAAATGAATACTTCATCGCCTCAGATGCCACACCTATTGTAGAATATACAAAAAGTGTTGTATATCTGAATAACGAAGATGTGGCTGTTATTAAGAAAGATGAACTCATCCTCAAAACGATACAAAATGACAAATTGGTTCCAAAGATTCAACAGCTTGACCTGGACCTTGAAGGAATAGAAAAAGCAGGATTTGACCATTTTATGCTGAAAGAAATCTATGAACAACCCCATTCAATTCAGGATACTTTCAGAGGCAGGATTGCGGCTGATCTTTCATATATTAAGTTAGGGGGATTATACGATGTAATGGATCGCCTTATAAATGCCAGGAGGATAATAATTATAGGATGTGGCACATCATGGCATGCAGGATTAGTGGGGGAATATCTCTTTGAAGATCTTGCCAGGATTTCTACAGAGGTGGAATATGCTTCCGAATTCAGATACAGGAATCCGCTTATAAATACGGATGATGTTGTTATTGCCATAAGTCAGAGTGGTGAGACGGCTGACACACTGGCAGCGATACATCTTGCAAAATCTGCCGGTGCATTAGTTCTGGGTATATGTAATGTGGTCGGTTCGAGTATTCCAAGGGAGACCGATGCAGGAGTTTATACTCATGCAGGTCCGGAAATTGGAGTAGCATCTACAAAAGCATTTACAGCACAGCTAACTGTTCTTGCCATGATGGCAATAAGTATTGGTTATAAAAGAGGATATTTGAAAGACGATAGATATAAGGCACTGATCCGGGAACTCACTGAAGTTCCTGTCAAAATTGAGAAAATTCTAAGTTGTAATGATGATTTCAAACAGATTGCCAGATTGTACAAATTGGCCAATAATTTTCTTTACCTGGGCAGGGGATATTTATTTCCTATAGCACTGGAAGGAGCTCTAAAGCTTAAAGAGATATCCTATATACATGCAGAAGGATACCCGGCAGCTGAAATGAAACACGGTCCTATTGCTCTGATCGATGCAAGAATGCCTGTCGTTGTAATAGCAACAAAGGATAAGTCATATGACAAAATCGTAAGTAACATCCAGGAAGTTAAAGCCAGGAATGGAATTGTTATAGCCATTGTCACTGAGGGTGATACTGTAATCAGGAATCTTGCTGATCATGTACTTGAGATTCCCAGGGCTGAAGAAGGTTTAACACCATTACTCGCTGTGATCCCTCTCCAGTTGTTATCTTACCATATTGCGGTGATGAGAGGCTGCAATGTCGACCAACCCCGGAATCTCGCAAAATCAGTTACAGTAGAATAAGAAAAAAGTAATTATTTGCAGGGAGATTAACAGATGATTTTCAATTCACAGTAACTGACATTAATGCAGACATTACTGCGACAAAAACCAGCAAAAATAATACTGCAATAAATTTCGTAATATCCCTATTGGATGACTTATTATAATAGGCTATATAAGCTGGAAGAAAAAATATAAAGGGAGCAATCAGACCTACCGTGATCATGATGCCTGCCCCCGGCCAATGCATGATTTTGAACAATGCTGCTGAGAAACTGATCAATAACGTAACAAAGATGCTCAGGTATAAGTAGGCATTCTTTTTTTCCTGATTATATTTATTCAGCAGTGCGGCAGGTACAAAAAATAATGTAAAAAAAGTAATTGATATTAATAATAATACTCCTGCACCTGGCCAGTGCTGAATCTTAAAGGTTGTACCGATCGTTATTAACACAGCACTGACGATTCCTGAAATATAAATTACTTTATTCATGGCTTAATAATTTTTTAATTTTCTCATGAAATTTAACTTACGGTCAATTATGAAATATTCAGATTGAATAGAGTTGATGTCAGAATGAACCAGATAACTCCAACAAGGAGAAATATAAATTCAAAAGTCACATATTCTTTCTCTTTATAGACTTTGAAGGCATACCAGGGAAGAAATACAAGGACAAATACCATTGGTCCCACAGTTAATAACAACGATCCCCCGGGCCAATGCATTATCTTAAAGAGAAGCCCGGTTATATGTATCATTCCCGATACTACTCCAATGATAAGGACCAGATTAAGATCTTTTCTGCCTGAATCTTTAATCTTAACATAAAGGAAGGTTGGTAAAAACAAAAGTACTATTACTGAAATACCTATAGTTATTAATATACCTGCGCCCGGCCAGTGCTGAACTTTTAATAAAATCCCGGCCATCAACGGCAGAAAACTTAAAAAGCCAAATAAATAAAGGAAAAAGCGTTTTCCTTTGTTTTCTTTGTAAAGCACATAAATTGCTGAAGGCAAAAAGAAAATGCAAAGCAGGAAAAATCCCAATGCCATAAGCGGGCCGGCACCAGGCCAGTGTTGGATTTTAAACAGAGCAGCCACCGCCAGTAAAGAAGGTGCAGTTACTCCCGAAATTTTCATAATTGATTTCATAAAACGGTAGGTATTATTGGTTAATAATAAAGTCTCTTCCTGGATTTTTCTGCACCTGTTTTTTCCCATCCATTGCTTAATATTTGCGTAAGCATCTTCGAAACAAATACCCCTGTCCATTTCAAATTCAATATCACAACAGATATGATCCACCAGGTCATGGAAAAGATGAGAATAATTTATGCTTTCCCTGATGAGTTCTTTTTTAATCCTCTCCACCTGTTGTAAACTGAGTTCAGCCATTTTTAAATGCAAGTTTGGATTGAATAATGGAACCTATTGTTTCAAGGAAAATTTCCAGTTCTTTCACCTTCTCTTCTGCATTCTTCATCCCTTTTTTGGTCAGCTTGTAATAGATCCTGATGCGGTTATTGATATTTTCAGAATCCGTAACAACATCGCCGTCCTTTTCAAGTTTATGAAGGATTGGGTAGAGCGCTCCATAGGTAAGTTTTATCTTACCCTGGGATAAGATCCCAACCTTCTGAGTGATCTCATACCCGTACATTCTGCCATGCTCAGCCAGAAGCTTCATGACAATTGATTTCAGCGATCCTTTAAGTAATTCTCTTGGTATCATGGTTATATTATATAATATAAACTTATATATAACAAAAATATTATATTTTATTTTAAAAACAAAGAAAAAATGGAAATTTTTTTGACTCTCACCCTTTAAAATTACGGGGCTGTGTTAAAAATATATTTAAATGGAAACCCTGATTATTTCTCCGGATTAAAGTATTATGGTTAAGCCTAAGATTGTAGATTTTTTTGGAGGTGTAAGGAATTTCAGCATTTAAATATATTTTTGACAAAGCCCCTCCAGGGTGAGAGTCAGTAAAATATTTTAAATCTGGATCCAGGTGATAATTAAAGATTATCTCTTCAGATACTGTTTTTCGTAATACTTCTCATATTCTCCGGAAAGGACATGATCAAGCCATTCTGAATTCTGAAGATACCAGTCGACAGTTAATTCCAGGCCATCTTTAAATTCGATGGTAGGTTTCCATCCGAACTGATTACGGATTTTTGATGAATCGATGGCATACCTGAGGTCGTGACCTGCACGATCTTTAACAAATGTTGTTAAACTTGCGGAAGCTCCTGTTTCCCTGTTCAGTTTCCGGTCCATTATATCACATAGCAGGCGGATAAGGTCAATATTTTTCCATTCATTATTGCCTCCGATGTTGTAAGTCTCACCATGAATACCCTTCTGAAACAACTGATGAATTGCTCTTGCATGGTCCACAACAAATAACCAGTCACGTATATTTTCGCCCTTACCATATACCGGAACAGGTTTACTGTTCTTGATATTGCTGATTGCAAGGGGTATAAGTTTTTCGGGGAACTGGTTTGGCCCATAATTATTTGAACAGTTGGAAATAACTACAGGGATTTTATAAGTGTGCCAGTATGCTTTTACCATGTGATCTGACCCGGCTTTGGAAGCTGAATAAGGACTCCTGGGATCGTAACGGGTAGTTTCGGTAAAAAAACCTTCTTTGCCAAGTGATCCAAATACTTCATCAGTAGAGATATGAACGAATAAGTTGTTTTCAAAGGGCTCTTTCCAGGTTTTTCTGCAGGCATTCAGAAGATTTGCAGTACCGGTGATGTTGGTATGCAGAAAGGCAAGTGGATCCATAATTGATCTGTCAACATGTGATTCGGCTGCAAGATGAATCACCGCATCAGGTTTATATTTCAGGAAAACCTCATCCACCTGAGCCACATCGGCAATATCTCCCTTAATGAAAGAATAGTTATTAGAATTTTCAATATCCCTCAGGTTTTCCAGGTTCCCGGCATATGTCAGGTTGTCAAGGTTTAAAATGGAACAATCCGGATAGTGCTTAACAAACAGTCTCACCACATGAGATCCGATAAATCCGGCTCCCCCGGTGATAAGGATGTTTTTAGTCATTTTTAAAGTAAAATATTGGTCGTAAAATAACCGCTAATTCTGATCAGTAGCTTTATTCTGTGATTCATTCCTGAAATGCTGCTCCCCTTTCCAGGCCGATTTAAGAGTGTCTTCCAAAGCTGTTTCTGCTTTCCAATTAAGTTCACTGTTAGCGAGAGTCGTATCAGCCCATACCCGGGGAACATCTCCTTCCCTGCGTCCGGTAATTCTGTAATTGACTTTGACACCTGTGGATCTTTCAAACGCCTTAATCATTTCCAGTACGGAAACACCTTTACCGGTTCCCAGATTAAAGACCTCACAGTCAAGTTTGTTTTTTTTCCGGAGCAGTCGTTCAATAGCATTCACGTGAGCTTTGGACAGATCAACAACGTCAATATAGTCCCTGATACATGAGCCATCCGGTGTATCATAGTCATCACCGAAAACTTTGAGCTCCTTATGTATACCATATGCTGTTTGTGTAATGAAGGGTACAAGATTACCCGGAATGCCGGCTGGCAATTCTCCGATAAATCCTGAAGGGTGGGCACCTATTGGATTAAAATACCTTAATGAGATTGCTTTAATGGGAAGTCCGGCATTAACCGATCCCGAAATTATTTCTTCTGAGATCTGTTTGGTACTGCCATATGGTGAATTTGCCTTTTTCATCGGTGAGTTTTCAGTAACCGGCAGAACATCCGGTTTACCATAAACCGTGCAGGAAGATGAGAAAACAAAATATTTCACTCCATACTTAACCATTATTTTGAACAGATGAATGAGTGAAAATATATTGTTTTCGTAATACATCAAAGGTTTCCTGACTGATTCAGGGACTGACTTGTAAGCTGCGAAGTGAATGACAGCTTTAATATCCGGATGACGGATGAAAAAATCTTCAAGCAGGTTTTCTTCCAGCAGATCTATCTTTTGGAACAGAGGCTTTTTACCTGTTATCTTTTCTATGCCATTAATAACTTCCTTTCTCGAATTTGAAAGGTTGTCTATTATAGCAACACGAAATCCTGCCTGGATCAGCTCAACAGCAGTATGGGAACCAATGAATCCGGTCCCACCGGTTACAAGAATAAGCTCATTCATTTTTAGGATCTGAGATATTTTTATAGGCTCAGATATTGGAACTTTTTATTCAATTTTTTGTAAATCCCTTTTATATCAACCAGTATAAAATTATCCTTGCCCAAAGATCTGAAATAATCTTCATCAAGATTAAGATATTCCTTGTGGCCTACTGCAACTATTACAGCATCATACTGGGGAGCTGGCTTATCAACAAGAACAACTCCGTATTCAGCCTTCACATCTTTAGCTGATGCCCTGGGATCAATAACATCAATATTCAGTCCGAAAGATTTTAATTCATTAATTACATCAACAACTTTGGAATTTCGAATATCGGTCACATTCTCTTTAAATGTTATACCCATAATAAGGACCTTCCATTTTTTAAGATCAACTGAATTCCGGATCAGCCTTTTGACAAGCTGTTCGGCAATATAAGCGCCCATATTATCATTAATTGACCTGCCAGCATTGATGATCTGCGCATGGTGACCGAACTGCTTTGCTTTATAGGAAAGATAATATGGATCAACACCTATACAATGCCCGCCAACAAGACCCGGATAAAACCTCAGGAAATTCCATTTTGTAGCTGCAGCTTCAAGGACCTCATAAGTGTTGATCTCCATTTTATTGAAGATCATGGACAGTTCATTCATGAAAGCAATATTGATATCCCTTTGCGTATTTTCAATGATCTTGGCAGCCTCAGCAACTTTAATGGAGCCTGCTCTGTAAACTCCGGCAGTGATAATCAGTTCATATGTCAAGGCAATTTCTTCAGCTGCTTCAGGATCACACCCTGATGTAACTTTAAGGATTTTTGTCAGAGTGTGTTCTTTATCACCGGGATTTATGCGTTCAGGTGAAAAACCGACCTTGAAATGCTTTATATATTTAAGTCCTGATAGATCTTCCAGGATAGGCACGCAATCCTCCTCCGTACAGCCGGGATATACGGTGGATTCATATACCACATAATCCCCTTCTTTCAATACCTTTCCGACAGTCCGTGTAGCTGATAACAAAGGTTCAAGATCCGGCAGCTTATGGTCATCAATAGGAGTAGGTACTGCAACAATATAGAATTTTGCTTTCCTCAGATCCTCCGGATTTGAAGTAAATGATATATCGCATCCGCGAAATGCTTAGAGGGCAACTCATTACTGGGATCGATACTTTTTTTCATGAGCTGGACCCTGTCATTCTTCATGTCATATCCAATAACTGAAATCTTTCTTGCAAACTCCAATGCAATCGGCAGTCCGACATAGCCAAGGCCAATAACTGCCAGTTTCTCTGATTTGTTTACTAATTCATTATACATTTTGTGAGATAATTTATTTACAGTATTTTTTACACATTGGATGGTAATTTCCTTTGCATCCCAAAGGAACTGAATTTCGGATAGCATACACCAGTTCGATTGAACTTTTTGCTTCTGTCAGTCCGAATCCCCTCCCTGCAAGTATTTCGCGGTAAGTTTCAGTGTGAAGTTCCCCGAAACCTTCGCTGAATTCAATTTCCTTATGGTCCACTTCCAGGCATCTGAATGTTCTTTTTCCTGATTTTTTAACAGGTTCCGGAAGATCATCATAATCAATACTCAGGAACCACCTCACTCTTGCCCTGGCAAGTTCAAGATAACCGGCAGCTTTATCACATTTTGAAATATGAGTAATATTTTCTTTGACATCCCCAAATATCCATGTGAGCATATCAAAAAAATGAACACCAATATTGGTTGCAACTCCCCCTGATTTTTCAATATTTCCTTTCCAGGAAAAATTATACCAGTTACCGCGGCTTGTTATATAAGTCAGGTCAATATCATAGATCTTGTCTTTTGGACCGTTCAGAATTTTTTCACGCAGGTCGTGTATTGAAGGATGCAATCTTGTCTGAAGGACGTTGAATACTTTTTTACCTGTATCATTCTGATATTCTTCAAGAGCATCAATATTCCAGGGATTCAGAACAAGTGGCTTTTCACAAATAGCATCAGCTCCGCTCCTCAATGCGAACCTGATGTGAGAGTCATGCAAATAATTAGGTGAACAGATGCTGACGTAATCCACCTTTTCACTTGTCCTCCTTAATTTATCAATATGCCTGTCAAATCTCTCAAATTCTACAAAGAAATCCGCGTATGGGAAATAACTGTCGATTATACCAACACTATCACTGTAATCCAGTGCAGCAACAAGATTATTATTGGTGTCCCTGATTGCTTTCAGATGCCGGGGTGCTATAAAACCTCCTAATCCAATGAGTGCAAAATTTAAACCGCTTCTATCCATTTTTTAGAAAATTTTGTCAAAGGTAAAAATATTTCTAACCTATTTTTTTTACCTGTCCATCCTTTAGTTGATACTTAATACCGCTTTCAGGACAGACAGCAATACCATTCTCGTCAAAATACAAACGATGTCCGTATTCGCTCATCCATCCTGCATGGCGCGCTGGATTACCGACGACCAGAGAATAAGGTTTCACACTTTTAGTGACGACTGATCCAGCACCTATAAATGAAAACTCACCTATTTCATT
>Ga0105095_10000984_pt1 | contig 14454 bp, 13 predicted proteins | sample PPLLak2March2015_2_FD_79180 | JGI IMG/M metagenome (GOLD analysis project Ga0105095, IMG submission 79180) | Freshwater sediment microbial communities from Prairie Pothole Lake near Jamestown, North Dakota, USA - PPLs Lake P8 Core (3) Depth... | ecosystem: Environmental > Aquatic > Freshwater >... | reverse complement strand
GTGCTGGCGTTCATTCTGGAGGCGGAAGGCGGTTTCCTGGCGGCGGCGCTGGCAGCGCTGGATGCGGCCGGGTTCGCGCTGCGCGGTCGTGCCTTGCGGGCCGGCGAAGCTCAAGCCGTCCTGGCCTGGGAGGCAGCCGAGCCGGCGGCCGGCCCACAGCCGCTGGAGGGGCTGGAAGCACGCATGGCCCGGGCGGCAGCCGAGTCGCTGCGCGTGCGCGGCGAGCCGGCCCCGTATCTGGCGGTGCACGCCGCCGCCTGGACGGACCTGGCTCGCGATCGCTGCCTGGGGCCGAATTGGAGGCCGGACGAGCCGAACCCGCTGTCTGGCCTGGTCGATGCCTTTGAACGCGCGCTTGAACGGCGCGAGGTGTTCGTGCGTTGGGGAGCGGGGGCCGAGCCTGAGACCGGACTGTACTGGCTGGTCGACGCCGACTGGGCGGCTCTGCCGCTGGCTGACCGAGTTGAGGTGCTGGTGCAAGAAGCGCTCAGTCGGACGGGAGAACGCCCGCTGGTGGAGATCGAGCGGTATGTTTGCGAGGCCCTGCCCGGACTGAACTCGCCCGACCGACGGCTGATCATGGCCTGCCTGCGATCGTACGCGGTCGAACAACCCGAGGTCGGGACGTGGCGCCTGCGGCCGGAAGATCAGCGTGCGGCGCGCCTGGCCGACTGCCGCGAGGTGGTCGGGCTGCTGCGCGATCTTGGGACGCGGCTGGGATACCAGCCGCAGGGCGAGGAGCCGATCGCCTGGCTCGATTCCCGCGGACAGGCGGTCTACGCCTTCCGGGTGCGCGCCAACGCCGGGCTGGGCGGATTGCTCTCCGCCGAAGGGCCGCCGGCCATCCTGGTGCTGCCCGGCGGCCGCGCCTCGCTGGTGGCTGAAATGGGCCGGCGTGACCCACGCCTGCGCGCCTTCCTCGAGCGCGGGCGCGTCGTCAAGTTCCGACACGTGCGGCGTCTGGCGGATGAGGCCACGCTCACGCCCGACAACTTCTCCGAGCGGCTGGCGCTCGATCCGCCGGAGCACCGCGACCCACAGCTGCCGCTGCTCTAGCCGCTCCCGGAATCTTTGGAGGCTGAGCGAGCATGAGTCCAACTCCCCGCAATCCCGCCCGGCTCCGGGAATTCGCCGATCGCGGCGCATGGCGCGCCTGGCTGCGGGAGAATCACGCCCGCGAGACCGAGGCCTGGCTGGTGCACTTCAAGAAGGGCTTTCCCGCGGAGACCGTGAGCTACGAGGAGGCGGTTGAGGAGGCCCTGTGCTACGGCTGGATCGACGGACTTCTGCGCCGGCTGGACGAGCGGCGCTACGCGCTGAGGTATACGCCTCGCAAGCCGAACAGCGTCTGGGCCGAGAACAACAAACGCCGCGTCGCGCGCCTGATCCGCGAAGGCCGCATGACCGCCGCCGGCCTGGCGATGGTGCGAGCAGCCAAGGCGAGCGGGCAGTGGCAGGCGGCCGCCCGGCGCGAGCAGGTCGACGACCCGCCGCCTGAGCTTCAGCGAGCGCTGCGCGCGGCCGGCGTGTGGCGCGCCTTCCTGCGAGTGTCCCCCTCTCTGCGCAAGCAGCACATCCACGCGGTGATGAGCGCCAAGAGCGAGGGGACGCGATCGAAGCGGGTGGCCGCGATCGTATGGTCACTGGCAGATCAGGAGAAGGATGCCTGACAGGCCCGTCCATGGCTCCGCTGCGGGCCCGATTTCGATCACGCTCGAACCGCTGTGCGAGCCGGACCTGCCTGGCATTCTGGCGGCCATCTCCTCGGCCGAGGCGCTGGTGCAGTGGGCCGGGCCGAAAGCGTTCCGCTTCCCCCTCGACCTGGCTCAGCTGCGCCAGTATCTGGCCGGCGCGCAGACCGGGCCGGAGGCGCCGCGTATTTTGAAGGCGCTGGATGCAGACGGGGCATTCACCGGGATGATCGAGATCGGCCTGATCGACCGGCAGAACGGCTCCGCATCGTTGTGCCGCATCCTGGTCCTGCCGGAGTATCGCCAGCGCGGGGTCTGCGCGGCCATGCTGCGCGCCGCGCTGCGGATCGGATTCGAGGATCTCGGGCTACGCCGGATCGATCTGCGGGTGTACGCGTTCAACACGGCGGCCATCCACTGCTACGAGCGCGCCGGGTTTGCGCGTGAGGGCTTGCTCCGGCAGGGACAGCGCGTCGGCGCCCAGCTGTGGGATGTGGTGCTGATGGGGTTGCTGCGTGACGATTGGCTGGCGGGCCGCTATGGACAGGCGGGTGCGTCATGAGCGCATGGTTGACCGTGCTTCTGTTCCTGGTGTTCTCGTTACCGGCGCTTGCCTTCTCGGCGCCGTACCTGCGCAGCCCGCGGCATCACGGCTTCTTTCGCTTCTTCGCGTTCGAGACCGTGCTGATGCTGGTGCTGATCAACCTGGATTCCTGGTTGGCCGCGCCGTTCTCGCTCATCCACATCGCTTCCTGGCTTTGCCTGCTCGCCTCCGCGTTCCTGGCTATCCACGGATTCCATCTCCTGAGAACGGCCGGCCGGCCGGACGGGGCGATCGAGCGCACCACGGCGCTGGTCACGACCGGCGCCTATCGCTTCATCCGGCACCCGCTGTATGCCTCGCTTCTCTATCTGGGCTGGGGCGCCTACTTGAAGGAACCGACCTGGCTTGGCAGCGCGTTGGTGGCCGTGGCGACCGCCAGTCTGTACGCGACCGCGCGGGTGGAAGAGCGAGAGAACCTGGAACGGTTCGGCAGCGAATACGCCGGGTACATGCGGCGGACGCGCCGGTTTGTGCCGTTCGTGTTCTAGGCGCGGCGGAGTCCCGGATCCCTGGCAAGGAGGGCAGTCTCCGTGCCATCCCCGTTCATCATCGGAGTGCTCCTCTTGGCGGGGTTCGGGCTGACATCGGCCAGCACCTTCACGGCTGCGTTCAGCCGGCGCTGGGGTACGCGCCCGGGTCAGTGGGTCACGCTGTTGCTGCGCGTCGGGCTGGGCATGCCGCTGTGGATCCTGGGACTGGTCCTGGCGGCGCGGGCCCCCGGTCAGGCGCTGCTGCCTGACCACCCGGCCGTCAAGCTCACGGCCGGGTTGCTGCTGGGCGCCGGCGCGGGTCTGATCTTATGGGCCATGCCCGCCGTGGGTCGGCGCGCGTTGGCGCCCTCGGCCGTCGACACGCTGGTCGTCCGCGGCCCGTATGCGTACGTGCGCCACCCGGTCTACAGCGGATGCTTTCTCGAATTCGTGGGACTGGCGCTCACCCAACCGACCTGGCTGTTCATTCTCTCCTGCGCCGCCTGCAGCCTGTGGCTGCTGCTGCAGGCGCGCCTGGAGGAACGCGATCTGCTCGAGCGGCTGCCGCGCTATTCCGAGTACATGCGCCGGGTGCCGCGCTTCGTGCCGCGCGCTTCCCGCCGCGCGGGGAGTTCCAAGATCAATTGAGTCGCCATAGGGACCCTCAAATGGAGGGCGCGCTTACGGCGGCGTGGGGGTCTCGGTGGGTGTGGGGGTCTGCGTCGGGGTGTCTGTCGGCGTCGGCGTCGGCGTGGGGGTGGGGGTCGGCGTCAAGGTCGGCGTGGCCGTGCCGGTCACGGTCGGGGTGAGCGTCGGGACCGAGAGGATGATGTGCAGGCGCACCTCGGCCCGGCGCTCCTGCGGTCCCATGACCCCCAGGATCAGGGTCAGCGGGCCGTTGGGCGCGCCGGCCATGTCCCACTCCGCCAGGCGGCCGGCGTCGCGCATCGGCGAGAAGCCTTCGGCGATCTTGGTCCAATGCGTCGGCTCGAAGCCGACCCCGAAGGCCAGCTCCCATTCATTGAAGTAAGCGGTGGCGTCCGCCAGACCGAAGATCGACAGAGGCCGGAAGGTGATCGTTGAGCCCTCGGCCGGCGAGGTCAGCGAAAGAATCGGGTGCGGGCTGGCGGTCGTGCAGGTGGCTGAGGGGATGAAGAACAGGCGCTCGGGCGGCAGGCCCATGCGCTCGGCCCACTCCCGCCCGGCGGATTCCTCCTGCAGCCAGCGCCGGCCCCACGGATCGCTCACGTCCAAACCCAGGCGCTCGACCGCTCGCCCGGCGCATTCGCCCGAGGCCAGCTCGAGCGACCATGAGTCGACCCACACCTTCTGCCACAGATCGCGGTCGCGCGGCAGCGGGGGCTGTTCGGCGGCGAAGAACTCCGAGCGTTGGCTCGGACACCATTCCGACGGTTCGGCGCCCGAGACCGCGCAGATCACCCGCTCGACGATGCCTTCGGGCACGCTGAACGGCGTCGGATTCCCACCTGAGACCAACGGAGCGGCGAACTGCATGAACTCGGACCAGATCGGCGCCGCGCCGGTCAGGCCGGTGGTGTTCTGCATCTGGGTGTTGTCGGCATTGCCGACCCACACGCCGACCGCCAGGTCGGGGGTGAAGCCAACGGTCCAGTTATCGCGGAAGTCGTCGGTCGTACCGGTCTTGACCGCGGCCGGGAAGGGCAGGTTGAGGATCGAGTTGGCCCCGAACATCGGCGTGCGGGCGCTGTTGTCGGACAGGATCGAGGCGATCAGGAAGGCGTGCTCCGGCCGGATGACCGCTTCGCCCTGCATGGCGGCTTCGAAGACCGTGTTGCCCTCATGGTCGACGATGCGGGTGATGGCGATGGGCGGGTGGCGCACGCCGCCGCTGGCGAAAACCGAGTAGGCGCCGGTGAGCTCCAGAAGCGTCACATCGCCGCCGCCGAGAGTCAATGACAGGCCGTACTGGTCGCTGGTCAGCGTCGTGATCCCCAGGCGTTCGGCGAAGGCGACCAGCCCCTCCGCCTCGGGAGTATCCGGGTTGTCGAAGATGCCGACGAAGGCGAGGGTCTTGACGGCCGGGATGTTGTAGGAGTTGGCCAGGGCCACGCGGGCGGTCACCGGCCCGTGGAAGCGGCCGTCGTAATTGACCGGCTTGAAGGGCGGGCGGGTGTCGTTGGGATCACCCGAGGGCGGGAACTCGGAGGGTACATCCCAGATCAGCGTGGCCGGGGTCCAGCCGCGCTCGAAGGCGGCTGCATACGTCAGCGGCTTGATCGACGAACCGGGCTGGTTGAGCGCTACGGCATTGTTGACCTGCCCGTCGATGGCCTCATCGTAGTAGTCGGCCGAGCCGACCATGGCCAGGATTTCGCCGGTCGACGGGCGGATGGCGACCAGCGCGCCGTTGGTCACGTGGCGGTCGGCAAGCGTCGCCACCTGCGCCTGGACGATCTGTTGAGCCTGCTCCTGCAAGACCGGGTCGATCGTGGTGTAGACGGTGAACCCGGAGCGGTAGATCGTCTGCGGATCGAACATGCCCTCCAGGACGGAGCGCACGTAGTTGACCCAGTGCGGGAAGCGGATCTCGACGTCGGGGGCATGGAAGACGAACAGCTCGAGCTCGGCGGCTGCTGCGCCGGCATCTTCGGGCGTCACGCACACCGGCTGGTCGGCGTTGCTCACGTAAATGCAGCCCTGCTGCTGGCTGGACAAGACCATGGCCGTCAGCACCTGGCGCTGCCGCAGCAGGGTCGGATCGCGGTTGGTGTAGACGTCGTAGATCGACGGCGCCTGAACCAGCCCGGCCAGGAAGGAGGCCTGCGAGAGCGTCAGGCGGTCGGCGGTTGTGCCGAAATAGGTCTCGGCGGCAGCCTCGACCCCGTAAGCCAGGTTGCCGTAGTAAGACTGGTTGAGATACAGCTCGAGAATCTGGTCCTTGGTGTAGCGGCGGGTGATCTCAGCCGCCAGCAGGATCTCGCGCATCTTGCGCAGCGCCGAGACCTGGGAGCGTTCCTCCGGGCTGAGGAGCAGATTGCGAGCGATCTGCTGGGTGATGGTCGAGGCGCCGGAGACGACGTCCTGTCCCTGGAAGTTCTGATACACCGCCCGGGCGATGGCCAACGGATCGAAGCCCGGGTGTGAGTAGAACTGCGAATCCTCGATGGAGATCGTGGCGGCGACCATGTAGGGCGAGATCTCGTCCAGCGAGACCTGGGTGCGCCGGCCCGCCTGCGGGTCGAGGATCTCGTAGAGCAGGTTGCCCTGCCGGTCGAGGATGCGGGTCGTCTCGAACTGGGCCGCGTGCGCCTGCAGGTCGTCGACCGGCGGCAGCGTGCGGGCGACGGCGTAGTACTGATAGATGGCGAACGACAGAATGCCCAGGATCAGCGCCGCCAGGGCGAACAGGCCCAGGATGAGCATGCGCAGCGCGCAGCCGCCCGTGCCGGAGGGCAGCCCCCGGCGGGGTGCACGGGTGGGACCGGAGGGCGGCGGCACGTAGGCGGCCGGGCCCACCCGGGTGGCGCTCAGATCTCGTTCCGGCACCCGCTTGGGGAGGTTGTCGCCCGTAGCCCCCAGCGGTGGGGGCGGAGGTGTGAGCGCTTCGGCGCCGCCGTTGTGCGCGGGTCCTTCGTCAAAGGGAAGATCGCCCGCCTGATCGTCGTGCGGCGGGCGGGTGGGGGACTCGGACGGCGGGGGGGCCTGCGGGCCGGCCAATCGGCGAAGGCGTTCGCCGGGGTCGGGGTCGCCCTGAGCGGGAGGCTTCTCGGCAGACATCGGGGCGATTATAGCATTCGGTCGTCAGCGCTCGGCTATCCGCTGCACGCACAGGAAATGGCGGCTGGGCGCGGACAGGCAGGTCACGCGGTCGGCTTGTTCATGAAGATGACAGTCCACACCCCGCCCATCACCCGGGTGCCGTCCTGCTTGAGCACATCGACGGACAGGCTGACCGAGCCGCCGCCCACGCGCGGCATAGGCTTCTTGTCCTTGACGGTCAGCTCGACGTGGACGGTATCACCGATGAAGACCGGGGCGCTGAACTTCCACTCGCTGATATCGCGGAAGGCGATGACGGTGCCTTCCAGGACCCCGGTGCGGGCTGACAGCCCAGAGGCGATCGCCATCACCAACAGGCCGTGGGCGACGCGCTGCCCGAACATGGTCGAGGCGCCGTAGACCGCGTCTGTGTGGATCGAGGTGAAATCGCCCGATAGCCCGGCAAAGCCAACGATGTCCGCCTCCGTCACCGTCCGGCCGGGGGAGGTGACGCGCTGTCCGAGCTCGAACTCCTCGAAGTACAGTCCGCGGCGCTGCAAGATTTCGGTCATGGGGTCACTCCTTGGGCGAGGGAATTGTAGCATGCCGGGAAGGTGGACGGCGCCCCAGGACCATACAGCCCGGGAGGGCGAGGATTGCTCCGAGTGCACGGCCGGACGGAGTCGACTGGCTGCGGTGGAAGCGAAGGATCATTCTGCCAGCGAGGGCGCTTTCAGGCGGTACAATCCACAGCCGGCCAGCTGCTCGAAGGATCGACGAGGATTGAGGGAAGAGGGGCCGTGACGAAGACTATCGGCATCTACCTTTTCGACGACGTCGAAGTTCTCGATTTTGCCGGCCCTTTCGAGGTCTTCTCGACGGCGGCGCGGCTTCATGCCCGATCAGTGCCGGGCGACCAACCGCTGCTCGCGGTCACCCTGATCGCCGCGCGGCGAGCGCACGTCACTGCGCGAGGCGGGCTGGTGGTCATGCCCGAGCACGACCTGCGCAGTCACCCTGCCCTCGAGGTCGTGATCATCCCGGGCGGCATCATCGAAGCTGAGCTCGAGCGCCCTGAGCTGATCGAGTGGCTCAGGGCCGTCTCGCCGTCGGCCGAAGTGGTCGCCTCGGTCTGCACGGGAGCGTTCATTCTGGCTCAGGCCGGGCTGCTGGACGGGCGTCCGGCGACAACTCACTGGGAGGACCTGGAAGACTTTCGCACGCGCTTCCCGGATGTGCGCGTCGACGCCGGCCGCAGGTGGACCAACGAGGGTAAGTGGTTCACCTCGGCCGGGATTTCGGCGGGGATCGACATGAGCCTGCACCTGGTCGAGCGCATGGCTTGCCAGGCGCTGGCGCGGCGGACGGCGCGGCAGATGGACTACTCCTGGGTGGTCCAGGAGACAGGCGGCACTGGGCGATGAGGCAGTGTCGACCCCCGCGTGTTGGGCGCGAACCTGACGCATGAAATGCGTGCGGCGGTACATCCCCAGGCAGCCCGCGGGGTTGATTCAAGAGACGGTATCCTTTCACGGAAGAGGTGGCTCGATGGGCAACTTGTGTAAACGGAGTGACGTGCTGTCTGCATGGCTCGTGATCTCGGCCCTGGGCATTTCGATGCTCGCTTGCAGCATCTTCTCCCCCGCCAGTCCCACACCGACAATCGCCCTCCCGACCGATACGCCCTCCGGCCCATGCGAAGCGACCGCGCCGGCCGAGGTGACCATCTACATGCGCCCGGACCCGGCCGCCGAGGTGTTCTCGACGCAGGGGCCGGGATTCAGCATCGAGATTACGGCCCAAACCGCCACCGGTTGGCTGGGGTTTGATCCGGGCGTGGCGCAGGCCGCCAACATCGGCTCGTTCCGGCTGCGCTGGCTCGATCCTTCCACGGTGGAGACAACCGGCGACTGCGGCAGCCTGCCCGTCGTGTGGGGCCCGCCCGCCGAAGGCTGCTTCGACATGCCGATGGAGGACGTCGATGTCCATGCCGGCCCGTCGGACGCCTCGCCGATCCTGGCGACGCTGCACGTCGAGGAGTTCGCTGCCATCCTGGGGCTGAACGGTGCCGGCTGGGCGAAGGTCGACCTCGGCCCGGGGAACACCGGATTGGCCGTCGTGGGCTGGGTCGACGCCGCGACCCTGAACATGAACGGCCCGTGCGAGGCGCTGCCGACCGTCACGGAGTGATCCGGCGCCCCATGATCGACGAGGCCTTCGAGCAGCGCGTCCGCCGGGTATGGGCGGCGCACTTCGGCTGCCCGGTCGACGATCTGGCTCGCGGCGGGACGACCGTTGTTCCCCGCGAGCGCCTCACGCGGACGGGCGCCCTTCACATCGTCCACGTCGGGGCGCGGGCGTTCGCCGAGATCGATCCGCGGCTGGTGGATGAAACGAAATCCCTGCTGGACCGGCTGGGTCACGACACCCGGCTGACCGCCCGGGTGCTCGGGGACGGATGGGGTGGGGACCGCCTCGCGCTGGCAGATGCCGGCCTGGTATTCCACCTTCATCCGGACGATCTGGTCCGGCGTCAGCCGCCATCGGGACTCACCCTGAAGTTCTTGAAGGCCGAAGATCAGCCTCCCCTGGATGAGCTCAACGAGCACTGCGCGCCCGAGGAAGTGGACGACGCCTACGTTCATGCCGGCGACGAGATCGCCTTCGCCTGCCTGGACGGCACTCGCGCGGTTTCCGCCGGCAGCGGATACCGGCGCAACGGGTTCATGGACATGGGCGTCATCACACATCCCGGCTACCGCGGAAGGCGCCTGGCGCCTGCGGTCTTGGCAGCCCTGTCCGAAGCCTCGCAGGAGCGCGGGTGGATCCCGCAATACCGCTGTGACCAGACTAACGGCGCTTCCCGCCGAGTGGCGGAGACGACGGGGTACACCCTCTTCTTCACGACAGAGACTGTCCAGTTGAAGGCTTGATGGGGGCGAGGTCGGAAAGCCGCTCGCTCGCCTCCGGCCTGGCTGCGGTAGCCCCTGGATGTCTCAGCCCGCCAGCGTTAGCATACAGGTCGGAGGTCCCATGGAGAGTCGCCCGACTTCATTGGTGTGTGTCAACTGCGAGAAGACGGAGGCCGAGGTGCCGATCCTGCGCCTGCGCTTCCGGGGGCAGGATGTGCTGCTGTGCTCCTCCTGCCTACCCATCCTGCTTCACCGGCCGGAGAAGCTGGCCGGGCGGCTGAAGGGTGCGGAGAAGATCCCGGTCGCCTCGCATTCGCACGACTGAAGGCAGCGCGTGGAGCCGACAGGCGCACCTGCGCCGTCCCAGCACGCTTCATGCTCCGGCCATCCGGGAACACCCCCGCCCGGAACGCCGTCGAACAGGTCGGGAGGGTAGCCAACGATGACACTACGGTCGTACGGGCTTTTGTCCTTCGCGTTCCTTGTCCTCCTTGGCGCGTGCGCGACGGTTGCTGAGACAGCCGAGATCCCGACCAGCGGGACCCCCACTGTCTCAGCGGAGGTCTTCGACGTGGTGCGGACATTCGGGAGCCGCCTCCAGCAGGTGTCCCTCCTGTCGCCCACCGTCGTTGAAGACCTGCAGCGTGAGTATGCGGGCCTGGTCTCCCCCGCGCTGCTGGCGCAGTGGAGCGCAGATCCTGCCTCCGCGCCGGGACGCCTCACCTCAAGTCCGTGGCCCGATCGAATTGAGATCCTCGCGGTCGAGTGTGTATCGGCCTCGCGCTGCCAGGTCATGGGCGAGATCCTTGAGATGACCAGTGCGGAGATCGGCAGCGACGGTTCGGCCAACCGCCTCCCGATCCGGCTGATCGTCGAGGACCATGGGGAAGGCTGGCTCATCACCGAGTTCGAGCAGAGCACCCCGGCCTCCTGACGCCGGGGCCGAGATCCGCGTCATCACGCAGGCCGGGCGATTCGCCCGGCCTGCGAAGTTGGGGTCGAGCCTCTGACACGTGAGGTCCCGCAGCTGCCCGTGGATCACCCGTTGCTCTCGAGTCGCTCGCAGTACAAGTCGATCGCCTGACGAACGAAGGGCGCCAGCGCCGGGTCCATGCGGTCGAAAGTGGCGCGGAAGCGGGCGTCTTCTTCGTAGGCCCTGCCCAATCCCCGCAGCGCCTCAACCGACGGTTCGAAGAAGTGGCGCAAATGCTTGTGCCAGCGGGCGATCGTTGCCTGCACCGCCGAGCTGGCCGGCGGCTGGTCGAGCTGTGCGATCAGGTCTTGATACACGGCCTGTCCTTCAGCCATGATCTCGGCCTTGCGCGCCGGCGGAGTCGCCTTCCACTTGCGCGAGGACTCGCGTACGCTTTCTCCCCACAGGGCCTCGGCCTCCTGTTCGTACTTGGCCTGCTCCTCGTCACTGAACCCCGCGAACAGGTCCATCGTGTTCATGGCGGTCTCTCCTTTGAGATGGGCGATGGTCCGGTCCACGGTCTCCATCAGTCGGTGCAGCCGGCTCGATCGCCGGGTGAGCGCCAGCCGGTGGGACTCCAGGGCCTGGACCACCTCGAAGCCGGGTCGGTCGAGCATGCCGCCGATCGCCTCCAGGCTGAGGCCCAGCTCCTTGTACAGGAGGATCTGCTGCAGACGCAGCACGGCCGGCTCGCCGTAGTAGCGGTAGCCGTTGTCGCCCACGCGGGTCGGCGGCAGCAGGCCGATCTCGTCGTAGAAGTGCAGGGTCCGCACGCTGACACCGGCCAGGTTGGCGAGTTCTCTGACGGCGTACTCCACGATCGTTCCTCCAGCGGGACCGCCGGCGCCGGGCCATCCCAGGCTGATATACACCATCACGTTACGTCAGAGTCAAGAGGCAATCCGTGGTCCTGAGGCCCGTTGCGCCGTTGGCGGGCTCGGTCGCTCTGGCCGAGGCCAGGTCCAGACAGGGGACCAATCCTCATCTTGACCTCCACGGGCCGCCTTCTCCCGCCGTCGTTGTTCGCGGCGAGTGGGCCCCCCCTTCGATGGAACCAGACGCCGTTGTCCACGTCTTGAGGGAGGGGCACGGCGCCCTATTCGGGGAATCGCGTTGGGGCAGAGTACGCCCAACAGTCGCCGATTCCAACCAGTGGAGGTTGTCGGCAAGATGAACATCCTGTTATGGGCTCTGCAGATCCTTCTGGCTGTGTACTTCCTGGCCACCGGCGTGATCCACCTCATCCTGCCGCCCGGGCTCCCGGCGCAGATGGGCTGGATGTATGAGCTCTCGCCCGGGCTGCACGTCTTCAGCGGGGTGGCCGAAATCCTGGCTGCGCTGGGCCTGATCCTGCCCGGGATCACCAAGATCCAGCCCCGGCTGACGCCGCTGGCGGCGGCCGGCCTGGTGCTGGTGATGGTCGGCGCAGCCGTCTGGCATATCCAGCGCGGCGAGCTCCCCAATCTGCTGATGAATGGGCTGCTGGCTGTCCTGGCCGGGTTTGTCGCCTACGGCCGCTGGAAGCTTTCGCCGCTGGCAGGGCGCCAGGTCTGAGCAGCACTGCCGAGCCGCGCCCATCCCGCTTCCCCGTCTGTGTTGGGGAGGCTGTGGGCCGTTCTCCGTTGAGGAGAACGGCGGGCTGGGGGTGGCATCTGCTCAACTCTCCCGCCTCACTTTGACCTTTCCCTCCCCAGCCCGTACAATGGCCGCATGCGCACCTGGTCGATCCCTGCCGGCGGACCGTTGTCGTTGCGCCTGGCGGCCGACGCCCGGCTGACGACGCCCAGCTACATCGACGATCAGATCTGGGAGGTCGTGCTGGCCGGCGGCGATCCCGCGGCTGTGGCCGTTCAGACGACATACGGCCTGCGGGCGCGCTCCATGCGCATCTTCCCTTCGTTCGAGTTGGCGGGCGAGATGGTCACGGATCCGACCCACTTTGCCTCACTGCCCGTCGTGCGGTGCTTCTTCCCCAACTACGCGCGCCTCGACTTCGCGCCCTTCAGCGGGCTCGAAGTGCAGGCGGAGTACTGGGTCCCAGAGTCACAACTCCTCGGCGGCCGGTTCGTCATTCGCAATACACGCACAGCCGATGCCCCCGTCCGCCTCCTGTTGCACGCGCTGCTCCGCCCGGGCGAGCAGCCGCAGACGATGGGCGAGGCCGCCTTCGGGGGTGCGCTAGCCCTGACCGGGAGGAGCGGCGGCCTGGCGCCGGTCGTGTTCATGACCGGCGGCGCGAGCGTCGAACTCGTGCCGCGCCCGGCGCTGGTGGCAGCCTTCACGCTGCCGCCGGGCGGGGCGAAATCGATCGTGTGGGCCGAGGCCGGTTATGCCGATGCGAAGCGCGGCTTCGAGGCCGCCCGCGCCCTGACCGCCCGGCCCTGGGAGGCCGACGTGGCCGCGCTGGAGGCGGCCAACGCCTGCTCGATCGAGATCGAGACCGGCGACCCCGACTGGGACGCCGCCTTCGCCTTCACGCAGAAGGCGGCCCTGGGCGCGTTTGTCGGCCCGACGCGCTTCCTCCCGCATCCGTCGTTTGTGCTGACGCGCGTACCCGATCGAGGCTACTCCCCGCGCGGGGACGGGCGCGACTACGACCGGCAATGGGACGGGCAGAGCGCGGCCCAGGCGTACCTGACCCTGCCGCTGATCCTGTCTTGCGCGCCGGAGCTGGCCAAGGGCGTGCTGCGCAACTTCGTCCAGACGCAGGCGGCCGACGGGTCGATCGACAGCAAGCCGGGCCTGGCAGGCCAGCGGGCCGGCACCCTCAGCGCGCCCTTGTTGGCCACGCTGGCCTGGCACGTCTATGAGCATACCGCCGACCGCGCCTTCCTGGCTGAGCTTCTACCTCGCCTGGTCGATTTCGTGGAGGCCTGGTTCTCCGTGGCACACGACCGTGACCAGGACGGTCACCCCGAGTGGGAGCACACGCTCCACGCCGGCTTTGACGACTGGCCGGCCTTCGTGCGCTGGCAGCCGTGGGGCCAGGGCCTGGATGTGCGCCTGGCGGAGACGGTCGACCTGGCCGCCTATCTATTCCGGGAATGCGACTCGCTCCTGCAAGCGGCAGCAGTGCTGGGGCGCGACGACCTGATCGAGACTCTTCAAACGAGGCGTGAGTGCCTGCGCGAGTCGGTCGAGCGCACCTGGTCCAACGGCCAATCGACCTACCACCACCAGGACCGCGACCTGCATGCCGTGACCAAGGCCAACTACATCGGCCGCGGGCGAGGCGCATTCAGCTTGCGCATCGATCGCGAATTCAACCCGGCCGCCCGCCTCATGGTGCGCACGCGCGGGGCGGAGGAACTGCCTCACGCGGCGGTCATCTCGATTCGCGGCCGCGGTGGCCGCGGCCGGAACCGCACCGATCGGATGACGGAGAACGAATTCCAGTGGTTCTGGGGTCAGGGCACCGCCGCCAGTGAGCGCACCTACACCGCCATTGAGCGGATCGACGTGGCCGGACTGACGGATGACTTCGCCACCGAGATCTGGACCGCCGCAACCGATCGCCAGGACCTGAGCCTGCTCCTGCCGCTGTGGGCGGGGATCCCGGACGGCGATCGGGCCGAGCGCATCATCCGCCGCACGCTCACCGATCCGAAACGCTACTGGCGGGCGCACGGCCTGTCGTTGTGCTCGGCGCAGGATCCGGCCTTCGCCTCGAGTCATCACGACGGCTGTGGCGGGGTATGGATGCTGTGGAACACGATGCTGGGCGAGGCGCTGGTCGATTGCGGCTTCATTCCGCAGGCGGTCGATCTGGTCAACCGGCTGATGGCGTCTGTCCTGCACAGCCTGAAGTCCGAGGGCGCGTTCCGGGAGGCCTACGACTCCGACGGGCAGGGTGGGATCGGCGAGCGGGATCATCTGGCCGGGCTCGCGCCGCTGTCGTTGTTCCTGCACACGCTCGGTGTCGACCTGATCCAGCCTCACAAGCTGCGGGTGGCGCGGCGCAATCCGTTTCCCTGGCCGGTGGCCATCCGCTGGCTCGGCCTGGAAGTGCGCCTGCCACCTGAGGCTCCGATCCAGATCACCTTCCCCGATGGTCAGACCATCG
>Ga0105095_10000978_pt1 | contig 14483 bp, 9 predicted proteins | sample PPLLak2March2015_2_FD_79180 | JGI IMG/M metagenome (GOLD analysis project Ga0105095, IMG submission 79180) | Freshwater sediment microbial communities from Prairie Pothole Lake near Jamestown, North Dakota, USA - PPLs Lake P8 Core (3) Depth... | ecosystem: Environmental > Aquatic > Freshwater >... | reverse complement strand
GTGGTACAATAACAGGGGTTGGAGAAGTACTTAAAAAACGAAATCCAGCTGTTAAAATTGTTGCTGTTGAGCCTGCTGACTCTCCTGTACTTTCTGGCGGTGGACCCGGACCTCATAAAATTCAAGGGCTTGGCGCTGGTTTCATTCCTCAGATATTGAATCGTAATGTTATTGATGAGATTATTCTTGTGGAAAATGAAGAAGCTTTTCAAACGAGTCGTGAATTGTCGAGGACCGAAGGACTTTTAGTTGGAATATCCTCAGGTGCTGCGGCATTTGCTGCATTAAAAATTAGTCATCGCAGGGAATCTAATAATAAAAATATTATCGTTGTATTCCCGGATTCCGGAGAAAGATATCTTTCAACAGTATTATTTCATTAATGCATACCCTAAACATGGTACTAAAATACCTTATAAGCGGTATTGTCTGAAATCCAATTATAACAAATCTTTGTATGGTAAATTTAATTGTAATTTACTTTATCCCTAGAAAGTAATTAAATACTTCAGAATGAACGTTGAGAACTGGATAAGTAACCCTCTGGCAACCTATCCGACTTAAAAATTAAATTTCTAAAACATATTTTCCAAGGAAATGAAATATTTGTTTTTACTCCAGACCTCTATGATAATGCGTTACGTGTGCTGTTGTTGCATGAAGTAATGCATTTCTTTTGATTTACCCAGTTATACAGGATTTTCAAAATTTATGCATTCCGCAAAATGCAAAACGGAATTTGTCGTCACATTTATCTTTATTAATCATTATTTTATTAATCTGTTAATTCTAAAAATCATGTCTGACAAAAAATTAAAATTAGAAACGCTACTATTACATGCAGGTCAGGAAAGCTCCGACCCGACAACTGGTGCCAGGGCAGTACCTATTTACCAGACAACATCATATGTGTTCAAAAGTACTGAACATGCTGCAAATCTTTTTGCTCTTAAAGAATTTGGAAATATCTATACACGGATAATGAATCCGACAAATGATGTTTTCGAAAAAAGGGTTGCTGCAATTGAAGGAGGGACTGGAGCTTTGGGAGTATCTTCCGGGCAGGCTTCACAAACCCTTGCACTACTTGCTATTACGCAAGTAGGAGATGAGATTGTTTCAGCAAATAATCTCTATGGTGGAACATATCAGCAATTCCACTATACTTTTCCAAAATTGGCCAGAACCGTGAAATTTGTTGAATCCACAAAACCGGATGAATTTAAAAAAGCCATAACAAACAAGACAAGGGCAATCTATGCCGAGACTATCGGCAATCCAAAACTTGATGTACCCGATTTTGAGGCTATTGCTAAAATTGCACATGATGCGGGTATTCCATTTGTGGTTGACAATACTGTTGGGGTAGGGTTAATCAGGCCAATAGATTATGGTGCGGACATACTTGTATTATCAGCTACTAAATTTATAGGAGGACATGGAACATCCATCGGAGGAGTAATAGTAGATTCAGGAAAATTCAGATGGGATAACGGAAAGTTCCCCGAATTTACAGAACCCGATCCAAGCTATCATGGATTAAAGTATTGGGATGTATTTGGAAATTTCCCTGGAATGGGGAATGTTGCATTTATTATTAAGGTAAGAGTGCAGTTACAGAGGGACCTTGGGGCAGCTTTAAGTCCTTTCAATTCATTCTTGTTTCTTCAGGGATTGGAGACTTTGTCTTTAAGAGTAAAGAGACATTCTGAGAACGCCCTTAAAGTAGCACAATGGCTGAAAAAACACTCCGCCGTAAATTGGGTAAATTATCCGGGATTAGAAGATCATCCAAGTCATAAGTTAGCTCAAAAATATCTACAAGGTAACTTTGGAGCAATCCTGGGATTCGGGATAAAAGGCGGGCTGGAAGCCGGCAAAAAATTTATAAACTCTGTTACACTTTTATCTCACCTTGCAAATATTGGTGATGCAAAAAGCCTTGTTATCCATCCAGCATCAACAACCCATCAGCAATTAACCAGGAAGGAACAAGTGGAGACCGGCGTAACCGAGGATTATATCCGCCTTTCTATAGGGTTAGAGGACGTGGAGGATATTAAAGAAGATATCGATCAGGCTCTAAGGAATTCAATAAAGTAAAGCAAATTAAGCCTCGGGCAAGCAGAAAAATTTTTCACCTGCTGCTTTACTCATTTGTGGGAAGCATCTGTTATTAAACAATTATTATCAAAATTATGCCACTAAAAATACCTGATAATTTACCGGCAGTTAAAGTTCTTGAAAACGAGAATATTTTCGTGATGAAGGAAATAAGGGCAGTCCATCAGGACATAAGGCCTTTGCAAATATTGCTTCTTAACCTGATGCCTGTAAAAACCACTACTGAAACGCAGATTTTACGGCTTCTTTCCAATACTCCACTTCAGGTTGAGATTACCCTTATCTATACTAAAATGCATCTTTCGAAAAATACACCTAAAGAGCATCTTAATGCATTCTATAAGACTTTTGATGAAATTTCTATTCATAATTATGATGGCATGGTCATTACCGGTGCACCCATAGAGCATCTTGAATTTGAAGAGGTGGATTATTGGGAGGAGATGGTAAGGATTATGGACTGGGCGGGTCATCATATAACCTCAACTATGTTCATTTGCTGGGCTTCACAAGCGGGATTATATCATCATTATGGTGTCCCCAAATACTTGATGAAAGAAAAGATATTCGGAGTTTTCAATCACAAAGTATATAACAAGTCCAATCTCCTGATAAGAGGTTTTGATGATGAATTTCTTGCTCCACATTCAAGATATACCGAAGTCAGAAAAAAAGATATCGAAAAGATTAAAGATCTTGAAATACTTGCAGATTCCAACGAAGCAGGTATTTATCTTGTTGCTTCAAAAGATCTGAAAAGGATCTTTATTACTGGTCATTCAGAATATGATCCTCTGACACTTAATTCGGAATATTACAGGGATGTGGCAAAAGGTCTTGATATAAAAATACCAAAAAACTATTACCCTGACGATGATCCCAAACAGATGCCTATGGTCAAATGGAGAAGCCATGCTAGTCTTTTGTTCTCTAACTGGCTGAATTATTGTGTTTACCAGGTAACACCTTATATTCTTGAAAACGAGCAGAAATAAGTATTTTATTTAATTATTATCCAGCCAATCAACATTAATTTCAAACGATTCAGGAAGAAACCATAATGGGTGTTTCAAGTACTTTGTATTTTTAATTAATAAAATATGACATACAACAATATTTTGGATACTATCGGTAACACTCCAATAGTTGAACTTAAAAGAATGGATACCGGTCTGTGCCGCTTGTTTGTCAAGTTAGAAAATCAAAATCCTGGTGGTTCAATAAAAGACAGGATAGGATTATCAATGATAAATGCAGCAGAAGAACAAGGAAAATTAAAACCGGGAAATACCATTATTGAAGCGACAGCTGGCAATACAGGCATTGGACTAGCGTTAGTTGCACGAATAAAGGGGTACAAGATAAAACTTGTTATCCCGGACAAAATGAGCCAGGAGAAAATTAATCATTTAAGGGCGTTGGGTGTTGAAATTATCATCACACGTTCTGATGTTGGTAAAGGACATCCCGAATATTACCAGGATCTGGCGGTTCGTATTGCAAAGGAGACGGGTGCGTTTTATGTGAATCAATTTGAAAACTTTAATAACCCATTGGCACACCAGACAACTACTGGTCCGGAAATTTGGGAACAAATGGATCACGATGTGAATGCAATAATTGTCGGTGTAGGCTCATCCGGGACAATTACGGGATTGACACACTTTTTTAACAAAGTGTCTGCTAAGCTTGAAATGATTCTTGCTGATCCCGAAGGTTCTGTCCTTGCAGAATTTGTCAATACCGGTAAAATTAAATCTGAAGCAGGTTCGTGGTTAGTTGAAGGCATAGGAGAAGATTTTATCCCCCCTATTGCTGATTTTTCTCAGACTAAAAGAGCATATACCATAACTGATAAAGAGAGTTTTGAAACAGTAAGAAGTTTGTTAATAAAAGAAGGTATTCTTGCAGGATCATCTTCGGGTACGTTAATTTGTGCTGCTTTGAAATATTGCCGGGAACAAACTACACCTAAAAAAGTGGTCACATTCATCTGTGACAGCGGCAATAAATATCTTTCAAAAATGTATAATGATTACTGGTTACTTGACCAGGGTTTTTACGAAAGAAAGACTTATGGAGACCTTAGGGATATTATATCCCGTCGGTTTGAAGACAATGCAACAATTTTTGTCAGCCCCCGGGATACACTGAATACAGCATACTGCCGGATGAAATTATATGACATTTCCCAGTTACCTGTATTGATGGACAACAAAGTTGTTGGCATAGTTGACGAGTCTGATTTGCTGTTGGCTTTATATTCAAAGCGTCAAAATATGGGTAACAAGATTGATGAAATAATGACAAAAGATCTGATAACAATAAAATCTTCAGAAACTCTTGATCCGCTTATCAAAATTTTGAATGCGGGGCTGGTTGCAATTGTTGAAGATAAAAATGGTTCTTTTCAGGGATTAATAACAAAAATTGATTTGATTAATTACTTAAATAAAAGAAACATTAATTGACAATGAAATTTGCAACAAAAGCGATTCATGCAGGACAAATACCGGACAAAGGGACAGGTGCTGTTGTTGTACCCATTTATCAAACTTCAACCTTTAAGCAGGATGAAATAAATGCAGACAGAGGATTCGAGTATTCACGAACCGGAAATCCTACACGTCAGGCTTTGGAACAATGTCTTGGATCGCTTGAAAATGGAAACTTTGCTCTTACCTTCTCATCCGGATTAGCCGCAGAACATGCGATCCTTTCTACACTAAAGCCCGGTGATCATGTAATTGCTGCTGAAGATATGTATGGAGGAACTTATAGATTATTTGAGCAGGTTTTTAAACCTTACAACATTCAGTTCAGTTATGTAGGAGGTAGTGCTAAGGATTTTGAGAAGGCGATTAAACCAGCTACTAAAATGTTCTGGATTGAATCGCCAACAAATCCTCTGTTGCGTATTATTGATATTTCAAAGGTTTCAGCCATTGCACACAAGAAAAACATTAAGGTGGTTGTTGATAATACATTTGCTTCACCTTTCTTTCAGCAGCCATTGCTTTTAGGCGCAGACCTGGTTGTACATAGCACCACAAAATATATTGGCGGACATTCCGATCTGATAGGAGGTGCATTAATCGTTAATGATGAAGAATGGTATGTTAAATTAAAATTTCTCCAAAATGCCGTAGGAGCTGTTCCTGGTGCTTTCGATAGCTGGTTGATGCTCAGGGGTATAAAAACCCTTTCGGTAAGGATGAAAAAACATGAAGAAAACGCTCTGCAGATTGCTGCTTTTCTTGAAAGTCATCCGAAAATAAATCAGGTTTACTACCCGGGATTACCATCTGATCCTTTTCATGATCTTGCAAGTTCACAAATGACAGGTTTTGGAGGAATAATTTCTTTTAAATTGAAAAAGGGTGATAAAAAAATTGCAAACTCGTTCTTTAAGAGGTTAAAAATTATATTTCTTGCAGAAAGTCTGGGAGGTGTAGAATCATTAATTTGCTATCCTCCTGCAATGACACATGCATCAATGCCTGAGGCAAAGAGAAACGCTATCGGAGTTACGAATGATCTGATAAGGCTTTCGGTAGGTATTGAAGATGTTGAAGATTTGATTGAAGATATTACAAATGCATTAAACTATTAGATAAGGGAGGAGCAGTATGAACGATGGCTAACACGACAAGCTTGCTCCTTCGCTAAAATTGTCTGCCGGACAATTTTTAAACGTCCGGCATAGAAAATCATTATTTCCAGTATTGTTTTAATTCTTAGAAGACACACTTTGCATTCAATCAAAATGTCGTTAATTTATTGAAAACAACTTATATAAGTTACTAAATAGATCATGCGGGTGAAAAAAAATAACAGGTAAATGTTCATGTCGGTGATGCAAATCAGGATAATGTTTATGTACATGTTTAATTTCCTTGTGTTCATGAAGATGCGAATGTTTTAGGCTTTTCTCACCATCCACTTCATGAAAATGGTTATGATGGCCATCATCATGACTATGCAGATGAGTATGAACCAAACCTTTATGGTAATGTGCATGACCATGTGAGGCTATATTGGTAAAAACTATTCCTAATACCAATATTGAAAATGAAATGAGAACTATCAGAGTTAAAGGTTCCCTGAGGAAAATCCATGCTGCGAATATTCCCCAGAATGGAGCGGTGCTAAATAGTATCTGACTTCTTGTAGCGCCTAAGTTTTGTGCTGAAGTAACATAGAGTACTATACTAATACCATATGAAAAGACACCAATTAAAAGAGCTGCTGAAATATAATTTAATTCAATTTGCCAATTACTTAGAAACATGCCAATCGTAAAATTAGTAATGCCTCCGAAAACCCCTTTTACGAACGTTATTGTCTGAGGGGATACTCCATCAATTAATGCTGAAAGATGATTGTCCAGTCCCCAAAAAATGCAGGCGAATAAAATGAATAAAGCAGAAACAACCCCACTGCCAGGTTCCTGAATCGATATTATTATTCCAGCACTTAATGTTAATAATACTCCCATTGTTGCATAGCGATCCAGATAATCTTTAAATATCAGGACACCTAATATTGCTGTCGCTATCATCTCCATATTAAGCCAGACAGAAACAGACATTGCATTAGCGGTTTTCAAACCAATCATTAAAAAAACCGGACCCAATATACCACCGAAGACAATAACTCCTGCCAGATGCAGCTTCTTGCCGGTTTGTTTTAATGCATAAAATTCAATTTTTCTGTGCTTTATTATAAAGGGCGAAAATGCAATTGCAGCTCCGAAGTATAACAATCCTGCCAGTTGGAAGCTATTGAAATCAGACAATAAGATTTTACTTAAAGGTGTTGCAATTCCAAAAAGCAGACCTGCCAATAATCCGATTACAATCGATCTTATTTTCATATTAAGAGTAATCTGGATATATACTCTGTTATTCTGTTATCAGTAAATGGATTTTATTCAAAAGTATGTAATAATCATTTTCAACTTCAAGGAGATTCAGCTGATTCTCATATATTAATTGAACTTCGGAAAGATATTCGGGGAAAGATATTTCTCCGGACTTCAACAGTTGAAGAGTACTCTCTGAAAGTGATGGATCAGCAACAATATCTTTAATGTTAGTGTAGGCACTATAGACCGATTTGGCAGTTGAATATGTAGCTTTAAGGGTGGAGGTGATTTCACTAACCACCTGGTCATAATTTAACTGAGACCAATTTTCTTCAATTTTGGCTTGCTTCACTTTGTTTTTATTCTCCCATAATGGTATGGATATCCCCGTATGGACACCCTGCAGTTTATGATTAAGGATAGTTTCACCCTTATAGCCTGCCTCAATTTTCGGGAATCTATTCATGTTCTCAACCTTTACTTTCTCTGCGCTTAAATCCATATTGAGACTGGCAATCCGTATATCCGGGTTGAACACTAATAGATTTTCCCGGAGTGACTCGAAAGTTGGGAGTTCTGTTGCCGTGGGGTAATCTTTAAAAATGAAATTTACGGGTAATCCTCCGTTTAGCTGCAGAAGGATTTCCTGATGAACAATCATTTCAGATTTCAGTTTTACCATTTCAGTCTGATTATTGAGATGGTATATCCTGACTTTGTCAAGTGCCGGTTTTGAAAATTCTTTCCTCTCAAATCCTTGTTGCATCATCACAAGCAGATCCGAAGACTCTTTTAATTTCTTGCTTAAAATGTATTCCTTTTTTGCAAGCCAGATAAGCGTAATAATCTCATTTTGTGCCTTAAACAGAATATCATTACTGATTTTTTCAACCATGATCTCACTCTGACTGAATTGCATTTTTTGCATTGAAGATTTGGCAAAATAATATCCGGGATACCTGAATGATTGAGTTAATTCGAATTCCTGTTGATCACCGATAGCATCCGGGCTCCCCCACAAATAATTATAGGTAAAACCTGGATTATCCGGATAAACGCCGGTTTTTGACCGCATCTTTTCTGCTTCAAGCCATTTTATGCTTGCTTTAATCACCGGATTGTTTGCCTCAATACTTTCAAGCAGACTATCGGGTCCCTGTGAATATCCTACGCCGGTTAACCATATGAAGGTTAATATATTTAATGCTTTATTCATCTTTTTTGGGTTTTGATTTGATCATAAGGTAAACTGCCGGTACTACAAATGCATTTAACAAGGTAGAACTAAACAATCCTCCAAGGATTACAATAGCCATTGGACTTTGAATTTCGTTACCCGGCTTATCTCCTGATACTGCAAGTGGAATAAGTGCTAAAGCAGCAGTTAAAGCCGTCATTAGAATTGGATTTAACCTGTCCATCGATCCCTTGATTACAGACTCATATCGTGAGAAACCCTCTTCCTGTAAATTATTGTACCGTGAAACAAGTAGAATTCCGTTACGGGTAGCAATACCAAACAGGGTAATAAAACCTATAATTGCAGGAATACTCAGGATTCCAGAGCTGAGCCAGATACTGAAAACTCCTCCGATCAGAGCCAGCGGCAGGTTAAGAAGGATTACCGCAGATATTCTTGTATTCCTGAATTCCGTGAACAACAACATGAATATTACAAATACTGCAAGGATTGATGTATAAAAGATTAGTCCGGATGCTTTTTCTTCACTTTCAAACTGTCCACCATATTCTATGAAATAATTTTCAGGAAGGGTAATCTTTTCATTTATGGTGCTCTGGACATCATTTACCACACCCCGTAGATCCCGTCCTGATACATTGGCTGAGATAACCACCTTGCGTTGTACATTTTCCCGGCTAATGGTATTCGGACCTGTGGTTGAAACAATTTCAGCAACTTCCTTTAAGGGAACTTTCCTTCCGGCATATGTGTCTATCAGACTGTTTTTAATTGCTTCAATTGAATTCCTGTAAGTGTTTTTATATATGAGTACAAGGTCGAAGCTCATATTTTCTTCATATACCTCTGACACCTTTTCTCCTGCAAATGCTATATCGACAAATTCGGCAAATTCATTGACCGGAATTCCATACTGTTTAAGCATCTCACGTCTTGGCTTTATCTGAATCTGTGGTATCTCAACCTGCTGCTCAACATTCACATCAACAAGTCCGACTATCCCCTCAATGTTTGTCTTGATCTGATTGGCAACAGAAAACATTTTCTGAAGATCGGTTCCGAAAACTTTAATGGCAATATTTGCCCTTGTCCCTGAAAGCATGTGATCGATACGATGTGACAAAGGTTGACCAACTGTAATATTAATACCCCTTATTTTGGCCAGGCGAGATCTCAGGTCTGTAAGAAATTCTTCCTTTGAACGGTCAGTAAGCGTAAAAGGTACATCCACCTCAGATGAGAAGACTCCCTGTGCATGTTCATCAAGTTCAGCCCTTCCGGTTCGTCTGGTAACAGTCTCAATCTCATACATACTTAACATTTCCTCCTCTATCATCAGGTTCATTTTATTACTCTCCTCCAGCGAAATACCAGGAAGACTCACCGTGCTCAGTGTAAGCATCCCTTCATTAAACTCAGGTAAAAAGCTTCTACCCAGGTTAAACATAATAACAAGAGCAATGGCTAACAGAGCTATTGCTCCTCCGATAATGGCTTTCTTATAGTTTAGCAAAATTGAAAGGAATCTGCCATATTTTTCGTTAAGCCAGCGAACCCACCTGCTTCCTGTTTCATGTTGCATAAGTTGTTTTTTATCTGTCAGAAGATAACTGCACATTACAGGTGTCAGAGTTAGTGCGACCACAAGCGAAGCAAAAAGTGAAACTATAAACGATATTCCAAGTGGTTTAAGAAGGCGTCCTTCCATCCCTGAAAGAAAAAAAAGTGGCAGAAATGCAACGATAATTATGATAGTGGCATTAAATATTGACGCCATTATCTCTTTTGATGCATTTAAGATCACCTTACCTGAAGGTTGTTGTTCTTCAGGGGGCTTGCGCGCATTGCCCTTTAATCTTTTAAGGGCATTATCGACAACAATAATTGCATCATCAACCAAAACACCGATGGCAATGGCCATTCCTCCAAGAGACATCGTATTCAATGTTAATCCAAATAAATTCAGTGTTATAACTGAGACCAGCAGAGATAGTGGAATAGCTACCAGAGAGATTATCGTCGTTCGAATGTTCAGAAGGAATAAAAAGAGAATGATCACAACAAATATTCCTCCCTCGATCAGCGCCCTTGAGACATTATTGACAGAACGATCAATGAAGTCAGCCTGACGGAAAACATCAGTTCTGATTGATATACCTGCAGGAAGGGTGTTCTTCAGATCTTCAATTGCAAGATCAATTTTTTCTGTAAGCACAACAGTATTGGTATTTGGCTGTTTTAGCACAGTCATGATAATTGCAGGTTTACTGTTAAGATATCCTCCACCGATCTTAGGAGCACTCCCAATTTTTACATCAGCGACATCATTTATCGCAACCGGCTGCCCATTATGGATTTTAACAACACTGTTACCTATTGCATCAAGGTTATTTGTACGGATATTACCGGTAATAACATACTCATTACCGAAATCATTAATGAAATTCCCCGTAGCATTACTGTTGATATTCTCGCATGCTTTGAACAACTCACTTAATGTGACCCGGTAATATTCCATCTTATCGGGATCTGCAACCACCTGGTACTGCTTATATTCTCCACCCATTACAATAACCTGCGATACTCCTCCGATTGATAGCAGACGGTTTCGGATCTGCCAGTCTGAAATAGTTCTGAGATCCATTGGTGAGATCGAATCAGAAGATACTGTTATCAGCATTATCTCTCCGATTATTGAGGACTGAGGTGCAAGAGTTGGAGCTCTGGCATTTAATGGCAATTTTTCAGCAACAGGGGCCAGTTTTTCGTTAACTATCTGACGGGCTTTGAAAATATCGGTATCCCATTCAAAATCCACCCAGACTATTGAGATTCCGGTAGCAGAGGAAGAACGCACCCTCCTTACATCGGTGGCTCCGTTTAATGAAATCTCGATAGGAAAAGTTACCAGACGCTCAACCTCCTCAGTTGCCATACCATGTGCTTCAGTAAGAATAACTACAGATGGCGCTGTCAGGTCAGGAAATACATCAATCTCCATTCTGGTGGCAACATAACTGCCACCTGCAAGAATAATAACTGCAATAAACAGGATAAGTAACCTGTTCTTAAGGGAAAAACTTAATATTTTGTCCAGCATGGCTTACAAGCTTAATGAGTGTGACCATGAAGCGGTAATCCTCCTGCCATTGAAGAGAGCTTAATCGGTTGAATTCCTTTTGTCACAACCCTTTCACCGGGCTTCAGGCCGGAAGAGATCTCTGCATATAAACCGTCATTCCCTTTAAGGACAACTTCCCGTTTCAGAAATGATTCACCGGCCTTTTCAACATACACAAAGTATTTACCCTGTTCCTCAAGAAGTGCTGAATATGGAACTACTATTGCTTTTTCCGTGGGATTGGTCATTAAATAGGCTTCAAGGAACATACCCGGCATTAAATCTCCATTGTTCCTGACTGTAAAATTTACGGGTATTCTCAGGGAATTATCATTTACAAAGGCATTTGCAGATCTGACCTTTCCATTTAGTGCTGATAGTGTCAAAGTCTTGTTTCCTGAAGGATCTTTGAAATTTGCATCAAAGATTCCAGGCACAAGCTGGTGGTCCGATTGATTGACAAAAGCCTCAATCAAAAGTTCACTGCTATTTGTTATCCTGGCTACCGGTAAACCTGTTTCAATAAACCCACCATTATTTACCATTATATCAGAAATAATTCCCTTAATGGGTGCCAGCAGTCTCATTGTATTCCCGGTAACCTTTCCGGCGATCTGAAAATACCTGACTGAATCCTGTTTGTACCTTGTTACAATTTCGAGAAAATCTTTCTGTGAAATTGTCTGGCTAGATGTCAAAGGTTTCGTACGGTCATAATCAGCCTTGCTCTTTTCATAGGCAACACGATACTCGTTTAGCTTAACGGTCAGATTATCTTCAAGACTTCCGCCGGAGATAGTAGCTATGAGGTCACCTTTACTGACTGTTTCACCGACAACTTTAAAGAGGTTAATCTGACCTGCAGTCTGCGAACTAAGTACCATTTCTGCACCAGGGAGGGATTTTACCCTGGCAGAGGTGCTTATTACCGTATGGAAGGGTTTTTCAGTTACCTCTTCAGTGGCAAATATTGTTTTCCAGGCTTGCTCCTTCAGATATATAATTTCATCCCCAATATTATCTGACACCGGTGGCGGTATTTCTGACGCATTCTGGAATACTCTGATTGAATCAACTATAATAGTCTCGCTCAGTTGATCATTTTTGAAAATAAAAGTCAGAGTATAAATTCCCGGTTCTGCAGGAGTGATGACAGGGCGATAAATTCCAGGTACTGATGGCGCTTCAACCTTGTTTTCGTATTGGCTCTTCTCATTTTTCAATATCACCTGCAGCGATCCTGTTGGAAATGGCTTAAATTCTTTAAGATCATTCAGGTGGGCAGCAAATGCAGTTTCCTGGTCTTTAACAAATGGCTTGAACTCTGCAAATAATTCAACCTTTTTCGTGAAAATAGTGATTGAAAGAGGTTCAGGTTCAGAAGTACCCGATGCTACACTGTTTGGATTGCTATCATTTTGTTTGGATTGGCAGGATGCCATGCAAGCAATAGTAAAGACTAATAATAAATTCTTTTTCATATACTCATATAAATTAATTGTCCTGAATGAGATCAGGAGTTGAAATTAAATTGGGAATACAACGGAATGTCTTCCGTGTTCAGGAAATGAAAGGAGATCCCCTTGTAGTATTCAGGGGTATAATGAATTGGTTAGAAAAGAGTGGTTTTTTAATTACCCTGATAAAACCTGTAAAATAGGTATTAACATTAAACTCAGTTAAAAAAGTAGAAAAGGAACCTAAATCCTGATGATACTCTTTCAGGACCTTATTTAATAAAATAGTGTATCGTCCTGTTACAAAATCAATATCTGAAATAGCATGTTGATGGAAGGGGAAGTGGTTCTTCTGATCATGGTCATTATCAGTTTCATTTTGTACATGGTTATCAGCCGGGATATTTGATAAAGATTCAAATTCATGCAGACTAAAATGGTGATGGGGGATTGCATCATGCACAATCAATAAAAATGCAGACAAAAATAACGCTATGGCAAAAAAATGTCTTCTCACGATGACAAATATAGATATTTGTTTTTACATCTTTTAAAGTACAGGATTTCCTATTGCCAGAATGTATTTTATCAGGAGGGTTAATGTTCCAAACAACAGAAAAAGATCAAGATGAACAGCAAGTTTCAATACTCCGAATACCGAGTAAAAAAGTCCAAATGCAATAAGGATTAGTGTAGTTGACAGGATTGAGATATTTTTTAATTATAGAGATATTCCTGCTTTAATAAGCAAATATATCAAAATTAGAATGTGATTTGGCACAATTGCATATACCCGGGATTGTATTTGTTGTAAAATGAAATTTGGTGATTTATGTTACTAAATTGTAGATTCAAATTCCAGCTTACTATCATCATTAAGTAATAGCTGAATCTTATTTTCGAATTCATAACTTCAATATTTAATGATTAAAACTCTATTGACTAACAAAAGATTTGTGACATAGTTTATCTTGTTTAAACCAATGTCAATTAATTTGACTCTGAATCCACGAATTTAACCTCAGGTATTACTTCGATACCTCGACCCTCAGTCTTATCGGGAAACTTGAAAATAGACCGGCTTTTGTAGCTGATATGAAAATCTGGCAAACCGATATAGTAATTCAATAAATCTATTGAATAATTGAATTATTCTCCTTATGTTTGCAATATCAATCAAAGTTAATACACTATGAAAGGAAGAGAATTCAAGTATGCTATGTATGACGGGCTTTCAAAGCTGCTTAAAGCAATTGGAAACCCATATCGATTGGAAATCATTGAAATGCTTTCGCAGGGTGAAAAAAGTGTGGAGGGAATTGTTCAAGCTACTGGTATGAGCATTGCAAATGCTTCGCAGCATTTACAGGTAATGAAGAATATCAATATTGTAAAAACCCGAAAGGAAGGGCATTATGTTTATTATTCTTTGGTTAACGATGAAGTGCTTTCATTATACCAGCATATTATAAAATATGCGGTAAAGGAAATAGCCGAACTTGAAAAAATACTGAACAGTCAGCGGAAAAACAATAAATCCATTAATGCTGTGAGCCTTGACGAACTGGAAAGCATGATCGAAAATGAGAATGTATTATTGATAGATGTAAGGCCCTCAATCGAATATAAATTTGGGCATATCATCGGCGCCATTTCAATTCCCGTGAATGAACTGACAGAGAAGCTAAAAAACATATCTAAAAACAAAGAAAT
>Ga0105095_10000976_pt1 | contig 14489 bp, 9 predicted proteins | sample PPLLak2March2015_2_FD_79180 | JGI IMG/M metagenome (GOLD analysis project Ga0105095, IMG submission 79180) | Freshwater sediment microbial communities from Prairie Pothole Lake near Jamestown, North Dakota, USA - PPLs Lake P8 Core (3) Depth... | ecosystem: Environmental > Aquatic > Freshwater >... | reverse complement strand
CTGCCGGTTTAGTTGTTAAAATTATCCTTGAGGAGCTTGCCCCTGTAGCTCAGACGGACAGAGCAGCGGTTTCCTAAACCGTGTGCCCGGGTTCGAGTCCCGGCAGGGGCGCCACCAAAGCATAAAAAGGGGCGGGGCATCGGTGATGCCCCGCCCCTTTTTATGTCAATGACTGTCACGATTTTTATTCGTAAGAGCGCAGCCGGGGATATGTCCCCCGGTAGCCGAAGGACGAGCTTATCGCGTTCTGTCCGTCATGGCGGCCGTCGAGGATATCCAGCGCCTCTTCGCGATTGGCATCCATCAGATAAGGAATACCGGTGACGGTGGCGCACTCGCCGGTAAGCGACATGAGGTCGTCGCGGCTAATGGCCGGCACGCTGAAGCAGCGAGCACCCGCCATAAGCTGCTGGAGTCCGACCCTGATCTTTTCAGCGTAGCTGTAGACCCCCAGCGCACCGAGCGGCAGCGTCTTCATCTCCTCGGGGCCGACCAGGTCTTTAACCTCCTCGTAGCAGACAAAGATCTCCTCCGGAGTAGAGCCGAACTGGCTGACGGTGTTGGGCAGCTTGCCGTCCTTGAGCCACTGGGCGATGTTCTTACCGACCATACCCGGTATCATCAATGCACGCCCCATGCAGACCGCTTTAACGAACGGAGCACCCAGGGCCAGCGCCTTGAAGACACCGTCCTCGCTGCTGAAGCCGCCGCCGAAGGCGATATCCGGCACGCGTTCACCGCGGTTGGCCAGGCGCCGGGAGAACTGGTAAGCGGCGGCATGCAGGTAGAGACTGGGCATGCCCCATTCCTCCATCATGCGCCAGGGGCTCATGCCGGTGCCGCCGCCGGCGCCGTCGATGGTCAGGAGGTCGATATGGGCGTTGGCGCCCCACTTGATGGCCATCGCCAGCTCGCGCAGACCGTAAGCGCCAGTCTTCAGGGTGATGCGGCGGAAACCCAGGCCGCGGAGTCGCTCGATCTCCGCGTAAAAGCCCTCCTCGTCGATAAAGCCGAGGCGGCTATGCCGTTCGAACTCTTTGAGCGAGCCGTCCTCATAGGCAGCGCGGCTGAGGGGGTGGGAGGGGTCCGGGGTCACGATATAGCCGCGCCTTTGCAGCTCTAAAGCACGTTCGAGGCTGTTAACCTTAATCTCGCCGCCGATGCACTTGGCGCCCTGGCCCCACTTAAGCTCGATGGTGTCCAGGCCGTGCTTGCGGCTGACATACTCGGCCACGCCGAGCCGGGTGTCTTCGACGTTCATCTGCACCAGAATCTCGCCGTAGCCTTTGTGATAACGTTTGTAGACCTCGATGCGGCGATCCATATCCGGCGAAGAGGTAATCTTTCCGTTCTTGTCCAGCTTAAGCTCGGGGTCGATACCGCAGACGTTCTCGCCGCAGACGAGCGTCACGCCGCTTAAAGCCGCGCCGATGGCGAAATGCTCCCAATTCTTGCGGGCGATCTCCGTGGAGCCGAGCGCGCCGGTGAAGATGGGCATTTTCATCGGGACTTTCTTGTCCCAGCCGTATTCGGTCTCCGTGCTGACCGCCGGGAAAATAGCCGAGTCGGAGTCTGCGGTCATGCCTTCCGGCAGTCCCCTGGCTCCCAGGGCATAACCCTGGATGTTGAGATGTGAGTAGTCGACGGGATAATCCTTGTCCCCGCCGGCGGTGACGTCGCCGAAAGGTCCGGGGTAGATCAGCTCGCGGCTGCGAAAGGTGGCTTTAAACACCTCACAGTTGCCGGTGCACCCATCGATACACCGGGAGCAGATACCACTGGAAGGGGAGACATTGCGCGAACGGTTGGCGGTCCTGGTGGCGTCATTGGCATTTGGTCTTTGTAGATTCATGGTTCTTTTCTCCTTTTTTTATTTTTTATCCGATGATCTGCCTCTTTCCAGAAAGCAGATAGCATGCCGGGTACGCAGGTCAGCCACGACCTTGGCCGTGGCACCGCCGGCGGCCTGCGGCACATCGATGACCTGAATGAGGTCCGTGTATTTTTTCAGGTCCGGCAGCAGAGCGGCAAGCATATTAGGCGACCGGGTAAAAAAATCGAGGTTAAAATCGGTGCCGGCTTCGTCAGGGTAAACGGGCAGGTAAAGGATGTTGGACTCAACCAGGTCCTGGAAGAAGTGCGTCCCGTAAGAGACCTCCGGGGTGTGGCCGGCTTTCTCGAATGCGACCTCCGCCAGGATGGCGGTGCCGGCGATATCGGCATAGCCGACGTTGACGCCGAGCTCGAGATTGTTGCTACCCCACCGCCCCGGCCCCATCATCATCAACTTGCACTTCTTATCGCTCAGGCAGGCGTTAAGCTGACCGATAGCGCGGCCCAGGCTCTTTTTCACGTCTACCGGGGCTTCGGAGTATTTCCGGGGGTCGATATAAACGATATAGCCGATGTCATCAATGACCCCGGCGTTGATCGCCCGGCTGGAGCGGAAGAGCACCTGCTCTTTCGGCAGTCTGGCCAGCAGGCCGGCCGGCTGTTCCCCAAGCACCGGGACGCGCAAGGTGCGGCACTGCAGAAGGTTGACCTTCACGTTGTTCTTGCTATCGATGGAGGCGGTGAACTCAATATCTACCGGCTGTCCCCAGGCCTTTTCCAGCTTTGTTAGAATTTCACCAATAATACCGACCAGCTTCGTCCGACCGATCAGGCTATTGAAGGTCAGGACGAGATTTTTGTCCGCGGTCTCTTTCGTGTTGATCAGCCAGTCGCGCAGGTAGCCGTCGGCCCATTCAGACACCAGCATGTTCAGGGCAGGATAGCTGTTGCCGCGGACCACCTCGGCGAAAGGCCGAGTCTGGAGGGCGTTTTCCTCGAGGTTAAGGATATCCACGAGACGCTGCGAATACTTAGCGATCTCGGTTCCTATTTCGGGTCGAAGTCCCGGGTGGCTGACGGCGATCATCCTGATATAATCGCCGCCGACGCGGTTGACGGCACGGGTGCCCAGGCCGAAGACCAGCCGTATCATGCCTTTAGAAGGGTCGATGCGGTCCGTCCAGGCGTAAAGGTTGCGGGAAAAAGCCACCCCGGCCAGGGAGGGGAAGAAGTAATGCTTGTAGGGCAGGCCGGAGACGCGCTGCACCAGCACCGCCATCTGCTCATCTCCTTCACCCAAGCCGCGGCGGTGCCGGTAAGCCAGCGCGTCCGGGTTTAGCGCACTGGCGTAGACCAGCTTGATGGCCCGCAATAAAGCCTCCAGGCGCTGCTCGGGGTCGCCCTGGTTGGCGCAGAACTCGCTGCGGTACTTACCGGCAAAGGCGTCAGAAAAACCGTCTTCCAGGAGGCTGGAAGAGCGCACGATGATGGGCGCCTGCCCGTAATAGTCGATCATGCCGCGAAGCTGGTCTATCGTTTCCTCAGGGAACCTGCCGGCGAGGAACTTCTGTTCCAGTACGGCGAACTCTTCCCACGAGATCTTGCCCGTCCGGGAAAGATCGAGCCGGGTAGCAAACAGGTCGTTATGGACCAGGAAGGTAAAGAAAACATCGGCGCCGAGGTAGAAGGAGTCGTGCTCTTCGAGCACCTGCGAGAAGTCCGTCGTGCTCTTATCCGCCAGGAGGACATTCCTGGCCAGCAGCATGCCGGCAGCCTTGCCGCCGATCCTCCCCGAGCCGATCAGCCGGTCGCGTACCCGGAGCAGGTCGCTCAGCGTCAGGTAGCGGTCGGAGAGCTGCATCAGCTTTCTATGGTTGCCGATCATCATGCGGGACAGGGCTTCTTTCAGCTCCAGCGTCTCCGGGGTAAGCGGTGGCGCGCCGCCATCCGGCTCGCGGTTCTGCATCAGCTTGCGGTAAACGCTGTCCCACGGAGCGATGGACTCGTAGCTGGTGCTCAGCGGCTTTTTAACGGCTTCAGACAGCAATTGGGCGGCGTCGCCGCTGTGGGAGACGGGCTCCCAGCCTTCGGGGGAGATAAGGTGGGGCAGGAACATTTGCGGGGAGTGGCGTTCCCAGACCTTGAGCGGCTGGACGTAAGTATTTGCACCGACGTGGTAAACGTCGATCAATACCTGGGTGGTATCGCGGATACGGGAGATGGTGCTGTGGCCGTGCTGGCCGCGCCGCAGGGCGAAATAAGCCAGGGCGCCGATCTTAAAAAGATAGGGACATGTCAACTGAAAGAAGTTGGCCAGGAGTTCGTCGGTAGCCCACTCATCAACGAGGTCGGAGAGGTTATCGAAGATATAAAAGACGCGGCTGCCGCGTTCCTCGATAATCCGGTGCACCTCCCCGGCAAAAAAGTCGAACCCGGGGGCGGGGTCGATCTTTATCACCGTCAAGCCGGTGCGGGGCTTGAGGATAGGGGAATGAGCGGCAAAGCTTAAGTAGACGCAGTCGTACCCGTAGGAGACAGCCTGCGCGGCAAATGCCTGGGCGAAATAGGGGTAATCTTCCAGGCGGTCCACCTGCCAGACGACGTTATCGCCGCGGCGGAGGCCCTGGAGAAGATCGTCCAGCGGCAGCAGACCGCTCTGGATATTTTCGGTAGTGACGCCCTGAGTATTCATAGTCTCCCGTTATCGTCGGCTTTCATGGCGGTAAGGAATGCGGTAACCGTATACCGCATATTATCGCATGCTTTCATTAATTTGTCAACACTTTTTCTATTTGCTTATGGTCGATTTTCCATACTCGCCCCCTGTAACTCGCCCCCTTGAAACTATCCCCCTTAATCCCCCTCTCAAACCGTGTTATACAAGTACCTCTTAGCAACCAAACCCGAATACTATTTTTTCCGGTATCTTGACAAAATCGTTGGCGGATTATATAATATTAATGTTTATCGTAATATTTTATATAATCGAACTATATGAAAGATTCTAATAACAAAGAGCACCAGATCCTGGTCGGCCAGATCCTTAACACGGCTGAAGCGATCTTCCATGGAGCCCGGCAGATCATCCCTCCCGAGTGGCTGACGTCAGACATTACGGTAGCCCAGCTGAGAGTATTACTGGTCCTTTATGCCCAAGGGCCGAGCCGGATGAGCTCAATCGCCTCCTGCATCGGGATTGCCATATCCACGGCCACCAGCATCGTCGACAACCTGGTGAAAAAAGGGCTGGTGATACGGAGCGAGGACGCCGAAGACCGCCGCCTGGTCATCTGCACGCTGTCTTCCGAGGGGCAGGCACTGATCAACCGGCTCTGGATGCTGAGTCGCGGCCAGATAGAAAAGCTCCTGGAGGGCTTGACCCTGGAACAGCTAAAAAAGACGGCGGAGGTGGTCGGGTTTATTCTTGCCAGTGCTAAAACGAATTTTAACGAAATCCACGAGCTGAACGGGGAGGGGGAAGGATAATTTGATATTTTCCGGCATAGCGCGTTACGCCCAGAGATACCGGATGATCGTAGTGATTTTCTGGGTGGCGGCGGCGGCCGCCTTATACCTGGGCGCGCCGGCGTTTTCCGACGTGGCCGTAACCGATGAAAGCCAGTTTCTCCCCCAGGACACGCAGTCGGCCGCCGCGGCAAAATTACTAAAAGATAAATTCTCGACCTCCGCAGAGGCAGCGGCGAGCAGCGGCACCATCGTCATACATAACGCCAGTGGGCTGACGGAGGCGGATATGCAGGAGGCCAGGGACATCCACGACTGGCTGGTCTCTGGCGCGGCGCCGGAAGCTATCGTAAAGGTCACCTCGGTCTTCGAAAGCGACCTGCTCCGCCAGAAACTGATCAGCTCAGATCAGACCACAATGATGATGACGGTGGACTTCTCCGACTCCGCCCTATCCGATGCTGCCAAGGAGGCCGTCAGCCAGATCAGGGAATACCTGGCGAGCTACCACCCCGATATCAGCGCCTACGTGACCGGAGAGACGGGCCTGACACAAGACCTGTTCCAGTCCGTCCAGGACACCGTCGGTAAGAGCACTATCGTCACCGTTATACTGGTGCTCGTCATCCTGCTTATTATCTACAGGTCGCCGGTAGCGGCGCTGCTGCCTCTGATCGCCATCGGCTGCAGTTTCCTGGCATCGATGGGCATCCTCGGTTTCCTGGGACAGGCAGGCGTGAAATTCTTTACGATGATCGAAGCATATCTTGTCGTCATTATCTTCGGCGTGGGCACCGACTACTGCCTCTTTATCGTGTCGCGCTTCCGGGAAGAGCGTAAAAAAACAGAACCGGGCGAAGCCCTGACCTATTCTATGAGGCGTATCGGGCCGGTCATCGCCGCCAGCGCCCTCACCGTAATGGTGGCTTTTCTCTGCCTGAGCCTGTCCCGCTTCGGTATGAACAAGACCTCCGGATATGCGCTGGCGATAGGGATAGGCATTACCCTGCTGGCAGGACTGACCCTGGTGCCGGCGCTGATGTCGCTCTTCGGCAAGTATCTCTTCTGGCCGACCTGGGCTTCCAAACCGCGCGGCGAGGGCAGGTTCAGCTGGGGCAGAATCGGCAACGCGATAGTGCGGCGGCCGCTGTTGTTCGCCGTGCCCATCATCATATTACTATTGATTCCGTACGTGGGGTTTTCGCGCTTTATACAAACCAACGATATCATCAGCCAGATGCCTGCCAGCACGCCGTCGGTGCAGGGTTATAGACTCATGGAAACGCACTTCCCGGCCGGGGAGCTGGGGCCGTTATATCTCCTTATAGAGTCGCCCGGCGGGGACATCACCGAACCGGATTCGCTGCAGGCGTTAAACGCCATAGCCAGGTCGCTGGAAAGCGCGTCAGACGTTTCCCGGGTAGATTATTATTCAGCCCCCGGCGGTGAACTGGCGGCGCTGGCGGCACAGGTCCGCGCGATGGCCGCAGGAGTGGGCCAGGGTTCTGGCGTCGGCAACATTTCTCTTCTCCTCAACGCGGGCGAAGAAATCGAGGGATTAGCCTTGCAATATCCCGGCATCGTGCTAAGCCAGAATTTCCAGGAGATCCAGACCGGCCTTAACGAAGTTTCCGAGCTGGCCGGGCAGATCTCTGCCGCCGACCCGGCAGACCTGCCGGCTTTACTGGGGCAGCTTCAGTCTGCCCTGTATAGAGTCACCGACGCCCTGGAGGGACTGGTCGGCGAGTTCAACCTGGCCGTCGAGAGCCCATTTTCCGCTTCTCTCCTCAATACCTATTTCTCCATCGACCGCACCGCTGCAAGGATCAACATCGTCCTTACCGTCAGTCCCTACGTGCCGGAGACCGTTGATACGATCATCAGCCTCAGGGAGACTATTCAAGAAAACATTAACGCCTCCGACCTGGCGGGGAGTAAATACTACCTAGGCGGGGAAAGCGCGATACGCGCGGACATCATGATCACCAACGACGCCGACTTCGGCGTAGTGGTAGGCGCGGCCATCGGAGGGATACTCCTGGTGATTATCCTCCTGCTCCGGAGCTTGATCGCTCCCCTTTATATGGTAGCGACCGTTCTCCTGAACTACGGCGCCACGCTGGGGATTACGACGTGGATTTTCACCAGCATCCTGGACCAGAGCGGTATGATATACATGCTGCCGATATTCATCTTTATCGTGCTGGTGGCATTGGGGGCAGATTATAACATATTTCTGGTTTCCCGGATCAGGGAAGAGGCGCACCAGCAGCCGCTGAAAGAGGCGGTAACGCACGCTTTAGCCAACACCGGCGGCGTCATCACGTCGTGCGGCATCATCCTAGCGGGGACCTTCGCGACCCTGATGACATCATCGCTCCAGATGGTGATGCAGATCGGGGCGGCGATAGCCATAGGGGTAATCATAGATACCTTCGTGGTAAGGGCGCTGCTGGTGCCGTCAATCGCCGCGCTGCTGGGACGCTGGAACTGGTGGCCGTCCCGTATCAAGCAGCAAATCCAGAAGTGATTATCCCGAGCCGAAGACTTTATTCAAACGTCTCGTTGACTTCCCTGGCTTCCGCGCCTTCCATCTCCGTGTAGCGCTCCCGCGGCTCCATGCTGACGTCTTCTTCCGGGAACATAATCGTGGAGAATGACCGGTCCGGTTCGGTGGTGATCCAGATCTCCGGGAAATGCGCGGACTCGTAAGATGAAAACAGGCGGGTGTTGATACCCAGGTTTTGATTATTCAGCTGCCGAACCTCGTCGCCAGTTTCGCCCCAATCTCCCTGGCGGTGACGTCCCAGGCTTTCTTTCACAAAAGAAACGAACCGACTGTCCTTCCGGGCCATTTCCGCCACTCCCCGGGAAACGAGCACCTGCCCCAGGTTGACATCCAGGACCCTCGACTGGTGCAGGATTTCCGTCGTGCCGTCCGCCGGGAGCATTTCTTTAAGGTTCTCGATCAGGCTCAAGATAGCCAGGCCTTTCCGGGTGATACGGTAGGCCGGCAGGTCCATATCTTTCTCGGCGCTTTCCAGCAGGCCGGAATCCAGCAGCCGGCGGATATACCTTGAAGCCTGGTCTTGCCGGAGGTAGGCATAGGCAGTGATCTGGGTCTTGCCGGTGTTGCCCAGCCGCAGCAGGCGGAGGATATCGGCGATGATCTCGATCCTGGAACGATTATGCTTTGGCTGCCATTTATCGGTGTCCAACGGCGAGGCCTCCATACAACACGAAAACCGACCAATCAAGGTCGGTTTCACTATTGGCTCCTCGCCGTCCAAGTGACCAGATATAGGCGGCGGTTCACAGCTTCCTAAACGGCTCGTTTTGCTACGAGTTAATAAATATAATAACAAACTCCAAGGTTTATCTGTCAAGTACAGCGACATTACTTTTACGTACAAAACTTCACCAACTTTTGAGAAAAATATAACATTTTTATAAAGAAGAAAAAGGGGAACGTTAAGAAAAGCTTGAGGTGCCGAGGGAGCAAAACTAAATATCCAGACCTCTCCGGGCGATGCGGCACTTCCGCGCCTTAGCCAGGCTATTACCCGCGGGTTTTTAGTACGGTTTTTTGCCCTTGTACCGGGTCAGTCAGCCGCGGGTTTAACATTATCTGGTTTAGGTAAACATCCAGCACTTTGCCAAATTTGCGCCCCGCCTCTTTGATGACACCGATACGCCGGAAACCCAGCTCTTTCCCCAGGTGCAGGCTGGCCGCGTTACCCTCCGTGATGCAGGAGATGACCGTGTGGAGCCCCGCTTCCTTACCAGCTTTGAGAATCGCCCCGGTCAACTCCCGCCCGATGCCCTGGCCGCGGCAGTCTTCCCTGATGTACATAGAAATTTCCGCCGTATCGTCATAGGCAGGCAGCTCCGACCAGGGGCTCAAAGACGCCCAGCCGACGATACGGTTATCACGCTGAGCTACCAGTACAGGGTGCCGGGAGTCGTGGCGGGAGAACCAGGTTTTCCGCTGTTTGAGGGTCTTAGGACCAATATCGAAGGTGGTGTTGGTATGGAGCACCGCTTGATTATAGATATCAGTTACAGCCCGCAGGTCATCCAGGGTCGCCGGCCGGATCGTCAGCTTCATGTTAATGCCCATGTCCCTTAGACAGACAGCTCTCTACGGGCGATGCGGCATTTTTCCGCCTTGATAATCGCGACGATGTCCGCGACGGCCTGGTTGATCTCACCGGGATGGTTCACCACTACGTAGTCGAACATGGGCAGGTGGCGCATCTCTTCGGCGGCGGTCTTTAATCTCAATTCCAGGGTATCAGAAGTCTCCGTACGCCGCTGCTTGAGTCGTTTCTCCAGCTCTTCCATATAGGGCGTGACCATGAAGATGAACACTGCTCCGGGGAGGATTTTCTTGATGGTGGCGGCGCCCTGGACGTCTATCTTAACGATGACGTCCTTGCCGGCTTGCAGCGCCCGCCGGACCGGCTCCGCAGGTATGCCGTAGTAGTTGCCGTAGACATTGGCCCACTCCAGCAACTCCCCCCGGTCGATGAGCTCCTGGAACCGGGCCGTGGTAACAAAATGATAGTCAAAGCCGTCCTTCTCGCCGGCGCGGCGGGGGCGGGTGGTGGCGGAGATGCTGATGTGAAGCGGGATGTCCGAAAGCCTCAGGCCGGCCAGGACCGCATCCTTGCCGGCGCCCGAGAGGCCGGAGAGGACTACCAGCAGAGGCAGGGGCGGGGGAGCGAGGGGCGAGGAGTTCTCAAGACTCATCGTTATTGTCATCCTGTTCGGGTTTGGCAGAATCGCCCGGGCGGGCGGTCTGGAAGCGGTTGGCAATGGTCTCCGGGGCGAGGGCGGCCAGGATGATATGGCCGCTATCGGTGAAGATCACCGACTTGGTCCGCCGGCCGCTGGTCATGTCGATGACCTTGCCGCTGCTTCTCCCTTCGTGGATGGTACGCTTGGTGGGGGCGGAGTTAGGGGAGGCTATCGCGATGGCCCGGCTAATGGCCAGAATATTACCGAACCCGATGTGGACCAGTTCAATACCCATATTATCACCTCGCAGTTATTCCAGGTGAATTATATATTAGCTCCGATACAAAGATATGAGCGGACGCGACGCGGGAAAAAGTCCTCCCATAAGCTATCACTTGTCTCTAACCTTGTCAAGGGCGGATATAAATGAAATTTTACGTCCTTCATACGAAATATTTAGATTTGCCCCTTTTCTTATCGCGGGGGTTGTGCTAGAATGAGAATGTATTTCCAAGCAGGTCGTTAACAACTGAACAAAGGCTCTGAACTAGCCTCCTGGTGGTTAGAGCGGGGTGGCACCACCCGTTCCCATCCCGAACACGGAAGTGAAACGCCCCAGCGCAGACGATACTGAGGGGACAACCCTTTGCGGAAAATATGCCACTGCCAGGAGGCTTAAATACATTGAGCCGGCTTAAAAGAATAATTATTACGCCATCTCTTGCTTTGGCATCTGCTTTATAATAAGATTGTATTAGAGGCATCTCTACCGGATAAAGTAGAGTCGGGAAGGGGATATGGCCAGCAGGTTTGAAAAGTTTTCCGAACGGGCCCGCCGCGTGCTTACCATCGCACAGGAAGAAGCGCGCAATCTCAACCATTCCTATATCGGCACCGAGCATATCCTGCTGGGGCTGGTACGCGAGGAAGAAGGCGTGGCCGCCAGGGTCCTAACCAACCTGGGCATCGGCCTGAGTAAAGTCCGTTCCGCGGTGGAATTCATCATCGGCCGCGGTGAAAAACCCAGCGCCGGGGAGACCGGGCTGACACCCAGAGCCAAGAAGGTCATCGAGCTCGCCATCGACGAGGCGCGGCAGATGGGCCATAACTATATCGGCACCGAGCACCTGCTGCTCGGGCTATTACGGGAAGGCGAAGGAGTAGCTTCGAGCGTCCTGGACAGCTTCGGGATTACACTGGAGAGGGCCCGAGCCGAGACCGCCCATATTTTAACCCAGGGAGCGCCCAAGGCCAGGATGCCCCGCACGAGCAGCCGGACCCCTGCCCTCGACCAGCTTGGCATCGACCTCACCGCGGCGGCGAGAGCCGGCAAGCTCGACCCCGTCATCGGGCGTCACAAGGAAATCGAACGGCTCATCCAGATACTGAGTCGGCGCACCAAGAACAATCCCGCCCTCATCGGTGAACCGGGCGTGGGCAAGACCGCCATCGTGGAAGGGCTGGCGCACAGGATCATCTCCGGCGACGTCCCCGAGACCCTCGAAGACAAGAGATTGATCGCGCTTGACATGGGATCGCTGGTGGCCGGCACCAAGTACCGCGGCGAGTTTGAGGAACGTTTAAAGAAGATCATCGACGAGATAAAGACCTCCGGTAACTGCGTCATTTTCATCGACGAGTTCCATACAATGGTTGGCGCCGGGGCCGCCGAGGGGGCTGTTGACGCCGCCAATATTTTAAAGCCTTCGCTGGGGCGCGGCGAATTACAGTGCATCGGCGCCACGACCCTCGACGACTTCCGTAAATACGTGGAAAGAGACCCCGCCCTGGAGCGCCGCTTCCAGCCGGTGCTGGTCGAGGAGCCGTCGGTCGACGAGACGATGGAAATCCTGCGCGGCATCAAGGAGCGCTACGAGCAGCACCATCACCTGATCATCAGCGACGAAGCCCTGGCCACGGCGGCTAACCTGGCGGCGCGTTATATCCCCGACCGCTTCCTGCCGGACAAGGCTATCGACCTCGTGGACGAGGCGGCTTCACGCGTCAGGATACGGCACCGCACCATGCCCATTACGCTCAAGCAGGCCAAGGAGCAGGGCGATAACATCCGCAAGGACAAGGACGCCGCCCTGGCGACGCAGCAGTACGATTACGCGGCGGAGCTACGGGAGCGCGAATTACAGATAGACGAAAAAATAAAGCAGCTTGAGGCCGAGTGGCGCAGCGAGCAGGAGCAGGAAGAGGTAGTGGTGAGGAAGGAAGATATCGCCGAGGTGGTGAGCATGTGGAGCGGGGTGCCCGTGATACAGCTTACCGGCGATGAGATCAGCCGGCTCCTGAACATGGAAGAGGTCCTGCACCGGCGCATCGCCGGGCAGGAAGAAGCCGTGAACGCGATTTCCAAGGCCGTGCGGCGGGCGCGGGCGGGCATTAAAGACGTCAGACGGCCGATGGGGGTATTTCTCTTCCTGGGACCGACCGGCGTGGGCAAGACCGAGATGGCGCGGACGCTGGCCGAGTTCATGTTCGGCAGCGAGGACACGCTGATACGCATCGATATGTCCGAGTTCATGGAGAAGTTCGCCGTTTCACGGCTGGTCGGGGCGCCGCCGGGATACGTCGGCTACGACGAGGGCGGCCAGCTCACCGAGGCGGTAAGGCGTAAATCTTACAGCTGTATCCTGCTGGACGAAATCGAGAAGGCCCATCCCGACGTATTCAATCTGTTACTTCAGATATTCGACGATGGCCACCTGACCGATGCCAAGGGGCGGCGAGTCGATTTCCGCAACAGCATTATCATCATGACGAGCAACATCGGCTCGGAGACCATACGCAAGGGCGGGGTGATGGGGTTCGCGCAGCGCAGCGAAGAGGCCAAGACGCGCGAGCAGTCCTACCAGAAAATGAAGGACAACCTGCTTAAAGAGCTGAAGGAGCCCAAGTACGGTTTCCGCCCCGAGTTCCTCAACCGCATGGACGATATAATAGTGTTCCACACCCTGACCAGGGAGCAGATCCGCACCATCGTAGACTTCAACCTGGCGACGGTCAGCAAGCAGCTGGCCGACAAGGAAGTGAAGCTGACCGTGACCTACGCCGCCAAGGACTTCCTGGGCGAGAAGGGCTATAGCGAGGAATACGGCGCCCGGCCTTTACGGCGCGTCATCCAGGACAGGATCGAAGACAGGCTGTCCGAAGCAGTCCTGCGCGAGGAGTTCAAGACCTTCGAGAGAGTCTACGCGGTGAAATGTACCGTTAAGAAAAATGAAATAATCGACGACATCCTTAAGGACGTCAGCGAGATACCGGATATCCTGGCGGCGGAAAAGGCGGGGGAAGGGCTGGAGATCTTTGCCAGCAAGAGCGTCAAATACGAAGTGGAAAAGGTCGTTAAAGAACATTTGAAGGACGCTAAAGGCAGGCTCAAGGACGCCTCAGATTACCGAGTAACGGAGAACGCCTACGTCTCGTACGTCGTGGTCGACGTTAAAGACGAAGAGATCGTAATAGAGTCGAAGGACAACTTCCCGCTGCCCCACATGGCGGTCGGCGCCGCCAGCTGAAAGACTAGAGCCGCCCCCGGAAAACCTTCTCCACCTGGTTGAGTCGACCCGTTATCCGGTCGAAGAGCCGTCGCCGTGCCTTGAGCAGCCTGGCTTCGTTGAAAAGGTCAAGCTTACCCTCTCTACCCCCGAACCGTCTCTCCATAAAAGCCCGGGCGATCTCCTGTAATTCTTCCGAACGCTCGGGGAACTCAGTGGCCAGGACAGCGGCGTACTCCTGTGGTGTTTGCTGCAGCCCCGGGTTGATTTTCAACATCGCACCAAGCTGGCACAGCTTTTTATACGTCATGGCAGCCAGCTCCGAACGGTCGACCCGCCAGATCCAGCGGTAAAACGATGACCTCAGCACCAGCCATAAGAGGAGCAGAATGACCGCAAAAAGCACGATGATTATGATAATAAACACCGCCAGCCCGAGCTCATCGGCGAAAGCCCACGGCCCGGGTATAGAGGCGGCCGATTCACCACCGCCGGCGGCGATGCCGCCACCACCACCGGTACCTCCGCCTACGTCCTGACCGGGTATGCCGTATATCGCGGCCCAAACATCCCACTGCGGCAGCTGACCGATGACGTCGCTGGAAACGACGGGCTCGGTGAGGTCCACCTCGCTGCCCGTGCTTTCCTCGCCGCTGGGCGTCGCCTCGATATCCACCCACCCGTAATCGGGGAAATAGACCTGGGGCCAGGCGTGATAATACTTGTCCTTTAAAATATACTGGCCAGCCTCAGCGCCGGGGTCGCCGGGGAGATAGCCGATAGCCAGACGGGCCGGCACGCCCTCGGCACGCAGCATCACCGCCATGGCCGAGGCAAAATGAACGCAGAAACCGGATTCAAGGTCGAACAGGAAATACTCTACGCCGTCGCGGCCGGCGGGCGGGGCGGTAAGATCCGTCTTGTAAGGTATCTTAGAAAGATATT
>Ga0105095_10000973_pt1 | contig 14518 bp, 15 predicted proteins | sample PPLLak2March2015_2_FD_79180 | JGI IMG/M metagenome (GOLD analysis project Ga0105095, IMG submission 79180) | Freshwater sediment microbial communities from Prairie Pothole Lake near Jamestown, North Dakota, USA - PPLs Lake P8 Core (3) Depth... | ecosystem: Environmental > Aquatic > Freshwater >... | reverse complement strand
CGGAGGCGGGGGCCACCTCGACTGCGGCCGGCGCAGGCGACAGTCTCTCGAGAGCGGCGAGAGCCGAAACCAGCGCCGCGCCGGTGGGGTAGCGTTTCTCGCGATCCTTCTCGAGAGCGTGATGCAGGATTGGCTTCAGACCGTTGGGAAGGCCGAGGCTCCTCCAGTTCAGCGGAAACACGGGCTCGTCGTTGATGATGCTGAGGAGCACTCCCGTCAGGCTCGGGCTTTGAAACGGCTTCTCGCCGGTGACGCACTCGAAGAGAATGCAGCCGAGGGAGAAGAGATCGGAGCGGGCATCGACATCTTCGCCCTTCGCCTGCTCCGGCGACATGTAGTCGGGCGTACCGAGGACGCCGCCGGCCATCGTCAGGTTCGTGGAGAGCTCCGACTTCGCGATGCCGAAGTCGGTGACCCAGATCCAGAGCGATGGCGAGACCAGGATGTTGACCGGCTTCACGTCGCGGTGGACCACGTTTCGCGAATGCGCGTAGTCGAGGGCGCCCGCGAGCTGGGTGAGCACGTGGAGCGCGTCCGGCATCGGGAGCCTTTTCCGCTCTGTTATGAACGACTCCAGCGACTGCCCCTCGATGAACTCCATGATGATGAAGCCCCGGTCGGAGGTCGCAACGATGTCGTAGATAGTCACGATGTTCGGATGCTGGAGGCGGGCCGCGATCCGGGCCTCGCGCACGAACCGCTCCCGGAGCTCGTCCGGGCCGTGGTCCGCGAAGGGGGTGTCGAGGTTGATGCACTTCACCGCGACCGGGCGGTCCAGGATGGTATCGAGCGCCTTGTAGACTCCGCCGAGAGCGCCCGTCGAGAGACGCTCGACGATGTGGTACCGCCCCCCGGGTATCTGGGGAAGGGGGTTCCCTGCCTGGTCCATGAGGCCTCGATTGGCAAGAACCGTGCCGGGGCGCCGATGCGAGAGTCATCCCCGAAAGACAGACCAGTCAATGAATTGGAGAGCTCGATGCGAGTAGCGCCGACGGCACACCGTGGGAAAAAACGAAGGGCGCGTAGGGAGAGCCCCACGCGCCGGATCCTGGCCCAAGTAAGGAGGAGGTGGGGATAGGAGGAGATGGGGAGAGAATCAAACCGTCCTTCGTCTTATCCCGTCATCCCCTGCTGTCCCTCTATCCCCTTTTTTTCTTACACCAGCGTTTTCGTCTAGTTGCCGATCTCGTCGTCGATGATCGCCCGGAAGGCGTCGAATGGCTGTGCGCCGGAGAGGAACCGCCCGTTGATGAAGAACGCGGGCGTTCCGGTCACACCGAGGGAGCCGCCGTGCTCATAGTCCTTCTCGACCGTCTCGCGGTGCTTCCGGGAATCGAAGCACTGGCCGAAGGCGCCCGTGTCGAGCTGAAGCTCCGAGGCGATCTGCCGGTAGGTCGCTGCGGAGAGAGCGCCCTGATTCTCGAAGATCCGATCGTGATACTCCCAGAACTTCCCCTGATCGTGGGCGCACAGGGCCGCTTCGGCCGCGGGCTGGGCTTCGGGATGGTTGGGAAGCGGGAAATCGCGATAGACGAGCCGGACTTTGTCCCCGTAGGTCTGCTCTATCTGCTGTAGGGTCGGACCGACCCTGGCGCAGAACGGTCACTGGAAATCGGAGTACTCGACGATGGTGACGGGCGCCGTCTCCGCCCCCTTCACCCGCTCACCTGCCGCGACGACGATGGGAACCCGCGGCGGCTCGAGAGCGACGTCCACCCCGGCCTTCTCCCGGAGACCGGTAAGATAGCCTTCACGAGCGGCGAGCTCGTTGCGCGCCGCCAGGTACTGACGGATCTGACCCGAGAGCTGTTCGAGCGTCTGACCGGCGGGTATCCGCGCGCGATTCTGATTGAAGAAGTCCTCGACGTCCTTGGCGGTCACCTCTGGAATCTTGGCGCGGATCTCCCGCGTCTCGAGCTCTTCGCGGCTGATTCCGAGCTTCGCCGCTTCCCCGTCGAGAAGGGCCTCCGAAAGGATCTCCTCGATCGCCTGGCGGCGGGCGTCGTAGAGCTGCTGGAAAACCGCCATGTTGGACTTGAGCGCCCGATCGTCCACCTCGGCGAGAGTAATCTCACGTTCGCCGACCCGGGCCACGACGCTCGAGTCGGAGGCGCCTCGTTCCTCGGAGGCCTTCGCGGACGGGTTCGACTGAGAAGCCGGGGCCTTGTCACAGGAAGCGCTCAGAAAGAGAGCGCCGGCGACCGAAAGCACGCGCCCGCGACCGCGGAAGTAATGCATCAATCTCATCTCCTCTCGGATCCCTGGAGATTAGCACACTTGCCGTACAATGACGCCATGCGCCCCGTGCTGGGACTGGCGTTTCTGGCCGCCGCCGCGTCCGCGGTCCCCGAGGAGAAACCCAGACTCGTCCTGGACGCCCCTCGAGTGCAGATGCTTCGGCCGGGCCTCGCGGCGAAGGGCTACGGCAAGCGAGTCGACGTCACCGCACGGCTCGAGGGAGACACCGAGGACCCCGAGTCCTATTACTGCCTCGACGAGATCTGGGACTGGGGTGACGGTACGGAATCGGTCCGCGAGAACGACTGCGACCCGTACGACGGGGGCAAAGAGATCCTCCGAGACTTCACGGATACCCATCACTACCGGCCCGGCGAGTACGCGATCACCCTCCGGCTCGTCCGCGGGGACAGGACCGTAGTCAAGGGCGTAATCGACGTCCGGATTCATTGATGTGCGCGTCTCCATCGTAAACCTTTCCCCCAGGGACCCCGTCCTATCAGGCGGAGGTACATGGGTTCGCCCGGCGCCGTGATCGAGACGAAACCGGAGGGAGGGAGTCTTTTCGCCCCACCCCCGTCCCTCGAGCGCGACGCCAAGCGGCGCGAGGACGACGAGCTGGTCGCGCGAACCCGGAGAGGAGACATGGAAGCATTCGAGGCGCTCTATCGGCGACACAGCCCGGCGGTCTTCGGGCTCGCGCTCCGGATGCTGCAGAATCGCGCCGACGCGGAAGACATCCTTCAGGAGATCTTCATCCAGGCGCACGATCGGCTCCCGAGCTTCGAAGGGCGCTCCGCGTTCGGCACCTGGCTCTACCGCCTGTCGGTCAATCGCTGCCTCGACCATCTGCGGAGCCGCGGAGCGAAGGAGCAGAGCCGGACCGAGCCTCTGACCCCGGAGCTTCCCGGACGGGTCACCACCGCCGGAACGCGCGGACTCGAGCTCGAGCGCGCCATCGGCGAGCTCCCCCCGTCGAGCCGCGCCGCGTTCCTCCTCCACCACGTCGCGGGATTCGATCACAAGGAAGTGGGCGAGATGATGGGGATCGCGGTCGGGACCTCGAAATCCCTGGTGCACCGGGCGCGGACCCGTCTCAAGGAAATTCTGACGCGATGACCGACGAACATCCGGATATCGAACGGCTCAACGACTACCTGGACGGAGATCTCGCTCCCCGGGAGCATCGCGAGATCGAGTCCCACCTGCGCCAGTGCGGGGATTGCCGCCGATCTCTCGACGAGCTCTCCGCCATCGTGCGCGCGGCGAGCGAGCTTCCGCCGGTTGCGCCGCCGGAGCGGATCTGGGAGTCGGTCGCGGCATCGCTGATCGAGCGGAAGTCCTTCGCTCGGACGAGCGGTTCCTGGTGGCGCTCGGCCCTCTATCCCGCTCTCGCCGCCGCCGCGGCGATTCTCCTCGGCGCTTCCCTGTGGCTCGCGATGCGCGGCGAGGAGAGGCCGACCCCCACGGACCAGGCGGCACTCGCCGAAATGGTCACCAAAGAGCTCGAGGCGGCGGAGACCCACTACGACAAGGCCATCGTCGGACTCGAGCAGATCATCGCGCAGAACGAAGGTGTGCTCCCCGCGGAGCTCGCGTCGGTCCTGAACCAGAACCTGGACCTCATCGAGAACGCGATCGGAGAGAGCCGAGCGGCGATCGCGACCGAGCCCCAGAGCACCGCCGCCCAGGAGAGCCTGCTCCAGGCCCTCCGGAGCAAGGTGACGCTTCTCCAGAACACGATTCTCCTCATCAACGAAGTGCGAAAAGGCCAGGGCGAGAACGCCCTCGACCTCATCGACGAGATGAGGAAGACGACCGACCCTTCCAATCCCATATGACGCGAGTGAACATGAAGAACACGATATTCACGACGATCCTGGCCTCGCTCCTGGTCGCTTCCGGCGCTTCGGCGCAGCAGGAAGAACGGTTCAACCGGACTCTCGACGTCGGTCCCGACGCCGCGCTTTCGATCGGCAACATCGCCGGCGACATCCACGTCGAGGGCGGAACCGGCGCTTCGATCGTCATCGACGCCGTGAAGCGCGTCGACGACGGGGACGAAGAGCTCTTGAAGAGCGTGGACATCGAAGTCTCCCAGCTCGGAAACCGCGTGCGGATTTCGACGGAGCACACCGGAACGGGCCGACGCCACAAGAACGGCGACGGGAACGTTTCCGTGAGCTACCACGTGACCGTGCCCAAAGGAACCGAGGTCGAGATCCAATCGGTCTCGGGGAGCGTCGTCCTCGCCGGCGTTGAAGGGGCGGCGAACGCGCAGTCGGTGAGCGGCGACGTTCGGGTCGCGGACGTCGCCGAGCTGGTGCAGGCCAAATCCGTCTCGGGAGACGTGGAAGTCCGCCGCGCGCGATCCAGTCGACACGCCGACATCGAGAGCGTGAGCGGCGAAGTGCGGGTCGAGGACATCGAGGCCGGCGAGCTCACGGTTTCTTCCGTGAGCGGCGACGTGCTGCTCCTCGGAGTCTCCTCGAAAAGGGCCTCGCTCGAGAGCGTGAGCGGCGATCTCGAGTACACCGGCTCCATCGCCGCCTCCGGCCGCTACGAATTTCAGAGCCACTCCGGCGACGTGGTCCTGACCCTCGGAGACGAGGTGGGGTTCGAGCTCGAGTTCTCGACCTTCAGCGGAGAGATCGAGTCCGACTTCACCCTCAAGTCCACTTCCAGGGAGCACAAAGGCAAACGACTGAGCGCGGTCGTGGGCGACGGAAGCGCCTTCATCGAGGCGAGCACGTTCAGCGGCGACGTCCAGCTCAAGCGCCGCTGACGGAGCGCGCAGGTGGCCGCGCTCGAGATCCGAGAAGTCGCACCCGGCATCTGGTCGGTCCGGCTTGGCCCGCGATGGCACGCGGCCTACATCGTAAAGACCTCTCCCGGCGCCGTTCTCGTCGACACCGGCCCCGAAGCGTCGGGGGCCACCGTGATGCAGGGATTCCAGAAGGCCCGAGTGGGTCTGCGATCCGTCCGCGCCATCCTGCTGACCTCCGGCGACCCGGCGGCGGCGGCGGCGGCTTCGACCCTCCGCGAGCGCTGCGGCACCCGGGTTCTCTGCTCGCGGGAGCAGGCGGCTCGGCTTCTGCCTTTCGAGGTCGACGGCCGCCTCGAGATCGGCGACGTGGTGGAAGAGCGTTTCGAGGTAATCGAGCCGCCGGGGAAGGATGGAACCGGCCGCCTCGCTTTCCGCTTCCGGCCTTCGGGGGCTCTCTTCGTCGGCGACGGAGTCGAGCTCAGCGAGGGCCGAACGCGTTGATCGAATCGATGAGCTGCCGCAGACGTCCGAAGTCGCGCCGGTTGAAGTCGAGCTCGATGCCGGCGAGCCGGGAGAGCGGCGTTCCGTGCTCCTCCGGAAGAGGATGGGCCCGTTCGACGGTGCCCGAGCGCAGGATATCGCGGAACCTCGTGCTGAGATCCCCGAGCTCGGAATCGTCGAGCGCCCGCTCGAGCCGAATCAGGAGCTTCGGTCCGACGTACCGCGACGAGTGGTAGACGCGGTAGAAGCGGAGGACCTCGTCCGTCGCCTCCTTCGCGGAATCGACGACGCGGTAGAGCGAGAGGTCCTGGTCGGAAATCAGATTGGATGCGAGCAGGCGCTCCTGGATGAAGCGGGACAACCCGTGGAAGTAGCCGGTCTCGGGGTTCTCCACCATTACCACCGGCACCGGAGTCTGCTTTCCCGTCTGCAGAAGCGTCAGCACCTCGAAGCTCTCGTCGAGCGTCCCGAAGCCGCCGGGAAAGAGGGTAACCGCGTGCGACTCCTTCAACAGGAAGAGCTTCCGGGTGAAGAAGTAGCGGAACGTCATCAGCTTTCCGTCTCCGCGGATGATCTCGTTCGCCTCCTGCTCGAACGGAAGCTTGATGTTGACGCCGACGCTCTGGTTGCGCCCGGCCCCGATATGGGCCGCCCCCATGATCCCGCTCCCGGCCCCGGTGATGACCATCCAGCCGGCCTCCGCCATGCGCCTTCCGAACTCCACCGCCCGGTCGTGGTCGGAGTGATCGACCGCGGTTCTCGCCGAACCGAAGACCGTCACTTTCCGCACGTGCCGGAACGGCGTGAAGATGCGGAACGCGTGGCGCATTTCCTTGAGGGCCGCGCTCGCGATCTTGAGATCGAGCCGGGTGGCGCCGTCGAGCCCGAGCTTGAGCGCCGTTATCGCAATCTCCCTGACGTAGTCCTGTTCCGCGTCGGGGCAGCAGCTCCGGACGAGATCCGTGACGCGCTCGTCGAGCTCGGCGCTCCCGGTGGAGTAGCCGGGATTCCTTCGGCGCGCGGGTTTCATGGTCGGTTCATCTACTGGGGCTCGTTGTGCTATGATAGCCGTTTCGCGGGCGACCTTCGAATCGCCCCAGGAGGATTTACTTGGCCCATAGTGCTTCCGCCATCAAGCGGGTACGGCAGAACGTCGAGCGCCGCACCCGCAATCGATCGAACCGATCCCGCCTTCGAAGCCAGATCAAGAAGCTTCGTCAAGCCCTCGACACTTCGAATCTCGCCGAAGCGAAGAAGCTGCTTCCGGAGACGGCGTCGCTGGTCGACGTGATGGTCAAGAAGGGCATCATCCACGAGAACGCCGGAAACCGCTACAAGTCGCGGCTCGCCCGGCGCGTGGCCGCCGGTTAGTTCAAGGCTGGCGCTTCGATCCCCGCGCCAGCTCCAGCACCAGCCCCTCCATCACCACCCGATGGGGCAGCCGGCTCGATTTCAGGAGCCGGTCCGTATCCGCCAGCGCGTCGACGGCGCGCTTCAAGAACTCCGGGCTGAGCCGTCGCGCGCTCTCCCCTAGAGCCTTCGCCGCCGACGGCGGCGCCCCCAGAAGCCCGGCGAGACTCGAGTCTTTCCGTCCCGAGGCCTGAGCGTCCTTCGCGATTCGCAGCTGGCCCACGAGGCGGTCCAGGAGGGCCAGGATCCGCAGTGGCGCCTCGCCTTCCTCCAGGAGCCGCCCGAGCTGCCGCAGAGCGCTCCCCGCGTCGCCAGAGGCGACGGCGTCCGTGAACTTGAATACGCTCTGGGCCCGGCCCCTCCCCAGCACTTCCGCGATCGTCTCGAGGTCCAGACGGTCGCCTGACGCGTAGAGCGAGAGCTTCTCGAGCTCGTTCGAAAGCCGCCGCAGGTCCGATCCCACCTCGGTCACCAGGTATCGGAGCTCCTCGCGCCCCAGCTTCAGACCCCGCGCCCTCCCCTCTTCGGCAACCCAGTCCTGAAGCTCCCACGGGTCCGGGGCATCGCAGGCGACGACGACGGCATTCTTCTCCAGTTCCTTCCAGCCTTTTCGGCGTCCGTCGGGCTTCTTGTCGAGGTCGAGCACGAGGACCGTCGACGGATTCGGGTTCTCGACGTAGGCCTGGAGCGACGCCTCCGTCTCGACGAGCCGGCTCGCCCGCTTCACGAGAATGAGTCGACGGCCGCCGAGAAGCGGCATCATGTTCGCCGACATCACGATCCGGGCCGCTTCCCCGCCCTCTCCGTCGAAGCGCTCGAAGTTGAAGGGGCTGGGGGCGTCGCCCAGGACGGCGGCCTGGAGCTTGTTCGCCGCGAGCTCCCGCAGCAGGTCCTGGTCTCCGAGAAGCAGATACACGGGCTCGACCTTCTCGTCGAGGCGGCTCTCGAGCTCGGAGTAGGAGAACTTCAAAACGCCTCGAGGATGCTGCTCACCAGCGCTTTCGCGAACTCCTCCGCCAGCCGCTGGAGCGTCAGACCCTCCTGGTCGAAGAACTCTTCCGGGTCCTCTCCGACCTCGTAGTCGTCGCGGAACTGGAAGTTGTTGTTCGACCAGATGACGGAGTCCTTGACCAGGTCCTTGAACTGCACCTGGGCGCGGACGATGACGGTGTAGGTCGAGGCTTGACTCGACTCCGGGTCGTCGACCGAACCTCCTTCGAGCACCGTAGGGGTAGTGACGAACGACACCACGGTGCCCTCGAGAACGGCGTCCGCTCCGGCTTCCTCGGCCTGGATCTTGTAGCGGCCCCGGGCGGTGAACTCCTCGACCACCTTTCGGGTGAACACTTCCTCGATCGACACCCGATCGCTCCGGTTGGCGAACGTGGGAATGGAAATCGTGGCGATGTAATCGGGAAGGAAGTTCCCCTTCCCCGCGAGGCTGTACCCGCAGCCGGGTAGAGCGAAAAGGGCCGCGAGCAAGACGGGCCCCGCGAAGCGCCTCATCCGGACACCACCACGTTCACCAGCCTCTTCGGCACCACCACGACCCGCACGATCTCCTTGCCTTCCAGGAAACGCTTCACGTTCTCGTCCTCGAGCGCGCGTTTCTTGATTGTCTCGTCGTCCTCGTCGGCGCCGATGGAAAGCCGGCCTCGGAGCTTACCGTTCACCTGCACCACCAGCGTCAGCCGGTCCTCGGCGGCGATGGCGGCATCATGCGCGGGCCAGCTGCGCGTCGAGAGCGGCTTGTCGTGGCCGAGCTCCTCCCAGAGCTCCTCGGCGAGATGCGGAGCGAACGGGCTGAGGAGGAGGAGAAGCGCCTCCGTGGCCTCACGGACCGCCTTCCAGCTCTCGGAGCGGTGAGGGCGCGGTTCGATCGCCTTGTAGAGCTCGTTGACCAGCTCCATGATGGAGGCGATCGCGGTATTGAGATGGAAGCGTTCTTCGATATCGCGGGTGACCTTGAGGATTGTCTGGTGCGTCTTGCGCCGGAGGGCGATCTCCACCTCGTTCCAATCCTCCCCTCCTTCGATGGGAGACGCCGAGGAGATGGCGTCGAGTTCGTTCTGGACGAACCTCCACACCCGCTGCGCGAACCGCGCCGGCCCCTCGAGCCGCGCGTCCGTCCAGTCGATCTCCTTCTCCGGCGGCGCTTCGAAGAGCACGTAGAGCCGCAGGGTATCGACGCCGTGCTTCCCCGCGACCTCCTCGGGCTCGACGATGTTGCCCTTGCTCTTCGACATCGCGGAGCCGTCCTTGATCACCATTCCCTGAGAGATCTGCCGCTCGACCGGCTCGTCCACTTCGACCAGCCCCAGATCGCGCATGACCTTGGTCCAGAAGCGGGAATAGATCAGATGCAGGATCGCGTGCTCGACGCCGCCGATGTAGACGTCGATGGGAAACCATCCCTTCGCGATCTCCGGCCGGAACGGCATCTCGCTGCAGTGGGGGTCGGTGTAGCGATAGAAATACCAGGAGGAGTCGACGAAGGTGTCCATGGTGTCCGTCTCGCGGCGCGCCGGGCCCGAGCAACCGGGACAGGTCGTCCGGATGAAAGCCTCGTTCTCGCGGAGGACGGACTCCCCCTTCCCGGTGATGGTCACGTCGCGAGGCAGAACCACCGGGAGATCCTCCTCGCGAACGGGCACCACACCGCAGGCGTCGCAGTGGACCATGGGAATCGGCGTCCCCCAGTAGCGCTGTCGGCTGATACCCCAATCCCGCAGCTTGTAGGTGATCGCGCCCTTTCCGAAGCCGTGCTCCTCGGCATGCTCGGTCATCATCCGGAGCGCCTCTTTCGAGGGAAGCCCGGTGAACGGTCCCGAGTCCACGACCGTCCCTTCGTCCGGGTAGGGGCGCTCCAGTTCCTCCGACTCGAGGGAGGCGTCGGGCGGCTGGATCACCACGCGGATCGGGAGACCGTGGGCGCGGGCGAACGCGAAGTCCCTCTCGTCGTGCGCCGGAACCGCCATCAGAGCGCCCGTCCCGTAGTCCGTGAGCACGTAGCTCGCGAGCCAGATCGGGACCTTCTCCCCGGTGAAGGGATTCACCGCGAAGCGCCCGGTCGCGATTCCCGTCTTCGCCGGCTCCTCGGCGAGCCGCTTCTCCCGCTCCTCCCCCCTGGCCTTGTCGATATATGCGCGAAGGTCCGGGCTGGTCTCGGCGAAACGGGCGGAGAGCGGATGTTCGGGGGCGAGCACCACGAACGTCGCCCCGAAGATGGTGTCGATGCGCGTGGTGAAGACCCGAATCGCGCCCTCGCCTTCCGCGAGCCGGAAGTCGACCTCGGCGCCTTCCGACTTCCCGATCCAGTTTCTCTGGAGGGTGAGTACGGTCGAGGGCCAGCCTGGGAGCTCGTCGAGCTTCTTCAAGAGCTCTTCGGCGTAGCTGGTGATGCGGAGAAACCACTGCTCGAGGTCTTTCTGCACGACCTCGGAGTCGCATCGCCAGCACCGGCCGTCGATCACCTGCTCGTTCGCGAGCACCGTCCTGTCCGTGGGACACCAGTTGACCGCGGCTTTCTTGCGATAAGCGAGGCCCTTCTTCCACATCTGGATGAAGAACCACTGGTTCCAACGGTAGTAATCCGGATCACAGGTCGCGATCTCCCGTTCCCAGGCGTAGGAGAAGCCGAGCCGCTGAAGCTGGCTCTTCATGTGGGCGATGTTCGAGCGTGTCCAGTCCTCGGGGTGGGCGCCATGCTTCAGCGCCGCATTCTCCGCGGGAAGCCCCAGGGCGTCCCAGCCGATCGGGTGAAGGACGTTGAACCCCCGCATCCGCTTGAATCGGGCGACGGCGTCTCCGATGGAATAGTTGCGGACGTGCCCCATGTGGATCTTCCCCGAGGGGTACGGCAGCATCTCGAGACAGTAGTACTTGGGGCGCGGATCGCTATCGTTCACTTCGAACGCGCGGCCCTCGAGCCACCGGCTCTGCCACTTCCGTTCGATCGCTTCGAACTCGTAAGGTCGGGACATGCATCTCCTGCGAAAGAAGGAATTCTAACGCAATGTACACTCGCGGGGTCGATTCCGTCATCCCCGGGTTACAACGCGCCACCGCCGCTAAAGGGCGTTTCATCGATCAACCTGCTGTACATCCACGACTTGCGAACCGTCCCCCCAATTGGCATCTGCCTTGCGTTAGGAGAGTTCGTCCGGGGATCGGGGCCGAAGCACCTGAGAAGATATTCACTCGAGAAAGGCCCGGTCCTCGGCGGAGCCGCGTCGGGAGCAAGGTCGAGGCGGCGGCATAACGGCCGAGCTCCCGGCGCTTTTCCTTTTCCGCCTCACCCGCCGGGTGAGAGTGCCCGAAGGGCTTCCCGAATCGCGTTTCTCGTCTCCGCCTCCTGGGGAATCTCGAGCGCGCGCTCCAGCACTCCTCGCGCTTCGTCGATACGGCCCAGGCGCTCGAGAACTGACGCCAGGTTCAGCAGAGCCGCGAGGTCGTCGCTTCGCTGCTCGATCGCTGCGCGGTAGGCCGCTTCCGCCCCGGGGAGATCGCCGAGCGCGTCGAGCGTTACTCCCAGAGCGAAGCTCGCGCCCGCGAACGAGGGGTGCCTTTCCACGAGAGACCGCAGCAGATCTCTCGCGGACGGGAGAGCCGCGGACGCCCGGTAGGCCTCCGCCAGGTTGAAGGTGGCGGCGTCGTGCGGGTCCTCTCGCTCCGAGAGAGGACGCAGGAGCCCGATCGCCTCCGCGTGCCTTCCGCGGGCCAGGAGCACCGTGCCCAGATTGTAGGCGGCGCGATCGTCCACCGGCGACAGCGCGTGGGCCTCGGCGAACGCAGCCTCCGCCTCCTCCAGATCGTTCGCGCGGAACGCGAGGTCTCCCAGGGCCATGGCGATCTCGAAGCTGGAAGGGCGCCCCTCGAACGCGTGTCGCAGACACTCCCTCGCTTCTTCCGACCGGCCCTCGGCCTCGAGCCGCTTCGCGAGCGCGAGATTCGCATCCGGGTGATTGCGGTCCTTCTCGATGGCGGCCCGGAATTGCCCGGCCGCGCCCTCTTCGTTCCCCTCCGCCGATTCGACGAGACCCAAGACGTAGCGGGCTTCCGCCGTGTCCTCGCCCCGCTCGAGAGCGAGCTCGATGCGTTTGCGCGCCGTGGGGACGTTCGAGAGGCGCAGGTACGCGATGGCGAGCTGGACCAGGACCTTCGGCTCCTGGCTTCGGGTCTCGCGGGAGACGCCCATCATGCCGAGCGCCGCTTCGAGCTCGCGGGAGGCCTCCCGCGCGCGGCCGAGCTTCAAATAGGCGAGGCCCAGATGATAGCGGTAGTCGGGCACGTTCGAGGCCATCGCCGCCGCCTTCGAGAGCGACTCGACCGCGGCCTCGATCTCGCCCTGGTTATAGAGCTCGATCCCCCGGGCGTACAGCGCTGAGGCCGAGTCCTGAAGGGCCAGGCTGAGAACGATAGCGGCCCACACAGGCCAATATAGCCCACCAGAAGTGCAAGAAAAGGGGGTGAGGAGATGAACCAGGAATCCTGATTAGTTGTCCTCTTCTTCGCTTCCTCGCGTCTTTGCGCCTTTGCGTTCCTTCCTGGACTTGTCGAGGACTTTGCGAACCATCGAGGACATGGCGAGCTCGGAGACTCCTTGGCGATCCACCCACCGGTACTCCCCCTCTAGAGCCGGCTCGGGACTCGCAGCGAGCTCGGCCTCGAAAGCATGAAGGGTGATCCGGCGGTTCATGATGCTGTGTTTCACCCGAGCGACCTCCTCACCGACCTCGAGAGCGATCCCGTAGGTTCCCCGCGCTTCCCGGGCGAGCGCCTCTCTCGGACCTTCGCCGATCCGGCATTCTCCCAGGGGCAGCTCCCAGAGATCCTTCAGAAGCGCCGACCGGGTGCGTCGGTACAGGAGGATTCTGTCCCGCTTCTCGACGATCGCCGCCGCCATCACCACCGCCATCGACTTCGGCCTGGTGGCGAGCTCGGGAAGGCGGAGCTGGAGCCCCTGTCGGTTCGCAACGCATTCCTCCCGGAGAGGGCAACGGAGGCAGCGTGGAGCCCGCGGAGTGCAGACCAGCGCCCCGAGCTCCATGAGAGCCTGATTGAAATCCGATATCGATCGACGCGGAAGGATGCTCGCCGCGAGGTTCCAGAGCTCGCGGTTCAGGGTCGCTCCCCGCGGATCGCCGCGAAGACCGAACAGTCTCACCAGAACCCGCGCCACGTTTCCGTCGAGGATGGGGGCGGGCTTTCCGAGGGCGATCGATACGATCGCGCCGGCGGTGTAGCGGCCCACCCCCGGGAGCTCCATCCATCCTTCCACGTCCTCGGGGAACTTGCCGTCGCGCTCGAGCATCAGGATCCGCGCCGCGCGGTGCAGCGCTCGCGCCCGCGAGTAATAGCCCAGGCCGGACCAGAGAGCGAGCACTTCGCCTTCGGAGGCCGCGGCGAGGCTCGCGAGATCGGGGAAGCGTTCGGTGAACCGGAGAAAATAGGGAACGACGGTCTCGACGCGCGTCTGCTGCAGCATCAGCTCCGAGACCCAGATGCGATAAGGGTCCGGAGCTACCCGCCAGGGAAGGAGCCTCCGCGACCGCCGGTACCAGCGCAGGAGCTTCGCCGCGACACTCACGAAGTCGTTCCTAGCGTCGCTCCGCCAGGGAGGCGCAAGAACCGCTTACGCCCGCTCGTCGACCCCGGCGTGTCCCCGGGGACAGGTCCTGCAGAGGCTCACCTCTTCGGCGCGCCTTTCGCGAAGGAGCCGCCGCAACTCTTTCATCGGCTCGTCGTTGAAGATCTCCGCCAGCGATTTTCGACGGAGATCGCCCAACACGTATTTTCCGTCGTAGTCGAAGCAGCAGGGAACGACACGGCCGTCCCACAGAACCACCATCGACTGCCACGGCCAGCTGCATACCGAATCACCCACCGGATACTGCGATTCGGCGACGATCCCGTTGATTCGCTCCGACGAGCCGTCCCAGCCGTCCGCAGGCTTTATCCGCACCGCTTCAACCCGGGGATACCAGTAGGCGCGGAACTCTTCCACTTCGGCTCGAGTGCCCGGCAGCGACAAGCAGCTCATCAAGACCTGCGGGAGTTTCGAGCCCGCCAGCTGCCTCATGCGAAGCAACTTCTCGACCTTCGCCCTCTCCCGTTCATAGTGCGCTCCCTTTCGGAATCGCTCATAGGTGTCGGCGGAAGCTCCATCGAACGAGATATACAACCACGAGAGCCGAGCGTCGATAAGCTCCTGTATCTTCGAATCGGTCAGAGTGGTGGCGTTCGTGGACAGGATGGTCGCGAGCTGGTTGTCGTTGGCATGACGAATGAACTTGCCGATGTCCTTGTGGAACAACGACTCTCCCATGTGGTGGAGCCTGAGGTCGGGGTTGGTGCCCTTCACCTGGGCGACGATGTCCTCGAATAGACCGAAGTCCATGTAACCGACCTCGCGGGTCATCAAGTCGTGGGGGCACATGGGACACTTGAGGTTGCAGAAGTTTGTCAGCTCGACCTGAAATACATAGGGACGCCCCAGGCTGGTCTCACGGTGGAAGCGGTGCGACATCCACCGCAACGAGAAGTTTCCGAGATGCTCTAGCCTGATAGAGCTCAGATTCATTTCCAGACCTCGTCCAGGCG
>Ga0105095_10000970_pt1 | contig 14533 bp, 9 predicted proteins | sample PPLLak2March2015_2_FD_79180 | JGI IMG/M metagenome (GOLD analysis project Ga0105095, IMG submission 79180) | Freshwater sediment microbial communities from Prairie Pothole Lake near Jamestown, North Dakota, USA - PPLs Lake P8 Core (3) Depth... | ecosystem: Environmental > Aquatic > Freshwater >... | reverse complement strand
TCCTCCGTTTCTACTTAATCGAGATCAAAAAATAGCATCATAGGCCTTAGAGTTTATGGTTAGGCTGTAATGAAATTTATTGATTTGCGATTGGAAGAACGGATAGAAAGATGGAGACCTACCTTTACTGCAAATGGAAAGTTTCCACTAAGCTCTCTTTGACCGCTCCAACTTCAACGTCACAACGTTCTCCGGATCAGGGCATTGGAGCTGAACCCTGTCACCTTCCCACCAGGGAAGGCTCCCTCCAAACTGGAAAGTTGAGAGACTGGGAAAGATATCATGATAGAAGAATCCACACAGCCCGCCGGGATTGTGACAGCTGATCTCAAATGTATCACCTTCCTGATGACCCGCATTGCATTTTCCTTTCACTCCCATAATGGTGGCCACCATTTTGTATCCTATCCCCGGATCTTTTGCCATTTTAAGATGTCTCCTTTTCCTTATTTTAGTTGTTACAAAATTATGTCCGAAATCGACCGTAAGGCATGATCGTCCTTCGTATCAAAGTCCGGCACGTTTCCAGTTTCTTAAGGATGACCGAAAGAAATCTAAACCTTTATGCAGAACTTGTCAATTACTGACAGGAAGTTGTCAAAAATGAAAAATATGGCCTTTATGCCCGCTGTGGATCAATAAAATATCTTTCCGATTTTCTTGCGAGAAAATAGAAATAGATAAGATTGATGAGGCCCGTAAAAGCTAAACAGAGAAACATGATTGAATAGCTTGTCGATTGGATGACGATGCCCATCGTCACCGGTCCCAGGCTCATTCCCAGATCCGTGAGTGCATGGAAGGTTCCTATCGTTGGACCTGGAGAACCCCCACGATCAAGAGCCCAAGCCACTAAGGTGGGAATGAGAAAAGCAGGTCCTATCGCGTAGATCACTGCAACAACTATAAACATGAATAAAGTTTTGGAAAAAGCGAGGAGGATCATTCCGATGATATATGGAGTAATGCAAAACAGGATGATCCTCTCTCTGCGATAAAGATCCAATATCTTCCCGCCGAAAACGCGACTCACAACAAGCATCACGGCAACCGTGCTAAAGAATAGCCCGGGATTGGTCACCCCATGACTGATCGCATAAAGGGGGAAAAAGGTGGTCAAAGCCCCCCAGATGAAGAAGGGGGAAAAAGCAATGATGGACGGTTGAAGAGATCTCCGACTGAGAAAGAAACCGTCCTCGATGGAGGATTCCTGCAATGGAGCGACCTGTCTCCTTCCCAATGGGTGAGTAATGAATAGTGAACATAGCGACAAACCCAGGCAGACCAAAAAGAGGAAGGTGAAACTGAAGTGGTTGATTAGGAACATTGCCATGGGAGGGGCTAATGCGCTGGAGATCGTGAAGGCCAGCATAAAATAGCTGAGACTTTGTCCCAAATGAGCCCCGGAGCTGATTTTGGCGATCAGTGTAAACGAGGCAGTCGTGAAGAGTGCGAATCCAATTCCTTGTAAGACGCTCACGATCAAAAAAGGCCAAAAAGGAGGAGCGAATATATAAGCAATCGAAGCGGCGGCAAAAAAGAGGGCGCCGATGATCATAAAGCGTTTCTCCGGGATTCTTAAAAGGGCTCTTCCGACAAAGGGTCTGAGGACCAACGAAGCGACAGCGGAGCTTCCGATCAGAACGCCAATTTCCACTTCTTTAGAACCCAATCTGGAAAGATAGATTGGGAGAGTGGGAATGAGGCTAAAAATAACGAAGGTGAAAGTGAATTGCGCAAAAAAACAAAGAATGAAATCACGGATGAATATTTTTCGTATCGTTTGCGTTGTCATATCTTACTCTCGTGTATTGTCATTCTATAATATTCTACTTTCTAAAGAAGTTTTCAACTCATTTTTTGCTCTGAAATCTTAAAAGTAATAATATTCCATTTCTTTTTACCTATTTCACCTTGAAAGTGGGGATGACGACATTGAAAACTGGCTCACTGTAGCCCCCATCCTGAAACTCCACCCAAGAAGAAATGGGATAAAGTTTACTTTGCTCACGTGCAATAAAAAGAGGAGCCTGGACACAACTTAAACTTATTCAAGGAAAAGAAGGGGTATAGCATTTTGTATTTTGCCTTCCACGGAAAACCGGGGAAAATCATTCTCGATGGATTAACGGTTGATATCGGAACGTTGGATGGGTTGATGGGTAAGGGCTTCAGTAACCGCATTGTCTATTTTGGATCAATAATCAGCAAGCACTAACATAGACCTACAGCTGACCTTCAGTTGCTTCCTTGATATGGCTATGTTCGGTACTTCATCCAAAAAAACAGGTTAGGATCTATTTCCGGCAGCAGGGGGCTCGCATTCCTGTCCCTCGGGAAGGCCCTTGTTGTTGGGCGGGTTTCGCAATGAAGAAGATATAAGTAGTCTTCAGCTCTGGTAATGGATACGTGGAGGAGTCTGCGTTCTTTCCCCCAACGCTCCGTGTTAGGCATAATATCAAACCTTGGGAACATTTCTTCATCCAATGCCACTATGAAAATGACCTTGTTTCCAGTTCCCCTTGAGGTATGCATGGTCATGGGTCAAACAGCATCTGTTGGTTCTTCTTCCTTGGCTTGGTTTCAAATGGTTCGGGTTTCACTTCAGAAATTGCGAGGGTCAAAACTGAGCTATTAGTCAATCCAAGATAATCCGAAAAGGCATTAATTAGGGTTAGAAATCGGCATAAAAAGGCAAATAAAACGACCGAACAAATATTGGACTTATCTTAATGATTGAAAATTGTTAAGATTTATGAGATAAGTCAGACGAGCATTGGAGGTCTCCGGTGATTAGCAAAACAATCAACCAACCTCATGAGGGTGGATCACGTTTTTTTTACGGATATTTCGTCGTGGGGGCATCGTTATTAATCATGTCGGTCATGTGGGGCGGCTATTATGCCTTTGGGGTCTTTTTTAAACCGGTGCTCGATGAGTTCGGGTGGACGAGGGCAGTGATATCAGGAGCCTTCTCGCTTGCCTCAATTGTGAATGGTTTACTGACCGTTGCAGTGGGGGGGCTTACAGATAAGTATGGTCCTCGGATGGTGATGACGGTCTGTGGTCTACTCTTAGGTTTGGGTTTTATCCTGATGTCACAGGTGAGCGATGTTTTTCAACTTTATCTATTCTATGGAATTCTTGTAGGGGCTGGGATGAGCGGTTCCTTTGTACCGCTTACCTCAACCGTGGCAAGATGGTTCTTCAAAAGAAGAGGTTTGATGACTGGCATTGTTGCGGCGGGTAGCGGAATAGGCGCTCTGATAGGCCCCCCGGTGGCCAGTCGACTTATTTTCATCCATGGATGGCGCATGTCTTATGTGATACTAGGTGGCATCACTCTGTTAACGGTTGTTCTATCTACCCAACTCATTAAGAGAGATCCTAAACAGGTTGGCCAGTTTCCCTATGGTGAAAATGAAATAGGGGAAGTGGAATTGAATTTAAGAGTTGAAGACTTTTCGCTTAAAGAAGCGGTCCGTGTTCCGCAATTCTGGATATTTTCCGCGACGGGTTTCTGCTATGGATATTGCGTTTTTGCTATCATGGTCCATATTACCCCTCATGCCATTGAGTCTGGGATCTCCGTCGTTCGTGCTGCCAACATTTTGGCGACGATTGGGGGTTTCAGTATTCTCGGAAAAGTTTTGCTAGGAAGAGCGGGTGATATCATTGGGAATAGACGCACCTTGATTCTGGGCTTTATTCTTATGTCGATCGCCTTGATCTGCTTGGTACCAGCCAAGATGGCCTGGTTGCCCTTCTTGATCGCTGGTATCTTTGGATTTGCATATGGGGGGATTGCTGTATCCCACTCGCCACTCGTGGCAGAGCTGTTTGGATTAAGATCACACGCTTTGATTTTTGGAGTTTTTGCGATCAGCGTTAGTTTGGGACGTGCTACGGGTCCATTGCTGACTGGCTATCTGTTCGATGTGACCAATAGTTATCAGATGGCTTTTCTAATCTGTGCGGTTATCAGTCTTACTGGCATTCTTTTGGCCGCATTCTTAAGGCAATTACGACATATGATGTAAAACTATTTCTGGAAGCATGAAAAATCTCCCTATCTTTACTCCACAATGATTCTTCGTTTTCGCCTACTCATCAACAGTAAAGAATAAATCCGGGAATCCAAACACCACGACTTCTGTAGAAAAATTGGTATTATACCTCCCGTCTCGAAAAGTAAATCACATTTCCTACTTCATCAATTATGCGGTAATCCGGATAAAGATACTTTACCAGCCAATTTCTTATTTCCGCTTTATCGAAGGGCACAAAAACAGGGGCCAACAAATCCTTTGGCTCATGCCATACTGTGCCCCTTGTCCACTGGGCAAGAGGCGTGTAAGGATATATTCTTACCCCTATTTGTATTGATAGCCAGTCCGGAAGTATCTCATTTACAAATTGGCAACTTTCCCTAACACTCTCCTCATCTTCTCCGAGATAGCCTATTAAAAGGTAAAACACATTGCTAAATGCGCTTATTCGTCCACCCTGCTTATATCTTCTTTTCACACTATCAACCACCGCCAAAGACTTCATAATGTCTTCGGTTGTATAATCTTTGCCGATATTCCTTAGGATTCGGTTACAGCCACTCTCTATACTGAAAGGGAATATAATCCCCTTCTGTTGTGGCCATCCTATATTTGGATAGCAACTCCAACCGTTCGTCTCTACTATCAGTTCCAGTAGCTCTTCATCGATTTTCTTTGGATTTAGGTAGGCATGCCAATTTTCAGGTATTTCTTTTGTACTAATCATTGCCTTTAATATTTCTTTGGCATGCCCCAAAGGGACATTGAATACATCATCAACAAACATAAAGCTACTGAACCCGGCCTTCCTTAGTGTATGAATCTCATCTATAACGTCACCAATATCTTTGGTTATAACCTTACTACCGCTAATACTGGGATAGGGGCAATAGCCACAATGTTGACCACAACCGTTTTTGGTTCTCATACCTACGGCACTTATATTCTGGGATAAGTGTCTATATTTCTCCAGCAAGTCGACATTTTGCAACTTTCCAATTTTGATTTCTGGTCCTCCACTGTATACTCTCTCTCGATGCTTGTTATCCAGTAAGTCGGTTATTAGCTGTGGTAAGGCTACTTCCCCATACCCAACCAAACCATAATAGTCGCCATCAAGGTACTCAAGTATTTCATAAGGCATCATGGAGAAGCCACTACCGCCTAATATGATATGAGCCCGACAGTTATTAGCCGCCTGAATACAATCAACATAGGTCTTAATTTGTGGCAAAAAATAGTCAAGTTCTGGCCGATTTACTTGAGGAGAACAAGTGGAGTCGATATTTCTAATACCAATGCCAATAATATCCCATTCTGTCTCCCTGACCTTTTGGGCGATCGCCGCTAAACTCTTTGCCTCTCTTTCATTGAATGTGATTAGATTACCCACCGTCTCTCTTAAATCAAGTATTTCGGCATTGGAAAAGCCTACTTTTCTTAGAGCACCTTGAAGGTAATCCAAGCCGATAGGATAGATGGGAGTGGCTTCATTAAAATACGTCGTGTTTGTTTCAATCAGTAATATGTTAGGCACGTTCTCTATCTGTATATGGATCCGCTCAATAGTTGAGGCACGAGCTTCTCAACGTGGAAACCTTCACCACGCTCTTTAAAGCTCATGTGCTGATCGGAAACTAGGGGAAGAACCACAATCAGATCAGACCTCACCGCGCGTTGGAAACAACTCTAACTCCGAGCGCCGTACAATGACTGCCGGCTAGTCAGTTTGAGGTCACTCTCTCGGTTTTAGTAAGAACCTATCCCACGCAGAACATCTCGAGCAATGATAGACTTTTGCAGCTCTATTGTCTCTTCAATGAATTTCGCTTCTACAGTGTTTCGGCATAATCTTTCAATAAATAATCCTTTAGAATAGACAGGTCCACCATGGATTTGCACCGTTTTGTCCACAGCCCGATGGAGCATCTCGGTAGCAAAGACCTTAACCATTGCAGCCTCACGCCGAATGTCTTCTCCTTTATCAGCCATAAAAGCAGCATGATATACCATCAGCCTTGTTGCCTGAATATCGGTTGCTAAATCTGCTAATATTCGCTGGACTCGTGTTTGTCCAGATATCGTTCTGCCAAATGTTTCCCATGTTTTAGCATATTCGGAACAGATTTCAAGAAGTCTCTTCCCCACACCGACACAACGGGCTGCCCTCACAATTCTTCTCCGGGGAAGCCACTTAACCCCAAGGGAAAAAGCATGACCAATTTCGCCGAGTATACTATTGACGGGCACTTTACATCGGTTGAATCTTAGAATTGTAGGTTCAATCAGGGAGTCTTTCTTTTGCATTTCCTTTCTTGCACTGTTAGTTATAAGTCCAGCTGTATCTTTATCCACCAAAAAGCAGGTGACTCCCTCCCCAAGGGACTTTTCTGGATCCGTAACGGCAAAGGTAATTACAAAATCCCCAAGATCAAAATATTGCATCACTAATTTTTGGCCTTCGATTACATAATAACCATTCTCCTTTGATGCCATTGTTTTTAAGGATTTTAGATGAAATGTGCCGGGTTCTAACAAAGCTATCGAATATTGCTTTGTACCTTCAACAGTGGGATCAAGATATCTTTTTTTCTGCTCCTCATTGCATTCGAAAAGGATAGGGGTAACATCTCCAAAATTAAAAGGAATGATTGTCTTAGATAATTCTTCTTCTACCAGACATAAGTCCAGGATTGAGGTTCCCAAACCCCCGAATTCTTCGGGTATTCTAAGCTCGCTTAACCCTATCTCCTTTGCCTTCTTCTTAAGCTCCTCCATGGCTTCTTTAGGCAAAACTCCATCTTCACTGTCCAACAGATCTCTTTCGAGCGGAAGAAGCCCCCTCTTCACAAAATCCATAGCTGTTTCACGAATCAATTTGAGCTCTTCTGATATTTCAAAATCCATAATTAACTCCTACTCGATCAATTTGTACAGAGTTTATGCAAATATTCTTCACCCCTTTTCTGCTCTCATCACGCTATTTTAAAGAAGTCAATTCTTTATAGCTGACTCCATCACTTTTCAATTAGGATAGAGCTTCCTCTATAAATAAATCAAGATCTGGCTCATCTTTGTCGCCTATCCGAGAATCGAGCCAGGATATTACCTCAATCATACGGCGATTAACAACATAATATTTTATGCTCGTATCGACTTGGGGGCAAGCAATGATACAAGCGTAGCAACGATCACACTCTTCAGCGTCGAGAAGAATGGTTTCTAAGGCCATTGAAGTTCTCTCTTGGGTCCGCTCGCGGCGGTGCGGTTCACGAGCAACAATTGGGCAGACATCATTGCAGTTACCACAGCCAAGACAAGTTTTGGCTCCGATGACATTTTCCATTATATCTAATTTGTTGTCGACCGAGAGTCCCCTTTTGGACAGCAAACGTGCTCGAGCTACAGGTGGTGCACTCGTATCCAATATCTCATTTAGAATTGGTTCAATTTCTTTAATATCTACTTCTTTTAATCGTCGCCTTTCTTCTTCTTTCCTTATTTCAAAACGTTCTCTTCGAAACCAATCTGCTCTTATCACCTTTCCATGTGTAGCATAATCTGGGATAAGTTTAGGCGAGATCGACCGTTTCTCTAATCCGCTTCTTTTCAACTCAATTCTCCATTTCCTTACATGCTCTAAAGTCAATTTACCCAGTTTTACTTCTTTAGCCCTTTCGGCTGCTGCCTTACCAGCACGTCGCCCAAAGACTATTCCATCTAAAAGAAGGTTATCTCTTAGAAGATGTCTCCCATGAACACCACCGCAAACTTTACCAGCAGCATAAAGATTTGGAATAGAAGTAGCCCCTTGAGAATCTATTTTAATACCGCCATTAGAAAAATAGTGGGAAGAGTAAACAAGGATAGGTTCCTTACTTATATCGATATTAAAAGTCTTAAATTCATTATAAATTGATGGCAATTCTCTTTGAATCGTCCCGGGTCCATGCAGAACCTCGATCATTGGAGTATCTAACCATATTCCATTGAGTCCTTTTGGTGTTTTTACGCCAAAACCATTCTTACATTCACGAATAATCGCTGAAGTTAAAACATCATCGGTTTCTAAATGATAAATGAATTCTTCCCCTCTATTATTAGCAAATTTAGCACCAAGTCTTCGAACCTTTTCATCGATAGGCTGTCCTACCATTTGCTCGGGAAATATAATACCTGTTGGAATATACTGGATAGCATTCAATAACAATGACTTTGCCCCGACTCTGTAAGCCAAAGCTAAACCATCAGCCATAGCCCCATAATGATCAGCACACGGAAATTCTTGATAATGTAATTGTCCATCACCACCAGTAGCGAGTACTAGTGTCTTAGCCCGGATCCGAATCGCTTCTTTCTTGCTTTCGAGGTTAATTAATATCGCCCCGGCCACTTGAGCTATATCATCCGTAATTAATTCTATTACAGGTAAGTACTCCAATACAGGAATTCCCCTATTACCTAACTCGTCATACAGATTTCGCACAATCTCTATTCCAAGGCAACCACGAGCATTATGCACTCTTTTTCGAGATGTCCCTTCACCAAATTCTGTTCGTAAAGTACCATCCGCTTCCTTATCAAATATACACCCAAGCGACTCAAGCCACTGGATTACTGAAGGAGCGTCACGAACCATAACCTCAACAAGATCTGGAATATTATCAAAAAAACCACCGCCAATCGTGTCTAAATAATGAATTACAGGGGAGTCATTTGGCTTAGATGCTGCCTGTATTCCTCCTTGGAATTTCACAGTATCGGAGTCAAAAAAGCCAAATTTGGTTACCAACATAACTTTGGCACCATTTTCATGAGCCGAAAGCGCCGCCGTAGCCCCCGCTCCCCCTGACCCTACTACTAGTACATCAACATCATAATCTACCGACTCTAAATCTACCACTTCGGGGTCCACAAGGCTGTTCCCTTGCAGCAATTCAACGAGTTCCTTAGGTGCACAATCACCCTTATTAGGACCCGTCAAAAGCTCACACACCCCCCCATCTACAAAATCGGGGTGATTTTGTTTTATTAAAACAGATTTCTCATCCTCAGAAATTTGTTGATAATCTTCTTTTAATCGTTTTTCTCTTGTGAATTCGATTCTCGCAAGGCTTTCCTTTAATTCAATTGGAACCATTTCTGTCATCCCCCTTTGAAGTTATGGGACTATATCTCGTTCATTATAACGACGGCGTAGTTCCTTCACTTCCATCTTTTTTAATTCTGAAAGCTCCTTATCAAATCTCCCACCCTCAATCTCAGCCACAATGTCTGAAAGGTCGTGGGAAGGTGGTAGTAAGTAACGTCCGTACAAGCGACGGCATAGCAAGGCAATATGATATGGTGCAAGACCCCCGGAGCATCTCTCAGCGCAAAGACCACACATCATACAATTGAAAGACTTGTCCGCAACTTCAGCAATCTCGCCATGCAGAGTATGAGATATATACTCCATGACGTTGATATCCTGTGGGCAGCTCATAGTACATTTGTTGCAGACTTGACATTTGAGAAGCTCTGGATAAACGGTAAGGACTTGTTTCAGACTTGGAGTAAGTTGGCTTAATTCATAAACAGCCTTCTTTTTCAAAACTATTTCTCTTTTCAGCATCATATTACTACCTCTATTTTTTTAAGCTAGTGTAGTGCGTCTAACACTTCTTACCTTTTAGCCACTTTAATCAGAATCTGTTCTGCGGGTGCGGCCCATACAAACACCTGTGGGTGTTGGCTGTGATTGTCAATAGAGTCTCTGATAGAGGCTACTCGTTTTCCTCAGATCCGGTTGCCCCTTCTTTAAATGTTAACTCTGGGGAGGTATCAAAAACCTGAATGCCAAAATATTTAGTGACGACAGGAGCTTCCTCAATACCACCAATATAATAGACAGATGGATCGGTACCGTGTGCTCGATACAATTGAACTGCGCCCTTTTCATGGATTAGTTTTGAAACTTCACTCTCATTGTCATCCAGATCACCAAAATACCTTGCTTTAGCTGGGCAAATGATAACGCAAGCAGGGGTTGCCTCACGATCTACCCCCGGTTTTAGTCCTTTTTTAATACCTTCGTCAATTCTTTCCTTACAAAAAATACACTTAGAGACAACACCAACTCGAAGAGGATATAATATTCTTCCAATGGTTTCCCATTCGGTGAACCCTTGACCGGGATAATATTCTTTTTCTTCAGAATGATACGATCGGGATTGATAAGGGCAAGAAATCATGCAATGCCTACAACCGATACACTTATTTTGATCAACCCAAACGATTCCATCTTCACGTTGCTGAGTGGCGCCAGTGGGACAAACCTTTGTACACGCCGGGTCTTTACAGTGGTTACACAATACTGGATAGACGTGTTTTTTTACACGGGGATATTTTCCTGTCTCAGAAATTAAAGTTTTACTCCACAGCACTCCTTTAGGCAGAAAATGCTCCTGGTTACACTTGACCGCACAAGCATCACAGCCAATACATTTATTTAGATTGATCACCATACCCCATCTCATGACGATCTCACCTCGTTTCCTTTATCTTGTATGCCTTGACCCTTACAGTTGGCTCGACTGAGCTTGATATGATGCAAAAATGATGTTGATCTTGTCTGATCAGGGCATTCGGGTTCACGCCTTTACCCCGGGAAATCGGTGCTCCCTTTGCCCAGCTCCCTAAACCACAGATGGCTACCACCTTGGGGTGTACCAACTGGCTTAGCTTCACAGTTCCTGTTACCTTGTCTCCCCAATGATTTTCAAGACAAATCGTGTCCCCGTCTCTTATCCCTTTTTCCCGCCCGGTTCCCACATTCATGTTGATGTTATAAGTATAAGGATTGCGTGAAGCCACTTTATCTATATGAGGGTTATGCGCCGTGAATCTATAAGTCATGAGAGAGTCCCGCTGCGAGATAACAAAGAGGTCATATTCCGAATCCGCGGGAAGCTCGGTGAAGATCACAGAAGGGAAATAGCTCGTCAGCCCGGTGAAATAGTCCCAGTTCAAATGAAAACCAATTTTTTCAGCCCTCTTTTTTATCTCCTCCCTATCTTCTTCATGGTTCTCAAAATAGATGGGTATCCGAGCATTAATGAACCATCGCCAATAAGCTTCTTCAGGCTTCTTGTTCCAGGTCAAGAAACCGTTATCCCTGAACCGTTCCAGGCCTCTCTTTTCCCCAAAATGGTACTTCAGTATTCGGTCAACCATTTCTATGTTTGAGACTTCTTCCTCTGGCTCTATAATTCGAGGAATTTCCACATTCGGGTTCGGCTGCCTGGCCTTTCTGAAGGTGTAGAAATCATCTAGGGCTGCATTATATTTCCGTCTAATTCCCACCCTGTCAGCCAAGTCATTCATCACGTCCTGAGCATGCCTTGCTTCACCCCTGGGCTCGGTAACCGGCATTCTAAGGTGCATGCTCCATTTATCTAAGCCTGTCGGGTAGTTATAAGTTACACCGAAAGCGCTGCAAACATCCAACGTTTCAAGGTAGTGCGACTCCGGTAAAACAATATCACAAAAGCCTTCCGTAGTTTCGTTGTGGAATGGCTGTAGAGCGAAGGCAAAGGGAACTTTCCTGAGAAACTTTTCAGCGGATTCGGGCCTGACAATATTCATAACCACATTGCCGCCGTAGGTGCCAAAGACTTCCGGTTTAAAAGGACTCCCAGCGTTACTCCATAGCTCTTCCCAGTCCTCAGTGTAGACGTCAAGCGTCGCGTGGCCCAATACGTCATTGAAGCTCCAGCTATTGCCAGGCCCTGTAACTTTAGAGGGTGGCCACGACATCGACCCACCGGTGCTTATCGGCCAGGGGCCAACAGTCAGCATGCCCTCCACGCCACCATAAGGTGAGAATTGAAAGCGACCCGTCTCAGGGTACCCCAGACTCCTGGGTACCCCTGAACCCAAAATTCCCCCGCAAACATCCTGATTACCGAGTAAAACATTTATCAGGTGCATGGCAGTATACGCGTGAAAAGAATTCTGATGGGTCTGCATCCCTTTGTAGCCGACAACACAGGCGGGTCGGTAGGGGACCTTGACACCATCAATCTCAATAACGCTTCCGATTCTCGCCTCATCGACCAACTCCCTGGCGAGCCGCCGTATGGTATCCGCAGGGACCGTGCTTATCTCGGAAGCCCAGTCCGGTTTATACTGTTTGAGATGGTCTTTGACGAGGGCAAAAGCAGGCCGGCATTCGACCCCGTTGGCGATATACTTCCCTTCAATCGCCGGCTGCGTCAGCGTCGGATCATCATACGTTTTAACGTTACCATCAGCCTCATCAAAGAAGAGAGGTTTTCCAGTTTGTTTCTCCCGCACATAAAGACGGTCAGGGCCAATAAGGTAGACTCCATTCGTTTTGTGCCTGATATATTCCTTGTCATAAATACCGATCTCATTTACAATGAGATTACCGATAGCCAAAAACACAGCAATATCCGTGGCTGGTAAAATCGGTATCCATTCCCGTCCCAGGGAGGCAACGGTGAAACCCTGAGGGTCCATAACCTTCAGTTTCATGCCCCTCTCCCTGGCCGCGGCTGCCTGTCTGACGCTGGCACGGGAATTACGACCAGAGGCCCAGCTTTCGGCTCCACCGCAGCGAAGCACATAGTTGCAGAACCTGTAGTCTGGAATTATGTCCCAGGCAGCATATTGTAAAGCACCTACGTGATGGGCAGCGCCACCACACATGATACCGGGGCCGCCCAATGCACGACTGCCACCAAGAGCCTGGAAAAAACGGCGCCACGTTACGTTACCTCTCATGCCGCCAGTGGGTCCAGGGGTATAAGAAGAGCATACCGTCCTTGGGTCCTTCTTCATCGCTGCTACAAGCTTCTCGGCTATGGTATCAAGGGCTTCTTCCCACGAAATTCGCTGCCATTTTGGGTCTTCATGAATCCCTTTCCTTGGATTAGTCCTTTTTACCGGGTACAGGATCCTGTTTGGATCATAAAAGTCCAATAAGGCGGCAACGCCCTTGCCGCAGAGGCCGCCCTGAGCTCCACGGTCGCTCTCAGGAACACCTTCCACGGCCACCGGCCTGCCATCAACCACTCTTACTCGGATAGCACACTCGCCGTAGCAAAGAGAGCAAATGCTATAGACCCAGTAGTCCTTCTGTTTGTCTCTTTCACCGAAGATTTCCCTGTAGCGTTCTCTGTCTTTCTCGACAATATTCATCACACAATCTCCCCGCAAAAGATATTTACGTCTTTGTTTCCTTTCGTATGAAACCTCCACCTACCATGACGGACCCGGTTGATAATGGCCCAATGACTAATACAAACGTATCAAATTGTTCTAAATTTGCCGCCCCTCAGACCTCAAAAATTTCTTGGGGTGATTTGTGCAAAGGTCGAATGCCTGTTTCTGTAATCAGATAATTGTCGCAGACCCATACCCAGATCTTGTCCGAACCGATGGTGGGGTGGACCGTGATGTTCATCCTGGCCTGCAATCTCATAGGTTCATCCTCACGGATAGCGGGTCGCTCCACAAGGTCGTATCCTTGGCCATGAGCATATAGACGGGTTTCAGGAAGCTGTCCCTTTCTTGACAAAAATTCATTATTGGCTCGCCAGATCTCCCCCGCATCTGCCCCTGGTCTAAGAAGTTTCAGAGTAACCTTCTGCGTTTCCTTACAAAGTTCGTAGGCATCCCTCAATTCGGGAGGAACCTTCCCGAGGAAGAAAATTCTTCCGATTTCGCCGTACATCCCTCCTGGACCATTCACTTCAATCATCAAGGTAAACTGATCTCCTTCTCTTGCAACTCGGTTCTGAAAATGACGTTTCTGCATGGGAACAGGTTTACCCATTGGCCCCGATCCCCCGATCACCAGTTGTTCCTCGCTTCCCAGAAGAGTCACTTTATGGATGATGTCCGCAATGATTTCAAAATCTCTCCTGCCTGGACGAATCACAGTCTTTGCGTACTCAATCGCTTCATCCTGAAGAGCCGCAGTCTTTCTGATCAATTCAATTTCCTCATCGCTCTTAATCGCTTTGATCTGGTCAATCGCATCAGTAAAATCAACAAAGGTTGCATCAGGAAGGCTCTTAACCAAGTGTTCATAGAACATGGCAGACATCGATCCTTTCCCAACAATCCCTATCTTCGTCTTCTCATTGATTTTCAGTGCTTTCACAGCCAGTTCCGCATCATAGGTGTTACTGTACCAAAGGCTTCTAAAATACGGAGCGGTGAGTCTGTTTTTAACTCCCCTCATCGCCCATGCAGGAGGGCCCAAATCTCCCGGTGGTTTGCCACCACTAGTGATTGTGGTCATCTCATCATCAATCGGAAAGATTACAGTTGTAGGATATCCATTCTTCGCTGGAATATCTATAAACCATTTGACATAACCGCCTAACCATTCGTTGTCATTCTGCATAACCAGATACTCAATCTTTTCCTCTCTCATCATCTTTCTTACAGCTTTCCATCGACGCTCCAGTTCT
>Ga0105095_10000966_pt1 | contig 14560 bp, 4 predicted proteins | sample PPLLak2March2015_2_FD_79180 | JGI IMG/M metagenome (GOLD analysis project Ga0105095, IMG submission 79180) | Freshwater sediment microbial communities from Prairie Pothole Lake near Jamestown, North Dakota, USA - PPLs Lake P8 Core (3) Depth... | ecosystem: Environmental > Aquatic > Freshwater >... | reverse complement strand
GCGTCAACACAAGTGCCGCACGCTTGGTCTTTCCCGCCATGATCGCCTCCGTGAAGAGTTGCACCAAGATCATGGTTCATTGTACGCTATTCTGTAACTGTATTGATGGAACGACCTACTAGTTTGCATGCGAGCCGCGCATCCATGCGCCGCAAGTCGTGCTATCCGGACGTGTCGCTCCCAGCATCGTCGAAGCGCAGCGCGCTCGACCCCTCCCCGCGGCCCACCTGCTTGCGAAGCCCGATCCAAAGTAACGCGCTGCCGCCGAGCCAGCGCGTATGCTCGAACTGGCGCGTGACCTTCACTCCCTCGCGCGGCACCTCCTCGTCGAACAACGCCAGCTTCGCCGCCGCATTCAACAGCTCGCCTTGCGCATGGCGCATTACGTTCGATCCATCGGGCGCGAGCATCGCTGCACGCACCAGCCGCAGCGATGGCGGATCGGCCACCCGCTGCGGCAACAGCGGCGTCCAGTTCACAGGTACATCCGTCGCGAGACGATACTGAGGCAGACCGCTCGGCGTCGGCAGAGTCGCCTGCACCGCATCAGGCACAGCACCCGGCTCAAGACGATTTTCGATCGCGCCTTGGACAACATGCTCCACAGCCCACGCCATGTTTGCCATCTCATCGCGCAGGAACAACACTTCTTCCAGCGGACGGCCGTCGATGGTCTTTAGTAGGCTCGGCGCGAGGAACAACAGATTCGAGCGAGAGCGAAGATCAGGCGTGTCCTTGCGCTGAATTCCGCTCAGCTCGAACATCGACCAACCGGTCATGGGCTTTGCTGGATCATTCACCGGCGAGATCAGCGTCTGCACACCGAAGCTGTCGGTGATCACGAGCGAACGCGTCTTAGTCAACGTCCCGACATCGAGATCGATCGGAATCACGTACCACTCGTTGCCGAAACCGCTCGCGAACTCGCTCAGTATCAGCTGCGGAATATCGCCCGGACCCGCAGGCAGCAAGCCATAGTCGATCGCCCGGTCCTCCATTTCCCAGAACCGCTGCGCAGGAGCGCCACGGAAGCTCACCGGCGCGGGAATCAGCGCGCGCACGAGCGGCGTGCTGGCCTTGTCCGCCGCCGCACCGAGATTGATCTCCGGATCGTAGTCGACGCTGTGCCAATCGAGATGACCTTCGGCGTATTGCGCAGCGGTCAGCGGAATCTCTTCACCACCGGGTGCACCGCCGATCGAGAACGCATACTCGAGCCGTTCGGCATTCCACGCATCCGGCGCATCGGCCTCGGGTAACGCGAACAGGGAATCGTGCTGCGCCAGCCACTCGTTGATAACTCCATCGACTTCCGCCTTGTCGCCGGCAGCGATGGGCAGGGTCGCCGGTATCGGAATGCGCTTGCCCGCAGCGTCGCGGAAAGCTGCAACGATGCGGCGAGCGTCCAACGCGCGCGTCGCCATCAGCCTCCAATAGGAAAGCGTCTCGGCATCGACGCTTTTGAGCTCGGCATCGGTCGGAGGCAGCACGGCATAGAGCTTGAGGAAATCGGCACGATAGCTGCGCGACATCGGCTGCGCATCGAGCATGCGCAGGAAATGCATGCCGGATTCGACCGCCAATCGCAGCGATCCTCCGTTCGTCGGCTTATGCAGCGGCTGGCGCTCGACCAGCGCTTCGAGCGGCATAGACTTCGCGTCGTAGCGCATTGCGCTGATGCTCGTGTCCTTCGTGATCGCGCCAGCGTAGTAGCGCGTGATCGGCGCGCTGTCGCCGCGCCAGCGTGCGAGCACCGGCGAGCCAGTGTCTTCGCCCTGAAACTCCGCGGCCTGCCACTGCCGCGCCAGCATCCACAACGGGTCGTAGATGCGCGCATGCACTGCCTCGTTCATGTCGTCGTCGCGACAGCGCGGCTCCAATCGTACCCAGCTCGTGACCGATCCCATGGGATTCTCTACGTTCTACGTCGTGAGCGCTTTGAAGTCTGGCGATACCGCATCGCCGTCGACGTTCACCGCGAAATGCAGCGCAGGCAAGAAATGCGCGAGCTCGCCCACCGCTTGCGCGCCCGGAATCGAATTCAGCACCGCGGTGTCCAATCCTTCAGCGTCAATGGCACGCACCTGCGCCAGCGCAAGGGTATCGAGGAGCAGGCGATGCAATCCGGCACCGGTCCACGGCTCGCCAGGCGAGGAGGGCACAGCGAGCAGCATCACCTGCGGTGCGCGCTGATCGGGCGCGTCGTGCTGGAACGCGATCGCGGTCGTCTCGCGCGAAGACGGCACGACTTCGACCCACTCGTCGACGAGCACACCTGCAAGCGGTTGCGTCAGATTCAGCGTCGGTTCGGCGTGCACGACGAGCGAGAGCTTGCCGGCCGGCATTGCGACGGCAGGATCAGCCGGCAGACCGATCCAGCGCTCGCCTTCAATGTGCGGCAACTGCGCGACGACGAGGCGAACCGTCGCGCCGGTGCGCGCAGCCTCCGCCGCCTGCAGACTCGCGCTGAGCCGCGACACCGGTTCGCGCACGCGCTGCACCCGCTGGAACCACGGATACACGGCGAGCGGATCGCCGGCCTGCAGCGTCGTGCTCGCGGCGAGCGATTTCGTGAGCTCGGTCGCGTCGGCCATCGTGAAGCGCGGCAGCGCGAGAAAGCCCTCGCCGAACACGGCGCGCAGCATGTCGAGCGGCGTCGCTGCGCTCTGTGCGCGTTCCACCCGCCGCTGCGCTTCCTTCGTGACCGCGACGGCTTGAGCGAGCATAGCGTCGGCTGTCGCCAAGACCAGCGGCGCCGAACCGGGGATTCCGAACCGGCTTAGGACGATGATCGCCTTGCGCACCGGCGTCATGTCCCCAGTCGCCGGCGTCTTGAGTTTCGACACGAGCGCGGCCGTTGCCCTGGCGAGCGCTTTCTGCGCGGCCTTCGCGCGTGCATCGAACTCGACGGCGTCGACGCGTGTGTCGAAGGCTCCCTGCAAGCCGACCAGATCGCGCGCATCGAGCGAGCGCACGCCGGCGAACAGCTGCCGCGCTCGCACCGCGAGCTCGGCCAGCTCATCGAGACCGATTTCCGCGGGCAGCCAGGTGGCGTTGCGCTGCCGATTGAGCCGCAGCGTTTCGCCGGGCACGAGCGCACCGTGCTTGGTAGCGCCGGCCGCAAGCGCCCGCGCATCGATCTCGGGCATCGGATCGCCGGGGCGCGCCGGTGCGAGATACACGGCATCGATCGGTTGGATGGCAAGCTCGGTGAAGCGCATATCGAGCGATTTCACCACCGCGCCATTCGCATCGAGTCTCTCAACCGCGAAGCGAATGTTCTTGAAGTTGCCCAGCAGGCGTCCAGCCCACGTGTTGAGCGTCGGCTCCGCGAGCGCGCGCGGTGAAGGCGGCGAAGCCGGCGCCGCTGCGACGTTGAACAGTGCGACCACGCGATGCGTCACTGCGAGCCCCGTGCGTGGCGTACGCGTGACTTCCAGCTCGGGCGGCGGCGTGTCGCCGCTGGCGATCGCCTGCAACGTGCTGCTGGTGCGCTGAATGTTGCCGCGTACCGCTTGATGTGCAGATTCGGCGACGGCGGCATCGCTCAATGCGTCGATTGCGTCGTCGAGCAGGGCGAGCTCTCTTTCGCACCGTTGAAGGCGCGCGAGCATGTCCGGGGTCGGAAAGCCGAACCCGAGGCGCGACAATCTTTGCAGTGCCTTCGGCAGCTCCAGACCGTCCACGACATTGTTCGCGGCGATGGATTCGGCGGGCTGGGTTCCCGGCGCGTTGACGGGCTTAAGCGGCGCGATCGCGCGAAACTCGTCGATGTCCGCGTCGTGCCCGAACTCGTGCAGCTTGCGTTCGAAGAGGTAGCCGAGCAGCGCGCCGAGGGGCTGGCCCTGGCGCACGCCGGCGAGCAGCGATGTCGCGAGCCGCACGCGCCGCGATGACAGATCGACCGCGAACAGATCCTGCGCGTCCTCGCGCGCATGATTCATGTGCGCGTTGCGCAGCAGCGCCGCGGTCTGCGCCTGCATCACCGACGGTGCGTGAATGAAGCCTGGGTCACCGTCCATCGCGAACACCTGGCCGGTCTCGCCGGCCGGCGTCGCGACCGGCGCCTGCTTCGCCGTCGGTTTGAGATTCAGCACCCAGCCGTAGCCGCCGATGCGCAGGCCGGCCGGGTTCTGCGCACGAAGCGCGGTGAGACGCCGCGTTGCGAGCGAGGTGATCCATGCATCCACGCGATGCGAAGCGATATCGAGCGTACCTTTGAGCAGCCGCTCGAGCGCCGCCGGCGGCAGACCTTGGAGGTGCGTGAGCGCGGCGCGTAGCGCGCCGAGCGGTTTCAACTCCGGCGTGTCGAACTTCGTGACCGCTTTGAGGAACGCTACCGGCGGCGCGCTCTTGGTCTGACCGGTCGGACGCGTGAGCAGCATACGCCACGTCGTCACGGCTGTTGCCGCATTGAGATTGACGAGCTCGCGCTCGCGCAGCAGGCTCGCGAGCGGCGCCGCGCCAGCCTCCTTGGTCACGTGCCGCGCGGCGGCAGCGGTGTACTCGAGCTGCACGGAGTGACGCAGCAGCATGTGCAACAGCGTCGCGGGCGCCGGCATCGCGGGCGGCAGGGTGGTCTCGGTGGCCGGCAGGGGCGGATCGGTGAGCAGTGTCGTGATGTAGTTCGGCGAGAGCGTTGCCACGCCTTCGAGCTCGCCGGCCTGCACGAGTGGGGTGGAGACCGCCATCTGGCCGTCCGAGTACGCCGCATCTTCGAGCCGCGGATGCCAGTTGAAACCGAGCGCGTTCAGCACCGCGCGCGAGACGGAATCCTGCGCCGCGAGCCAGCCGCTCGCATTCAAGTCTTCCCCCATGAAGCGGCGCAGATGATCGATGTAACGCGGGCCGAGCAGATAACGCAGCCTGTAGGACGAGGCGACCGCATCGCTCTTCAATATCGCCGCGAGATCCTGCGCCGGATCGTCGCTGCGTCCGACCCGCGGCACGTCGGCGATGCGCGGATGCCACAAGCGATCGGAGAGCGTCTTCAACGTTGTCGCGAGCCAGCGTTCGCGCGCATCCGCGATCTTCGCGAAATCGCCGCCGAGCGGTGTCACCGGCAACACGCCGTACGGCTGACGGCCGACGCGCAACGTCGGCAGCGGACCGAACGGACGCGCGTTCGCGATGAAATGCTCCCGCGCCCACGCAATCGCCTCGAGCGTGAGACCGGTGCCTTCGAGGCCGATCAGGTTCATAAGATAGTAGCCCCAGGTCGCGGGCCACAACGCGGTTGCCATTTGCTGCGCATCGATCTGCTCGATGAGCGCCGCGTCCCACAGGGTTCGCAACGTCGCTTGCACCACTGTGGCGTCGAAGCCGAAGGCGCGTGCGAGCACATCGGCGTTGCTACCGGTCGGCACCGCAGGTGCGCGGCATTCGGTCGTGAAGCTGCGCGCGTGCATCGGATCCTGCGAGGACCAGCCAGATGGCGCTTCGGCGCTGTTGTTGGTCGGCGTGCCGACGCGCAGGAAGCCGAGACCATCGGTGTAGTGATGCGCGTCGAGCAACGAGGCGATCGCAGTCGACGCCGCGGCAGGATCGAGCGACGACACGCCGAACACGACGAGCGCATCGATGCCTTGCTGCGCCATCGCCGTCGGCACCTTCAGTCGCAGCGCCATGCCGTGCTTCTCGGCGTCGTTGAAGTCGACCATCCAGCGCATGCCTTCATCGAGTGCGGGTTGGTCGTCCGTCGCAGCAACAGTGTCGTTTGGATTCGGGCCGACCGCGGGCTCGCGGTCTAGCGGTGCGCCAACAGCATACGCAACCAGCGCGCCGCGTGCGGTCGCGACGGCGATCCAGCGTTGCGGCATCGCGCGTGCAAGCGGCGCGCGCTGCCAGGTTCCACCGTGCGGATCCTTGAGCATCGCGGCAGGCGTGAGCTCCGGCTCAATCGGCAAGGGCTTGTCTGCTGGAATCGGCGCGGACGGCCAGTCGCCGATGTTGGTTGGACTCAACGCACGCGCAATCCACGCTGCGCGCTGCGCGTCGAACCGATCGCAGAGCTGCTGCCACGCCAGTCGTTCGCCGGCTTCATCGCGTCCTGCGCGCCAGATCTGCTGCCAGAAATGCTGGCCCCACAGAAGTTCGTCCTGCGACAACCCCGGTTCGTGCGAATCGACGTGCACCTGATCCGGATACACGCGCACGCGCAACTCCTGCGACGCGGCGTCGGGCAGCGGAAAGAAGCGCGTCTCGAGCCGCACCGGCAGCATGAGCAGCGGCACGTCCGACGCTGCGAGCGTCGCAGCCAGCTCGGGCGGCAGCGCAGGCGCAACGAACGCGAGCAGATCACCGGGCGGAGGAAGCAGTCGTGCAGCCATGGTCGGTCATCACTTCTTAGTCTGGATTAGCTCGGACGCGTGAATCGCCACGCGCACGGGTTGCTGGCGCGTGATCTGCGCCATGTGCGCGGAGTTCAATGCCCACGTCGTTTTGGGAGGCAGCACGTGACCGGCCGGCGGCGCGGTGAGCGGGACGTGCGTGGCCGTACCGAAATCGATCTCGACATCGAAACCGAAGCGCGGTTCGGTGGGCTGCTGCTGGATCACGAAGTACCACCCGGGATTGCCGGTCGCGACCGCCGGGTCGAGATCGAAGCCGAAGAACGTGACGTCGGGCTGCAGCGAGCCGCGGAACAGCGGATGTATTTCGCTTCCGATCGGGCCGGGCTGGCGGCCGTTGCCGACCGGCACCGCGGGCACCGCGTATACGACCGCGGTCGGATAGCGGCGGAACAAGATGCTGCGCACGAGCAGCACCACTTGCTGGCCCGGGCTGCCTGCCGCCTTGTTTTCGGTCAGCTTGTGCGTGCCCCAATCAGCGATTGGTGCGATGTCGCCGTCGGTTTTCGGACTGACCGTGCGCCAGAAGCGACGGAAGGACGTCGCGCGCGGATCGTTCACGACGAAGTCGCGCCACAGCAGCTCGCGTTGCATCTCGACGTTCAAGCCCAGCATGAACGCTTCGATGAAGCGCTGGTTCGGCTCGAGCATCGCGACGCTGTCGACCGGCACGCGCTCGAGACCGGGCAGCAGCCAATCCTGCGACAACGCGGCGAGCGGTTCGGACATCGGTTGCGTGAACACGGGCGCGCTGCCGACCGGGCCGATCGCAGGCGGCGCAGTGTCGCCCGCGAGACGAATCGTCGCGTGCATGCGCAGCATGAGCGCCGGTGCGGGATCGAGCAGCGCGCGAACTTGTGGTCGCACCGATGCGGCTTGCAGCGCGACAAGCTTCGTGGTCTGCGGGAAGAACCACGGCGCCTGTGGATTCACGAGGCCCAGATGGCGCACGGCTGCCGCGCGGAAAGCAGCCGCGTCGGCGCTGTCGAAGCGGGGCGGCGGAGGCGGTGGAGGGGGTGGAGGCGGCGGTGGCGGCGGCGGCTCGATTGGCTCGGGGAAGTCGTCCCCGTCAATCCGCGAGCGCAGACGCGCCTTACGCAGTGCCGTTGCCGCTCCACCGCCCAAGACTGTGCCACCGATGACGCTGATCACCGGTGCCGGTTCACCGGTGACCACGAACGCCGGACGCGGCGGCATCGAGCCAACGATCGTGTCGTTGCCGCGCGCAAACGTCATGCTCTGAAACTGCGATGGCAGCCGGCTCGTCACCGCATCGAAGCTCACCATGCCGCGCGTGGGCGGCAGCGTGAAGATCATCACCGCCGGCTGCGCGGCATACAGCCGGAACATCGACGAGGTCGCCGTGCCGTCCGTGGCAGCCGGCGCCTGCATTCCCGCCATGCGCACTGCGCTCGCCCCGCGGCGGCTGATGGCGCCGGCCGGACGCGCAAGCCGGCGCATCGCGGGCGACGTGACGACCGTCGGCGTCGAAGACGCGACGAGCATCGAGCGCATCGTGACCGGCGCAGTGTTCGCCGGCGAGGCCATGACCAAACGCGACTGCGCGGGCGAAGCGAAGCGCCACAGCGCGTCGTCATCGTCGATGCGTTGGACGTGACGCACGTGCAGCCGGCTCGTGATCGCGAGGCTGAGCTGCATCTGACGCAGACGCTGATTGACCTTCGCCATTTCTCCGGCCTGGTCCCACGCTTCGGCCATCAGCTCTTCTTGTTGCTCTTGAATCACGCGCGTGCCCAGCGCGGCGACGACGCGCTCGCGCGGATCGAGATTCAGCGCGTCGAGCCAGGTCGGCGATTGCGCGGTGCCGACTTGATTGCGGCCCGCATAGTAGCGGCCGTAGATGGGCGGTCCGAGCACGGGTTCCGCACTTGCTTCCACTGCATGCGCGCCGGCAGCATTCACGATCGATTGCAGCTTCTGCTGCCAGGTCTTCGTCGCGTCGTCTGGAAAGGGCGCACGCGCCGCTTTGACGGGCTGCAGGGCGCCTTCGAGCATGATCGGCGAGATGACCGTCGACGGTGTTGTCTGCGGAACGACGAAACCCGGTGCGCTGATATCCATTGGACGCCGTCCGACGGTGTCCGCGAAATCGCGGGGCTCGAGACGTGCGACGATCGATTCGAAATCTTCGCGCGCGCCGGTGCGGAATTCCCAGTAGTAGTAGACCGGCAGCGTGACATTGCTGGGTGCATTCGGGCCGCTCTTCCATGCCGGGATGAGCGTGGCGTTGACGTCCGGCGTCCCTCCGAGTCCCGCGAGCCGTCCCGCTTCGAACGCCGGCACCACGCACGCGATGTATTCGGTGTTCTCTTTGAGCAGCCGCGGCGACAGCAGGCGCGAGACCGACAGTTGAGGATAGTTCAGGAGCACCTCGCGCAGCTCGCCTTCATTTGCGCCTACGTGCGCGCCGAGCTGCGCGTGCGCCCAAGCCCACGAGTCGGCGAGAGCCGGTAGCTCCTCTGACGGGAGCGCGGGCGCTCCGATTTCGAGCACCGGCAAGACCTCGGTGCGCGGCGGACGCAGCCGCACGCCATCCTGCTTGCGCACGACTACCAGCACGATCCACGGACGCACTCGGCCTTGACCATCGGCAGCGGCCGGCGTGAATAGCCACGGCAGATCGGGATTGTCGAACTCGACCGCGGTGAGATCGTTCGACTCGTAGTTGTCGGTGCCGGCGGGCGGCTCCGTGCGCACGACCTGTCGTGGATCGATGCCGATCACGTCGGCCGGACCGAACAGCCGCACGCCGACCGACGCGGCGTCGATGCTGTTCACGCCGAGCGTAATGCCGAGCGGCGCCTGCGCCGGCAGTGGCGGCTTCAGCGGATCGGGCGTCGTGATGCGCGCTGCGAGCCCTTGTCGCACCCACGGCAGGAACACGACGCTTGCGTCGCTCATGCTGGCTCCTCGATCTTTGCGAGCTCGAACTCGTTCACGACCATGCTTCGACGGTTGAGCGCCGCGCTGCTGAGCGCTTCCGAGAAGGTGACGTCACGCTTCGCGTCGGGCAGCAGCGCGAGATCCTCGGTCACGGCGGCGAAGCGCAGCGGCGCGACCTTCGCGAACGGCTCGACAGTTGCGCGCCGCTCCTCGCGACGCAGCGGACTGCGACCGGCCGCGCCGTGCATCGCATGCATCTCGAGCAGCGCGCGGCTTAGCACATAGTCGACTTTCGGCGGAGGCGGCGGCACGGCAGCGTTGCGGTCGACGACGCGCGTCTCATAGTCGAGCGGCGAGGCGACACATTGACCGATAGCGAACGCAAACTGGGACGAGCCGACCCGCAAACCCGCCTGCATCGGCTCGAACGACGGGCTCGCGATCTTCTCGTCGTCACTCATCTCGAAGAACTGCGCGGGCGCGAAATCGTCCTGCACGTCGCTCGTCGACTCGTTGCCGGTGCCGGTGCCGACCACGACACGCGTGACCTGGAAGCGGCGCGCGCCGGCGATCGGCGAATCATTGAACTTGTCGATGTCGCGCGTGAGATTCAACGGCACGACACTCTGGCGCACGGTGAGCGTGCCGAGCGGATGCACGCGTAACGTGCCGTCGGCCGCGGACTCCCGCAGCGACACGATGCGCGTCTGGCCCTGCGGCAATTCCGTGGTCCAGCTCTTGGCGTCCGCCAGGGCGGCACGCAGTTGCGCAAATGCGTCGATCGCGGCCGGCAGCGGCGGCGTCTGGCCGCTCACCAGCGTGAAGTTGACGCGGACTGTCACATCCCACCACAGGATCTCGAACGTGCACTTCGCGCGCACCGAGAGCGGCAGCGGACCTTCGAGCGCGCCCTCGACCTTCACCTTGAACAGATTGGTCGAGCCCTTCTTGAGCTGCATCCCCGCGAAAAACTCAGCGAGGAAATGGAACGGCAACAGCTGGATCAGCACGTCGAAGCCGGCGTCGCCCGTGATGCTGAAGCCGGCCGCGGAGGCATACAGATGCGCATGCGCGCCGAACTGCACGGTATTCGAAGTCAACGCAAAGTAGGCGTCGCACGTGAGGCGCGGGTTGTCGCCGGTCGTCAAGCTCACCGCGAGGCGCTCCACCGTCGGGAAGCCGGCCGGCGGCGTGAAGCCGTGATGCAGACCGCCGACCGCGAGCGCGAAGCTGCGCGGCGAAGTCCAGCGCGCGCGCAGCGCGCCGCCGCCCGTGAGCGGGAAACGCCGCAGCAAACGCGAATCCACGAGCAGCGCATCGATCGACGCCGTACCCTGATCGAAATCGAAAATGCCGACCGCGTCGAGATTGAGCCGCAGCAGATCGTTGTCCATGCGCGGCAGAATCGCGGTGATGCGGCCGAGCACGACGAAGCGGTTGCGCCCGCCAAGCTCGACGATCAGGCCGAGATTCACTTCGATCAAGGTTGGCACGCCCCACTGGAGTTGCACCATCAGGCCGAAGAGATAGCTGCCGCGCTTCGCCGGGAACACGCGGTCGATTGCCGCGAGGATCGTCGGTGCATTCGCCACCGGATCTTTGGGGAACAGGATCGATTCGAGCGTGTGGTTCTTGAGACCTGCTCGCACCGCGTCTTCGTCGACCGTGCGATGGATAGCGATCAAGCCCCCGAGCCCGGTCAGGCGCCAGCCGAGCGGCAGCTCCCACAGCGATCCGCCCGGCTTTGCGCTCTGCGCCGTGACGAGGATGATGAGCGAGTAGCCTCTACTGCCGTCGGGGAGACGGGTCGCGAGCAGGCCGATAGCCTTCAGCGCGACGACACCGGAGAGACTGAGCTCCATCACGCCGGCGTATTGATGCTTGCCTTCGTCGTGGAACAGAAAGCCGCCGCCCTTGACGCTCTTCGCATCGACCGCGAGACCGATGCCTTTGGGCGGAATGAAGCCCAGATCGAGATTCGCGAAATGCAGATTCGCTTTGGAGCGGTCGTCCGGGAAATCCAGACCGAACTTCATCCCGATGCGATCGATCGTCGCGACCACGGGGCCGATTTGCGTGCTGAACGAGAGCGCGGCTTGAATCAGGGTCTTCGGCTCGGCGCCCGCCGTGTCGCGATCGAGATTGAGCAGCACCTTCAGCAGACGCACCGGGCCGACGCTCTTGCCGATCGGAATCTCGAGCGGAATGCCGCTGCCTTGCAGACCGGTTGCTACGACCGGCACATTGGGGAAGTCGTTACCGGTTTGCGTGCCGCTCCCGCTGCTGGCGGTGTCGCGCGTGAGCGCGAGCGCTTTCGCCGAGGTCTTCGGAGCATCGCTGCCGCGGGCCCCGACGAACGGCAGGTCCCCGGTGGTGAAGAATCCGTCGCGCGACGATGCGCCTACGCCGAAGCTGAACTCGACGCTCGTTTGCTTCGTCGGCAGCATCGAGCCGATGAAATCGTCGAACGACGTGCCGTCGAGCGCGAGCCGGCAATCGTAGAGCGTAAGCTGCGCGCGCGCATCGTCGGGATCGAGCGTGCCGGATAGCGCGATGCGGCCGATGTCGAACCCGTTGCTGTCACCGAACGAGAGGATGCGGCGCCGCTTACCGGGCGGCAGCGGCTTCGATGCCAGCGTCGCGCCCACGTGAAATTGCGGATCGCTATTCGGGCTGCTGACGCTCAACGCCCCTTTCTTGCCGCCGAGCTGGATGGTGAACGGCGCGGGGAACGTCGCGTCCATCTGTGCTGCCCAGTCGCCGCCGGGATCGACCTTGAATGTGAGCCCGGTGCCGCCGACCCCGATGGCCAGTCCCTTGCCGCCGTGTTCTTCCGGCACCCACGCGAACGAGAAGCGCAACACGCCGTCGATCTCGATCGTGCCGTCCTGAAACGACTCCGGGAGTCTTTGTATCTGGACCGAAAGCATGCGCTGCGAGATCTGGTCCGCCACCGGCGACTCGAGCTGTTCCGGCGTGAGCGCTCCGTCCGGTTGATCGAAGCCGTAGAACATCTTGAAGTGACCGTCATCGCTTGGGTTGAAGTCGAGACCGATCTCGCGCTCCGAGTGGCCGATGAACGCGAATACGCCTGCGAGCTGCTGGAAGGTCGAGTCCGACCATTTGCGCGCGTCGGCTTCGGTCTTCATCGGCGGACCTTTGAGCAGCGTGACCGGCGCGAGCGCGAACTTGACGAGGGCTTTCAGTGATCCGTAGAGGCGTTTCGCCGCGGTACCCTGCGGACCGTACAGCGTCATCGGCTCGGTGCTGAAGCGCGCGAACTCCATCCACACGTACAGATGGAACCAGCGATCGCGCACATAGTTGCTGGCGAGCAGATCGATGAACGTTTGGAAGGTTTCTTCTGCGGCGGCTTCCGGGCCGAGATCTTGAGCGATGGCATCCCATACCGAACGAATCGACTCGTACAGCTTCCTGACATCGGTGATGACGCCGATCCACGCTTCGAGACCAGGACTGGGCTTGGTAACGTAATCCTTGATGCCGCTCAGCGTGAGCGGCGGGAACTGCGGCGCTTTCTTGGCATCGAGTCCCATGTCGTCGAGGATCGCGCGGTAGGCACGTTCCTGGCCGAGCCAGTCGGCGATGTCGAGGATGACGCCACCGACCTTCTGCAGGAACGTCTTATCTTCCTTCTTTTCGGTGTCGTCGGCCATGATTGGAGTGTGCTCAGAACGCAGGCGGTTGCATCGGCGCCAATTCGGGACGCACTTCCTCGGCGTGACCGTCGAGCGAAGCCCGCTGCACGAGATACGGCAGCACTTGCGGTGTCGTGCCGGGCGCCGCGTTGGGATCGGGGAGCGCGGTGTAGACTTCGTGCACAGCCGTCAGATCCGGTGCGCGCTCGAAGCGCACGAGCGCGAAGTTCGAGCGGAACAGAATCTGGCGCGAGTGACGCAGCTTCTCGAACTGGTCCATGTGACGCGTGACGATCGTCGCATACGCCATGAGCTCGTTGCCCGGTTCGGCATGACCGACCAGAATCGATTGCAGGCGCGGTTCGGGCGGGTCGAGCGCGAGCAACTGCCCGGGCGGCGGACGCTCCGATTCCTTCCGCACATCCAGCGTCGGTTTCAAACGCCACGACCAGTCCGGCAGCTTGGCCGGATCCACCGTCGTACCCTCCGGCCAGCCGAACGTCGGCATCAGCATCGGCGATTTCTTGAGCTTGCGGCGCAGAACCGGCGGCGTGTCGGCGAGGCTGTGACCGCCTTTGAAGACGAACGCCTTGTCGTCCGCGCTGTTCCAGCCCATGCGCTCCGCGCCGACATTCGAGCGGATCATGCGCTGCGCGAACGAGAGCACGCGATCGACCGCGCCGATGAACCACGGCATCACGTTCTTGAAGCCGCTGCCGGTGAACTGCACGATGCGCGCGGGCACCGGATTGCCTTTCGTCCAGTAGCTCATTTCGGTCGCGGACGAATAGTGCACGTCGCCCGACAGCAGCAGCACGCGCTTGTGCGCGGCGAGGCGCTTCAGCAGCGCTTCGAGCGCGTCCGGATCGAATGCCCAGGCTTCGATCGCATCGGGATCGGTGCCGACCATGCGGCGCGTGCCGGGCGATTCGCGCTTCGCGTCTTTGTCTTCCTTGCTCGGCGTCGGATTGAGCTTGCTGTATTTCGCCGCGTCGAAGATGCGATACGCAGTCGGTGCAATCAGCTCGTCCAGCAAACCGGCGCCGAGCACCTGCAGCGGCGCGACGACGATGAGCACGTCGAGACCATCCGGCACCTTCTCGGGAATCATTTCTTTTTGCGCGTCGATATCGACATTGCCGGGCGGCCCTTCGCGCGACACGAAGCTGCGGCGCGTGCGATTGTCGAGCGCGACCATCAGATACTTCGGTCCTTTGTACGACCAGTGCCATTTGATCGGCGGCGTCACCGCGTCGTAGCTGCCGTTCAGCTGCGCCTTCGGCCGCAGATCGAGACCGTAGAACTTGTCGAGCGCGTCCATCTCGGGCTTCGCCGGCACGTCGTCGGTCGCGGGTTTCGCCGTGGCGTCTGCCCGCTGCTTGAACATCTTGGCGATCGTGTCGAGCATGCGCTTCGGATCGCCGGCCGCAGCGGTGTCCTCGCTGAGGTAGCGCACCGGATCGTTGCCCCAGTCCTGGAACACCGTGTAGGAGGCCAGCGCGTTGCGCAGGATCGCGCGACCGAACGTCGTGTTGTTTACGCGATCGACCCAGATCGGATTCAGGTTCCTGTCGTCGGTCGCGTCATGATCGTCCATGATCATGTATGACGGCACGTTGGCGAGCGTGCGGCGCACTTTCGGCAGCG
>Ga0105095_10000965_pt1 | contig 14566 bp, 10 predicted proteins | sample PPLLak2March2015_2_FD_79180 | JGI IMG/M metagenome (GOLD analysis project Ga0105095, IMG submission 79180) | Freshwater sediment microbial communities from Prairie Pothole Lake near Jamestown, North Dakota, USA - PPLs Lake P8 Core (3) Depth... | ecosystem: Environmental > Aquatic > Freshwater >... | reverse complement strand
GACCGCGCCGCCCATCTGCCAGATGGCAATCGAAGTCAGCGGTGACTCGATTTGGCCCCCATAGTCGGCGACGATGTCGACCACGTCGTCGTTCAGATAGTCGACGTCGCAGGATCGGACGTAATAGTGACAACCGTGGCGAAAGGACGCGTCGAACAAGGATTGGTGGTCGACGAAGGGCTTCGGCTCGCACATGTCAAGCACAGGCGAGTCAAAGGCTCTGAGCGGCTTGACAACCTCCTCGCCGTTCTCGATTGGCCCGACGTAACACACAACGACACCAACGACTCGCTGTCCCACCAGATCCGGTGGAACGCGCGGTCCCAGCGATACACGGCGCTGAACCACGATTGTCATCAGCTCGTCGGGACAATCAGCAACCCACTCGCGATAGAAGCCGAGAAGTTTCGAGGTCGTCTTGACCGGCCAGAGGATCGGCCCAGCGAGAACGATAGGGCCCACTGGGTTCGTCCGGAATTCGAATGAGGTGACTATGCCAAAATTGCCACCTCCACCCCGTACTCCCCAGAAGAGGTCGGCATTCTCGTCCTCAGTCGCGGTGACGAACTCCCCATCTGCAGTCATCAGATCGAGCGAGAGCAGGTTGTCGATCGTCAGGCCGTTTTTCCTATGTTGCCAGCCAATTCCCCCACCAAGGGTGAGGCCTGCGATCCCGGTGTGGCTGACGATGCCCGCGGGGACTGCTTGGCCCAGCACCTGCGTCTCCCGATCGACGTCGGCGAGCAGCGCGCCCGCTTGTGCGCGTACCGCCCGCCGCTCGGGGTCGAACCGGACACCATTCATGGCTCCGAGGTCGATGACCATGCCTCCCTCACAGGTCGAAAGGCCCGGGAACGAGTGCCCACCGCCCCGGACCGCGGTTAGGAGGTTGTGTTCGCGGGCAAAAAGCAAAGCGGCTTTCACATCCTGGGCGTCTTGACAGCGGACGACGAGCATCGGGTGGCGATCGATCGAGCCGTTCCAAACTCTCCGGTGCTGGTCATAGCCGCGGTCGCCAGGCCGGAATATCTCGCCCCGAATTGACGCCTCCAACGCTCCTAGCGCGGATGGGTTCACCGTCATGATCTCGGCCACGCGCCGACTCTCGCGCATGAGCCGAGTCTTGTCAGCGACTTTGGTTCCCTCGCTATGGAACGTTCGTTCCGGAGGGGAGATACGGCTCCTCCGTCAGTCGCTGTGGATCGACGAGGTTTATTCCTCCGCGCCTCGTCTCGATGATGCCCTCCTTACGTAGGTCTCTCAACACTCGAACCACTACTTCACGCACCGTTCCAGCAGCCTCGGCGAGTTCCTGCTGACTCACTTTCGCCACCAGGCCGGGGCCGACTTGGTCGGCTGAGGCGAGGTCCAGGAGATGGCGAGCGACGCGCTGTCGAACCGATGTGAATGCGCTGCCTGGTATCTCCGCTGCGAAGGCCAACACGCGTTCCGATAGTTCGTTCAGCAATGCTCTGGCAATCTCGACGTCCTGGGCGGACGCTTCCAAGATCATGGTGGGCGGGAAGGCGAGAAGGACGGCGTCAGTCACCGCCCGCGTCGAGCCGGGCATGGAAAACGGCGAGGCGAACAGGGACACCGTCCCCATGATCGAGCCCGGGCGGCAGTACCGGACCGTGAGGGTGCGACCGTCCAGCGCAGTCACATAGATTCGAAGCAAGCCTGATAGGACCAGCTCGAAATGGGGGGCCTCGTCACGCTCCCGTCGAATCGTCGAACCAGCTGCCACCGGATATCGGGTGGCGTGGCGAAGGAGCTCGGCCATCGTATCTCGGGAGAGGAGCTTGAGGTGAGAGTACTCGACCGCCGTTCGCAGGGACCCGTCGAAAAGAGCGGCCGTTCTATCATGGCCGGTAGACCGTTCCACGCTTCAACGCTACCTCCCTGCGGTCGCGATGGTTCTGGCACGCTGGTCGGCCGTATCCCTCGCAACGGAGAATCAGGCTCTGGACGAGCGCTGGCAGAGGTTCGACTCATGCGGGGGACCCACAGAAACTCGGGAAGTGCGGAATTCGATCGTCAACGGCGGTCAGAGTCTGATCTGGCCTAGCATGCTCTCTATCGGCTGGTCATCGCCGGAAACCGCTGCGATAATTGGCAATCCCAGCGCCCGTAGCTCAATTGGATAGAGCGTCTGACTACGGATCAGGAGGTTGGGTGTTCGAGTCGCCCCGGGCGCGCAGACGAAATCCCTGCTCAGGCGGGGTTTCGGCGCGTCGGAAGTTGCGTCCATCGGGCCGACCTGATGCCGTGGAACCATCCTCGGGAGCCATTCTCCATCGGAGTGACGACGTCGTGGTGAGGTGAAGCCCATGCCCAAGGGGCTCCCGGACGAGACAGGGCAGGTCAACCTTCTGACGTTCGTCAGCGCGACTGGGTTGAAACCGATTCTGCGACTGGTTTGAAAGCATGGACCGCGCTGTTGCGGCCATATTCGAAGAGCGATAAGACGGCTCCAAAGGCCACCCCCGGCCACTTCGCCTGCAAAGGTCGGCGACCTCGAAGCATTCAACCGTCCCGACCGCCTACGCATTGCCCCGCTCGCTGCCCGACGATGTCGACTTCGTCAGCTCAACTTTCTTCCGGCGGCGAGCTTGACCGCCACAGGGAGTGTGATCGTGTCGGTTGGGGCGCGGTGCTCGTTGAGCTTCTGTTTCAGGGCATCACGGATTCGCAGGCGGGTCTCCTCAGACTGGCCGTGTAGCAGCGATGACATGCGGACCGTCCCCTCCTGCAAAGCCTGCCAGTACTCGTCGAACGTGGCGGCCTCGTAGTTGAAGTCGATCGGGGACACTTCCACATCTCGCAGCCCTGCTGTAGCGAGCAGATCGGTGAAGGCGGCATCGTCGGCGAAGCGAAAGACGTCGGGTCCTGCCGGGAGGTCTGACGGTGGTGCGGCACCGACCTCGCTGAAAGCCTCGAGGAAGAATCCCATCAGCCTCGACCTGGAAGGCACATCCCATGTCGCCAAGGCCAGCCGGCCGCCAGGAGCGAGCACTCTGACCAGTTCAGCCATGGCCCGCTCGGGCCGCGCCAGATGGGGGAGCAGGAAGTTGGCGGTGACCGCGTCAAACTCAGCATCTGCGAACGGCAGCTCTTCCGCATCCCCGCGGTGAAACTCCAACATCGGATACAGCTCCCGTGCACGAGTGACCATGGCGTCGGCGACGTCAACACCAACCGGGACCGCTCCCCTTTCGGCGGCCCGGGCCGGCAGATGCCCTGGACCGGTGGCGACATCGAGCAGGCGGGTGCCCGGCACCACTCGCACCGCATCCAGCAGCGGGTCGAAGAGACGCCCGGTGATGGGTGTAAAGAAGTGGTCGTAGGCGTCGACCCGCCCCTCCCATCCTTCGGCTTCGAAGGCGTTGAACGCTTTGGCGTCAATCGGTGGTGTCCGTTCCATCGTGGTCCTCCTATCGGTGTTCGGGGTTGAGGGAGGCGAATCAGGCTCCGGCGTCCTAGGCGGCGCGTTGGTTGCCGTGGGCAGGGTATCAGCGGCGTTATTGAGGACGCGGGCGATGTGGATTCCAGGTCATGAAGGTGGTGTTGCTGGCCGTTCGTAACTCGTTGCTCATAAATCAGTGCGACGCCATGCACTGGACCAGCCACTCCAGGGATGACTACTCCTCCCGCTCATGGTGGACGAGATCGAGCCTGGCCGTCGACCCTGACGATCAGCGCGTTGACGTGGGAGCCAAGTTGGGAGCCATTCCCTGCGGACTGCGCCGGACGGGCGTGGACGGCTGTGGACTCGGAAGTCGGTCCTTCAAGACTCTCCGGACAGTCCTGGACGTAGGTGGAAGCCCTTGGAGATCTACGGAACAGGAGGTTGGGTGTTCGAGTCGCCCCGGGCGCGCAAGGACGGAGCTGGTAACCAAACCGTTCCTGGCGCATCCGATTCTCGGCCGCTTTCGCTGAGGACGCACTCGGACCTGGGCCCACACGCGAGTCAATCGGCAAATGGGCAGCGTGATACCGTCAGTCGGATGCCGAGCGTCGATATCAACGGGCTCGAGATCGCTTACCGACGCGCCGGCTCGGGGCCCCCGCTCGTCCTCGCCCACGGCGGGGGTTCAGACGGGCGCGAATGGCGAGCTCAGCTTGAGGGCTTGGCCGACGAGCTCACGGTGGTCGCTTGGGACGAGCCCGGCTCAGGTGGCTCCGACGACCCGTCGAACGACTTTGGTCTCGCCGATTATGCGGATGCGCTCGCGGGTTTGATCGAGACGCTCAACCTCGCGCCCGCGCATATTGGCGGGCTCTCCTGGGGCGGGGTGGTCGCCCAGGAGACCTACCGCCGCCACCCAGACGTAGTACGGACGCTGATCCTCTGCGATACGTATGCGGGCTGGAAGGGATCACTGCCAGCGGAGGAGGTGGAGGCGCGGTTAGCGGGCATGCTGGAGAGCCTGGACGCTCCCGAGGACCAGTTCCGGCCCGTGATCCCAGGGCTGTTCGCCGCAGCCCCGGGTCCGCAGGTTGTCGCCGAGCTCGCCGGGATCGAGGCCGACGCTCGCCCCGAGAGCTTCCGTCGATTGGTGACCGCGATCGCGGAGTGTGACCTACGTGACCTCCTCCCTCGGATCGCGGTGCCGACCCTCCTTATCTGGGGCGAGGAGGACGCCCGATCCCCGGTGGCGACCGTGGCCAAGCAGTTCCACCATGCCATTCCCGGCTCCGAGCTACGGCTGATCTCCGGCGCGGGCCATATGTCGAGCATGGAACGCCCGACCGAGTTCAACCGGGCCATCCTTGAGTTCACGCGCGCGCACGCATCAGATCCTTGACCGCTATCGGGAGACCGTCGTTAGCCACGGGCGGAACCGCACGATGACCGTTGACGGTCAGTGCGTTGACGTGGGAGCCATTTTGGGAGCCATTCTCTGAGGAATCGTGTGGACGGCCGTGGACTCCGGTGGACTCGGAAGCCCGTCGTTCCAGCTTCTCCGGACGCCAATGGCCACCTCTAGACAGGGCTTGGAGATCTACGGATCAGGAGGTTGGGTGTTCGAGTCGCCCCGGGCGCGCTGACAGAAATCCCTGTGTGAGCGAGGGACTTAACGTCCCGTGCTCGTTGATGGGATCAAGCCAGGGCGATCTTTGGAAGCCATTCTCTATCGGAGTGACGGTGTCGCGGGCGAGATGAAGCCTTTGCTCAAAGGCGTGCGTATAGGACGGGGCGGATCGACCTTCTGACTTTACTAGCTGCCTAGGCGGAGGCTTCACGTCCCAACATGGCACGGGGGTGACGGCGGATTCGGCGGACCTCGTCACCTTCGGACTGTTGCGCGTGGTAGAGGTCCCACCGTATCTGGCCGTTCATCCAGAACCCGCTGGAGGTACCGAAGTATCTGGAGAGCCTGAGAGCGGTGCTCGGCGTGATTCCGCGACGCTGGTTCACGATCTCGTTTACCCGCTGATAAGGCACGCCAATTGCCTCAGCGAGTTCACGTTGGGTTAGGCCGAGCGGCTTTAGGAACTCCTCGAGCAGCATCTCTCCCGGATGCGTAGGCACTCGGTTAGTTGGAATCCGGACCATCCTTCACCTCAGTGGTAGTCGACTACCTCAACATCGATCGGACCCGATTCCGTCCATCGGAAACAGATCCGGTACTGCTCGTTGATCCGGATGCTCTGTTGCCCTTGGCTCCTCTGGGTGTCAGGTTGGGAGATCCACGGATCGGAAGGATGGGGGTTCGAGTCCCTCCGGGCGTGCTGCTGAGAGCCTGGTGGCGGGGTGGGATGGCCTCGGTCACCGCGGCAGCGGGGTCGGGCCCGTGGCGGTGACGAGCCGCTGCGGCACCCAGTCGTCGACGTGGTTGAAGCCGTCGAAGCGCGCTCCTTGGAGGAGGACGCCGTCGTACAAGGAGCGGCGGTAGAACTTCACGTGCGTGAAGTCCTCAAACAGGACGTAGTACGGCTCGACGTCGGGACTCTGGAACTGCTGGCCAGTCAGCGCGGCCCGATGCACTCGTGAGAAGTCGTCGACGTCCTCGCCGACGACCACACCGAGGTGCTCGAGGCCCATCCGGTAGACGCGCTGGTGGACCGGCGGGATGAGCTCGATGAGCGACACGGGGGTGCCGTCGAGCACCTCGAGCGGCTCGGCGAGGACGATCAGCGAGATCGGCCGGCCGTTCCAGAAGTTCTCTGCGTTCGCCGTGGCGTGTCGCTCGAGGAGGGTGCGCAGGTGGACGTAGACGTCCCAGTCGGCGACGCGGTAGGCAAGATGGCTCAGGGCGTACGGCGAGATGTCAATCCCGCGGGCGGCGAGCCGGTCGCGCTGCAGCGCCGCGAAGGCTCGGTAGTCTCCGATGATGTCGCCGACCGGATCAGCCATCGGCTCAGCAGAAGACATCAAACCCACAAGCCAGGCAACAAAGGTGTCTCACAACGATCCCATTCGACGTCAAGCCCTCCTCACCCTAGGTAGGAACCGGCCGGTGCGGGATGCGTAGGTGCGGTAGGCGTCTCCGAGGCCCTCGGGGGAGCCGAGCAGCTTCTCCTCGCCGGCCGCCCACCAAAGATGGGTGACGATGGACAACGCTGCCACTCCCAACAGCAGGTAGCTGCGGAAGACGAGAGTGGTGCCGACCGCGATTGCGATTAGCGCTGTGTAAATGGGGTGGCGGACATACCGGTAGGGTCCGTCGCTCACCAGCTGGTGGTCCACCGTCACCCCGCTGAACGCCCCGTACCCGCCTATCGCTTGCGCAGCCCATAACCCCACGGCAATGCCCAGGGCCCAGAGACCGAGGCCGGCCGCCTGTAGAACCAGATCGATGCTGGTTGACCAGTTCAACCACCCCTCGTATGCCCAGCCGGGTGCGAGCACAACAAGGACCGGATAGACGAACGGAACGACCTGTACTAGGTCCCCTCCACGGCCGATAAGGGGGAGGGGCTTCACCCGGGCTCGTAGCTCGACACCGTATCCTGGACGTTCCCATTGAGACCACAACACCCACGCGGCCGCATTGGTTGCTGCCATTACGGCCGCCAACAGCTGAGCCAATGTCCTTGCCACGTCATATGCCTTGGGAGGGGTTAGACGATACGCCGTAGGTGAATAGAGCGGTATCGCATTACGACTGGTGCGAGGCGCACTATCAATCTTCGATCCCGCAGGTCGCCGACAACCCTAACCACGGCAGAACCGGCGGTCTGCGCTCCCAGCCAAACTCCGCCCCATATGTGGGTGCCGCAGAGGTCAGTGTCCGTGCTGCCCCATCGCTGGGCGGGCTCTAGCTGGGAGCCAAGTTGGGAGCCATTCTCTGTGCACTGGTGTGGACCGCGGTGGACTCCAGTGGAACCCGAAGCCTTCGGGCCCGGTCCGTATGGACTCCGCTGGACACCCAAGGACATGGCTTGGAGATCTACGGATCAGGAGGTTGGGTGTTCGAGTCGCCCCGGGCGCGCTGAGAAGCCGAGTGCCAATAGGGACTTCAGTTCGGCGGCAGCTTGCGGAACTTCTGACGTGTGGGAGCCATTCTGTACTGCATGGTCGGCTCGTCTTGCCTCCGCTTGGCCCTGGTCGACGAACCGAAAGCGTTCTGTGAACCTCGCCTAGGTCCAGAAGGCACCGAGTCGATGCCGCCGGAAGAGGTCACCACAATCCCAGTAGGCCGCGCCTGACGAAGAGGATCGGGGGCGACGGCCACAAGACCCCCCCGCTGTGCGCGGGATCATGTTCACCTCCCCACCCTCGCCCGCTCACCGTCTGGGCCGGGTTCGCCTCGAAGAGAGCCTTCAGGGTGGAAACGTAAAGTAGCGGGATGCGACGGGCTCACCGGAGGAGTTCAGCGGCGGGAAGTGGCGCGATGGTCGCGGCGATCCTCCTGGTGTCCTGCACCAACGCCGGCAGCCCGGCCACGACCGATGCGGCGGCGACGTCCGCAACCGGGGAACGTGCGACGGTGTCCACCACGGCCACGACCACACCCACGACGTCGAGCTTGCCGCCCGTCGATCTCTCGGCTCGACCCATGATCTGGTTCGCACCGCATCCCGCCGTAGACCTACCCGGGTTCGTCAAGGGGTCGGCCGACTACTTCGACCTGTTCGCTGCCGGGTCGGACTGGTCTTCGGCCGCCAGCCAGGTACACGCCTTCAAGATCTACGACCAGATCGGGCTGGCCCGGGAGCCAACCGACGAAGAGTTCCTGCGGGTGATTGACGGCCTCCGCGACCGGGGCATTCCGCTCGCCATGGAACTGGGGGCGTTGCCCCCCCACCCCGGGTTTGGCCCGATCGGCGCCGCTGGCGAGTGCGGCGAAGGCATCGAAGGGTTTGCCGGCGTGGTGGCGGTGCAGACCGTGCAGCGGATCGCGGACCTCGGTGGCTCGGTGGCCATGGTCGCCTTCGACGAGCCGCTAGCTCACGGCCACTTCTACGAGGGGGAGGACGCCTGCTCCTGGTCGGTGGAGCGTGTGGCCGAGGAGGTTGCCGCGTTCGTGGCGATGCTCCGAGAAGTCGAGCCCGACATCGTCGTCGGCGACATCGAGCCGGCGTGGGTGGAGCCGGAGATCGGCGCCGACGAGATCGCGGTTTGGCTGGACGCCTACGAGGAGGCGGCCGGGGAGCCGCTGGGGTTTTTCCACCTCGACGTCGACTGGACTCGACCCGGCTGGCCCGAGGTGGCGCGTGAGATCGAGGACGTGGTCCGGTCGCGTAACGTCCCGTTCGGCATCATCTACAACGGCGGCGACGACACCGGTTCGGATGCCGACTGGGTTCAGCTCAGCGCCGAACGGGCGTATACGTACGAGCAGCAGTGGGGCGGCGTGCCCGACCATATCGTCCTCCAGTCATGGCACTTCCATCCGCAGCGGGTCCTGCCTGAAGACGATCCGGCCACCTTCACCGGCCTCATCGGACGCTACCTGGGGCGCCGCACCGTGGTCGAAATCGCCGAGGTCGGCGAAGGCATCGTGGACGGCCGGGTTGTCACGACCCAAGGCGACGCGGTTTCGAGGGCCGTCGTCGCTGTGACTGCGCTTCCCCTCGACGGAGCCCGCCAGACGTTGGTCATCGAAGGCGTGGTGCCCGAAGGTGCCGAACTTGGCGAGGTGGGGATCCGCATCAACACCGAGGGGGCCGGACCGGGCCCCGCCGACCTGCGGATCTACCAGGTCGGCTACTCGGAGGCCGATGAGACGGGCAACCGGGTGCCAGATCCCAACTTCGGGTACCTCGCCCAGTTCGATATCGACGGTGTCGAGGTCGTCGCCAGCGACTCCGGTGACGGAACGATGCTGAGGCTTACGGCCGACCCGGACGGAGAGATCAACCTCGGCAGCGAGCGCTTTACGGTGACTCCCGGTGCCCGGTACCGGTTTTTTGTCGAAGCCGCCGTCCCCGAGGGATCAGCGGGCGCCGGTTATGCCGGCGTCGTCTTCCTCGCTGGCGCGGAGCTGGAGCGCCGTACCGTCCCGCTGGCGCCAATAGCAGAGGCGGTCGGCACGGTCACGGCCGACGAGGAGGGGCGCTTTCAGGTAGCGGTATCCGACCTGGCGCCGGGCCGTCACCGCATCGTCGCCTCTTACCCCGGTGACCTCAGATCGTGGCCCTCCACTACGAACCTCGTGCTGACACAGTGACTCCGTGATCGCACCAGCCTCATGTGGTGGCTGGTCACGAAGGGCGCGGCCGTCGATGGGCGGCGATGGACATTGGAGTCTTCCAGTCCGGGATGTGTGGACGACTGCGGACGCCCACACACGCCGTTTGGAGATCTACGGATCAGGAGGTTGGGTGTTCGAGTCGCCCCGGGCGCGCTGAGCGAAACACCTGCATGAGCGGGGTTTTCGAGGTGTGGGGCCCATGACGCGTGGCAGCCGGTCATGCCGTGGGAGCCGTTCTCGGTCGGCGAGCCCGCGTGGCTCCAGGAGCGCTCATGGCAACACACCCAGCGTCCCAGAGGACCTTGCCGATGCCGTAGCTGATCTCAGATCTCAGTTCGCCCACCACGGGCATCACATCGCCCGGTGCGCGACGAGGCTCATTCCGTCACGTCGCGGGGAGGATTTCGACGAAGCCGTCGGTTCCGTTCACACGGATCCGCTGCCCATCCTGGATCAACTGCGTGGCGTGTTCTACTCCGACGACAGCCGGCAGGCCGTATTCCCGCGCGATCACCGCGCCGTGGGTCATAAGGCCCCCGACCTCCGTCACCAGGCCCGTGATCGCGACGAACAAGGGCGACCAGCTGGGGTCCGTGTGAGCCGTGACCAGGATGTCGCCCGGTTCGAGATCGGCCTCCGCCATGTCCAGGATGACACAGGCCCGCCCCTCGACGGTCCCGGCGGAAACCGGTAAGCCGACCAGCGCGCCGGCCGGCGCGTCGTCGCGTCGGTACGCCCCGGCGATGGCCTCGCCATCCGAAGTGAGCACCCGGGGCGGGGTGAGCGCTTGATACGACCTGAACGCGTCCTTACGCCGGCGGATGAGCTGGTCATCCACCTGGTTGGTGCGCACGACCTCGTGGAGCTCCTGGAACGTGAGGTGGAAGATGTCTTCCTCCTCACGAAGCACGTCGGCTTGCACGAGGCGCTCGGCCTCTTCCAGCAGGGCCTGCTTGTAGACGAAGTAGCGGCTGACGATGGCGTACTTCGGATACTCCCGGTACCCGATGAAGGTCCGGACGCGGTCGATCATCCGCTTGGTCTCTTCGGCCTTTCGCTCCCCGTCCGGCAGGGCACGCAAGTGCTTCAGGACTTCCTGTTCCTTCTTCTCCGCCTCTTGGCGCCTTTGCTCGAAGCGCCGCTTGCGAGCGCCCGGCTCGAAGTTCTTGATGTTGTCGAGGATCACAGGCACGAGCGTGGTGGGGCGTTCGCTCCAGCGCGGCCTCGTGATGTCGATCTCGCCGACGCAGCGCATGCCGTACTTGTCGAGGTAGGCCCGGATGGCGTCTCGCGCTTCCTGCCCGCCCGGGAGCTTGGCCATCTCGTCCAGAAAGCCCTCGTCCTCGACGTCACGGAGGAAGGCCACCACCTCAGGGTGCGGGCGTATGACGTCGGCGACGTCCAGGAGCGCCAGCCCCATCTCCGATGTGACGTTGTTGGGGGCGGACAGCGTGAGCGTGTCGGCCGCGTTCTTCTCGCCCAGCCACGTTTCCAGCTGCTCGTTGAGCCACCACGTGGCCTCCATCCCCGCCATGATCACCTGCATGCTCCGCGGATCGCCCAGGACCCGCTTGTGCTCCTTGAATGCCGCCAAGAGGAAGTCGAACCGTGCCGGCCCGGATTTCGTCCGGATGTCGCGCTGCAAGGTGGCGATGGACGCCTGGCTGCGTTCGACCAGCTCGGTGACGATGGCCGGATCGGCCTCGATGGGGGCGGACGCACCGCCAGCGTGCGGCCCTGCTGGACCCTGGTCCGGGAGCGACGGGATGAAGTCGCCGCGGTCGAGGATGGTCTCCAGCGCGTCCCGGATCAGCGGGTCGCCCTTCCCCAGCACCTCGAGGAGGCCGGCGCGGCTCGCCGGCGACGCCAGGCCCCGGGTGACGTCGACGAACAACCTCCCACCCGCCTCATACATCGGGGCGAGGGCCGTCAGCTGCCACATGGAGAGCCCAAGGGGCTTCATGGCGTCGGTCATCATCTGCCCATGACCGACAGAGACGTAGACGTGATTCTCTTGGTCGCCGGCGGTGGGGATGGGGAACAGCGTGGTGATCGGCCGGCTCTGGACGATCTGGAACCGGCCGTCGACCAGGCACCATTCGATATCCTGGGGGCGGCCGAAGTGCGCTTCGATACGCCGGCCCAGCTGCGCGAGCCGCACCACCTGCGCATCCGTCAATGCCTCCTGCTCCTGCCGCTCCGGCTCGATCGCCTGTTCCTGAGTCCCGCCTGCCGGCGAGGCTTGGATGGCACGCTGCTTGGTGGCGACCGTCTTGGCGACGATTTCTCCGTCGCGCACTTTGTAGACGTCGGCGTTCACCAGGCCGGAGACCAGGGCCTCGCCGAGGCCGAAGCTGGCCTCCACGGAGGCGACCTTCCGGTTGGACGTGAGGGGGTCGGCCGTGAAGAGGACTCCGGCCGCCTGCGGGAAGACCATCTGCTGCACGACCACGGCCATATGGACCTTCCGGTGGTCGAAGCCGTTCCGCAGGCGGTAGGTCACAGCCCGCTCGGTGAACAGCGAGGCCCAGCACCGGCTGACGTGCTGGAGGATCGCTGCCGGCCCCACCACGTTCAGGTACGTGTCCTGCTGGCCTGCGAAGGAGGCTGCCGGCAAGTCCTCCGCCGTCGCGCTCGATCGGACGGCGTAGGCGGCTTGCTCGCCGAGCCGGGCGAGTGAGCGGGTGATCGCCGCCGCCAGATCTTCCGGGATGGCAATACCTTCGATGGTCCGGCGGATCTCCGCGCTGAGCGTGGGGATCGTCTCCCGGTCGTCCGGGTTCAGGCGAGACAGCTGATCGAGCCGATCGTCAATCGACGGCGCTTCCGCCATGATCCGCCGGAAGGCGTCCGTCGTCACGCAAAAGCCAGCCGGCACGCGGATGCCTTCGATCCGCGAAAGCTCGGCCAGGTGCGCGCCCTTGCCGCCAACGACCGCGACCTGCGTCTGGTCGATCTCCTCGAAACCCAGCACGTAGCTGCCCATCCGTTCACCTTCCCCTACGGCCCCTCGGGCCTCTCTTGCTTCTCGTTTGCGCCGCTGACCCTTGCGCACGACCCCCGGGCGCGCAAGGTAATCCGCAGTTGAGAGGCTTGAAGTGCTGCCCGGGTGATACCCGAATCGGCGGAGATCGGGGTGCTGTCAACGATGTGCTCACGCGTCCTGCCGGGAAAGGGTCGGTAGACCCAGTCGTTTCTGCAGATGCGGGCTCGCAGGCCTATTACCTTCCATCTCTGTTGTGATAGGACCCCCGGTCCGATTGGGGGAATGGGGGCGGCCGGGGGTTCTATCCAGCCTCCGACTGGATCACCCCTCACAGTGCGACACCCCTGGAAGATCACTCAGGGCACCAGGACGGCGGTCACCGGTTGGTCACGAGGCCGTGATCGCCCCTGGCAACTGGTCCCTGCTGGAGGGTCTGAACTCTGATCAGCCCTATGACAGGGAGCGCTCTTCGCCCTTGGCCATCAGATACCCCTTGGCCCGTTCGGCGAGCTCGTAGCGTCCGGCCAGAGCCTCGAAGCCGGGCCCGTGGTTGTCCTCGACCAAGTGGGCCAGCTCATGCACCAGGACCGAATCGAGCACCCAGCCCGGCATGGTGGCCAGCCGGTTGGAGATGCGGATCCGACCCTCCGCTGGTGAGCATGAGCCCCACCGTCGTCCCTGGCGATCGGACCAATCGATGCTGGCGGGCCGGGGCAGTCCATATCTCCTCGCCAGTTCGCCCGCCCGTCGTTCGAGGTCTACCTCCGTCGACGAAATCTTGCGAGTGACCCGGGCGACCATGGTCTCGATGAGTCTGGACTCCTCATTCGGGGCGAGACCGTCGGGGACCAACACCCGTAGCCTCCCGTCGGCGAGATATGCCTGGGCGGTCCGCTTCCGTCGCTTGCTCCGGATCACATCCACTTCGAGATCGGTCATCGGACGATCGTAAGGGCTGGGCCCGACGAAATCTCCGAACACTCGAGTCGCGGGGCCATCATGTCGGTGTCTCGGACTTCCTGCGGCACGACAGGGCCGAACATCACGCGACCATCCCCAGATCGTCGCCCCGTTCCGCCACGGGATCGTTACCGGGCTCACGCCCAAAAGGGACAGAAGACCCTGGCGTCCGCCCGGGCCAGAAGGTATTCGGGAGGCCAGGATGGAGAAAACCCTGACCGGGCCGATGACCGCACCCGTCGCCGCCACGATGGAGCGGCCCCGGGACCGCTCCATCGACAACCTGAAGGTTGCGCTGGTCGCGGGGGTGATCGTCGGCCACACCACGATCGCCTGGACCGGGATCGGAGAGTGGGTGTTCGAGGAGCCCCACCTCGGCGAGCCGTGGTTCAGCATCATCTCGATGTTCCTCATCGCCGCGATGTTCGGGATGGCGCTCTTCTTCTTCATCGCCGGGATGTACACCGCCCCGTCGCTGGATCGGAAGGGCACGCGCAGGTTCCTGATCGACCGCGTCTTCCGCCTCGGCATCCCGATGCTGGTCTTCATCGTGGCGATGAGCCCGGTGATCGAGTATGCGGATCCGGACAACGCCGGATCGACTGGAGGGTTCTGGGCCTTCACCGTCGACATTTGGTGGCCCCCCGCCCCCGGGCCGACCTGGTTCCTCGGGGTCCTCCTCATCTTCTCCTTGGTCTATGCCCTGACCAGAAAGCTCGCACCCCGGCGTGGCTCTGCACCGAGGTCTCTCGGTGTGTGGCATCTCGTTGTTGCAGCTCTCCTGGTGACGGCGGTCACCTTCTCGATAAGGCTGGCGGTTCCCCTCGGAGTGGAAGTCTGGCGTCTCTCCGTGGGGCAGGCGCCCGGATGGATCGCCGGCTTTACCCTCGGCGTCCTCGCCGCCGAGCGGCGCTGGCTCGCCCCGATCACGCCCCGCATCGCCAAGGTCACCCGGCGGGCAGCCTGGGCCGGAGTG
>Ga0105095_10000963_pt1 | contig 14577 bp, 12 predicted proteins | sample PPLLak2March2015_2_FD_79180 | JGI IMG/M metagenome (GOLD analysis project Ga0105095, IMG submission 79180) | Freshwater sediment microbial communities from Prairie Pothole Lake near Jamestown, North Dakota, USA - PPLs Lake P8 Core (3) Depth... | ecosystem: Environmental > Aquatic > Freshwater >... | reverse complement strand
GCTAGTATTTCCAATTTTGATTCAAAATTACGAACCTGACCACGCTTCTTTGTTGAATCATGATCATCCCTTATTTTTTGTTCAACGAAATAATAAGTATTACCGTCTGTAAAGTATTGATCAACAGATAGATTTTCTCCAGAAGAGGTTTGTAGATTGCTCGGAAGCACATGATATCCAAGATCGATCAAGTAGACTCTCAACAATTCTTCAATTGCATCACCGAAACGGATCTCATGTGACTGAAGAAGGTTTTGTAAAAGCTTGGCTTTAGGTTTTGTAGGCCTGAATAAACCAAGAAAACGCTCAGGATAGTCCGCTAAATTTTTTAATAACGCTGTTTTATCACCATCGAAGATATGGCGGTTTAAGATGGTGGCTACTTGTGAGTAATACATATCGTTCTCCTATTTTAGTTGATCCTCAGGAAATAATATACCAAATCATTCACAATCGCAAGCTATGTGAACAATAAATCGAAACGAATCAAAAGAATGGCAACAACAAAAGCCCTGGCTGAGCGGCGAACCACCCAACCGGGGCGAGCAGGCTAACCACCGGGCACCCAGCGAAAGCCACGACCCCAGACGGGATCCGAGCCGGCACGCACCTCTCACCTAGTATCTCGCTCTTTAATCAATCTCTGATTAACCACCCTCTTCTCGGCTCTCCGATCGCCTGCTTGATCGCCTTCCGTTATCCCAGAGCGTGGCGAATATTATAGCCACGTGGAATTACGGTATAATTTTCTTCATCAGGCATATTCCTCTCAGCTGGCGGTGGATGCGCGGACGTGGCGCCGGCCATCATCACAACACCCTGACTTTTCACCAAATCAAACCTCACCTGGAGGCGCACGGTATGCGCCCAGCACATCAAAGAGTTATCCATCAACATAGGAGGAAACTATGCGAATCTTAGAGCGTTTAATCCAGCAGGTTGTACCCGGTAAGTGGGAAGCTCTGGATGCTTTAGATATGAAGTATGATGCCGTGGAGAAGAAGCTCGGCTTCCCAGCCAAGCGCCGTTATCGATCTATAGCCGCAGGCGGGAATACCGACACGCTGGTGATCGAGCGCGAGTGGGAGAGCATGGCGGTTATGGAAGCCGCCTGGGAAAAATCCATGACCAGCCCCGAGTTGCAACAGCTCATGGTTGAAGGCGTGGATATCATCTCCAGCAACACCTGGGAACTATACTTTATTCTCTGAATTGCCCTACTCGCAGATAGACTTGCACCCATGACCGCGCAGAATAAGACCCTGGGGGCGGATATAGCTCCTGGTGTCTCTTTCTCTAGTCTTAGATGAAATACTCGGTGCATGTAGCAGGGACAAAACCCGCTAGCCAATCTTCCCGGATTAATTGTTTAACATAAAAGACCGAGAGTCAACCAATTGGGTGTGGACAGTTAATTGGGGCTATTGGCAGCCTCGCCGGCCGGCAAACATCGCTCTATCAGCACATCTATTGGTTTTCTACTCATAGTGAAACCAGCATCCCCCACTCACCAGGCGGGTGCTTAGGGAAATACAGCTTCGTGAGGACTGGCCACTTAAAACAGCAGGTGGGCAGTCCCCAATGGGAACTGCCCACCTGCGGTAAAGAAAGATATCAAGCGCGCCTGATAAGGCGATAGAGCGCGATAACGATGATGGCGCCAATTATCGCCACGATGACACTCGTGATGTTGAGGCCGCTCACCAGGTCGACGCCAAACAGCAGGCTCGAGAGCCAACCGCCCACGATAGCGCCGATCACGCCCAGGATCAGGTCAACCACGATGCCGGTCTTGGCCTTCATAAGGTAGGAGGCCACCAGGCCTGCGATGAGGCCGACAATTAAAAATGCGATCCAATTAAGCATGGTTCATTCTCCTTTGTCCTTAAGTATGCTATACCTGAAAACTGTTGGTAGTAGAAACACCGGTTCGCGCCTGGACCCTGACCTCAGGCTAACCCAGGGGAAGGCGCCCTCCTGAACACTGCCGCAAAGCACCTGGCTACAGACTCTCAACAAGCTTTCGCAACAAGTGCATCGCCTTCTTGACCCGCATGGCGTCTTTCGGATTGCCCCCGGCGATAAAGTTGCCCAGGATACCGCCCCCCATGAGTGTATCGAGTGTGTACTCTACCTGGCATTCATCATCGCTCAGGCCAAGGAATCCGCCGCTCGGTCGCAGCGTAAAAACATGAGAGTCCTTATCGTCCCCCATCTGGGTCATGATCTCCAGCCGCTTCATCGGCACCGCGCTTACAACGGAGCCACGACCCGTACGACCCTCATCCGTCCACTCAAAGCTCCCACCCTGGCTGGTAGATGTCACGTTCGCTACACTGTCCATGCCTGGGAACCACTGGGGCCAGTGATTGGAATCTGTCATAACTTCCCAAACTTTTTCAACTGGAGCGTCAATCTCCATTTCACGTTTGAATTTCGGCATATGTCTTTATTCTCCTTGAATTATTAGAAGCTGTCTTAAAAATATGGTGATTGAGGTGTTTTGCGGCGGCTCCGCCGCCGCAAAACACCTCAATCCACCGTTTTTGAGATTAGTTGTAGTATATAACCCCTCAATGATGCCCAAGATACGATCTCTCTTTAATTTCCCGAGCTGAAGCAGCTGGCTGAGCTGCGCGATCGGTGATCATTACCCCGGAAGATTCCGAAGCCAAAGCGGAGTTCTGGTAACTCGGCAGGCCGACTGACCGGTGGCTGGATGACAACCAGCTCAGCGCGCTACCCGCAGAGATCGGTTCGCTGACCGACCTGGAGACACTGGGTCTGACCTACACCCAGTTGGATAGCCTGCCTGCCGAGATCGGGGATCTGGCGTACCTGCAATTCCTGGACCAACAAGAAGAAAGAAGACGAGACGCGGCGCATAAGTAACGCCATTTTTCTTCTCCCACAACCAGGGTAAACTGCTAGATTAGGGCAGCATTATTCCAGTAAAATATAGATCAAACTGGTTTTATAAGAATATCAATTGAAACTCAACAGGAGGATGTTATGACCAAAAAGCTCATCGCCGAGTTTATCGGCACGTTCGTCCTGGTGCTGGGCGGGTGCGGCTCTGCCGTGCTCACGGCTGCCTTTCCCGAGGTGGGCATCGGCATCCTGGGGGTCGCCATCGCCTTCGGCCTGACCGTGCTGACGATGGCGTATGCCATCGGGCACATCTCCGGCGGGCACATGAACCCGGCGGTCTCGATCGGCCTGTGGGCCGGCAAGCGCTTCCCCGCATCTGACCTGCTGCCTTACATCGTAACGCAGGTTGTAGCAGCCATCGCAGCGGCGGGCGTGCTGTACATCATCGCCTCCGGGCAGCCAGGGGTGGATGTTGCAGCAGGTGGATTCGCTGCCAACGGGTACGGCGAGCACTCGCCCGGCGGTTACTCGCTTCTGGCAGGGCTGGTCGCAGAAGTCGTATTGACTTTCATCTTCCTGATTATCATCCTGGGCTCGACCGATAAACGCGCTCCGCAGGGCTTTGCCCCGCTGGCGTTCGGTCTGGGGCTGACGCTGGTGCACCTGGTGGGCATCCCGGTGACCAATATGTCAGTCAACCCGGCACGCAGCACCGGTCCGGCGATCTTTGCGGGCGGCTGGGCACTGGGACAGCTGTGGCTCTTCTGGGTGGCGCCCATCATCGGCGCACTACTGGCAGGCTGGCTGTACCACTATCTAGAGCGTGAGCAGTAACGCAGACTGGTTAAATCAGAGGCTTGGCGTATATATCGCAGGTAAAAAGACTGGCAGTCCTGAATTGCCCCTCCCGCCTGGATGGGTGTGAGGACTGCCAGTTCTTATGGAATCGAGCAGTCTGCCCGCGCCAGTCAGAATGTAATCCCAAATAAAGAATAAATAGAAGTGTATAGTGGGGCAAAAACTAACTCTTAGAGCGAATTATCACCCGCTGGTGGGGAGAAAATATATATCCCAGGACCACGCGGGTTGACAAAAGCGGCTGGGATGGATTAGAATAGAGCCGTTAGGAAAAGATAGAATGGAAGATCCACTTTCTAAAGAACCTGACCCGTGTATTCTCCCCGTAGTGCGGGTAGGAGCATGCTGGCGCTGACGCGAGCCTGACGCTTTTCAGGCAACGCGGCTTGCCAGCCCCTGTGTCCTGCCGGCACAGGGGCTTTTGATTCAAAATTAGGAGGCAAGTATGCGCCGCGAACTACAACTACCATTGGTCGAGATGCGCCAGGAAGGCGATCTGGAACTCGGCAAAGAACTCAACACCATCAAGACAACCCTGGCCCGCATCAAGAGCATATTCACTCGGGCGAGCAGCGCTCGTCCAAGTAAAGACGCGTTGGTCGGAACGGGTAGCCACTATACCGAATTCACTGCCCGCCGGCAAGCCGGTATGAAGCGGTAACAACGGGCTGTCTGACAGGATCAGCAACTAGGAGCGAGGCGATCAGACAATATGAGATTTTATGGGTCTCGCCAGCCTCGCCCCTATTTTGAAACTTCCAATTGCAGATAATGAATTAAGGAACGAGAGCCGGGCGCAGTACGGGCTGCGGTTTCTCGCGCGGATCGGTGATGACCGGCAGAGGCAGCGGCTCATATACCGCGCCTGTACCCAGGCTCCCATAGGGGATGTAATACAGCTGGGTGGTGCTGCTCGAACCTTGCAGGATGTCCTGATAGGCGAATACGAGGTGCGATCCGTCGGGACTCCATTGGGGATCGCGATAACAGCATGTTCCATTCACCGGATTGATGTTTGCTTCAAACCGGTATGTCTCCATATTGAACATGTGCAAGTTGCCGAAGCCCTCATTGCGGATGCTACCGTGAAAGCTGAACAACGCGCCTCCATCCCAGGTAATGCCCTCCAGACTGGGGGTAGCCTCATACTCTTTGTAAGAAAAGTGCGGCGGAGGGAATTGGATTTCGACCAACGGATTAGGAATACAACGGTCGACAGCAAAGACCTGCACCAGGTCGCCACGGCGTCCATCCTTGAGCACGCCCAGGATGAGAGCTGCCCAGCGCAGACCATCCTTCGACCAGCGCACGGAATGACCGAAATTGCGCGGATATGGCGCAAGATCGGCACAGCTCGCCAGGCCGGTCAGATCGTCGTGTGAATCGGCGGCAGCCAGTCCAGCCATGTCGAAAGGCAGCAGGTAAAGCTGGCGATCTACGCTGATGACAACCTGCCCACCATCCGGTGATACCTCGAAAGCATCCAGATACTCGGAATTATTGAAGCAGGTGATCCCCTCAATCTCGCCTGTCAATGAGACGGTTTGGATACACTTGCCGCTGATATACGATAGTCCCTGCCCGTCTGGCAGCCAGCGCAGGTATCTTTTCTGCGTCCCGTCCTCGGTAAGCTGGGTGAGCTGGCTGCCGTCCAGATTGGCGACCCAAATATTACTGCCAGAGACAAAGGCGATCTTATCCGCTCCTCCAATTACGACCGCCGCAGGAGTAGGGATGCTGGTCTCCGTCGGGGTTAGGGTTGGCTCAGGTGTAGATGTGTCCGTCGGCTCCGGCGTGAGGGTTGAGGTCGCCGTCGGTTCAGCAGGCAGCACTGCAACCGGCGCCATCTCGGTCGGTGCAGGCAGCACAGCGGCTGCAGGCGGGGGGCTGCCGGCGAAAAATTGTTGGTAAGCGAAATAGCCACCACCACCGAGGACCGTGACCAGCAACAACAGCAGGATAAGCCAGGTTTTGCTGCTTTTTCTACCTACTGGATAGGCAGCCTGTTCGGGCGTCGCCGGGAAGGTCACAGGCGAGGCGACGGCTCGTGGAGGCACAGCCTGGACGGGCTGCTCGATGATCGTTTGGCTGCTCGCCGGGGCAGCAGGCGCGGCTCCACTTACAGCCGGCTCGATCATCGTCCCCGTGGATACAGCTGCTGCAGGGTGCTCAATCAATGTGGCGCCAACCGGCGGTACCGGGGCTGGCTGATCTTTAATGGCAGGCTCCGGTATGGCTACCTTTCCCTCCGCCTGGAAGTGGCGCAAATCGCTCGCCATCTGCAAAGCGCTCTGGTAGCGCTGCTCGCGTTCCTTCGCCATTGCCCTGGAGACAACCTGGACCAGGCCGCCGGGCGTCTCAGGCTGCAGCTCGCTCAAGTCAGGCAGGGGGTCATTCAGGTGCATCATCATCAGAGTCATGGCCGAATCGGCCTCGTAGGGCGGCCGATTGCAGAGCATCTCGAAAAGGGTAACCCCGATAGAGTACACGTCCGCGCGGGCATCGACATGCAAGCCCCGGATCTGCTCCGGAGACATATACAGGGCAGTCCCCAGCAGCGCGCCGGTGGCGGTGTGCTGGTGACCGCCGACGATGCGGGCGATGCCGAAGTCCATCAAAATGGCCTTGCCGTTGACATCCAGCATGACATTGGCAGGCTTGATATCGCGATGGATCATGCCACGTTCGTGGGCATACTCCGCTGCCTCGCAAATATCGATGGTAAACCGGGTGACATCTTTAATTGGCAGACGGCGTCCGGATCCCGCCAGGCGTTTGAGACGGTTCTGCAAAGTCTCGCCCAGAATAAACTCCATCACCATGTAAAAGAGCTCACCGTCATAATTAAAATCGAACACCTGCACGATATTCGGGTGGCGCAGGTGGGCGATAGCGGTGGCCTCCTCCTCGAAACGGCGGACAAACTCGGCATTATTCGAAAGATGGGGGTGGATAACTTTAATCGCAACTGTGCGGCGCAGATTCGGATCGTAGGCTTTGTACACCGCTGCCATCCCCCCTTGCCCGATCAGCGATTCAATCTTGTACCTGCCGCTAAGGGTATGTTCCTCCATATTTACTGCAACCATGAAATCCTCCCCATCTGAATGTAGTGAAGCAGCGATTGGCTTTTATGGATCAAGCAGCCAGAGCCAGGCTTGATCGAACTTGCAGGCAGTATGTCCCGATTCGCTCAAGGCAGTCATGGCGAGAAAACCGTCATCGAAGACTGCCTGGCGATTCTTGTAATTGTTGGTCGCACTCTGGAAATCAGACTTTGTTTGCTGGACGATCTCTTCATGCTCCTTCAGCTCTGACTGGTAGCGCCGTACAGCCGCAAGGTCGGATTTGTCGATGGGCGGCATTGGTACATCTGGAAGGACAGGCCGCCCCGGCGGCTGGGTGGTATCGATCTCGCCGATCTTGACCCGGTTGGTGTAGATCTCCAGGATATTACCCCGCGCAACAACCGCCAGGCGGTTGGTGGTGTTGATCTGCGCATCGAATGAACGGTCATCATCCCTGGGATAGAACTCGTAGATGTTGGCAATCTCACCCTCTGACAGTGCCAAGAAGAGCACGTGCCCATTGGCAAAGCGGGTGGCGACCACCATATACTGGCTGGGCTTATTCTGGTTGCCATTCGAGCGGAACATAAAGCCGCAGCCTGAGCTGCCGTACTGGGTATCCCAGGTGATATCGGCGGCTAAGGCAAAATCACGAGCAGTGATATTCATAAAATCATTGCCGTACTCGAACACGTGGTAGCCCTCCAACTCGAGGGTTAGCGGATCGTGCACCCACCCAACATGCCCGCTGGAAGCATCCAGCCCGTAGAAGGGCAGCTCAGCCAGGATGGGAGCAGCGACGGTAGCAGTGGCGGGCTGGACCTGGTCTTGTCCGGCTGGCTGGGCGGTCTGTGTGGCGAAGATCTCGATGCTGCGGGCGGTGGCTTCCGCCTCGGCAGTCGCCAGATCCCCACTTGAAGAATCTTCATTCTGGGAAGCAGTGGCGGTACCGGCAATAGCAGCGCTCAACGCCGCCACCGTCTCGTCAGGCTGATCCGGCTGAGCCACCAGATCGCAGGCTGGCAGGGCAGATGTCACAATCGCAAAGCAAACCAGTATGAACCAATATTGTCGACGAACGATCCGCTTCACAGGCTTACCTCCAGGCAACGAACCCAGGGATACACAATCGTGCAAGAAGTCATCGCAAAGGTGGTGGTTTTGGGTATTGCGCTAGCCATCTTTGCGCTTGATCAATACCAGGATCAGCACAAAATAGACGCCGATGATGGCGAGCTGGGCAGTCCAGGCTCCAAGCATCCATCGCCAGAAGGTTGACGTATCTTCCTTGTTCACGAACGCCCAGCCGAACTCTTTGTTGACATTCTCGATCACCGCTTCGGCAGATCCAACAGCTCCTTTACGAGCAGCCTCGTATTCCAGGCGCGCTTCCTGGTAGTCCTCCATCTGCGCCTTGAACACGTCGGCCTGGGCTTCGTAGAGCTCCATCTGGCTGCGGTAGCTGTCTTGAATAACCTTAACATCGTCTTGATAGGACTGCAGGGCATTCAGATACTGCACCATGGCTACCTGGTCTGTCTGGTCGGTAGGGGGTTCGGGAGCGGGTGGGACCTCCGGCTCCGGCGGACGGTCGCCAAGCGCGGGCGGCTCAACCGGTGCCGGCTGGTCGATCTCCGGCTCGTAATATTGACCGATGCCTGGAAAAACGCAGGAATCGGGTTTGAAAATGGCTGAGCCCATACAGCGGCAGTTAAACGCTTCTTTATCTTCGAGTGACATTTCTTTGCGCAGCTCTTCTGGAAGCTGCCAGCACGTATCCGCAGCCACATGAGAGCCGATACCGGTGATGCCTATGAAACCCTCAAAAGCCCAACGGGTGGAGGCAACTGCGCTGATATTTTCCGGGACGGGCGCCAACGCACCGCTGAGAACGATCTGGGGGATGATCAGCAATATCAGCAGCAGTGGCGCAGCACTGGCAGATGGGGCAAAGGCCGAAGCCAAAAGACCACTCATCATGCCTGCCATAGCAGCCAGAACGAGGGTGATGTAAAACAAGCCGAATTCCAGCGTACCGCCCGGCATATCATATGCCAGGAAGTGGATGACGCAGTACACGGCAGCCTGGTAAAAGGCCAGCAGCATGGCAACCCATACTTTGGAGGCCACATAGGGAAAGACTTTTAGATTGACCAGGCGCTCGCGCTTGTAGACGTCGGCCTCCTTGACAAACTCGCGCATCTGCGACAGGCCAGCTACCAGCAAGCAGTTGATGGTCATCAGGAACAGGGTGGTGGCGGCATTGGGCGCATCGCCGGTCTGGTAATCGAACACGGAGCGGCCCATCAGCGGGGCAACAACGAAGTCCAGGGCGCCGATCAGGATGGGCGCCAGCAGCATCAGTATCAGGCTGGTGCGGTCGCGCGCCAGGATCTTCAGGTTGCGGGTAGATAAGACGAAGAACTGGTAAAGAGCGGAGGTGCGCCGTTTGGGTTTGGGCTTCGAGGAGAGCGGTGCCGTCGCGGCCGCTTTTGGTGCGGCTGCTCCAGGAACGGCAGCCGCGGGCAGGCTGAAGCGCCCCTGAGCGGCCTGAAGCGGCTGGACGATAAACGTCTGGTACGCCGGATGGTCAAGGTAGCGCTGCGCCCATTCCTGGGCCGAGCCTTTGCTCGGGTCGTCCAGGATAGCATAGATCTGGTCGAACTCCATCGTCTTAGCGCGGCGCTCACGATCACTGCGGAACTGGTCGAAATACTTGAGGGCTTCATCCGGCGGACCGAACCAGGCCAGGAATCCGCCACGTGCCAGGAAAACGACTTTATCAGCCAGCATGACGTTTTTTGTGGCGTGGGTGACCACGACGATGGTGCGTCCCTGGTCGGCGAGGCGACGCATCAGGTGCATAAAGGCGGTCTCGGTGCCCGGATCCAGGCCAGAGGTGGGCTCATCCAGGAAGAACAGCCCGGGCTTGGTGAGCAGCTCGACGCCGATGGAGACGCGCTTGATCTGCCCGCCGCTCATGCGGCTGATCTGGCTTTCTTTACGGTGCAGCAGGTCCAGATCCTCCAGCACCTCCATGATGCGCTTGTGACGTTCTTCGCTGTTGGTGTCGCGCGGCATGCGCAAACGGGCGGCATAATCCAGCGCCTGGTAGACGGTCAGCTCGGTATGGATGATATCGCGCTGGGGGACAAAGCCGATGTCGTTGCGTACGGCATCAAAATTCTGGTAGACATTGGTGCCGTTGACCAGCACCTGACCATGCGTGGCAGGCCGGTAGCCGGCGATGGCATCCACCAGGGTGGATTTTCCGCCGCCGCTCTGCCCGACAACCACGATGAACTCACGCGGCTGGAAGGTCAGCGAGATATTCTGCAAGATATTCAGGTTCTTGCGCACCCATTTATTCAAGCCGATGGCCTCTACTTCCAGGCCGCGGGTCTCATCGATCTGGTCCAGCTCGTCCACGCCCATGACGAAGCGATGGCGCCCGATGCGGATCACATCGTTGGCTTGCAGCCAGACATCCCCCTCCACCTGCTGGTCGTTGACAAAAGTGCCGTTGGCGCTGTGCAAATCCACCAGGCGGTGGCGCTGCCCAACACGCTCGATCTGGGCATGGAAGCGGGAGACGGTTGGGGAGTTCAGCACCACATCATTGCTTGGATCGCGGCCAATGTTAAGCAGGGTCTTCTCGCCAAAGCGGATGAGGCTGGTGGCGCTGACCAGCGCCTGAGCAGGGTCGGTGTAGGCGAGGGTAACCATCAGACCAGGATCCAGGCTGCCGATGCGCAGCACATCTCCGTGGCGCAGCGGGCGAGGCGCATCCAACGGGCGTCCCTCGTAAAGCACCGGATTGCTGGCTTCCGCTAGGACGACGATCTGAAAGCCACCCCCCACCATCTCCAGGTAAGCGTGGTGGCGCGAGACGATGGGCGAGTCGATCACAATCTGGTTGTCTTCGGCGCGGCCTATGGAGAAGCGCGCCTGATCGAGGGTAAAGGTATGGCGGGTTTCACCAGCGATAGAAATAGCGAGCTGGGGCGGAGGTGCAGCAGGCGACAGCATGGGCTCCTCACCGACCATCGTGGCGCCGATGGGAATCACCTGCCCATCGATGACAGTGCTGCCAGACAGCCCTGGTCCGGCTTCGAGCATTGTGGCATTGACCGATGGCTGGTCACCGGCGTACTGCAGGGCGACCGTACGCCCCAGGCGAATCTCATCACCGTGCTTGAGATGGGCAGGTTTTGTCAGGCGTTCTCCGTTCAAGAACGTGCCGTTACTACTTCCCAAATCCTCCAGGTGGTACTGGTCATCCTGCAGGTAGAGGCGAGCATGGCGCCTGGATACACCAGGTGAATCGATCAAGATATCGACACCTGGCTCTCGACCGATTACGATCTCGGTTACCTCGAGCGGGATGGTCTCCCCGATGGAGGGGCCTTCTTTGAATGTCAAGCTTCTTGGTATCTGAGCCACGATTTTCCCACCTCAGTGAGGAACTGTAAATAGAGCTAAAGGATACTATTCAGGTAAAGTTAAGCACAAATCCTGGATATACTCAGATCATTGTCAGGGATAGTCTCGATCGAAATAGTGTCTCACTGCGCTCCCGCTTGAGATAATTATATACAGGAAACCAGGAATAAAGCTAATTTATTGGACAAGTTAACATATTTGGAAGCAGAGCAGACCTGTGGCCCGGATCGCCGATCCGGGCGAGATTATTCCGGTTCTGATGGGAGCGGCAGGCGCTCTTTGCCAGCGGCGTCGCGCATGGTGTTCAAGATCAGGCGTTGGAGGATCTGCTGGAAAGAGATCCCATACAGGTCGAGGATGATCGCCAGGGCGACATCCAGCTCCTTGGGACCAAATGCAGGATTGCAGTTGCAGTCGATAAAAAAGTACCGCCCTGACTGGTCCAGGCGGATATCAAATTTACCATAATCGTACATGCGGGTCACTTCGAAGGCCTTCTTGACATACTCCCTGAGAAGCGAATCAGACCACTTACGGTAGTGGAAGGACATGTCGCTCTTCTGCAGCCACTGGTCTTCGAAGGTGAGATAGACATATTTGCCCGTGGGATGAGAGAAGATTTTCTCTGCCAGGTAGACTTTCTTATTCTTGCCTTCAAGCAGGATGGCAGTCACCTCCCTGCCGCTGATGAATTCTTCCACCAGGATAGGCTGCTTGTACGTTTGGATCAACCGGCGTATACGCTCGCGCAAGTGCTTTTCGTTTTCCGAGACGGCATCAGCAGTGATCTCAACTGAGCCGTGGATGGCGTTTAGTTTGGATATGAGCGGAAAGCGCAGGGTCGGGTCCAGGAAATCACGATAGGTGTTGAGGAGCTGGAAGTTGGGCACAGGCACGCCGTTCTGCTGGAGCAGCTTCTTGACCAGGAATTTATTCGTATCCAACGACATCCCCAGGATATCTGCCCCGGTATAGGGGATGTCGAGCAGCTCCAGCACTCCAGGGATGGCAGATGCCAGGCTCTCGTCCCCCTTGACCGAATCGACCAGGTTGATTACCATCTCGGGCCTATCGCGGCGCAGACAGTCCGGCAACTCAGCGTCAGCCGGATAGAGCAGGACCGAAATCCCCAGGGGACCGAGGTAATCACCGATCAGCAAAGCGTCGTGATCGGCGTCTTTTTCGGTGATGTACTGTGCTTCGGTGGGAAAATCTTCCCGGTGTACATCGCTGTAAAGGATGCCAACTTTTTTCGGCAGCTCTAAGTCGCTGCCATTCCTCATGTAGGGAGGCAATTTTTTCAATATAGATTAACCTCTTACTGACCAGGCCGGTTGGAACTAATTATAGTTTATCAAACTTTAGGCAAAAGACCAACAGTGGTATGATTGCCCCCAGCGAGCACATGGTTCTGCAAGAGGTTAAAGTGTCGGAAGGAAGGAAGGCAGAGACAGACCTCCAGGTCGAACTGGCGAGCAGGCTGATCGCCCGGTTGGAGCGGCTATCGGCGGATTCGTATTGGGCGCACAAGGCAAGCGGCATCCGCGGGGCGCTGCTGCATGCGGTAGAGGAGGGCAATGCGGAGGATCACGAGCTGAGACTGCTGGTCAATGCGGGCTTCGCCATATTGGTAAGGGCGGCGAAAGATCGATAAGCAGCCCGGATACAGTATGGGCCAGGAAACAGACTCACCACAGAGCACACGGAGTCCACAGAGATCTCTATTTGGTTTTTTTCAACAGACAACAGTGCGCTGGGCCGGAAGGCTCAGCGCACTGCGATTTAACACCTGGGGTCAGTTCAACTGCAGGCGTACCACCTGGTATTCGGTGTCGGGAGCAGGCGGGGTATCAAAGCGCGCATTGACAAGGTAGAGGGCATCGCCAAAGCGAGCAGCCGTGGTTGGCACGCGGAAATCGCTGTCGGTGAGCAGATCGACGATCTCACCTTCCGACAGGTCGGGAACCATATCGACAACTGCCACCCGGTTGAGGTTGTTCTGGACGACATACAGGGTCGATCCGCCCAACAGCAGACCATCGCCTGCCTGTACATTTCCACCGCTCAGCTCAATGCGGTCAGCTATGCCGGTTTCCGGATCGACACGGTACAGATCGCCAGGATTTGATTTGACGATAATGAGGGCGCTGCCATCGGACGTGGCTTCGATGCCGTTGGCATTGAAGCCGCTCGTCTGGACCCAATCACCACCCAGCGGGATGGTCTCCACCTCGGAAGGCTCGGGCAAAGCGCCGCGCGGACCTAGCGGAAGCCTGTAGAACTCGCCGGCGAATGAGTTGGTGAAGTAAGCTGCAGTGCGGGTGACAATGACGTCGTTGATGAAGCTGGCGGAGGTAGTGAGCTGGTAGAAGCCGACTTCAGCTCCGCTGCGGGTATCGTAGACATAGGCTTGCCCGGTGGGGCCGCCGGAGACGAACAGATAGCCACTGCGCTCGTCAAAGGACATCCCGACCGAGACACGACCCGCCTGGGCAGGAACCAGCAAATCGCCCATGCCTGTGCGCAGATCACCACGATAGATCGAACCGTCGCCCAGGGACCCGGTGTAGAAAGTGTGCCCTTTGCCGACGGCTATCCCCTCCGGGCGAAAGCCGTCTGGGAGAGGGATTACATCGGGATAAGCCTGGCGAGCCTGAACTGTTAAAAGCGGGACGAACAGTATGGCGAACAGGATGAGAAGTGGGATCAACTTTCGGGTATGCATAATTTGCTCCTAGTTTCAGTGTGGATTTTTGGGGGTGGTCAGAACGAACAGCTTGGCTAGCAGGGCCACCGGATTGGTATGGAGATCAGTGTATCTCCAGGATGGAAAGATCACACCCATACACCGCAGGACATAAACAGGTATGCAAACAGACTCTATAATTTTACTTAATTAGGTAGGATTAGTATGATTATGGGATTAATCTTTGATGAAAGTTGGCATGATGACAACCGGCATCAAAATTGCACGAGTTACGGTTGGGTAGCATTCCTTATACGATAAAGCAGACTGAACCGGCTGAGCGGGGTGGTTTGCTGTATAATTAATTGACGTCATAACTTAAATTTCAATCATTGTCTACTTAACGTGAATACGGGATAAGTAAATGCTCAGATGTAAGATGTCATTTCTCGAAGCGGAGCGAAACGACGAGAAATTCCTAAAGTGCTCATTTTTAGATAATCTCAGCAGGGATTCCTCGTCGTTCGGGCTACTACTCATAACATAATTATGCCATCTGCGCTGGCTGAAGGCAGAAGCCATATTTGGCCGCCCTGGCTTGTAAACGACGAATGTCCTTCTCACGTTGAACCTGAAGATACGTTTGCAGAT
>Ga0105095_10000962_pt1 | contig 14582 bp, 17 predicted proteins | sample PPLLak2March2015_2_FD_79180 | JGI IMG/M metagenome (GOLD analysis project Ga0105095, IMG submission 79180) | Freshwater sediment microbial communities from Prairie Pothole Lake near Jamestown, North Dakota, USA - PPLs Lake P8 Core (3) Depth... | ecosystem: Environmental > Aquatic > Freshwater >... | reverse complement strand
GCATCACCCGCGCGAAACGCCCGCGCGAAGCGCTCGGCAGCCGTGTAGCGCGCATCTTTCCCCTGCCTGGAATCATGTCCAGACGGCGCCGGCCGAGTCGGCCGAACCTTCGATTTCGCGCGGTGGAACAGCTGGCGTGAATTAGCCGGCGTCGTGCCCAGCATCTCCGCAATTTCGGCGTGCTGGTAGTCGAACACCTCCTTCAGGAGGAATACGGCTCGTTCCTCGGCCGACAACGTCTCGAGCAGCACCAGGAACGCCAGCGTGACCGATTCAGAGCGTTCCGCGAGCACCTCTGGGGCCTCCTTCGCCGTCAGCACCGGCTCGGGAAGCCAGGGACCGACGTACTCCTCACGCTTGGCGCGCGCCGACTTCAGCCTGTCGAGGCACAACCGTGTGACAATCGTCGCGGCAAATGCCTGCGGCGATCGAATGTCGGCCGTATCGGCGTCGTTGAACCTCAGCCACGCGTCCTGCAGTACATCTTCTGCGTCGCTCGCGCTCCCCAGCATGCGATACGCAATCGAGAACAACCGCGGCCGCTGCCCTTCGAACAGCTGGAGCTCATCCATCAGCACATCCTCGCACGCGTCGCATACCACACGGCAAGGGCCGATCCGAATGCCTCGGTGACCACAAGCAACGCGGCGGTGACGCCGAACATGACGCGCCACGGTCCCGCCACATGGCTCACGTGATCGGCGCCCGGAATCAGGAAATGATTGGCCAGGCCGAAGGCGAGCGCACCGGCGAGCGTGGCAGCGATGACCCAGGCACCTGCGCGCGCGAGCGCCACGCGCTGCACGATCAGTCCGAAAACCGGTCCGATCAGGATGACAGCGAACACAAACAGCATCGATGCCTGGGAGAGCGTGACGTTCGCACGGGTGTGGGCCACCCCATGAACGAGGCTGATCCCCAGATGGATGAGTACGGCACCCGCCAGGATCCCTTCGCCTGTTGAAACGCGCCGTTTGACAGTTTCGATCTCTCTCATACCCCCTAAGACGAGCGAGCACGGCAGAACGTGACAAGCGCGGCTGGGAGACTAGGCGCGGTGAATCGGCTTGAAGATGCGCCTGTACTGCACCGGCGCAACGCCGGTACGGCGCTTGAACAGGCGCCGGAAGAACGACGGGTCTTCATAGCCGATTTCATAGCTGATCTCATCGACGGCACGGTCTGAGCATTCGAGCAGCCGTTTCGCTTCCTCAATCCGAAGGTTCTGCAGATAGTCGATGAGCGCGAGCCCCGTCGCCGTCTTGAAGCGCCGCTTCAAGGTACGCTCGGGCATCCGCGCATGCGCGACGACGCGCGCCACGGCGCCCGGCTCGCGAAAGTGCTCCCGAAGCCAGTCCTCGCAGCCGCGCACGGCGGCATCCGAGTGCGGCTGCTGCCGCACCAGCGGCTCGTACGGCAGTTGGCCCTCATCGTGCCACTTCAGCAGATAGACCTTGGCGATGCGCATCGCCTCGCCGGGACTCACGTGGCGCGAAATGATGTGCAGTGCGAGGTCGTGCCACGACGTGGTGCCTCCGGCAGTCACGATGCGGCCGCCCGGGTCTGCGAAGCAGAGGTTCGGCTCGGGACGAAAGTGAATCTGCGGATAGCGGCTTCTGAAAAGATCCTGGTAGCCCCAGTGCGATGTTGCGTCGCGGCCGTTCAACAGGCCCGTCTCCGCCAGCATCAGTGCCCCCGAGCAGGCCGAGTAAACACAGGCGCCGTCTTCGTAACGCGACCGGATCCACTCGACCAGTGCTGGATAACGGCCGGCCAGATGTTCATCGGGGCCGAGCCAGAGCTCGGGCAGGATGACGATATCGGCTCGATCCGCTTCGTCTATCGAGAGAGCCGGGTGGACGGGGATGCCGTGACCGCAGCAAAAGGGCTCGCGGCGAAGCCCCACAACTTTCACTCGGAAAGGTGCGGGTATGGCTTCTTCCCGCATGAGCGTCTGCCAGACGGCGCCGGTGACGCTCAAGACATCGACCATCCCGTAGAGCGCAGACCCGGCGGTTTCGGGCACTGCAACAATCATCGTTTCGAGCGAACTGGGCGCGGGCATTGCGGTCTTTTGGCACGAAAGACCCGTTTCTGGCAAGAACCCATCTTACGCGGCTCCGCGTCAGCGTCTATCGTGTCACCCATCGGCGGCAGACGCCGGAGAGATGACGCAACCACCAATGGTGGAAAGGAGAAACGACATGACAGAGACGCTGACGGCAACCGAACCCCGTACCCAGCTGAACGGCCTCGACACGCGAGCGATGGTCGAGACACTTGAAGCACTCAGGGCCAATCCGGCGCTCGCGCAATTCGAGTTCAGAGCCAGCAACCGCTGGATCTCGGGTGGCGAAAACCGCTCGACCATCAAGGATTTCTACGGCGCAGGCGCCGAGGACCAATCGCGCCGCGAGCCGTTCGTCTTCACCAATGGAGAGCCGCCGGTGCTGCTCGGCCACAACGAAGGCGCGAATCCGGTCGAGTTCCTGCTGCACGCGCTGGCAGGTTGCGTCACCACGACCACCGTGCTGCATGCGGCGGCGCGCGGAATCGAAATCGAGTCGCTCACGACCAGGCTCGTCGGCGACATCGACCTGCAGGGCCTGCTCGCGCTGGACGAAGTGCCGGCAGGATACCGGCAGATTCGCATCGAGATGGACATCAAAGCCAGGAATGCGAGCGACGAACAGCTCGACGATCTCCTTCGGTTCGCCGAGGCGCACTCCCCGGTCTGCAACACGGTGTGCCGGCCGGTGCCGGTGGTTCTGGAGCGAGTCAGGTAGGCCAGCCTACATGCCCTTGCGAACCTTCGGTGAGAATCTGCGTATAAGAGTTGCGTGGGCCTCTGGCAGGACCTCCAGTCTGCCATCCGCTTACTCATCAAGGACAAGTGGTTCACGCTCGTCGCAACGGTCGCGCTGGCGCTCGGCATCGGCGTCAATGCGACAGTTTTCACCTTCGTCAATGCCGTCCTGATTCGCGGGCTGCCGTTCGACGAACCGGATCGGATTCTGGCACTCAACTCCCACGATCCGGTGCGCGATCGCAACATGGGTGTCTCGTACCTCGACTTCAAGGATTGGAAGGCAGCGACCAAAACCTTTTCGGCACTCGCGGCCTACACGGGTACGACGATGAACGTCAGTGACGAAGGCCGCGCGCCCGAGTGGTTCAACGGATCGTTTGTTTCGGCGAACGCGTTCAAGCTGATCGGCCAGGGGCCCGCGATCGGCCGCGATTTTCTGCCGGAGGACGACCGCCCGGGCGCTGCCGCGGTCGTGCTGCTCGGAAACGGCATCTGGAAGAACCGTTACGCAGGCGATGCCGCCATTCTGGGACGCACCATCCGTGTGAACGACGTGCCGTCGGTCGTCATCGGCGTAATGCCGGAGGGTTTCAAGTTTCCGCAGAACGCGGACTTGTGGCAGCCGCTTGCGCTGATTCCCGCGCTCGAAACGCAGAAGCGCAATTCGCGCGGGTTCGAGGTGTACGGACGCCTCGGCCCAAACGTAGCGCCCGGGCACGCCAGGGCAGAGCTCATCGCCATCGGCCAACGGCTCATGAAGGACTATCCCGACACGAACAAGGACGTTCTGCCGCGAGTACAAACGTTCAACGAGCGCGTCAACGGTGGTCCCATCCGTGCGGTGTTTCTGTCTTGCCAGCAATGCGCCCATGGAAGGCGGCTTTGTGAGACGCCTCGCCATCGACGGGCGTCCGGTCACCAATGGCGAGCAGCCGGCGGTGGTGACGATGGTGACGGTCGATCCTCGCTACTTCGACACGATCGGCCTGAGGCTGATTCGCGGACGAGCGTTCACTGCCGCCGATGGCACGCCCGGCGGAGAGCGCCATCATCAACACGCGTTTTGCACAGATGCATTTCCCGAACGAGGACCCGATCGGCCGCAGGATTGTGCTGACCATGGATCTCGCAGGCGGGCCACCGCCTTCCGGGGGTATTCCCATGTCGCTCACGGCGACCGTCATCGGCATCGCCCCCAACGTGCGGCAGCGAGATTTCGCCGCGGCAGAAACCGACCCGGTTGCGTACCTGCCCTACAGGACCGATCCGAGAGGGTTCATGATGCTGATGGCGCGTAGCGAGGGCGACCGGAACGGGGTCACATCGGTTCTGCGCGAGGAGCTCCGCGCGATCGATCCCGATTTGCCCCTGTTCAACATCCGCACGATGGATGAGAGCCTTGCGCGGCAGCGGTGGCCGTTCCGCGTGTTTGGCACCATGTTCGCGATCTTTGCCTTCATCGCGCTCGTGCTGTCGGCCGTCGGGCTGTATGCCGTGACCGCGTACTCGGTGACGCAGCGGACCCGGGAGATCGGCGTACGCACCGCTCGAACGACCCGTCGGTCCGGCTGCTCTGGGCGCGATCGTTTTTGCGCGACTGGTCGGTCAGCGGCAATTTTCTGTTCAACCGGACGACGGATAAGATCGGTCGCTACTGGGAAAATGGCGTGATGGTTGGCGTCACGCGAGCCTTCACCCCCAGTCTGAGCGGGTTCGTGGAAACGAGCAACGTGTTGCAGGCGAAACGTCCCGACACTCTGGCCATCGACGCAGGGCTGGCCTGGGCTCGCGGCCCGGATCTGCAGCTGGACGCTTCGATGGGCCATAGCTTCTTCGATCGAGGAGAGGACTGGTTCGTGTCCGCCGGCATCACGTTACGGCGTCGATAGAAGCTAAGAACTAGAAACTGGAATCTAATGTCCGGTCCTTACGGAAGACTGACAGTCGTGGCCGCAGCCGTCACCTCGACTGTTTTTTCGACCGGCCCCGTACCGGACAATGCGGTTACTTTGTACGATCCGGGCACCAAGCCGTCGAACGAAAACGCCCCTCGATCATCACTGACCATCATGTATGGTGTTGTCGCGATGAGGACTGTCGCTTTCATCTCAGGGTGGATGTCGCAGGTCACATCATAGAGGCCGGGTTCGTCGAACGTGTACTCGTACTTACCAAACGGCAGAATGGCGATATTGAACACCGGCGCCTTCGTGCCGGTGTGGGCGACGCGCACGTTGTGCAGTTCTTCTTCGCTGCTGCGGAACTCGACCAACTGACCGGTCATCGCCGTCAGGAACTGAGGCAGAAACGTGCGTCCGGACTGATCCATCACCGCAGCTCGGGCGGTGGGTGGAGACTCGTGCTCGAACAGCGGCTCGGCGACGATCAACGTGCCGACGGGTCCGCGCCCGGACAGCGTCGACCGCTTTGCGTGATGACCCGCCGTCGATTCGGTCGCCGCCGAAACCGGCACGGGTGCTGGTGCGTTCGAGCAACCTGTCACGACCGACCCGGCCAGGAACAACGCCATTCCTTTTGTCATCTATCGCCGCGCCGCGGTCCCGTTCGCGAAGTATCGATCGGCGAACTGCAGGAACGTCGGCCAGGTTGGGTTCGGCGTGTGGCCGGCGGTGTGCTGACGAAAGCCGAGGTCGCCGTCGACGACCGCTGTGTCGATTGGTGGCATCTGGGTCGTGCCCAGACCTCTTTTGCCGAGCAACTCGTACACCGGGGCCGCGCCGACGACGGCAAGGAAGCTGCCCTTCGCGTCGACCCACGCGTCGTTGATCTCCACGGTTCCGTCGGGATTCGTCGCGCCGGGGCCGTTGCCGGCGCTGACGAAGACAGGACGAGGCGCGCATGCCGCGATCAACTCGTGCGAATCGACCGGTAGGGTGTCCCAGCGTCCCGTGAACTTCAGGTAGTTGCCGCCCATCCAGTAGTAGAACCGTGTCGCGAGGTTCTCGATCGTCTCGCCGTACTTCCGGCGATGCAGCTTCGCGCCGCCCTGGCCAGAAGAGCTGATGTAGCCAATCGCGAAACGCTCGTCGAGCGCCATCGCGAGCAGTGCAGCTTTTCCCGAACGCGAGTGTCCCTGGACACCGACGCGAGACGCGTCAACCGCCGGATCGGTCTCGAGATAATCGAGCACGCGGCTCGCCCCCCAGCCCCACGCCGACAAGGCGCCCCAGTCGTCGAGCGCGCGTGGCTGCCCTTTGTTGACGAGGCCGATGATGCCCGCCTGCAGTCCCGCGCCGCAGTCGCCCTGTACGCTGCCGGTGTTGAGGTTCACGTAGCCCCAGCCGCGCGACAGGATCTGCTGCTGCCATGTCTGTTCTGCCGGCGCGCCCCCGCGGGCCGCGCCCGGGCCGCCAGCGATCGCTGGTCCTGCGCCTCTGCCGCGACCGCCACCTGGCAACTGGCAAGGGTTCGGCGATGTAGAGACATTCGCCGGAAGCTCGAACGCGCCGCCACCGAACTGAATGATCACGGGCACGCGGCCGCGCGCATTGGCGGGAAGCGTGAGAATGGCCTGCACGTTGACGCTGATCGCCGGATAGGCGGAGTTGTCGACGCGGCCCAGCAATTGTTTCGTGACCGTCGCCGCGTTGCCGTCGCTCCCGCTTGTCGTGTTCACGACCTGCCACGTCACTGCCGGAATGCGCTGCGGCCGTCGGCCGTAAACTTCGCGCTCGAAGTCGTCCAGGATTTCGGCGCGCCGTTTACGCCACCGAGCGGCGGTTGTCACTTTCTGGCCGTTCTTGAACGTCAGCGGATCGGGGAGATTCGGGTACGGATTGGCAATCGCCTCGTTGTAGGTATCGGGGCTCGTAGCCACGGCTCCGGGCGGGAATCCAGAGATTTTCAGCAGGTCCATGAGGCGCTTGTGATCCTGCTCGGCGGTCAACTGCACGGGCGCCCGTTGCCCACCTGCATTCTGCTCATCCGCGCGAACGGCCACCGACGCCGTAAGGGCCAACAGCAGCAATCCAGGCACGTACCTCATGAGACCTCCTGAACCGAAATCACGATCAGACGGAAGGAGCATGATCATAATTTACTTTTCGCGGGCCGGATAAACGCTGCGCTCGCTCCGCCGGATCGAAGGATGCGCGGCGGCCCGAGCCGCAGCGGTGCGGTCCGGGCTCATCGCTGCTTGACGCTACGCCGCTTCCGCGGCCGCGGCAGCGAAGGCGTGGCGATCGCCGAGCTGATGAGCGATTTGAAGCTGACCCACGGCGGCTTCTACCGCCACTTCAAGGGCAAGGAACACCTCTTTACCGAGGCATTCGCCGCAGCCGCAGCCGAGACGCGCTCCAAATTGCGGGCCGTTGCCGAACAGGCGCCGCCCGGGCGGGAATTAGAGGCCATCGTCAACACCTATCTCAGCGTCGAACATTGCGGAAATCCCGGGCATGGCTGCCCACTCGCCGCCCTCGCTGCCGAGATCTCACGGCACCCGAAGACGACGCGCGCCACCTTCGACCACGCACTGCGCCAAAGTGCGGCGGAACTGGCCCCGTTTGTGGCCGGCGGCACGTCAGCGGAACGCGAGCACAACGCCATGGTGCTCTTCGCCGGCATGGCCGGCACGTTGACAGTCGCCCGCGCCACCGCGAATGAAGAGCTGCGAGAGCAAACGCTAGAGACAGCGCGGAAGTTCTATCTCAACCTGGCCCGTCGAAGCCCGTGAGGACGTCATGGACATTCTCACAGTGAACCTCGTCTTCACGACCGTCGTGTTCTGGATCGGCGCGAGACTCTATCTCTCGCCACGCCTCCACCAACTCTCGCCGCGTGACGTGCTGCTGCCAATTTTGCTGTTGCACAGCATGCGGCACCTTGGATTGATGTTCCTGGCGCCGGGCGCTGTCTACGCGGGTATCCCGCAGGAGTTCGCGATTCCCGCCGCGGCGGGTGACCTGGTGGCGGCATTGCTTGCGGTCGTCGCGATTCCAGCAGTTGCCGGCGGTGCCTGGATCGCGAAGCCTCTCGTATGGCTGTTCAACGTGGAAGGCACCGTCGACCTGGCAGGCGCGATCGTCCTGGCGACCCTATTCGGCGCGAGCACGCACATGGGACCCGCTTACTGGATTCCCGCGTTCTGGGTTCCCGCGTTGCTCGTGAGCCACTGGATCACGTTCGTGGTGCTTGTCAGACACTGGCGCACGGCGAACGCGAGTGCCTGACCGGAACTTTCCGCGATGACCGTCCCGGCGGCTATGCGCTTGTCTGAGCCTTGCGTCCCCGCATGACGATGGCATGGGCACCAAGCCCGTGTGCGGTGCGCCGAGTGCTTGCACTGACACTGCCCGCGAAGTAATCCAACTGATGAATCAATTCGACGTCCAGACCAGCCGCCCGCAACATGGACACGTAGTCATCCTCTACGACCGCCCCCACCACACATTCGGCCCACAATCGCGGATTGGACCGTGACTGTTCCGACACCGGCACTCGAAGCGCGATGTCGGAGATCTGCAGTCGGCCGCCAGGTCTGAGAACCCGCGCCAGTTCCGCAAATGCGGCGCGCTTGTCCGGAACCAGGTTCAGCACCCCGTTGCTGGTCACCACATCAATGCTCGCCGACGAGAGCGGAATCTGCTCGGCATTTCCCTCGATTACACGCACGTGGCCAATCTTCATCGCCGCCACACTCCGCTGAAGCTTCTCGCGCATCGCCCGGGTCATGTCGAGCGCGTACACGGTACCGGTCGGACCTGTCAGCATCGCGGCGATCAGCGAATCGGTGCCAGAGCCGCTCCCGATGTCGAGAACCGTGTCCCCTTCGCGGATGACGCCGGCGGCGAACGGATAGCCCACACCGGCGAATGACTCGGTGGCCTCTGGCGGAAGGCAATCGAGCTGGTCGGCGGGATAGCCCACAAAAAGACACGCCAGGCGGCCCGTGGGAAAGTGAAACACCGCGCCGGGGCGCGAGGCGACATCGGTGTACATGTCTTCAACCGCCTTGAAGATGAACTCCCTCTTGTCACTCCACGTGGCCACGTTTGTCACTCCTTAGAATCCCTTGATCAGCCCCCGGATCCGATCGCGCGCCTCCTCTGGGAGGTCATCCGCCGCGAGCGTGGACAATCGCTGTTTGAGCCGACTCTCGAACTCCATCCGTGAGAAACAGCTGCGACATGTCTGCAGGTGCCGCGCCACGACGTCGTGCTCGCCCTCAGACAGCTCACGGTCGATGAATTCCAGGAGACGCTTCAGGGCCTGCTCGCAGCTGATGTTTTCGAGATCAGACACGGTATTGTTCTCCACCATTACACCTCGCCGCGGCCCGTGCTCGACGGCTGCAGGCCGTGCTCGCGGGCTACTTCCCACAGCGTCTGTTGAAGCGCCGAACGCGCCCGAGCGAGTCTCGACCGAACGGTACCGACGGGCACATCGAGCGTCTCCGCGATCTCGCAGTACTTGAATCCCTCGACATCGGCCAGTACCACCACGATGCGGTAGTGCTCTGGCAGGGCAGCCAGCGCCCGATCCACGTCTTCCCGCAACAGCTTGTCCAAGAATTCCTGTTCGGGATTTCCGAACCACAGCAGGAAGGGCTGGTGCAGATGCTCGAAAATCGAGAACGCGCGCTCCTCCTGGACGGCTTCGTCTACCAACAGCTCTTCGCGAGGCCGCGCCAGAGCCTTCCGGCGCTCGCTGATAAACGTGTTGTTCAGAATCCGGAACATCCACGCTCGAAAAGCCCCTTCGTCCGCGAGCGACTCACGAGCCCGCCAGGCCCGGGTGATCGACTCGGCCACCAGGTCCTCGGCATCGGCGTCGTTTCTCGTCAGTCGCCTGGCCACGCCGTGCAACGGACCGAGGATGGCCAGAACCCCGGTTTCGAAGGCTTCTTTCGAAATCGCCATTACGCCGCTCCATAGACGCGCCACCTAGCCAAATGGTTCCAGAGAAAAGCTGGAACCATTTTGACGGCAATTGCGTCTCGGGTGCCATTAAGCGCGGCCGCGACACGCTGGCGCTCAAAAGGGAGGGACTCAGATGAACACCACCCAGGTTCCCAGCCGTCTGGACACACGAGATCTCGAGCATAAGGTCAAGGAAATGTACACCCAGGTCGCACTGACCCCGGAAGGACAGTTCCATTTCGAGATGGGGCGCGCCATGGCCCAGCGGCTCGGGTACACGGACGCCGAACTGAACGGGGCGCCGACCGAAGCGGTCCAGTCATTCGCCGGCGTCGGCTACTACTTCGATCTCGCTAACCTGAGAACCGGAGAAACCGTCGTCGACCTGGGCAGCGGATCGGGAATGGACAGCTTTATTGCGGCGCACAAAGTCGGACGATCCGGGCAGGTCACAGGTGTCGACATGACAGACGCACAGCTGACGAAGGCTGAGCGGCTGAGACGCGAGCTCACTCTTGAATTCGTTCAATTCCGCAAGGCGTTCATCGACATCACCGGGCTGCCAGACGCCTCGTGCGACGCCGTGATCAGCAATGGCGTCATCAACCTCTCGCCGGACAAGCCCGCCGTGTTTCGCGAAGCCGCCCGACTCCTGCGGCCTGGAGGGCGGCTGGCGATTGCCGACATCGTTACCGACGTGCGCCTGCCCGAGAGTGTCAGCTGCAACGCAACGCTTTGGGCTGCCTGCATCGGGGGCGCCATGCAACGCGATGCGTTCGTCGACGCCATCGAAGAGGCGGGATTCACTGTGACGGCCATGAAGGCCAATCACGAGTATCGATTCCTGTCCAGGAGCGCCCAGGGTGCCACGCGAACCTACGGGGTTCGCAGCGTGTCGCTGCTCGCGGTGAGAGAATGATCCGTATACGATGCATGAGATCCGCGATTAGCGGCCAGTAGACCCTGTCAGTGTCCTGGCTTTGGCTGCCGGACGTACACGTCCGCAGACCACATCCACGTCTTTCGTCGGCTCGAGAGCTCGAATCCGGCTTCCCTGATGATCTGCTCCATCATCGCAATCGGATGAATGAACGTCCGGAACGAGTTTCGCTTCAGCCAGCGCTGAACATTCTCGAACAGGATTCCCAAATGCACGTACCACACGTCGCGTGGGTACGACAGGGCGAGACACTCGTCGGCGTGGCGGAGCGCCGCGCGCAGGAGGGATTCGGATGACGGGTAGCAGCACACGACGCGGTCGAGCGTGACGATGCTCGCCGCGGGCAGTTGAGACGCGACCGACACGAAGTCTGCATGAACGAACCTTACGGCGTCTGCCCGGCCGAGGCGGTCAGCCTCCTCGCGTGCAGCATCGATGAACGCTGATGATGCGTCTACTGCAACTGCACGGGTGATGCCCCGTTCCAGCAGACCGAACGTCAGGGAACCCACTCCCGATCCGATATCGAGCAGCGTTCCTTTCAGCGCGCCTGATTCCGCGATCCCGTCCTGAAGCAAGCGCGTCGTCGGCCCCGGACCCTCTGTGCGATAGCGCCCCAACTCCTCAGCAGCTTTCTTTTGGTTGAAGTGCTGATCCGCCGCGCGTTCGAATGGTGAGCAACAGGCGGGCATAGGTCCTCTCCCTTATCGCACCGCGCATCGGTTCGCTCCGGCTTCGAGGTCTGCCGGATCGCCGGCCGGAAATTCGCCGGACTCGTTCAAATCGACGATGCGCACAAAGTTCGGCGGCGTCGGAGGGAGGTTCGACGTGACACGCTCCACGAACGCCGACTCGGACGCGATCCATCCAGGCAGCCACGTTGCCACTTCATCCAATCGTGCGGCAACCGGTTGTCCATCGAACGCGATCGGCTCGCCTGAGTGCGCTGGCAACACCACGATTCCCGGTCGAAGCTGTCGCAATCGATTGAGCGAGGTGAACAGCGCTCGAGCCCGCTTTTGCGCGGCATCCGAATCTGCATGCAGGTCGGGCCGGCCCACACCGTTGGTAAAGAGCGTGTCACCCGTGAAGACGGCTGTGTCGTTCAAAATGTACGACGTACTCTCGTTCGTGTGACCTGGCGTATGCGCAGCCACGAGAGTGGCGTTTCCTAGGCGGATGCGCTCGCCGTCGGCGAGCGCAGTAAACGAGAACTTCACGCGCTGTTGCGGAGGCAACAGAAGAGCGGCACCGGACTGCACGGCCAGCTGCCTCGCGCGAGACAGGTGGTCGGCGTGAACATGCGTCTCGAGCACGTATCGAATGGACCACCCATGACGGCGAGCGAGCTCGAGGTACACGCCGGGCGACACGGATGGATCGATCACGGCGGCCTCGTCGCCGGAACCGACAACGTACGAGAGACATCCCTTCCCGGTGCGGCGTACCTGGATGACGCGCACCGATGGGTCCGAGAGCGCAACGTCGGCGGCGTTCCACGCGAGACTCCATGCTTTCATACCGCCCGCGAGCGACTGCGCATCGAAACCGCGGCCGGCAAGAATCTCAGCGGCCGTCTCGCTGACGCGGCCGGCATTACACACGGTCACCACGGGACGATCGAGCGGTAGTCGGACGTCGGCAAGTGCACCAGACTGTCCCGCGCGCAACGCCTCGTAGGCATTGACGTGCACGCTTCCGGGAATAGCCCACTCGGCGCGGTCCTCGTCGGTTCGAATGTCCAACACCGTGACCGGTTGCTGCGCCTCGAGCCAGTCGCGCAGGGTCTCGGCCTCAATCTGCTTTGTCATTTTTCCTCCGACGCGGCTTCACTGCCTGGTATACGCCGCTCGCCGCCTTACGACGTGCGAAGGAACCAGTAACGTCTCCGTCATTCGCACGGCCGATGCCGCGCCCGACATGAACGTGAGAGCGGCGATAAGCCACATCGCGGCCTGCAGTCCAAAGGCATCGGCCGTCAATCCCGCCAGGACCGCCCCGAACGCGTACCCGAGGTCACGCCACAGACGATAGACGCCAACTGCCGACGCGCGCCACGCCGGGTGGGCGACATCGCCGATCGCAGCCAGGAGCGTTGGATAGACCATGGCGGTGCCGATCCCCAGCAGCACTGCACCAGCCACGAAGCCGCCGAATGTGTGCATGAGTGTCACCACGGCGATCCCGGCAGCCTGGATCCACATGCCCCAGACAATGAGAGGTTTGCGGCCGGTGTGATCCGAGAGCGCGCCCGTCGCCAGTTGGCACACCCCCCACGTCGCCGGATAGATCGCAGCCAGCAGCCCGACCTCGGCGAGATTCATTCCGGCCGCGGTGAACACCAGCGGGAAGAGACCCCACGCCATTCCGTCATTGAGGTTGTTGACGAGCCCCGCCTGGCTGGCGCTCGACAGATTCCTGTCAAGCGCCGTGGTGCGCCAGAAGACCTGGCGAGCCGTAGGAATTCCCTCGGGCGGCAACTTCCCGAGGAGAGCGGACTCGTGCGAGGCGTGACCGCGGGTTTCGCGTACGACCATCGCCGACAGGGCAAGCCCCACGATAACGAACCCCACACCGAGATAGAACGGCTCCGGGCGGACGCCGTATCGTGAGGCAATCCATCCCGTAGCCAACGCGCTGGCGGCAACCGCCACGTATCCGGCGAACTCGTTCAGCCCCATCGCCAGTCCGCGCTGTTTCGAGCCGACGAGGTCGATCTTCATGATGACCGTCGTCGACCAGGTGAGACCCTGGCTGATACCGAGCAGGAGGTTCGCAAAGAGGACCCAGTTCCAGCTCGGCGCCCACATGAGAAGAAAGGGTACCGGGACCGCGACCAGCCACCCAGCGACCAGCACATGCTTGCGCCCGAGGTGGTCCGACAGCCGGCCGGCCCCATAGTTGGTCAGCGCCTTCGCCACCCCGAATACCACGATGAACGACAAGATGGCGGTGCGTGCGGCGAGATGAAACTCCTGCTCGGCAATCGCAGGCAGGATGCTCCGCTCGAGGCCCACCATGGCACCGACGAACGCGTTGACCACAGCCAGCAGCGCGAATTGCCCGAGGTTCTCGTGGAGACCCAGGCGAACGGTGTCGGGCGCGGGCGAGAGCGAGTGGTTCACGATTGGCCTCCCGCATGACGGTCATTGCCTGATTCGACGCGCCATCCCCGCGCACGCCATTCGGCCACTCCATGTTCCAGCCGGTGCGCTCGGAAGCCCTTCCGCCGAAGGAGCGTGACCGCATCGAGCGCCATTACGCAATACGGGCCACGGCAATACGCGACGATGTCGCGGCGTTTACGCAACTCGCCCACACGTCTGGCGAGGTCTGCCAGGGGCACGGAGAGCGCGCCTGGAAGATGACCCGCAACGTACTCCTCGCGCGGCCGGACGTCGATCACCGTAACCTCTCCCGCGCGAACACGGCGTGCGAGCTCCTCATCGTCCACCGCTTCCAACGCGCCGCGCGCAGCGAGGTATTGACGCGTGATGTGCTGGATTTCTGCCAGACGGGATTCCGCCAGGCGCCGCAGACTCAGAAGGAACTCGCCCACGGAGGAATCGGCGAGTCGATACGTGACGTGCAGGCCCGCTTTCTCACCGTCCACCAAACGCGCTCGCCGGAGCACCTGCAGATGGTGCGAGGTGGTGGCCACGCTCTGACCGGTCTGCCCGGCGAGCGCTTCGACGGTTCGCGCGCCCTGGGAAAGCAGGTCGAGCAGCTCGAGACGCCTTGCGCTCGCCGTGGCCTGACCGATGCGTGCGATCTGGTCGTAAACGGACGTCTTCAGCGAGGCCGGGCGACGTTCGGTAGACATAATCAAGTATTCAAATGTTCATTTGAATACTTTCACATCATCCACCGCAGAGTCAAGCCGGTGACGCACCTGAACAGAGTGCCGGGAGAAGGAAAAATGATGAAGTCGTCTCAGGCGCGCGATCTCGCATTC
>Ga0105095_10000961_pt1 | contig 14588 bp, 11 predicted proteins | sample PPLLak2March2015_2_FD_79180 | JGI IMG/M metagenome (GOLD analysis project Ga0105095, IMG submission 79180) | Freshwater sediment microbial communities from Prairie Pothole Lake near Jamestown, North Dakota, USA - PPLs Lake P8 Core (3) Depth... | ecosystem: Environmental > Aquatic > Freshwater >... | reverse complement strand
CCAGAGGAGCAGCCCATTGTCAAGGATCGCCAGCGTCGGCTTGTCTTTGGAGGCCGCACCCAGCCGAGCGAGTTCGGCCATTTCCGCCACGTCGCGCTGCCCATCGATCATGGCCGAGGGGATCAGGCCGTCGAACTGCCCGTAGAGGTCCTCCTCCTCATAAACGACCTGTGGTCTGCTCACTGTCTCTGGAGGGGTCCCGCGGCCGGCCCTGACGCAAATGCTGCCGGTGTTGATCAGGTAGAAGAGGCTCAGGCTGTGACGGTCGGGGTATACCTGAGAACCATCGGCAGCGACGACGTTGAACTCCGGGGGAAGGGGAGGGCACTCGAAGGCCGCCTCAAGAGGCTCCAGGGTAGGGATGGCGCCGGGCCAATGTTCGCCAGCTCGGGCGATCCGCTCCAGGATTGCCGACCTTTCCAATTGGCCGGCTTGGGAGAGGCCGTCGTTGGCGTGCCTTAGGAGTTGTTCCAGGTTCTCCAGCCTCCTGGCAGCCTCCTCGGCTAGCGCATTGACCTGTGGGAGGACCTGAGGAAGGTCTAGACTCATCTTCCATCCCCTTCGAACACCCGTTCCGCATTATAACCTTCCGAGTTGCGGACGCAACGACGGCGTCGACCGTGTGGTTGCAGCGGGGGCCTTGTGCTATACTCCGCCGATTGTATGGACGGGGAACACGAGTTCTCCCAACTGCTGGCACAGCGTTTGCAGCGCGCCGGGCTCGGGGATCTGGCCGCGGTGGTGCTGGAGGCAGGGGCGCCGTTGGCGCCCTTTGCCGCGCAACTGACCTATGTGGTCGAACCATTCCTGGGCGCTTCGAGCGCCAGCGCCAACCGCCTGGCCCGATTGTTGGAGGACCCACAGGGTCTGAAGGACCTTGTTGGGCAGCTGCGCGAGGGACCGTAGACATGGGGATCGATGTCTTCGGGCTGATCGCGCTGCTGGTCTTCGTCGGGCTTTTGCTCCTGTACGGGGTAATGGGGCGTCGTTGGCCGGCGGTCTTCCGCCCGATGCCGGGATTCGAGATGCTTGGCCGCGGGATCGAGCGGGCCGTCGAGGCCGGCGAGCGGGTGCATCTTTCTCTGGGGACCGGTTCAGTCCCCGGTCGAGACTGCGCCCCGGCCCTGGCCGGCCTGGCCGTCCTATCGCGGGTGGCCGTGGCGACGACGATGAGCGACAAGCCTGCGGTCGTCACCGCAGGCGACGGTGCGTTGGCAATCCTGGCCCAGGACACGCTGCGCGCCGCGTACGCGAAGGTCGGGGCGCGGGAGCGCTATCAGCCGACGGCGGCCCGCATGCTGGGCCCGACGCCCTTTTCCTATGTAGCCAGCCTGCCCACGCTGCTGGACTCCGAGGATGTCTCCATTCACATGTTGGTCGGTTCGTTCGGCGCCGAGGGTGCCCTGGCCGCCGAGTTCGGCGAGCGGCGCCAGGCCTTCGTGCTGGCCGGGACGGACGACATCCCCTCGCAGGCGCTGATGTACGCCGCCGCCGAGCACCCGCTCATCGGCGAGGAGGTCTTCGCCGGCGGCGCGTACTTGAATGTCGGTGAGCTGCATCGCGCCAGCCTGCGCGCTCAGGACGTTGTGCGCTTTCTGATTGTGGGGTTGATGCTGGCCGGGACGATCCTGCGCACGCTCTTGGATCTCCTATGAGAGTGCGGGCTTCCCTCATCTGGGCTGCCGTGGCCTCCGCCGTCGGCCTGATCGTCCTGCTCGGGTTCTTCTTCGAGATTGAGGCGCTGCGCCTGGCGCGACAGATTCTGGTCGACTGGGCTGTACTGCTGGCCGCCTGGGCCTTGATGCTCGGGCTGCTCAACCTCCTGGGCGTCCACTGGTCGAAGGTCAGCCAGCAGGAGAAGGGCTGGCCCTACAGCGCAGTCCTGCTGCTATTCTTCCTGGTCACCCTCATCCTGGGCTTGTTGTTCGGCCCGGACAGCCCGGTCATCCTGTTCCTGTTCAACAATGTCCAGCTGCCGATCGAAGCCAGCCTGATGGCGCTGTTGGCCGTCACCTTGACCGTCGCCGGATTCAGGGTGGTGACGCGCCGGCGGGACCTGGTCAGCCTGGTATTCGTGGGCGTAGGCTTCCTGGTCTTGCTGGGCACCGGCCCGTGGGTGATCGGGAGTGAAGGTGTGCTCAACACCTTCTTCCGCGACGTCCGCAACTGGCTGGCCCAGGTCTGGGCGGCCGGCGGCGCGCGGGGCATCTTGCTCGGCGTAGCGCTGGGGGCCATCGCCACCGGCCTTCGCGTGCTGCTGGCGGCCGACCGGCCGTATGGAGAGTAGGCCGGTGGCCGAGATCCGCTGTCCGATGTGCAGCCAGGCCAACCCCGAAGAGGCGGAGGTATGCGCCTTCTGCAGCGCGCGCCTGCGTCCGCTGCTGGCCGGCGGTCCGGCAGAAGGGATCCCGCCGAGCGAGGCTGAGCCCGAAGAGACCGATTGGCTGAGCCGGATTCGCCAGGAGGCGGTCCGAGGGCAGGCCGAGCCCACGCCACCTCCACCCGAGGAGGGTGGGCCGGACTGGTTGTCGCGCCTGCGCCGGGCTGAGGCGGAGGAAGAGGGTCCGCCGAAGGGCGAGGTACCGGCCTGGGTCTCAGACGCCGTGGAGCCCGCCCCGCCACAACCTGCCGCTCCGGCCGAGCCGGAAGTCCCGGATTGGCTGGCGCGGGTGCGCGAGCGAAAGGCGGCGGAGGACGTGCCGGCGGAGGAATCGGCGCCGGAGCCGGAGGAGGATTGGCTCAGCCGGTTGCGCGTGCCTCAAGAGGGGCAGGTGCCGCCGCGTGAAGCGCCACCGCTGCCGGAGATCCTGCGCCCGCCGGACGAGGGCACGCCAGCGATCAAGCCCCCCCCGGCCAGCCTGCCGTCCTGGTTGCCACAACCTCCGGTGGAGGAAGAGGCGGCGGAGGAATCCCCGGCGCTGCCGAGCACGCCGTGGGAACCGCCCTCGCGCCCGATCGCCGTTCCTTTCTCGCGCGGAAAGGCGGCGCCACCGCCGGAGAAGCCAGCCCCGGCTTGGCCGTCGGAACCCGAGACACCTACGCCGGCCTGGCCGCCAGCGCCGGCGACCCCTGCCTCGGCCTGGCCGCCAGCAGGGGAGTCCCCTTCCATCGCCGTCCCGCCGAGTCGGGCGGGGGCCGCTCCGGAGCCGCCGGCTCTCGTCGAGCCTGCCGGGCCTGAACCTCTCCCGCACACCCCGGCCCTGCTTCCGGAGGAGGGGCTGCCGTTTGTGCCCGGCGAGGCCGCCGATTTCGATATCGACTCGATCAAGCTGCCGGAGTGGTTGAGCGAGGCTAAACCTGCGGCGGCTCCACCCAAACCGCAGGCCGAGGAGCAAGGGGTCAATCTGGCTCCGGCGACCCTTCCGGCCTGGCTTGAAGCCATGCGGCCGATGGAGACCTTCCGGCCGGTCGTGGAGATCCAACCCGAGGAGGAGCAGCTGGTCGAGGCGGCCGGCCCGTTGGCCGGCCTGCGCGGCGTGCTGCTGGCCGAGCCGGTGGTTGCCATCCCTCGTCAGCGGGACGTCGGCTCGGCCCGCCTGGATGTCACCGAGCGGCAATATGCACATGCCGAGTTCCTGCATCGCATGGTGCAGGAGGAGGAACGGGAGCTTCCCCCGGCGGCCCCGGGCCGCCGACGGATCCCGCTGGTGCGCTGGGTCCTGTCGCTTGTGCTCCTGCTCGGTGTGGCGCTGCCCATGACGGCCGGACTGCCCGCGTTTGCCCTGCCCGTCCTCGGCCCGCCCGATCTCAATCCGTTCATCGGGCGCATCAATGCGCTGCCGGTCGAGCGGCCGGCGTTGCTGGTGATCGACTACGAGCCCGGCTACAGTGGGGAGCTGGAGGCGGTCGCCGGTCCGATGCTCGACCACATGATCTCGCGCGGCCTGCGCATCGCTACGGTCTCGACCCGGCCATCCGGGCCGCCGCTGGCGGAACGGCTGCTGGTTCGAGCCGGCGTGGCCGTCGGTTACCAGAACGGCCGGGACTATCTGCATCTGGGATTCCTGCCCGGCGGACCAGCGGCAGTGCAGCTCTTCGCCGAGGACCCTCGGCAAGCTGTGCCGCACGGATATCTGCTGCCGGCCGAGTTGACCAGTCGCTCGGGGTGGGAATCGTCCATGCTGAGCGGGGTGACTGCGCTCAGCGATTTCGGCGCGGTGATACTGATCACCTCCGGGGCAGAGACGGCGCGCACATGGATCGAGCAGGCCTCGCCCAGGCTGGGGGAGGTGCCCCTCCTAATGGTATTGAGCGCCGGCGTCGAGCCGATGGTGCGGCCGTATTACGAAACGCTCAATCCGCAGGTGGATGCGATCCTGGCCGGGCTGCCGGCGGCGGCGGCCTATGAGAATGCCAACGGGCGGCCGGGCGGGGCGCAATCCATCTGGGGCGGATTCGGCTCCGGCTTGTTCGTGGCGGAACTCGCGCTGGCGCTGGGCGCCGGCTATGGCTTGTTGACGGCGCTCCTTGCGCGCCGCCGGGCTTGAGGTCGAGAGCCAGGCATGTCCAACATCGCCTCCTTGCAGCCGCTGGGAACCCTCCTGGCTGCACTGCTGACCATGATGGTGCTGAGCTACCTGGTCGGGGATAACGTCCTCTTCCGCCTGGCAGTGCACATCTTCGTCGGGATGGCGGCCGGATATGCCGGGTCCATCGCCGTGCACAACGTCCTGATCCCGAGGCTCATCACCCCGGTCGTGAGCGGCGGACTGGGGGCCTTCACCTCGCTGCTGATCGTGCCCTGGCTGCTGGTCCTGATGCTGTCGCTCAAGGCGTGGCGATCAACGGCCGGGCCGGGGTCGCTCCCGGTGGCGTTGATGGTCGGGGTCGGCGCGGCCCTGGTGGTCGGCGGCGCGGTGACCGGGACGCTTGTCCCCCAGACGATCGCCGCCATGGACAGTCTCGACCCGCGCGCCGTCACTCCCCTGACTGGCGAGACCGGGTTGGAGCGGATGTTGAACGTCGTCGTCCTGCTGGCCGGGACGATCAGCACACTGGTCTACTTCCAGTTCACCGCCCGGCGCGATGCGACCGGTCAGGCGACGCGTTCGCGCTTGGCCACCTGGGTCGCCTATGTCGGGCGGCTGTTCATTGCGTTGACTTTCGGGGTGATGTACGCCGGCGGGCTGGCGGCAGCCATGGCCGTCCTGGCGGAACGCGTGCAGTTCCTGTTGTCGCTGGTTTTCAGCTTCTTCGGGGGCTGACGGGGGGGCCCGCGCCCTCAGGCGGGATGATTACGGTCGGAGGCGCATGAGTTCGATCCTGGATGCCGATACCCTGTTGGCCGTCGATGTTGGCAGCGTGAACACGCGCGCCAGCCTGTTCGACGTCGTCGACGGGCGCTATCGGCTGGTGGCGACCGGCCGGGCCAGTTCGACCGCCGAGCCGCCGCTCTCGGATATCAGTGAGGGCGTGCGCCTGGCGATTCACAGCCTGCAAGATATCACCGGCCGCAGCCTGGTCGACGAGTCGGAGGCATTGATCACGCCGGCCAATCGCGATGGCGCCGGGGTGGATGTCTGCGTTGCCACCACGTCGGCCGGGCCGAAGGTGCGCACTGTGCTCGTCGGCCTGATGCCGGGCATCTCCGTGGAAAGCGCACACCGGCTGGCCATCTCTACCTACCTGGATGTGGTCGATGAAATCGGATTGATGGACCGCCGCCGGGAAGAGGAGCAGATCGACCTGATCCTGGCGGCGCGGCCGGACCTGATCTTGATTGTCGGCGGCACGGACGGCGGCGCGACGACCTCGGTGATGCGGATGGTCGAGGTGGTCAACGTGGCCGTGGGCTTGATCGCCGAACCGGAGCGGCCGACGATCGTGTTCTCCGGAAACCGCCATCTTGGCGCATGGGTGGTCGAGAAGTTCGGCGACCGGCTGCGGGTGGCGCTCGTCCCCAACCTGAGGCCGTCCATCGATATCGAGGATCTGGCCCCGGCGCGCCTGCGCCTGGCCGAAGCGATCGCCGAGACGCGTGCCTCGAAGGTCTCCGGATTCGGAGAACTCGCCAAGTGGTCGGGCGGCGCGCTGCTCTCCACCGCCGACGCGTTCGGGCGGGTGGTCCGCTACCTGAGCAAGGTCTACGACCGCAACAAGGGCGTCCTGGGCATCGACCTGGGGGCCAGCCAGACGACGGTGGCCGCGGCCTTCGACGGCGACCTGCGCCTGTCGGTCCGCACGGACCTGGGGCTGGGCTACGCGCTCCCCGGACTGCTTCAGCACACGTCGATGGCCAAGATCACGCGCTGGCTGCCTGTGGAAGTGGCCGAAGCCGACGTGCGCGACTACATCTACAACAAGGCGCTCCGCCCCGGAACGGTGCCGGCGGAGCCGGCGGAGCTGCACGTCGAATATGCCCTGGCCCGGCAGGCGATCCGGACCGCGCTGGCAGAGGCGCGACCGGGTTGGCCGGCCACCGGCGGGCTGTCGGCCTCAGGCCTGTTGCCTCCGATGGACCCCATCCTGGCCGGTGGCGCGGCGCTGGCACGCGCCCCGCGCCCGGGCTATGCCGCGCTGGTCCTGCTGGATGCAATCCAGCCGCTCGGGGTGACCACACTGGTCCTCGACCCGTACAGTCTCATGCCGGCACTGGGCGCGGCCGCCGGTCCACTTCCCCTGGCCACCGTGCAGGTGCTCGAGTCAGGCGGCTTTGCCAGTCTGGGAACCTTCATCTCCCCGGTCGGCCACGGCCGCCGCGGTCGGCCTGTGCTCCGCCTACGTGTTGACCGGGAGGGGCAGGGCGAAAGCCTGGAAGGCGAGGTGCGCTACGGGCAGTTGGTGAGCGTCCCGCTGGCCCAAGGGGAGTTCGCCCGGCTGACCTTGCGGCCGGAGCGCGGGTTCGACCTCGGTTTCGGCGGGCCGGGACGGGCCGGCTCTCTGCGGGTCGGTGGGGGCGCCCTGGGCTTGGTGATCGACGCCCGCGGCCGTCCTTTGCAGTTGCCGGCGGATCCGGGCAAGCGCCGCGAGCTCAATCAGAAGTGGCTGTGGGATATCGGCGGCCTGGAATAAGAGTCTGGCACCGGACTTGCAACGATCCTGGGCGGGAACCATGGCGATGACCTACTTGGCGCCCTTGACCCATGTACTCCCGCTGACCACGGTCCGGCGGGAGCGCCGGCTGCCCGTCGCGGGCTCGGTCTCGGTGCGCGCCGGGCAGCGGGTGACGGCCGTCGACGTTCTGGCCGAAGCCGAACCCGGTCCGCGGCATTACTTCCTCGACCTGGCGCGCGGCCTGGGGGTCCCCGAGCGGGATGCGCTCCGGCACCTGGTCCACGAGAGCGGGGCGCGGGTCGAGGCCGGCCAGGTCATCGCCGGCCCGGTTGGCATCTCGCGCCGGACAGTCCGGGCGCCGGCCAACGGGCGAATCGTCGCCATTTCGGGGTGCCGCGTCCTTTTCGAGGTCTCAGGCGGCAAGTTCGTATTGAAAGCCGGCTTCCCGGCGCTGGTTACCGCCACCGACGGGACTCGCTCGGTGACGCTGGAGAGCACCGCAGCGCTCGTTCAGGCCGCCTGGGGGAATGGGCGTCAGGACTACGGCATCGTACGCATCATCGCCACCTCCCCCGGGGATCCGCTCCAGCCCGAGCAGCTCGATATCAACCTGCGCGGCGCGGTCGTCGTCGCCGGCATCTGCGACCAATCGGCGGCGTTGCACCAGGCGACAGAGCTGACTGTGCGCGGGCTGATCCTGGGAAGCATGCCCTCGGATCTGATCCCGGTCGCCCTGCGCGTCCCTTACCCGGTGATCCTGACCGAGGGCTTCGGCCGACTGCCCATCAACCCGCCAGCGTATGCCCTTCTGACGAGCTGCGCGGGTCGGGAAGCTTCGGTCGACGCCCGCCAGCCGATGCCGTACGAGTACCTGCGGCCGGAGGTGATCCTGCCGCTGCCTACCACCCAAGACGTCGATCTACCTGAGGACAACCTGCGTCTGGCGCCCGGCGTGCAGGTGCGTGTTCTTCGGGCGCCATTCCAGGGGGCGGTTGGCACGATTCGGGATATCCTTGCACAGGCCGTCGCTTTCCCCAGCGGCGTCCTGGCCCGCAGCGCCACCGTCGATCTGGAAGGAATTGGGACTGCAACCGTGCCGCTGGCCAATCTGGAGGTCCTGCAGTAGGCTGGGACGCTCCGGGGAGGGGCCCCGCCGCCGAGGCCGCTGGCAGGCGCGATAGGAGAAGAGACTATGGCTGAAGATTTCGAGGTGGGTGGTCCGCTCCCGGAGGAATCCTCCAACCGGCCCTTCGTCATCGCCGCGGCGGTCATCGGCGGGCTGCTGGTGTTGAGCATGATCTGCCTGGCGCTGTACGCGCTCATCCTGGCGCCCAGCCGGCAGATCGCCCGGGCCACCGAAGCCGCCAACATCATCCTGCAGAACACGCTGGTCGCGCAGCAGATCACCGAGACGGCCCTGGCGGAGGGGACAACCCCGACGGCTTCGCCGACGCCGGTGCCGCCGACTTTCACCGCCACGCCTACGCGGGTGGTCGTCCTGCCCAGCGAAACGCCGACCGCAACGGTGCAGCTGACCGCCGATCCGCGCACCGCGACCGCCGCGGCCGCGGCGACGATCGCGGCGCTGGCCCAGGCGCGCACCCCCACACCGACGGCCCTGCCGGCCACCGGTTTCGCGGACGACCTGGGCGTGCCTAGCCTGCTCTTGCTGGGAGGTATACTACTGGTGGTCATCATTGCCGCCCGCGGCTTGCGGGCTGGGACGTCGGCCTGACGCCCAACTAGCACCTCGCGGGGATGCGCGCGGGCAGGGCCGGCCCAGTCTGGCCCTGCCCGCCGTTTATTGGCTGATATGCCCTCACCGACCTTGCCTTTCCCCTCTCTCAGCGCCCGCCTGCTGGATGATTTGGCCGAGGACCGCTGCGCGGCGGTCGTCGGGTTGAGCAATACCGGCAAGTCCACATTGATGCGCGCCCTGGCCTCGCCCGAGTCGGAGGCGGAACTCCGCCGCCGGCGTGGCGGCCCCTGTACGCTCATCTACGTCGATTGCAACCAAGCGGTGGCGACGTCGCCGCAGGCCTTCTATGAGGTTGTGCTGCGCGCCGCCCTCGAACGCATTGACGGCCCGGTCGGGTCCGAGCTGCCTGCCAGCCTGCGCGGCTATCACGAGGCGGTGACCAGCGCCGAGACGGCCTTCTCCGCCTCCCTGTCTTTCAACCTGGCGCTGACCGGGCTGTGCGAGCAGCAGGCCGGCGCGCTGGTCCTGTTGATCGACGAATTCGACGAGATCTACGTCGGGTTGGACGATCGCGCACTCCTCAACCTGCGCGCCCTCAAGGACCGCTTCGCTGATCGGTTGATCTATGTGACGGCAACGGTCCGGAGCCTGCTCGAGCTGCGCGGCGGCCCGGTCGAGGGCGAATTCGCCGAGATGTTTTCCGCCACGACGTATCGGCTGCCGGCGCTCGATCAGGCCGAGAGCGACGCCATGCTCAAGGCCCTGGATCTGGACGGGCTGTCGGCCAAGCGGCGTGCGCTGTGCTTCGAACTCTCGGGAGGAAATCCGGGCCTGTTGCTGGCGGTAGCGAACGTCCTGGCAGCGCTCCCGCCGGATTGGGAAGGAGACGCGGCGCGGCTGGTCTCTCAGGAACTTAGCCCACGCACGGAGTGCCTGAAGCTTTGGATCCAGCTCACGCCCGAAGAGCAGGCCGATGTGACCGCGCTCGTCCTGGAGCAGGAGAGCCTGCCCGGGCCGCAGCTGCGCCGGCTGGAATCGCTCGGCCTGCTGACAGGTTCCACGCCGTTCTCGCCGGTCTTCGCCGAATTCGTGGCCCGGCGAGCCCGCGGCGGAGAGGTGACCGAAGAGGGCGTGCATCTTGATCCCGATTCGGGCGACGTGCGCGTCGACGGCGTGCGCATCCCTGTGCTGACCGACCTGGAGTTCCGCCTGCTGTCGCTGCTCTACGAACGCCGCGACAAATTGACCGACAAGTACCGGATCGTGACGGCGGTCTGGGGCGAGAGTTTCCTGGGGGAGATCGACGATGCCCGAGTCGAGAAGCTGGTCAGCCGCCTGAGAGGGAAGATCGAGTCGGATCCGGCCGCCCCGCGCTACTTGATCACTCAACGCGGCCGAGGTTACAAGCTGCTCTCCACGCCCGTGACCGGCTGATGTGCCCGCAGGCCAGTGTGACCAGGTTGCTTGCCTACGATCCAGACCCCCTGGGGCGGAGCCAGATCCGCGAAGGCTGCCTGGGACTGTCAGGCATCCGCCTCAACCTGCATTCGACCCTGGCAGATTGCCGTAGCGACCTCGAGACTTCCGGAGCGGATGCGCTGCTTCTGGGGCTGCCGATGCCGGCGCCGGATCTGGCCGCATTGGTCGACGCCGCCCAGCGTCTGTCCAACCCGCCGCTCATCGTCTTTTGCGGGGAGGCGTCGGCGGCTGGCGCGCCGCTCCCGCCGGCCTGGGTCGCGAAGACTGCTTCGGGGATGGCCGATCTGCCCCGAGTGACCCGCCGTCTGCGGCCGGCAGCCCGCCTGATCGAGGACTTGCGCCAGGCGGTCAGCCTGGAGACCGAGCTATCGCCGATCCTGGCCCACCTGGCCCGTTACGGGCTGGAGGCGCTGGGGGCGGCCCGCAGCGTTGCAGCCGTCGAGTCTCCCGGCGCGGGCGTGCTGTGTGTCCATCAGCCTGACGCCAGCCAGAGTGAGGCGGACAGGTCTCCGGGCACCAATGCGCAGAGCGGCCAGCTCCCCGGCGAGCTCTTCATGCGGCTGGCCCGCCAGCAGAACCTGAAGGGTCTGCGCCGGCTGGCCGTCGAGGAACTGCTGGCGGAGGATCGGCAGGCCGTCCCGGCGGACGCCGGCTCGATCTTGCTCCTGCCCATCCGGCGCGGCGATCGGCTCTACGGAGTGCTCGGGGTGGAGCGCCCCGGGCGGGAGGCATTCGAGGAGGGCGAGCAATCGGTGGGCTTGGCGCTGGCCGACGTGGTCGCGACAGCCATCGCCACGGCTTCGGAACTGGCCGATCTGCGTCGCCAGTCGGTGGAATTGAGCTCGCTGTTCACGCTGGGCATCGGGCTCTCCAACGAGTTGACCAGCGACGGCGTTGTCGACCGGCTGTTCGAGCACATCCAGCGGTTGATGGATGTCGATACGGCGGTGATCGTGCGGCGCATCGATCCGGAGACGTTGCACTGCGACTTGCTCGACTTCGGCCAGCGCCTGCCGTCGATGCGCGTGCCGCTCGGCGGCCCGACCTTGAGCGGCTATGTCATCCGCACGGGCGAGCCTCTGCTGATCGGCGATTACGATGCCGAGGCGGACCGGCTGCCCGTCCCGGGTCTGACGGCCGGCATCGAGACGGCCTCGTGGCTGGGCGTCCCGCTGGTCGTTCGCGGCGAGACCATCGGCGCGGTCTCCGTGCAGAGTCAGGCGCCGCATCACTTCGGTGAGAATGATCTGCGGCTGCTGCGCATGGTGGCCAATCACGCGGCCGTTTCGCTGGACAACACGCGGCTGCTTCAATCCGCCTCGCAGCGGGCCGAGCAGCTGCGCCTGGTGAACGAGATCGGCCGCTACGCGGTCTCGGTGTTGGATATCCAGCACCTGGTGCGCGAGGTCGCGCAGCACATCCTCAGGTCCTTCGACTATTACGCTGTCTCGATCCTGCTGTTGGAGAACGGTGCGCTCGTCCCGCGGGCGGTGGCACGCGCGCCGGACGGGGAGCTGATTCATGTCGGGCACATCCTCACCCTGCGTGAACGGAGTCTGATCGCCGAATCCGCCAGGAGCGGCCAGGCGATTCTGGTCCCGGACATTACACAGGACGCCCGCTTCCTTCCGACCCCCGAACTGCCGGAGACGCGCGCCGAGCTGACGGTGCCGTTGATGGTCGGCAGCGAGGTGGTGGGTATCCTGGACATTCAAAGCGATCAGGTCGACCGACTCGGACCGGCGGATCTCGAGATGGTCCAGGCGCTGGCGGCGCAGGTGGCCATTTCGGTGGTCAACGCCCGGCTCTTCGCCGAGGTCCGCTCGCACGCCGCGCAACTGGAAGCGCGTGTCACCGCCCGGACGGCGGAGATCCGCTCGCAGAAGGAACGCACCGAAGCGATCCTGCGTTCGGTCGCCGATGCGGTAGTGGTCCTCGACCTGGAGGGTAACCTGCTGCTGGCCAACCCGGTTGCCCAGGAGCTGCTCAGCGGCTCGCAGGGCGCTGAGGTCATGTCGCAGATCAGACGGTTGCACGCGCAGGGCGGCGTGGTCACAGAGACGCTTGAACTGGGCCCGATGGCCTTCCAGGCGCTGGCTTCGCCGGTCACGTTGGGCGACCTGGCCGTCGGGACCGTGGTCGTCCTGCGCGACATCAGCCGGCTGCGCGAGCTCGACCGCTTGAAGAGCCACTTCGTTGCCACCGTCTCGCACGAACTGCGCACCCCGCTGGCCAACATCAAGCTCTATCTCTCCCTGCTGCGGCGCGGTCACGAGCAGCGCCGCGGTCAGTATGTGCAAGTCCTGGAAGAGGAGACGGGCAGGCTGTCGGCGATGATCGAGGATCTGCTCGACCTCTCTCGGCTGGAGGCCATGCGTGAGGTGGAGCCTGGTGAGCCGGTGGAGCTGCGCGGCCTGCTGCGCCAGGTCATGGAAAGCCTGCGTCCGTCGTTCACCGCCAAGTCGATCGATGCCCGACTGGAGGAAGGCCCTTCGCCGGTCGTTGTCGGCCGCCGTGACCAGCTCATCCAGGTCTTCACCAACCTGCTGAGCAACTCGGTCCAATACACCCCGAGTGGAGGCTGGGTGCGCCTGCGCATCCAGGACGGTGAGCCGGGCTCCCAGCCGAGGATGGCCAGTGTGGCGGTCCAGGACGGCGGCCAGGGCATCCCCGAGAAGGACCTGCCTTACATCTTCGACCGCTTCTATCGCGGAAGCCTGGCCCGCACCAGCAATCTGCCCGGCAGCGGGCTCGGCCTGGCGATCGTGCGCGAGATCCTCGATCGTCACCAGGGCCGCATCACGGTCTTGAGCCGGCTGGGTGAGGGGAGCACGTTTACCGTCTGGCTGCCGCAGGGCGAGGAGTGAGACCATGGCCAAGCAGACCATCCTGGTCGTTGAAGACAATCTGGCGCTGCTGGAAGGAATCCGCGATCTGCTGGAGGTCTCCGGCTACAACCCCGTGATCGCCGAAAACGCCGAGGAGGCGCTGCAACAGCTGGCCGGCACACTCCCCGACCTGATCGTGTCGGATATCATGATGCCCGGCATGGACGGATATCAGTTCTACGAAGAGGTACGCAAACGCCCGGAGCTGATCGAGGTGCCCTTCATCTTCTTGACCGCCCGCGGCGAGAAGCGCGACATCCGCAAGGGCAAGGAACTCGGCGCCGACGACTACATCACCAAGCCGTTCGAGGAAGAGGACCTGCTGGTGGCCGTGCGCGCCAAGCTGGCCAGGCGCCAGGCGATCGAAAGCCACATGGATGCCCGCTTCAGCGATCTGAAGCGGACCATCCTGAACACGCTCAGCCACGAGTTCCGCACGCCGCTGACCTACGTCCTCAACTATTCCGAGCTCCTGGAGACCGAAGCCGGCGAGGTATCGCCGGAGGATTTCCGCCACTTCCTGCAAGGCATCCGGCGCGGGGCCGAACGGCTCAATCGGCTGGTGATGGATTTCATCGCGCTGATCGAGCTCGAGACCGGAGAGGCAGAGACCGTCTTTCAGCTTCGACGCAGGCGGCTCAGCGATGTCGGTCCCTGGTTGCGTGTGGTCGGGCGCGGGTTCGAGGAGGCCGCCAAAGAGCGCAATCTGACGCTGGTGCTGGATGTGCCCGACGATCTGCCCGACCTCATGGCCGACGAAGCCTTTCTGGCGGACGCGATCGGCCGGCTGCTGGAGAATGCCGTCAAGTTCTCGCGCACGAAGAGCGAATGGATCCGGCTGTCGGCCAGCGCCGAGGCCGGCCTGCTGCGCATCTCGGTCAGCGATCAGGGGGTTGGGATCCGCAAGGAGGACCTGGATTCGCTCTTCAACCTCTTCCAGCAGATCGATCGGCCGAAGCACGAGCAGCAGGGGGCTGGTTCAGGTCTGGCCATTTGCCGGGGGATGGTCGAGCTGCACGGCGGGAAGGTCAGCGCCGTGAGCGAGGCCGGAGTGGGGAGCACGTTCACGATCGAACTGCCGGTGGCGCCTGACGAATAGGCCCCGGCCTAGACCTTCCCCTCAGCCACCCGCTGACCGTGGGCCAGCAGTGCCTCGACCATGCCTGGGTCGCCGGCCTCAGCATAGACCCGCAGGACCGGCTCGGTGCCTGACGGGCGGATCAAGAGCCAGGACTCGTCCTCCAGCAGGTACTTGACCCCGTCGAGGGTATCGACCGACGTCACCCGCACGCCGCCGATCGCCGCCGGCGCGCCGGCGGTCAGCTGCGCCACCATGCGCGCTTTCGAGATGGGCGCGGTCAGGCGCAGATCGACGCGGGCGTAGTGCGCCGGCCCGACCTCGCTCAGCAGCTGGCTGACGAGATCCTCCAGCGGCGTGCGCGTGGCGGCGACCATCTCAACCAGCAGCAGCCCCATCAGGACACCGTCGCCTTCGGGGATGTGTCCCTTGAACGACATCCCGCCGGACT
>Ga0105095_10000960_pt1 | contig 14600 bp, 14 predicted proteins | sample PPLLak2March2015_2_FD_79180 | JGI IMG/M metagenome (GOLD analysis project Ga0105095, IMG submission 79180) | Freshwater sediment microbial communities from Prairie Pothole Lake near Jamestown, North Dakota, USA - PPLs Lake P8 Core (3) Depth... | ecosystem: Environmental > Aquatic > Freshwater >... | reverse complement strand
TAATAGTTGATATTTCATTTCGCCTGCGGACCCTCTGGCAATCCCGACGAATTGTCGGTATTCCCTGGAACTCAGACGATGCGCTCCTTCCATCAGGTTCATGGGTACAGAATAAGCCGCCCTCCTCATTTGGGATATAAGTCCGAATTTTTCTTCTTCCGGGAATGACTTTGTTATTTCGAAGATTTCAAGCGCCAACGAATGCGACAGTTTAAACACATCCAAATCTTCCACTTTTTTCACAATCTTTCCCCCTTTCCCGGACACGCGACACGGTCACGGACACGTTATTATCTTTCCCCCCATTTTAGCTTTTCCCTCAGTAATTCAAAATACTGCCGGTAGGGAGATTTGATCAGAAGGATGCGCCCCTCCGCTTTTTCGACCTCCACCACATCCTCAAATTCCAGAGTGAACCCCTGTTGGCCATCCAACGTCAGAGTCACCTCTTCGTCCCTCGATTTCAGCAACGCACGAATCTTGACATCATCGGGAATAATAATGGGACGGATGGTTAACGTATGAGGGCAGATGGGAGTGATGATGATCGTATGGAGCGAGGGGTAGACAATCGGCCCCCCGGCAGAAAGATTATAGGCCGTGGAACCCGTAGGGGTCGATATAATCAACCCGTCAGACTTAAAAGTTGACAAATATTCGCCGTTGATGGTGGTCTCGAGATCAATAATCCGCGCCAAAGCTCCTTTGTTGATCACCGCGTCGTTGAGCACGATGAATTCCGCAATCCGCTCTCCTCTTCGAATGACGCCCGCATTCAAGACCTCTCTCTCGTTGACCGCAAAGTCATTTTGAACGACCCTCTCCAGGACCGGGTACAATTCATCTAAAGTGATTTCGGTCAAGAAGCCCAATCCACCCAAGTTGACGCCGAGAATAGGGATGCTCTTGTTCCATACTTGGCGAGCCACACTGAGAAGTGTCCCATCTCCTCCGAGGACGATAATCATCTCCACATCGGTTGGAATTTCTTCCCTCTCGATGGACTTCCAGTCACCCCTTGAGGGGATCGGGCTGAGGAGTTTCCCTATCTCTCCCTCGAGATAGACTTTGATCTTCCTCGCGCACAGCCACTCCACCAAATGGCTAGCAATCGCGACCACCTCGGGTTTATTTCTCTTAGCGACGATGCCGATTCGATTCATCGTTTACCCCATTCAACCCATGTCTCGTGCCTGCACGCCGAAATGTCTTTGTTAATTCAAACGCCTTCGCCTGGTAAAGAATCTGTTCCGCAAGCAAATCCTCGAACCCAACGTTTCGGCACGCAGGCGTGTCCGTTGTCCGTGTCCGGGAAAAAAAATTTAAATGGGCGCGGTTCGCCGTCACGGATACGCGTTTACATTAGATGATACTTTTCCCGAATCTTTTTCGACAACTCCTTTAGAACCTCAAACGCCTTTTCTACGGTCTTCTCTTTGTCCGGGTTCAGCAGGTTGCAGGTTGCCGGTGCCAGAAGGGACTGACGGAGCAGCCTCTTTGGGTCCATTCCTTTCCGGGAGAGATCCTCCCAAAAAGCTTCCAGCTTCTCCATCAGAGAATCCGTTGTCTCCTGCTCCAGAAGTTCTGTATAAGTCGGGACAATCCCCCAAGAAATGACTCCCCCTCTTTCTACGAAATCTTTCATCGAGGGATAGTTGACGATCATGCCTCCACAATTGAAGGAATCAAAGGAAAGGATATCTATTCTTGATTTGAGGAGGAAGTCCCAATCCGGTTTGGCACAAAGATGAATCCCTTTGGGCCCTTCCAACCCTTCTAAAAACCGATCCAAATCGGGCTTCGCCTGGAACTCCGTGTATCCCGACAACGCATTGAAGATAAGGGCCAAGCCAGGATCATCCACCCATACGAAGGCATTAGGATTCCTCTCTCTCAACTCCCGGTATTGTTGATTCACTTTCTTTTGAATAAAATCGAACAGGACCTCTCTGACTTCATCATGGTAATTGATCGATTTTTGGTTCTCATCCACGATCTTCATTCCCAGACTGATCGGACTGATCATCTGACCCCGGATGGCGGAGTAACCGGAAAGGTCTCTTTCCAGGAATCGATGGTACACAAGGGAAAACTCCTTTGTCAATCCAAAGGTCCGGGGATCCTCGGCTTTTTCAAAATAGGAGGGAAGCTCTTCATAAAAACGGGAAAGGTCAAAATCGATCTTTTGACCAACCGGATCGATCTTCACCCCGGGGAAATTTTCCAAAGCCTGGACGTACATGTCCTCAAAGTAACTGACTTTGGGAAGTTGGGGCCAGAATGGGATATCCAGAGAGAAGGCAACCTCCAAGGCCCTTTCGACATCTCGATGGGGCAGAATACCCATGGCAGTGGTCTGGCAATTGGGTAAGAAACCTAAAGAGACCATTACGGGAGTCCTTCCAGTTGGCGAACAAGCCTGCGAATCTCTCCTCGACGAGGAAGCAGGGGGTCTAACATTAAAGCATTTTTGAAATGGTAGACGGCCTTCTCTCTGTTCTGAAATTCATACCAGTAGATTTGCCCCAGATTGACGTGGGCAAGGGTGTGATAGGGGTTAATTCTAACCTCCCATTCCAATTCTGTCACAGCTTGATCAAACTTCTTTTGGGCAGCATAGACGATCGCTAAGAGATTGTGGGCCTCCGGGAAATGAGGATATATCCTGAGAAATCTTTGAAAAGCCTTCTCCGATTCTTCATATTGGCCCTTTTCAAAATAGAGTCCCCCGAGAAAATAATACGGCATACTCAAGGTGGGTTCCACTTCGAGCGACTTTTTTTCCATGGCGATCGCCTTACTGAGATCTCCCATTTTTTGGTATGTGAGACCAAGATTGTAATAGGCCACTCCGAATTTCGGATCGATTTGTATAGCCTTCTGGGTTGTCTCAACAGACTTGTCGTAAATCCCCGCATTAAAATAAGCAACCCCGAGGTCAACATAAGGCCGCGCCTTGTTGGGGGATTTCCTGACACAATCGGTCCAGAGGCTGATCTCATCATTCCAAAGTTTATTCCTTGAATAGGTCCCAACGGAAAGGAGAAGGATGACGACGACACAAACTACAGTCTCCATGGGATGGACTTTAAGCTTTTCGATCAATTTTCTTTCCCTTCTTCTGTCTTTGCGCCGCCTCTAAGGCTAAGACTGTCTTACGAATTTTTTCAACATCAGGTATATTGGGATCACTCAGGGCTTTTTTGTAATGGGTCAGCGCTGTGGGATAATCTTTGATGGCCTCATAACTCTCCCCCAAGTAAAGGTGGGCATAAATATTATCGGGATGGTATCTCAGCTCTCCCTGGAAAGACTCGATTGCTTTTTTCCATTTCTTTAGCCCTTTATAGGCGAGTCCTATGTTGTTGTGTCCGTTTTCGTAGTCCGGTTTGATTCCCAAAAGTTTTTCATAAGTCTCGATGGCGGCCTGATGGAGCCCCTTCCGATAATAAGCGAGACCAAGGTTGTACAGGGAATCCGGAAAATTCGGATTCAGCTCAATGGCCTTTCTGTAGTGATGAATGGCCTCATTCATGAGTCCCTTCTCAAAATACACCAGGCCCAAATTGTACATCGAAAGGGAATAATAAGGGTTTAAACTCAATGCCTCCTCATATTCCTGCCGGGCATCATCCCACTTTTCCAATTTTTGATAGGCAAAACCTAAATTGTGGTGGGTCCTCTCTTTGTTTGGGGATTTTTTGACGCAGTCCTCCCACAACTGTACATCACTATGCCATAGAGAATTTCGTTGATACGTCCCGAGCGACAAGAGAAGGACGATGCACAATAAGACGGACCAGCTTAACGTTTCCTCTCCAATTTTTTTCATATCCTATCGATTTGTACGGATAACTCGTAGGCCCGCCATTTCAAGGTTCGATCAATCGAACCCCTACATAATCCATTTCAAAATTTGTAGGGGCGACATTTATGGCGCCCGATTTACAGGGGCCACCGGGTCCTTACATTTTCCACCTTTATTATAAAATTCGTCAAACCGTATTTGTTCAACCTTCGGGTTGTTCTGAATATATTCTCTAATTCTATTTAAAGCCTTCTCATTTCTTATGACATGTTCATAGTAATTCCTTTGCCAGAATGCATTTTCGCCTGATTCATGTTTTACTAAAGCTTTAAACGTCCGGATAATTTCCCCTAAAGAAGTTCGAACTCCCTCGAAGTTTAGGATCAGATGGAGATGATCATCCATCAAAGTGTAATAATCCAATGCCAATCCGGGAAACCTTACAGGCAGACTCAGGAGAAACTTCTCCACTGTTGCCCTATGTCGATTTATTAGGGGTCTTTTATCAACAGAGCAAATCGTCACAAAATAATATCCATCTGAATTGTAAGAATAGTCCTTGAGTCTAAGGCATTTCCGTTTAGGATGTTGATTTCTCACAGGTACTCTAGTTTCCGGGTTCGATCAATCGAACCCCTACAGAAAAGGGACGCGATTTAGTATAACCGTTCTTTTGCTCCTCCACTTCTCAAAGCCTCTTATCACCAGTAGGCTAAATAGAACAAAAGGACCCACGGCCGGGAGGTAAAGCCTGTGCTCGTACACCATCTCCAAGGGGAAAATTGAAGATTCAATGACCAGGTTTCCGAAATACCATAAAATAAAGAAAGAAAGAACGGGCCTTTTCTTTGCTACCCACACACTGTATCCCACCAGCCCAGCGATGATCAAAATGGAAACCAGGGTGGTGGCAGGATCAAGAATCGTTTTGGAAATGGGGAAATCATAATCCAGATTGAGACGGGAAGGATGCGGATAAACAAGGAGAGTGACATAGTAGAGAACAATTCTAAATTGAGTCAACACTCTCTCCGACATCGTGAACGTACGATATTCATACCCTTCTATAATGACATTCATATACCTTCCGCCCCAGATGATCCATCCGAAGGCCCCGAGTATCAATAGGGCTCCGACGAGGCCAAATAAGATTTTTCGGCCTTTTGGGCTCAGGTCTAAATCCTGAAAAAAATAGAACTCATAGAGAGCAATAAACAACGGAAGGATAGCGACATTCTCTTTTGAAAAAACCCCAAGTAAATAACTCAACACCATTCCTCCAAAGTAAAGCATCCGGGGTCGACCCGTTGTTAATCTTCCCTTGACATAGAGGACCAGGGAAAGGAGATAGAACATCCCGGCCATACTGGCCATCCTTTGCACGATATAGGTGACCGATTGCGTTTGGATGGGATGGGAGATAAAGATGAGACTTGAAAAAAGGGCTACTTTGTAGGAAATGGGCCCATATTTCTCTCTCAACGACGGTAAATTGAAAGTCAACATCAGGAACCAGTATAAAAAGATTCCTGAAGCGACATGAACAACAAAATTGACCAGATGATACCCAAACACATTGAAACCTCCAAAATAGTAATTGAGGGCTAAAGTAAAATAAGAAAAAACTCGAATCGTTTCCTTATAAGTATTCTTGACCAACCGTTCGATACGGTCCCAGGTAAAAACCTTGATCTGGACATTTGGGTTTTCGGTGATATTGGGCCGGTCATCAAAATGGAAGGGGACGCGAAACGTATTCGAATAGGCTAACAGCGCCACCCCGGCAATCAACCCGATGGCAATGAGATGGCGAAAAGGGGGGTGCCATTTCCGTTCTGCTTTGGGAGGAATCTTCTTTTTCTCATCTGATTTTTGATTCTTCTTAGGTCGCGCCATGTTCCTTTCTTTTCTGTTGCGTTTGGAATTTATCAAATAAGTATATCACTCCGATCAATCCGATTTCAATGAGGGTCATCCAGAGACGGGTGAGAATAGAAATGATCACCGCAACTGGGGCTGTCATCATAAATGAGAGAAGATAAACCAAAGCCCCTTCTCTTACCCCCAACCCGCTTGGAGCAAAAATGGCGACCAACCCCAAGGTACTTGAAATCGCCAGGGCTCCAGTCAAGAATAAAATGAATTGGGGCGCCACAGGATAGACAGAGTCAATGAAGAGATAAAACCCGATTCCTCCAACCATCCAGGCTACGATACAGATAAACAAAATCCAGAGGACATCCAGGTAGGAAATGGACAAAGAGATGGGTTCTTTGTTCAATCGAACGAGAACCCAGTTCAAAATCTTTTGCAAAAGTGATGGGTGAAGAATGACGAGGCCCAAGAGGAATAGAAGGATCAACCATCCGGATTGTCTCCAAGAGTAAATCGGCCATCTCTCTCCGAAAAAGATAAGGGAGGCCAGGAAGATAAAGCCGCCGGCCATAAGGATAGTTACCATTTCAAAATAGAGCGCAACAGAAATGGATTTTTTCGATTTTCCTCTCGATTCATAATAGTAGATTCGACCGAGAAGAACCCAGATCTTCCCCGGCAGGTACTTCCCCAATTGTGAATAAAACCAGCTCTTCAATGTTTCCGAAGGGGAAAGGGTGATCCTTAATTTCAGAGTAATGAGATACCATGCCCAAATTTGAATGAAATAACTGAAGGCGAAAATCAAGGTGGACAGAATGAAAGGAAGCGTCCTGAGCGTGAACGACACCTCTTTGACTTGACTCCAATTCTCCCATACCATCTTCCCCAAAAACATGAAAATGAAGGCAACAATCGTCCACTGGAGAATTGGAAGATAACGAGTCTGCGTTTTGTGACCTGCAAAGAATTGCACGGGCCTCTTCCCAAACGCCCTATTCTGCTTCATCCCGGATCAACAATTTCGCAAAAAAGGCCCCACTTTTGTACAATTTAACGTTTCTATATCCGGGCAAACTATGCTCACTGAACAAAAGATATTTCCATTCTTCTTCCATTTTGTAAGGGGTCCGGACGCTGGTGAGAAGAATGGCATCCACAGGGATCTTTTTGTGGATTTCGTAAATCGCCTTGATCTCAGTCGGCAGCCAGCCGCTGAATTGATCCGCCTCCCATTCCAAGACTTCAGGGAGGTCTGTCCAAACCACTTGGTCCGGCCTCAACTCACTCCTCAAGAAATCGCCAAGCCTGATGGCTTCCCTTTTGGGTATCAAGAAGCCAAATTGCGGAGTTTTGGAACCCAATTCCTCAGGTTTATGAGGCTGAAAAATAGTATAAGCCGTTGGCGTCATGAAAAAAATCAGGAGCAGAAACACACTGAGGCCGAGGACCTTTTTTCTCCAATGAGGCCTCACGCATGAAATCAAATTCTCCAATACCCTGCCAAAACCTTGCGAAGCAAAAACAATGATCATCGGTAGAAAAGGAACGAAGAATCGAGTGGTAAACGTAAAGAGCGCTACGAAGAAGATTTGCGAGATAAGGAGAAAAAGAAAGAGCATTTTGATTCTTTTCCATTCTACGGAAATCTTCCAGTGAAACATCTCAAGGATAAAAAAGACCGATACGTAAGGGTTCGAAATGGAAACAAACTGTTCCAGGGCATTCACCACATTGCTCACATACTTCCAGAAAAATTGGCCTGGCGTCTCCATTAAAAACTCAAACAGAGACGGATTCTGAATATCTCGATAAATATTCAGCCACGGATATTTTACGGTATAAGCCATTAAGGCAAATTTCCCATAGGAAAAAAAGAAGGATCCCGTATCGAAAAAGCTTCTGAGGATATTGGGGATCAAAGGAATCAGGAAACCAACGAGAAAGAAAGCCATCTTCTTTCCGCGGGGCAGATCAGGAAAGAAATAGAGGTAGACAAAGAGTGGAATAAGAAACGGATAGATATTTTCCCTTATCAAGTGACTCATTCCTAACAAAATGCCAGCGACAAGAACACCCTTTAATGACTTTGCCCGGATCACGGAGACAAAGAAGAGAAAAAACATCAGCATATAGACGGCTTCGCTCAAGGCGACAAGACTGGCATCCAAGATCTCTCTATTAAAAATGAATATGACAGCCGCCATGGCTGCGGTCTTAATGCCCAAAAATCCTTTGACAAAATAAAAAAGGAGGATTGAGAGAACAAAATAGGCAAGGTAGGAAGGGAGTAAAGCAACAAAGTCCGATATTCCAAACAACTTAAAGAATCCGGCAAGGATCAGGGGATATCCGGGTGGGTGAACGAATTCAGGGACAGGCAACTTCTCAAAAAAGTTAATATCAACAGGATAAACAAAGTTTCTGACGATCCCTTTGCCGTTGACAATATTTCTTGCAATCTCCGTATAACATCGATCATCCGAGCCTGCGATCTCTTTGGTATGGGTCGCATAAAACCCGAACCAGACGATTCCGGCCAACAGAAGGACGAAGAGGATGAGCCACTTCGACGATATAGCAGAAAGGTGCCCTCCCCGGTTCTCCCCATCCGGAGTCACCATCTTAGGCTCATCATTCGGTGAGTTTTTGCGGCCCACGTCTATATCACCCTCCTTTTAAACAAGTTTCTGCCAATGACTCCCAGGTGCTCTCCAATCGTAGCCATCACTCGCATTTTGCTTGCTCTACCTTTTAGATCATACCGGATGATCATCGGAACTTCTGTCATAAAGAGAGGGATCTGACGAAATTTAATAAGCATTTCTGCCATGGCCGCGAAGCCAGTTACTTCAATCAGGTGATCGCCAAATTTCTCAAAAGCCGTCTTAATAGCAGCTCCAGTATGGGCGCGATAAAAACCGGTATAGGTTCGAATTCCCTTAACGTGAAACATAAAGCGGTACCCCAGGTTGCTGACATAACTTAAGAGATATCGTAAGAGAGGCACACCGATCATCATCCCCCCTGTTGTAAAGCACGAACCGATGACGATTTCATATCCTTCGTCAATTTTCTTGAGCATGAATTCAACAGTCTTCAGATTATGAGTGTTGTCTGCGTCCAGGGTAATAATAATATCATCGTCCCCGACCATCTTCTGGAGCTCCCTAAGACCGTTCAAGAAGGCGATACCGATTCCCTGGTTCGTCGGATGGTGAATCACATGAACTGGAATCTCTTTCGAGACTTCTTCAAGAATCTTGGCGGTCTGATCATTACTTCCGTCGTTGACCACCCAGATTTCAAACGGAAACCCTTTCTGTTTCATCAATCCTGCAATACTTCGTAACCGGGGGCCAATCTCGGTCTCTTCATTGTAAGCAGGCATTAAGAAATAGATCATTTTGAAACCTCTGATTCCCGCAAAACACCCTTGACCAGATACCTCCAACAGATCATTTTTTCAACCCCGAGAAGATGAGTAAGAAACCGAAGTATTTTATCCAACCTCAAAATGAAGGGATAGACTTTCTTGACGGGAGGAACCCATTCCCGTCCTACAAACCCCCCACTCAAGGGAAAAGCAATCAAATCTCTGAAATGGAATCCTTGAATGGTTACACCATGATCCTCCAGCAAGCGGAGCAATGGTTTCACGGGGACCTCCTGATCTTCATGGGAGATGATTCTTCGAGCCAATCTCAAAACCCAATTTGGGTTGGGTTCAAAGATAATAATTTCTGTTTGACAAACCCGAAGGATCTCCGGGAAAATCTTCTCCCAGCCCACATGATGAAGCGATTCTCTTAAGATCACCGTATGAAACGACTTTCTCTTAAACGGGAGGTGGTCCATGTTTCCTTGAATGAGCCTCCCCCGTAGAAATGGGTGGATTTTTTTCCCTATTTCGAGAGTTTCAAAGTCAATATCCAACCCGAAAGCTTCTTTTCCTCTCTTTCCGGCTTGCTCCACAAAAGTTCCATAGCCGCATCCCAATTCAAGGACCGTCACTCCGGTCACCCACTGCAGGATGGCACGATTTTGGTCATAAGCGACTGCACCATAAAATCCCCGGAGTCGCCTTAAATCTCTCTTCGGATTCACCTTTGGCCTTTGCTCCGAAACCAATCAACTGTCCTTTTTAACCCCTCCCCAATCCCGATCTCGGGGGTATAACCCAATAAATACCTTGCTTTGGTAAGATCCAAATCCCTTACCCTCACATCCTCATAATTCTGGCACAGGTCTGGATAGGCAATGAATTCGATCTCAGGCTTCCCTGAATTTACAACCAATGACCATATCTGGTATGCGAGGTCAAGAATGCGTATGTGATCCGATGACCCAATGTTAAACACCTCGCCTTGAACTCCTTCTTTCTCAATCACTTTCAATACCCCTTCCACGGCATCCGAGATATAAACAAAATTTCGAATCTGTAACCCATCTCCGTGAATGGGAATCGGTTCTCTCCTCATGGCTCTTTCGATGAAGACCCCCTGGGGCCCACCCCACCAATCCTTCCGTTGCCTCGGACCGTAAATGATGGAGAACCTTATGATATTGACCGGGACGTGATAGGCATTCCAATAAGCCATGCATAACTGCTCAGAATAGATTTTCGAAATGGCGTCGCTCCAGCGAATGGAATTGGAGTTTCCGATCACCAAGGCACTCTCTTCCGAAAAGGGGAGCTCTGGATTCTTCCCATAGACATCGTCAGTCGACCCGAGAATCACAGGGATTTTTCTCTCCTTAGCCACTTCTAATATGACTTCTGTCCCCTTCGTATTGACTTCGACCGTCTTCAGAGAGCTTCCTTCTCTCGGAATTTTATAGGTGGCAAAGTGGACGAGGATATCAACATCCTTCGAAATTTCCCTCAAAAAGTCACTGTCCAAGACGTCTCTCTGATAAAATGTAAATTGAGGGGAGGAGATAGAATCGGATATATTTTCAAGATTTCCGTGACTGAGGTCGTCGACGCTAATCACTCGGAAACCTTTCTTGAGGAGGCCACAAGATAAATGGGAGCCCAAAAAGCCAGCTCCCCCTGTAATTAAGACTGTTTTCATCTTCTTGCTGGTCTTTAACTCTTTGTCACGCTTCTTTGCCATTCGATGGTAGGGATTAACCCTTCATCGATGGAAGTCTTCGGGATAAAACCAAGAATCTCCTTGGCCAAGCGAATCTCCGGGACTCTCCGCCTGACATCTTCATATCGTCCCGGAAATTGCCGATAGGGGATAAACTCGATCTGCGGTTCTTCGCGTCCACGGATAAGGTTCCAGATCTTCTTTCCTAATTCGAGGATAGTAATCTCCTCAACGTTCCCAATGTTAATCACCTTGCCGATCGCTTCCCTCTTTTCCAAAGCCTGGTAGGAGCCTTCAATGGTATCTTGAATGTAAGTGAAACTTCGAGTCTGAAGTCCGTCACCATGAATCGGCATGGGTCTATTCCTCAAGGCGCAGTCAATAAAAATGGATTGGGGGCCTCCCCACCATGTGAGGTTCTGTCTCGGACCATAGCTCCCAAAATAACGGAGGATCGTCATTTGAACATGATGTTCCTTACTATAAATAAAGCAGAGGTGCTCCCCCAACATTTTCGAAATAGCATAACTCCATCTCTGTATTTGGGGGGGCCCCATATAAAAATCACTGTTTTCAGAATAGGGTAAGTTTGGATTTTTCCCGTACACATCTGAAGTGGAAGCGAAAACAACCCGACAACCCACTTTTTGAGAAACCTTCAATACGTTTTCGATCCCCTTCACATTCACCTCTAAGGTTGCAAGAGCATTCCCATACCTCGGGATTTTATAGGCGGCCAGATGGATAATGGCATCGACTTGGCTACCGAGTCCGAGTAAGAGTTCGAAATCTCGGACATCCCCTTGAATGAATTCAAATTCAGAATGCCCAAGCATAGAGGAAAGATTCTGAAGGGTGCCATAAGAAAGGTTGTCCAGCCCGATCACTCTATTCCCCTTTTGAATTATAAACTCGGTTAGATGGGACCCGATAAACCCCGCCGCCCCCGTCACCAGGATATTCCTCATCGTCCCTTCCTCAACACAAAAAGAAAATCTTTATAATAGCGAACAAGGCCTTTTTCTCTTCTCCTTTTTTCTAACTCATAATGAGCGATTTGGCTAAACCATCTCCTAGGGATCACCCCATAGCGGATAAGATAGAGGACCCACCATCGACCGCCTCGGATCGGGTAATACTGAAGGCATTCCAAATTGGAAGAGCTGAAGGCATCAAGATATTCTTTCAGACCGGGTCTGTCCACCTTGGGACTGTCTGATACCTGCTCAATCAGGTAAACCATCCCATCTTCCTTCAAATACTGGGCCAAATTGGAAAGGGTGCTTTTCAACAGTTCCCCTCTCATAATCTGCAGGACCCCCACGGAAAGGATCAGGTCAAAGGGATAGGGGAAAAGGGGAAAATGAAAACCGTCGTAGACCAAAAATTCCGCATTATCTGCCGTTCGATTTTTCTCGGCGAGATCGATCATCTCTTGGGTAATTTCTAAACCCACCACTTTCTTCACTTTTGGTGCAATCCAATAAGAAGATCTCCCGCTTCCACATCCAAAATCCAAAACAACTTCATCTCCCTTTAGCTTTAGCACTTCCTCCAAGGCTATCTTCTGGACTGTATCAATATATAGATTCTTGTGACCTTTTCGGTCTCCAGGATCAATCCCGGAGGCTAAGAATCCAGCTTTGGCCCGTTTCCCCCAATCCACTCCTTCGAACTGGTTCGTTTCATTCACCGAATCCATTTCAACGCCTTTGCTCCCCACTTTGAAGCAAACGTACTTCTCCCGAGTTCCCAAATCTTGCTCTTGAAAGGATGAACATCCTTTATGTAAGTGTAAATATCCCTTGACTGACTCCCCCATTTCTCTTTAAATCGGACCAAAGAAAGGTCATTCGGATCCGAACCCATGAAATCGAAAAAGGAACTCCCTCTCTCAGTTGCATTCTCTATCGACGAATGAACCAACAGCTCATTGGGACAGAACTTTAAGAATTCATATTGCGAGCCATTGTGGAAATAATGTGTTGAAGAAACCGAATAAATGAGAACGACCCCGGCAATCGCCACATCGTTCAGTTCAGCCACGTAGATATCACTCAACTCTTTTTTTGTTAGAATTTCATAAAGGGTCTCAAACCAGCGTAATGGATACTTGGCCATAGCCCTATTCCGTTCCATGGAGGCTAGATAGAGTTTATAGAATATATCGGCATCTTTTCTGGAATCCCCGCGACGAATTGTCATTCCACTCTTTTGGGCTTTTCTAACATCTCTACGAATATTTTTCTTGTAACCTTCCCAGATCTTCTCTTGATTCAAACCTCTCAGGTCTAACAAGGTGCACTTAGCAGGGATGGACTTAAATGAGCCAGGGAGCTGGAATTTTGAGAAAGGGGACTCCGTAATTCTGACCTGATCGATCTTCCTTTTACGGAACTCGTCTTCCAGAATTTCCATAAAGGGACCGAAATATTCTCGCTCTCCAATCAAGTTTCCATACGGTATAGAGGCATACAGAATTTTGAGAATTTTAAAGTTTAACAACACGCCCGGTAACCCTGCAACAATTGTCCCACCTTCCCTAAGGTAAAAATAAAGGGGTTGCCCTCCCAACCCCTCTTTGAGCACTTGGCTCCAGACCGATTGATAAAAGATCAGATCGGTGTATCGAGAGGCGAATTCATCCCACTCTTTTCCGGGCGATTCAAAAACCTTCAGCTCCATAACGCCTCGCGTCGGTGATTCGTGTGGGTGATGGGTGATGAGTTCATCCGATTCACGCGTCACGATTCACGCCTGCGTGCCGAAACGCTGATCACTTCGGCGTGCAGGCACGAATCACAATCTTTACTTTCTTTGCAATCCACTTCACATCTCCCGTATCTAATCGTGGATGAAGCGGAAGAGTGATTTCTCTTTGGCTCATCTCTTCCGTTATTGGAAGGTCCCCTGTTTTGCAACCCAATTGGTTTCGATAAAGCGAAAAAAGGTGAATCGGGGGGTAGTGGATGCTTGATTGAATTCCGAAATCTTTCAGCCCTTCCATCACTCTATTTCGATCAACGAGCGGAGCTACCAAGATCGGGAAAAGGTGGTAGGAAGGAGGTCCTTTAAAATGCGAAAAAGGGATGGAGATCTCTTTCGTTCCTTGAAGTTCATCTCGATAGATATCAACCAGTTTCTTCCTCCTCTTATTATTCCGGTCCAACTTCTTCAACTGCACCAACCCCAGAGCAGATTGAATTTCCGTGGTTCGATAGTTATAACCGAGTCCTCTTATATCATAGGACGAAAGGTGCCCTCGATATTTATCCCATGAGAGCGCTTCCATCCCGTGGGACCTCCTCTTTCGGATCTTCTCCGCCCATTCTTTGCTCCGGGTGACCACCATTCCCCCTTCTCCGGTCACCAAATTCTTGTTAGAAAAGAAACTGAAACACCCTACATCACCGAGGACCCCACATTTTTCCCCTTGATATTCTGCTCCGGGAGCATGGGCCGCATCTTCAACGACATAAAGACCTCGTCTTTTGGCTATCCTCAGGATTGATTGCATATCACATGGGTATCCTCCGTAATGCATGACAAGAATTGCCTTTGTCTTTTTTGTGATCTTCTTTTCAATCTCCCGAGGCGAAATATTGAGGTCATCCGCGCCTACGATATCCGCAAAGACAGGTTTTGCTCCGGCATAAAGGACTGAATTGGCCGTAGCCACGAAGGTCAGTGAGGGGAGGATAACCTCATCCCCGCCTCGCATGCCAAGACTTGCCAGGGCCAAATGAAGAGCAGCCGTACCGTTCGAAACAGCAATTGCCTGTCCTCCTCCCAGATAATCGGAAAAGGCCTTTTCAAAC
>Ga0105095_10000954_pt1 | contig 14634 bp, 7 predicted proteins | sample PPLLak2March2015_2_FD_79180 | JGI IMG/M metagenome (GOLD analysis project Ga0105095, IMG submission 79180) | Freshwater sediment microbial communities from Prairie Pothole Lake near Jamestown, North Dakota, USA - PPLs Lake P8 Core (3) Depth... | ecosystem: Environmental > Aquatic > Freshwater >... | reverse complement strand
AGACCTTCCATCGACAGGGAAGTGGACGGGACCGGCGTCTACTCGACGGGCTCGTACCGCGTTCTGTTCCACCGCCGGTTGAAGACCGCCGGCCCCGACGGCGTGCCGTTCTCACCCGGCGGCCGCTCCTCGGTGGCCTTTGCGGTGTGGGACGGAAGCTCCGGAGATCGAGATGGAAAGAAGTCCGTGACGATATGGCAGGAGCTCGTCCTCGCTCCCTAGCCCAGACAAAGGAAGCCCAAGATGACGCGACCCGACGAGACGAACGGAGTCGACCGGCGCCTGTTCCTGAAGTTCCTGGGCGGCGCTTCGCTCGCGGCCCTCGACCCCGCCTGCACGTTCCTCACGCCCACGGTGCCCGCCGAGAATCCCCTGAGCCGGACGGTCTCCCGGGAGTGGGAGAAGATCTACCACGATCAGTATCGCTACGACTCGGCGTTCGACTGGGTCTGCTCCCCGAACGACACTCACGCCTGCCGCATCCGCGCCTACGTGAGAAACGGAATCGTGGTGAGGAGCGGCGCGACGTACGACTATCAGGACTACGCCGACCTCTACGGAAACAAGGCCACGGCGAACTGGAACCCTAGGCAGTGCGCCAAGGGGTATACCTTCCACCGCGTCATCTACGGTCCCTATCGGCTGCGCCATCCCATCGTTCGTCGGGGATGGAAGGAGTGGGCCGATGCGGGCTTTCCCGCGCTCACACCGGAGCTTCGCTCGCGGTACAAGTTCGACGCCCGGGGGGACGACGAGTTCATCCAGATGAGCTGGGAGGATGCCTTCCGGAACATCGCCCAGGCTCTCTCCGCCATCTCCCGCCACTACAGCGGCGAGGAGGGAAAGCGCCGGCTTCTCGACGAAGGGTTTCAGCCCGAGATGGTCGAGGCGATGGGCGGAGCGGGGACCCGCACCATCAAGACGCGCGGAGGCATGGGACTCCTGGGCGTTCTCGGGAAGTACGGAATGTATCGCCTCTGCAACAGCCTCGCGCTCCTCGACGCCCAGGTGCGCGGTGTCGGCCACGAAGAGGCGAAAGGGGGTCGCACCTGGTCGAACTACACCTGGCATGGAGACCAGGCGCCCGGCCAACCCTGGGTGCATGGCCTCCAGGCCTCGGACTGCGACTTCAACGACCTCCGAAGCTCCAAGCTCATCATCATGGACGGAAAGAACCTGGTGGAGAACAAGCTCACCGACTCCCACTGGTTCATCGAGTGCATGGAGCGGGGCGGGAAGATCGTCGTCATCGCTCCCGAGTACGGACCTCCCTCCACCAAAGCCGATTACTGGATCCCCATTCGTCCGGGCACCGACGCGGCTCTCTTTCTCGGCATCACTCGACTGATGATGGAGAAGGGGCAGTACGATCGGGAGTTCGTCGAGCGCTTCACCGATTTTCCGCTTCTCGTGCGTCACGACAACCTGCAGCGGCTCCGGGCGGAGGACGTCTTTCCCGCTTATCAGTCGTCGATCGCGGCCGACGGTCCCTCGATGAAGATCCAGGGGCTCACGGCGGAGCAGCGCCAGACGATCGGCGATCGGGTCATCTGGGACCAGGAGAGAGGCGAGCCCCGGGCGATCACCCGGGACGAAGTGGGTAACCGGATGGCGGAGCGGGGCATCCGGCCCGCACTCGAGGGCACCTACCCCGTGCGCCTCGTCGACGGGAAGACCGTTCCCTGCTCCACTCTCTGGACGCTCTATCAGACCCATTTACGCGACTACGACCTCGACACCGTCGTCGAGATCACCAAAGCCCCGCGGAATCTCATCGAGCAGCTTGCAACCGACATCGCCACCATCTCCCCCGCTGCCATTCACCAGGGGGAGGGGATCAACCACTGGTTCCATGCCACCGAGATGAACCGCGCGGCCCATCTCCCGCTGATGCTGACCGGGAACTTCGGAAAGCCGGGGGCGGGCTGCCACACCTGGGCGGGGAACTACAAGGCGGCGCTCTTCCAGGGATCGCCCTGGACCGGTCCCGGCTTCAAGGGCTGGGTAGCGGAGGATCCCTTCGAGCTCAACCTCGATCCCCAGGCGAGCGGCAAAGACATCGTGGCCCACGCTTACAGCAAGGACGAGGAGCCCGCGTACTGGAACCACGGCGACGAGGCGCTCATAGTGGAAACGCCCAAGTTCGGCCGGAAGAACTTCACCGGCCAGACGCACATGCCGACGCCCACCAAGGCCATCCTCTTCACCAACGTCAACCTCATCAACAACGCCAAGTGGGCCTACGGGGTCATCAAGAACGTCAACCCCCACGTGGACCTGATCGTCTCCTTCGACATCCAGATGACCGCCTCCATCGAGTACTCGGACATCGCTCTCCCCGCGAACTCCTGGCTCGAGTTCCAGGGGCTCGAAGTGACGGCGAGCTGCTCGAACCCGTTCCTCCAGGTGTGGAAGGGAGGGATACCTCCGGTCTTCGACAGCAAGGACGACCTCACGATCCTCGCCGGTATAGCGAAGGCCCTTGGGGAAGTCACGGGCGACGAGCGCTTCGTCGACATGTTCCGCTTCGAGCACGAGGGAAAGCGCGAGATCTATCTCCAGCGGCTCCTCGATAGCTGCACCACCACCAAGGGCTACACCGTCAAAGACATCATGGGGGGGAAGTACGGGCCTTCCGGAGGGGCGCTCTTGAACTTCCGCACCTACCCGCGAATTCCCTTCTACGAGCAGGTGCACGACGACGAGCCCTTCCATACCGACACCGGCCGGCTCCACGCCTACGCCGACGTTCCCGAGGCCATCGAGTATGGGGAGAACTTCATCGTGCATCGCGAAGGGCCCGAGGCGACACCCTATCTTCCCAACGTCATCGTGAGCTCGAACCCTTTCGTGCGCCCCGAGGACTACGGGATTTCCGCGGCCGCCGAGCATTGGGACGACAGAACCATTCGCAACGTGAAGATGCCCTGGTCCCAGGTGAAGGGCACCAAAAATTTTCTCTGGGAGAAGGGGTTCCAGTTCTACTGCCTCACTCCCAAGACCAGGCACCGGGTCCATAGCGGCTGGTCGAACGTGGACTGGCACATGCTCTATGACTCGAATTTCGGCGATCCCTACCGTCTCGACAAGAGGTCGCCCTGCGTCGGCGAGCATCAGCTGCACATCAATCCGCAGACGGCCCGGGATCTGGGGATCGAGGACGGGGACTACGTCTACATGGACGCGAATCCCGCCGACCGGCCTTACCTCGGAGCGAAGCCCGACGAGTTCTTCTACCGGGTCTCCCGATGCATGCTCCGGGTGAAATACAACCACGCCTACCCCTACAACATCGTAATGATGAAGCATGCGCCGTTCATCGCGACCGAGAAGAGCGTGCGCGCCCACGAAAGCCGGCCCGACGGAAGAGCGCTTTCAGAGAACACCGGCTATCAGGCGAACCTCCGCTACGGGTCGCAGCAATCGGTGACGCGCAACTGGCACATGCCCATGCATCAGACCGACACGCTTTTCCACAAGGCGAAAGCCACCATGGGGTTCATCTTCGGAGGTGAGGCCGACAACCACGCCATCAACACCGTACCCAAGGAGACGCTGGTGCGCGTCACCAAGGCGGAAGACGGAGGCATGGGCGGAAAGGGCGTGTGGAAGTTCGCGACTACGGGGAACACCCCGGACAACGAGAACGACTTCATGAAGGAGTATCTCGCGGGCAACGTGACTCGAGTGAGGAAAGCGTAAATGCCCTATCACGAGCCCGATCCCAGCGACCCCAACGTACTCGTCGGCGTTTCTCTTCCCGGAGATGAGGAGATAACCCGGGAGATGGCCATCGCCTTCGCCGAGGAGTTCGCACTCCTGGGCTTCGACCAGAAGCGTCTCCTGAACGTTTTCCGAACGCCCGCCTACGCGGGAGCCCACCGAGCGTACCGTCTTCTCGGGGAGAAAGAGATCCTTCGCATCATCGGTGAAGCGACGAACGTCTTCGGTCGCTTCCGGGTCGTGGTTCACGACCGGCCTGAAGAGAAAGCCGCGAACCTGGTCCAGATCGAAGTCGGAGAATCGAAATGCCGAACGTAAAGAACTGGCAGATCGGCCGAGAGATGGCCTATCCCTACGATGCCCGCTTTCCCGAAAGGCAGTTCGCCTTCGTATTCAACATCAATCGCTGCATCGCCTGCCAGAGCTGCACCATGGCCTGCAAGTCGACGTGGACGTTCAGCAAGGGCCAGGAGCACATGTGGTGGGCGAACGTCGAGACCAAGCCCTATGGCGGCTACCCCCAGTCCTGGGACGTGAAGATTCTGAAGATGCTGAGGGAGGCCGACCCCGAAGGCCAATACTGGAGAGAGAATCTTTCCGACGGGCGATACGCCCCTTACGGCGAGTTCAACGGGAAGACGATCTTCGAAACGAACGACGTCGCGCTCCGGACCGAGAGCTCGCGGGTGCTCGGCTATCTCCCCACCGACGAAGAGTGGACTTCTCCCAACATCTACGAGGACAACCCCGTCGGGCCCAAGGGAGTTCGAAACGCGCTCCACACCACGGGAACCGAGCTCCCGGTGCACGACACCTGGTTCTTCTACCTGGCGCGCATCTGCAACCACTGCTCTTACCCCGCCTGCCTCGCCGCCTGCCCGAGACAGGCGATCTACAAGCGACCCGAGGACGGGATCGTTCTCATCGATCAGGAGCAATGCCGCGGCTACCGGAAGTGCGTCGAGGCCTGCCCCTACAAGAAGACCATGTATCGGGGAAACACCCGGGTGAGCGAGAAATGCATCGCCTGCTACCCGCGCGTCGAAGGAACCGATCCCGAGACCGGAGGCCAGCCGATGGAGACCCGCTGCATGGCGGCGTGCATCGGCCAGATCCGCATGCAGGGACTGGTTTCGATCGACGAGGACGGAGCCTGGGCGGAGGACCGGCAGCACCCCCTCTACTATCTCGTTCACGTGGCGCAGGTCGCCCTTCCCCTCTATCCTCAGCTGGGAACCCAGCCGAACGGCTATTACATCCCCCCGCGGTGGGTGCCGCGTCCCTACCTGGAGCAGATGTTCGGGCCCGGGGTGGAAAGAGCGATCGAGCGCTACAGCCATCCCGACCGCGAGCTTCTCGCGGTGCTGCAGCTCTTCCGCAGGTCCAACCGCATCATCTTCCGCTATGAGATCGAGGAGGGCCCGCTGGTGTACGAGGGGAGCTACCGCGGGAGAGACGTCCGCATCTACAACGACACGGTGATCGCCTTCGGCGCCAAGGGAGAGGAGCTCTTTCGAACGCAGATCGAAGAGCCTCTCCACGTGCGGGAGCCGATCCACGCGAACTCGATTTGAGGAGGCGCCATGGTGGAGCTAGCGGATCTCTCTCTCGCGCGTGCCGTCGTCGCCCGTTACTTGAAGTTAGCCCTTTCGAGTCCCCACGCCTCGAGCCACCGGGAGCTCAACTCCGGGCCCGCGGCGTCCGCTCTGAAGGAAGCGGCCCTGGTGCTTTCGATCGACTCCGGAGGGGTGACCGAGAGGAAACCCCCGCTTTCGGAGCTCGTCACCGGCTACGTCCGTCTCTTCGGGCACAGCCTTCGAGGTCGCGTTTGTCCTTACGAGATCGAGTACGGAAAGAAGGAGCCCATTCTTCAGGCCCAGGAGCTCTCCGACGTCAGCGGCTTCTACCGGGCGTTCGGTCTCGAGCCTTCCTCGACCGTGATCGAGCGCTGGGACCACATCGCCGTCGAGCTCGAGTTCGTCGAGCTCCTGTCGACGAAGGAGGCCTACGCCCTCGAAACCCAACAATCCGAGATGTTCGAAGTGACGCGGCATGCCCTCAAGCGGTTCGTCCGCGAGCACGTCGGGTTCTTCGGCATCGCCCTGGGCGCGACCCTGGAGGAAGAGGATCCAAACGGATTCTACGGCCGCATCGGAGTGCTGCTCGCGAGCTTCCTCACCGCGATCTCCCGCGAGCTCGGGGTCCCCGCGGGACCGAGGACGCTTCCCTTGAGCTCCGTCGAGGACGACGGCGTTCCCATGGCCTGCGGCGGTGGTGTCGCAAACGCCGACAGTCCCTCGTTCGAGGTCTAGGAGGAGCATGAAAATCGAGGAGTTCATCGAGCTCGAGCCATCTCTGGTCGAGGAGTCGGTGCTCCTGACATCGGATGCCTCCCCGCCCGCAACCCGGCTCCGATACCGCCGGGAGCGGAACGCCGTCTACGAGATCCCGGAGACGGAGAAGCGAGAGGCCGCATTCCTGGAGCTCGACTCCCGCTGGTTCGCACGGCTCGGCCTGGGCGCGCCTCTCCTGCGCCTGCTTCGTGAGTTCGAGTCCGTTTTGTCTCGCGTGTCGCGATGTATCGTCCTTTCGGCGGGTCGGTCCCGCGACGAGGGGGCGGATCTTCATGACACCCGCGAGACGATGCCGGCCCTCGCCATCAAGCTGACCCCGCATTCGCTCGCGCACTTCGAAGGTGTCGCGCCGTCGCTTCGAGGTGAGCTTCTGCACGTCGAGGACATGCTGGACCCCGCCTTCGGGTACGAACGGGAGGTCCCGACCCCGGAAGAAGGCGAGGTGTACGAGAAGCTCCTGAGAGACCGCTACCGTGTCCTCTGGAACACGTCGGTCGACGGCCGCCTCGCCGCCCGGGGACAGCTCACAGCAGGCGGCGAAGCCCGGAGGCGTCGAGAGTTCACGGCCACGTTCGCGGTGCTGGAGACGGACGTCGAAAGGCAGTTCGAGAGGTTCTTTCATGGCCGGCGGCCTTCCCATGGCGATCTCTTGAGCTTCGCCCGGAGCGTCGAGGGGCGTGCGGCGGGACGTTGCCCGCTCTGCCGGTTTCCCACGACGCGGTTTCTCGGCGAAGCCGAACCTCTAGACCAGCGCGTGGAGGAATCGATTCGTCGGGACTTTCCGACCTGGAGTCCCTCCCAGGGGGTCTGCGTCCAGTGCGCGGACCTTTACGAGGCGCGGGCGTTCGGGCGCGGAAGTCTAGTCAGTTCAAGACAATGAAATTATGATTCAGTTCGTAAAAGTTATGATTCTATTATCTGAATTGTCATCCATGGAAATGGATTTAGGCTGCTGCCAATGAACGTCCGGTCAGTAGATTCCAAATCACAAACTGACGAATCAAAGGGTTTACTCGATCGGACGACGGTGGTCTATCGGGGGCACATTTCTTGCTGTCGGTATCGATGGCACGGACCGAGGAGAATCATGAGCGCTAAATTTAGACTTCAACTTGCAGTGAGTGTATTTCTTCTGGCCCTGTCCGTACAGGGCTCCGCACAGGTCTACACGGGCACGATCGCGGGGAGGGTGGTGGACCAGACGGGCGCGGTATTGCCCGGCGTCACCGTCACTCTCAACGGACCCAAGCTTCTTCAACCCCAGGTCGCGGTCTCCAGCGAGACGGGGGCTTACCGCTTCGCCGATCTACCCGTCGGAACCTACACCGTCACTTGCGAGCTCGCCGGGTTCCAGACGGTGATCCGTGAGGATCTGATTCTGAACGCGGGCGCCACGGTGACGGTGAACCTCCAGCTCGGCCTCGCGCAGGTGGCCGAAGTCATCACGGTATCGGGAGAATCGCCCGTGGTCGACGTTCGCGAGACCGGTATCCCCCAGAGCTTCGACCGAGCGCGTCTCGAGAACATCCCGAGCGCGCGCGACCCCTGGGTGGTCATCGAGCAGACGCCCGGGATGGTGATGGATCGACAGAACGTGGGCGGAAACGAGTCCGGCCAGCAGTCGACCTTCGTCACCCGCGGGACCTCCTTCACCCAGAACATCTGGAACTACGACGGGGTCAACATCACCGACAACGCCGCCCAGGGGGCGACCCCGATGTACTACGACTTCGGCGCCTTCGACGAGATCAACATCACCACCGGCGGCCAGGACACCTCGATGCAGACGTCGGGCACCCAGATCAGCTTCATCATCAAGCAGGGCACGAACGACTTCTCCGGACAGGCGGCCTTCTATGGCACGGATGGGTCGCTCCAGAGCGAGAACGTCGACGCGGCGCTCCAGGCGGAAGGCGCGGGCGCGGGCTCGCCCATCAAGTACATCATGGATTACGGGTTCGACGTCGGAGGCCCCATCGTGCGGGACAAGGCCTGGATCTGGGGCGACTACGGCGTTCAGGACATCCACCGCGGCGTCGTCGGCTTCCTGAAGCCGGGCTGCACCGACTTGAACGACAAGAACTGCCTCAACGACGACCCCACTTTCCTGAGGAACTACAACATCAAGTTCAACCTTCAGGCGTCGCAGAGCAACCGGTTCAACTTCCTGCTCGGCTACAACAACAAGACGCGCGACACCCGGGGTGCCAGCGATCTCCATCCTCTGGAGACCACGTGGAAGCAGAGCGGGCCCGCCTACGTCTGGAAGTTCGAGGATCAGCACACCTTCAGTCCTTTCTTCCTGATGACCGGCCGCTTCGCGTATGTCGACGGAGGCTTCCGCCTCGATTACCAGGAGCCCGGGCTTCGAGACGTGCAGACGACCTATGACTACAGCACCGGGGCCTACGGGCGGTCCTACTACGACTACCAGACCACCCGGCCGCAGTACGTGGGAAACCTCGACGGCAACTACTTCCTCTCGAACGCCCTCGGCGGCGACCACGAGTTCAAGTTCGGCTACCAGTACAAGTCGACTCCCGTCGATTCCTTCAGTACCTACGGCGGCGACGCCTGGGCGGTGTTCGATGGCGGCGTCCCGGTGGAAGCCTGGATGTTCCGGAACGCGGGGATCGACTACGAGGGGATCTATCACGCCATTCACTTTCAGGACGTCTTCACCAGCGGTCGCATGACGCTGAAGCTCGGCGTTCGCTATGACTACCAGGCGGGGCAGAACAATCCGTCGCAGATTCCCGCGAACAAGGTGGCCCCCGACCTTCTTCCCGCCGTCGATTTCGCGGGGACGCCCGCCCTCGATGCCTGGAACACGTTCTCCCCTCGCCTCGGTTTCACCTACGACCTGTCGGGAGACGGAAAGACCATCGTCCGCGCCAACTACGGCCGCTACTACGACATCCTCGATCTCTACGGCATCGTGCAGAAGACGAACGGAGCCCTCTACGCCGAGATCGACTACCCCTGGAGCGACCTGAACGGCGACGGCTTCGTGCAGAGAGACGAGATCGACACCTCGGCGGTTCTCTACAACGCGAATATCGACCCGGCCAATCCGGCCTCGCTCGAGTCGCCGAACCAGATCGATCCCAGTCTCTCGGCCCCGGTGACCGACGAGTTCATCGTGGGCTTCGAGCGCGAGATCCGGCCGGAGTTCTCCCTGGGCGTCAACTACATCTACAAGCAGTTCACCAACATGCTCTGGGACGACTGGTATCCCGACGGAGGCGTTGTGGGAATCGATCAGCCATGGGTGGGCGTGACCCGCGACGACTTCGTCCCGACGACGGAGACGTTCAACGGCCAGACGATCACCTATTTCCGTCCCGGAGCGGGGGTCAACAAGACCGGGGACTTCGTCACCAACTGGCCGGACTACCACCAGCGCTACCAGGGCATCGAGCTCACCGCCGCCAAGAGGCTCGCCGACCGCTGGATGATGAACGCCGGCTTCACCTTCGCCGACCACCGCGAGTACTTCGAGAGCGACGCCGCGGTCTTCGATCCCACGAACATCGATCTCCGCGACGGCGAGCAGGTCTACTACGGAAGCTCGGGCAGCGGGAAGAGCGGTTTCTTCATGAACTCCCGCTGGAACTTCAAGTTCGACGCCATGTACCAGGCGGGCTGGGGAATCAACATCGCCGGCAAACTGAACGGCCGCGAAGGCTTCGTGTTCCCCGAGACCTTCCGCACCGGCTCGCGCCCCGGCGGCGCAGGCAGGGCGGAAGTGCTGTTCAATGCCCTCGGAGACACCCGCCTCGAGCACCTGTGGGTCGCGGATCTGCGGGTGGAGAAGCAGTTCACGTTCGGCACCCAGCGATTGAGCGCCATGATGGACATTTTCAACTTGTTCAACGAGCCAACGGTTCTGGGGCGCGAGCGCCGGCAGAACCTTACCACGGCGAACCGGGTACAGGACATCCTCTCCGCGCGCATCGTGCGGTTCGGCGTGCGCTTCAACTGGTAACTTCCACTATCGAGTGAAATTCGAGCCGGCGGCTTTACGGCCGCCGGCTCTTTCGTTTGTGCGCCTGTCATGGCGCGCAGCGCCATGACGGGCGCTGTCAACCGTGGAGCGAAAGCGAAACGGGAAGTGACTAGGAGTGCCCCGCAAGGGGAAGTCCTCTGGGAATCCATAGGCCCTCGCTCGACCGATTGGTAAGATGGACCGGTGGCCAGGAGGCGTAAGGCGAGAGGAGGCGGAGCGGCCGAGGCGTCGCGAACGGCGCGTCCCTGGCCCCGCCTTACCGGAATCGCCGCGGTCCTCGCGGTCGTGGCCGCGATCCTGTACGTCTCCGGGCTCACCACCCGGGGCGGGCTTCGGCCGAAGCCCTCTCCCAACGTCCTTCTCGTCAGCATCGATACGCTCCGGGCCGATTATCTCGGAGCCTATGGAGCGAGCGTCCCGACGCCGGCTATCGATGCGCTCGCGAACGGGGGAGTGGTTTTCGAGCGCGCGGTGGCACAGGTCCCGATCACCCTTCCTTCCCACGCGTCGCTCTTTACCGCGGCCTACCCCTTCGGCCACGGCGTCCGGGACAACGGCTCCTTCCGGCTGGCAGCCGAGAAACGCACGCTGACGGAGACGTTTCGCGCCGCCGGTTACCGGACGGCGGCCTTCGTCGGCTCCTTCGCCATCGACTCCCGCTTCGGCCTCGACCAGGGGTTCGAGCTCTACGATGACTTCTACGGCGATACGAGCGCGCTCGAGGACTTCGCGATCTCGGAGCGGCGCGCGGCGGACGTCCTCGCTCCCGCTCTGGATTGGCTTTCCCGAACCGGGGAAGCGCCCTGGTTCGCTTTCGTTCATCTCTACGACGTCCACGCGCCGTACGATCCCCCGGCGCCGTTTCGCGAACGATTCGCCTCCGATCTCTATCGCGGCGAGGTCGCTTACGTGGACGAAGCGCTCGCGGGGTTCCTGGAAAAGCTGCGGAGCCGGGGAAGGCTCGAGAACACCATCGTCGTCGTGACCTCCGACCACGGTGAGGGACTCGGGGAGCACGGGGAGCGCACTCACGGAATGTTCGCCTACGAGACGACGCTCCGCGTGCCCCTGATCTTCTCCTGGGAGGGTGTCCTCGCCCCGAGGCGGGTGGCTTCGAGGGTGCGCCTCCTCGACGTCGCGCCCACTCTCCTCGCGCTCGCGCGACTCGATCTTCTGCCGGCTTCTCAGGGATTCTCCCTCGTTCCCTTTCTCGAAGGCAGGAAGGATTCGACGGAGGATGAGAGCTACTTCGAAGCCCTCGCCTTCAACCTCAACCGCGGCTTCGCCCCGCTCACGGGCTTCTACCGGGGCGACCTCAAGTACGTCGAGCTTCCCATCCCCGAGATCTACGATCTCGAATCGGATCCCGGAGAGACGACGAATCTCGCGCGCGAGCGGCCCGCTCTGGTGGAGGAGATGGCCTCGCGCCTCGACGAGATCGAGAGGGAGGGCGCGACCGATCGCGACGATCAGAACCGGCTCGCCGTCGACGAGGAGACGCGCCGGCGTCTCCAGACGCTCGGCTACGCCACCGGGGCGGGTGCGGCGGCGCCGAGAAGCTCCTACGGCGAGGAGGACGACCCCAAGAGGCTCGTCCAGCTCTCCGACCGTCTCGATGACGCGATGGCCGCTCACGTCGCGGGACGAAGCGAGGAGGCGGTTCGCCTGCTGCGCGCCATCGTGGCCGAGCGTCCCTCGATGGCCAAGGCCTACGATGATCTGTCCTTCGTGCTGCGCGAAGCGGGACGCCTCGAAGGGGCCATCGCCTCGCTCGAGGATTCACTCGAAGCGAACGCTTCCACCCTCGCGATGAGGGCCCGCCTCGGGCTCTACCTGCAGGAAGCGGGGAAAACGGCGGCTTCCATCGGTCTTCTCCAGAAGGTCGTCGAGGAGAATCCCGGATACGCCGAAGCCTACAACTACATGGGGCTCGCCTACGCGCAGGAAGGAAGAGCGGACGAAGCCATCGAGACCTTCCGCAAGCTCCTCGATCTCGACCCGAGCTACGCGAGCGCGTACAGCAACCTCGGCTCCGTGTATCTCGCCCGGGCCCGGCACGCGGAGGCCGAGAAGGAGTTCCGCCTGGCCCTCGAGATCGATCCCCGTCTCGGCGCCGCCTGGAACGGCCTGGGAGTCGTCGCCGCGAGCACCGGACGGGAGGAGGAAGCGGTCGAAAGCTGGAAGCGTTCCCTCGATCTCGACCCCCGGCAGTACGACACCCTCTACAACCTCGGGACGCTCCTTACCAGGCTGAACCGATTTCCCGAGGCGGTGAGATACCTCGACCGATTCGTCGAGACCGCCCCGCCGGAGCGGTATCGAGACGACTTGCCCGAAGTGAAGCGCCTCGTCGCCGCCCTCAAGTCGCGAATGCAGGCGGAGCCGTGAAATCCAGGCCGAATCGGGCCGCCGTTCCCTTCGTCCTCTCTTTCGCCCTCGCCGCCGTCTCCTGCGCGAGAGCCGTCCCCTCGCGGCATGTCATTCTCATCAGCATCGACACCCTTCGGGCGGACCGCCTGGGGTGTTACGGGTACACCCGGGCGCGGACGCCGAACATCGATGCCCTGGCGGCGGAGGGGGCTCTCTTCGAGAACGCCGCCACCGCGGCGCCCCTCACCCTGCCCGCCCACTCGTCGATCTTCACCGGACGAACTCCTCTCCGCCACGGAATCGTGGACAACTTCGGCTTCCGTCTTCCCGACGAGGAGACGACGCTCGCCGAGAAGCTGAACGCCCACGGCTTCGCGACCGGGGGATTCGCGGGGGCCTTCGTCCTCGACTCCCGCTTCGGAGTCGCTCAGGGGTTCGAGACCTACTTCGATCGCTTCGAGGCTCCGAGCGAGAGCGCGACCGGACTCGGGGGCCACGAGAGGCCGGCCGACCAGGTCCTTCTTCCGGCGCTCGAGTGGATGGCGGGACTGGGCGAACGGCCGTTCTTCGCCTTCGTTCACTTCTTCGATCCCCATGCGCCCTACGACCCGCCTTCCGCGTTTCTCGAGGCGCCCGGCTCCGACGCCGCCCGTTACGATGCGGAGATCGCTTTCGTGGACTCGCAGGTAGGAAAGCTCGTGGCGTTCCTGAAAGAGCGCGGACTCTACGAGGACAGCCTCATCGTGCTCCTGGCCGATCACGGGGAGTCGCTCGGGGAGCACGGCGAGTCGACCCACGGCCTCTTCGTCTACGACGCTACGATCCGGGTGCCTCTCCTCGTTCGCGGCCGGGGGATCGTCCCGGGAAAGCGGATCGGAGCGCAGGTCCGCACCATCGACGTGATGCCCACGGTCCTGGAGCTTCTCGGGTTGACGACGGGCCCCGAAATCGAAGGTCGCAGCCTGGAGCCGCTTCTCGTCGGCCGGAGCCAGGATTCCGGTCGAACCGCTTACTTCGAGTCCCACTACCCGAGAGCTCATTTCGGGTGGGCCCCCCTGAGGGGACTCCGCACCGAACGATACAAATTCATCGACGCCCCCACGCGCGAGCTCTACGATCTGAGCTCGGATCCAGCCGAGACGACGAATCTCGCCTCATCGCAGCCGCGAGCGATCGAGGCCCTGTCGGCGGAGCTCGGAAGGCTGAGGGCCGCGGGCGGGAGCCCCCACGTCGAGGCGGCGGACCGGGATCCGAGAGCCGAGCAGAAGCTCCGCTCGCTCGGATACGTAACCTCGGCCGCTCCGGCGCCGGCGGTGGTGGACGAATCCCTCCCGGACCCCAAGGACAAAGTGGGAATCTTTCGCCGGGTGACCGAGGCCACGAATCGAACGCTCGCGGGCGATCTCGAGGGTGCGAGCGGCCTGCTGCGCGAGGTTCTCGAGCAGGACCCCGACGTCCTCGTCGCCTACATGATGCTCGGGAACTTCCATCTGCAGCGAAGGGACTATCCCGGAGCGGAGGGCGTATTCCGGAAGGCTCTTTCGCGAGACGATGGAAACGTCGACGCGACCTACGGCCTCGCGCGCGCCTACCAGGGATCGGGGAGGCTCGAGGACGCGGAGGCGGGTTTTCGCAGGGTCCTCGAGCTCAATCCGGACCACGTGCAGGCGGCGTTCCAGCTGGCGGAGGTCGTTCTCGCTCGCGGACGCCCGGCCGAGGCGGAGCGGATTCTGAGCGAGCGGCTGGAGCGCGTCCCCGACTCCTCTCTCCGGCTGGTTCTCGCCGACGCCCTACTCCGCCAGGGCAAGCGCGACGCCGCCTGGACGGTGCTTCGCGAGGCGGAGCGGCTCGACGGTTCGAACCCCATGGTTCATCTCAACATCGGCAACATGCTTCTCGAAGAGAAACGGCTGGACGAGGCCCTCGGCGCCTATCGCCGCGCCCACGATCTCGATCCGAAGAGCGCGGAGATCCTGAACGCGCTCGGAAACGCTCTCGCCCGTCTGGGGGAGGACGGTCCCTCGCTCGAGGCGTTCCAGCGGGCGGCGGAGCTCGATCCGAGCTACGCCCCCGCCCGTAACAACCTGGGTATCGCGCTCGCCCGCTCGGGGCGACTCGAGCAAGCCGAGCGCGCGTTCGCGAGCGCCATCGAGATCGATCCCGCTTACGCCGAGGCTT
>Ga0105095_10000952_pt1 | contig 14638 bp, 8 predicted proteins | sample PPLLak2March2015_2_FD_79180 | JGI IMG/M metagenome (GOLD analysis project Ga0105095, IMG submission 79180) | Freshwater sediment microbial communities from Prairie Pothole Lake near Jamestown, North Dakota, USA - PPLs Lake P8 Core (3) Depth... | ecosystem: Environmental > Aquatic > Freshwater >... | reverse complement strand
CAACAGGCTTCTGCAGCAAACGGAATAGCTGCTGTGAATGGCGGATTCTTTAATATAAAAAGCGGAGGATCAGTTACGTACATTAAAACAGCAGGTAGGATCGTTGATTCCGATACAGCAAAAAAATGGTCGAGGAACCCCAATATGACAGGTACAGTACTTATCAGATCCGGAAGAGAAATCCTTATTGAAAAAATCAAACCTGATTCCTGGTACAATTCTCATCCCGAATTCAAAGATGTCCTTGTTACCGGTCCATTACTGGTCGAAAAGGGAGAGAAGGTAAACTTACCAAAGACTTCCCTGGTGATCAATAAACATCCCCGGACTGCCGCAGGCACAAGGAAAAATAATAAAAGAGTTGTACTCCTTACCCTCGATGGCCGGACCAGTGAGGCTACAGGAATGACACTCAGCGAATTATCAGAACTGATGCTCTTACTCAGGTGCCATGAGGCAGTAAACCTTGACGGCGGCGGTTCAACAACCATGTGGATTAACGGGAAACCGTTTAATGGAGTTGTCAATATGCCATGTGATAATAAAAAGTTTGATCACGAAGGAGAAAGGGCAGTTTCAGATATTCTGGTCATCAGATAAATTAATTTTTATCTGCCAGTAGTGCACAGGAGATCTTTACAATTTCCCGGCAATATTCAAAATTGCAGTTCTCTGCCAGATCATTGAGCGAATGGATATTCGGATCAGGTTTAGCTGAGTGGAAGAAGAGCGATTTATATCCATTAATGGAGAAAGGATAACTGTCACTCTGTTTATTGTGCGTATTATCGTTGAAAAAATCAAGCATGGTGAATTTTGTACATATTTCCTCAGCGTCTGTCCTCAGATCATGAGAGTTATCATAGTCAATGATATTTACGCGCCATGTTTCAAAATTAGTATCCGGCTCATAAGCTATCATATCATTATTAAGCATAAACCTGATTTTCTGTGAGAATCCGTCAGGGCTGACAGCAAAATCCCTGCTCCCCCATAAACCTATTTCTTCGGAACCGAAAGCAATAAACATGATAGTATTCTTTGGGCGGAAGCTGTACCTCTTTAGGACTCTTGCGATTTCCATTGCAGCTGCAACACCACTTGCATTGTCATTTGCACCCGGAACAATTGTGAAAGGATCCCCTGTACTCAGAATATTGTCATAATGCCCTCCGATGATGCAAAGGGAATCAGGATATTCAGTTCCCCCAATTGATGCTATGACATTATATTGCCACTGCTCATAAACTACGTCCCTGTATGTTTTATTTATCATGAATGAATCCAGGGTGGCATTTGGGTAACCCATCTGAATAAACCTTTTCTTTATCACTATTGCCACTTCTCTGCGATTTTCTGAGAGAGCAAACCGCGTTCCCATGTTCTGGAGCCAGATAACATAAGCCTCAAGAGAATCTGCATTTATTCCATTCACCATCTTAAGAGTGAGCTCTTCTTTTCTGATTTTTTCGGTATCTTCCTTTGTACAGTTTGTTAAAAGGAAGATCATTAACAGTAAGATTAGCGTATATAATGAAGCAAATAAAAATCTCATTTTGCCTGATAATACTTTATCATGATCCTGTAATGGCGTTCCCCATGGCAGATGGGCATATTCCATGCAGAGTCCGCTAATATAACTAATTTTCTTAATTTTGCCTCTCAATTATCGGATACTAAATCTTCGGTTCTTAATGGAAATACCTTCAAGATACGAACCCTCAAAAGCAGAAAACAAGTGGTACGATTACTGGATGAAGCATGGCTTTTTCAAAAGCGTACCTGATGACAGGGAACCATATACAATAGTTATACCTCCGCCCAATGTCACAGGGGTGCTTCATATGGGGCATATGCTGAATAATACAATTCAGGATGTACTTATCCGGAGAGCCCGGATGCATGGTAAGAACGCATGCTGGGTTCCGGGGACCGACCATGCATCCATTGCAACTGAAGCAAAGGTGGTGGCCAAGCTAAAGAGCGAGGGAATCGAGAAAAAAAGTCTTTCAAGGGAAAAATTTTTGGAATATGCATGGGAATGGACCAACAGGCACGGAGGCATCATTCTTGAGCAGCTAAAAAAGCTCGGGGCTTCATGCGACTGGGACAGGACTCTCTTTACAATGGATAAGGAGAGGTATGAGTCCGTAATAAAAGTATTTGTTGATCTTTTCAACAAAGGGTTCATTTACCGTGGTGTGAGAATGGTGAACTGGGATCCCCAGGCAGGGACAGCCGTGTCAGATGAGGAGGTTTATTTTACAGAGGAGCAATCGAAACTTTATTTCGTCAGATATAAAATTGTCGGTTGGAATGATTATATAGTCGTTGCAACCACCCGTCCCGAGACAATACTCGGGGATACTGCAGTATGTGCTAATCCTGATGACGAAAGGTATAAACATCTGAAGGGAAAAAAGGTGATAGTCCCGATGGCAAACAGGGAAGTACCGTTCATCTTTGATGAATATGTCGATATGGATTTTGGCACGGGTTGCCTGAAGATAACTCCGGCGCACGATATCAATGACTATAACATTGGACAGAAACATAACCTGCCCTCAATCGATATCTTCAATGATGATGGTACCATTAATGCCAGTGCCGGAATGTTTGTCGGGATCGACAGATTTGCGGCCAAGGATCTGGCTGAAAAGGAACTCAGACAAAAAGGAAACCTTGTAAAGGTTGTTCCGTATAATAATAAAATAGGCCGGTCTGAACGGACACATGCCATTATAGAACCAAAGCTCTCGATGCAGTGGTTCCTTAAGATGGACAAAATCTCACAACCTGCCCTGGATGCAGTAATGAATGGAGATGTTCGTCTTCACCCGTCAAAGTTTAAGAATCTCTACCGCCACTGGATGGAAAATGTGCATGACTGGTGCATAAGCCGGCAGTTGTGGTGGGGTCACAGGATACCTGCATGGTATTATAATAACAACGAGTTCGTTGTTGCTGAAGATGTAACCCGGGCATTAGCCCTGGCAAGGGAAAAAAGTAAGAACGACCAGTTACCGGAATCAGACTTGCGTCAGGACGAGGATGTACTCGACACCTGGTTCTCATCGTGGCTCTGGCCCATAACGTCGTTCGACGGTATCAATAAACCTGATAACCCCGATCTGAAATATTACTATCCCACGAATGACCTCATAACGGCGCCGGAGATACTTTTTTTCTGGGTCGCAAGAATGATAATTGCCGGCTTTGAATACCGCGGGAAGAAACCATTTAATAATGTGTATCTCACCGGGCTGGTTCGTGACCAGCAAAAAAGAAAAATGTCGAAGTCTCTTGGAAACTCACCCGAACCCCTTGAACTTATTGAGAAATACGGTGCCGACGGGGTGAGGGTTGGTATGCTTCTATGCTCTCCGGCCGGAAACGATCTTCTGTATGATGACTCACTCCCTGAGCAGGGAAGGAACTTCGCAAACAAGATATGGAATGCATTCCGCCTGGTAAAAGGCTGGCGGGTTGATGATAATGTGAGTCAGCCTGAAGCATCGGCAGCTGCAGTAATATGGATGGAGGAAATACTCAAAAAAGGAGTTGCCGGGATTGATTCTGACTTCCGGAAATTCAGGATCTCTGAAGCCCTGATGGCAGCATACAAACTGTTCTGGGATGAGTTTTCAGGATGGTACCTCGAAATAATCAAACCCGAATATCAGAAGCCCATTGATAAGAAAACTTATGAGGCAACGTTTTCCATTTTCGACAAACTCCTTAGGATAATTCACCCGTTCATGCCGTTTATCACCGAGGAGATATGGCAAATGCTGGCCGAAAGGAAAGACGGAGAGAGCATAATGATCAGCAAGGTCCCCGAAACTAAAAAGTACAACAGGGACCTGATCATCCGGTTTGAAATCATAAAGGAAACAATTACAGCGATCAGATCTGTCAGGAAGGAAAAGAATCTTCCGGTAAAAGAAAAACTTGAACTCAGTATCCGTACGGATAAAAAGAGTTTTGACAGTGAATTTCTCCCGATACTGATTAAACTGGGAAATCTGTCGGAAATCAAATTCGTTGATTCCAGGCAGGAGGAAGCAGCTTCGTTCATGGTAAAAACGACCGAATATTTTATCCCGCTGGGAATCAGACTGAATGTTGAAAAGGAACTTGTAAAGATCCGTGAGGATCTGGACTATTTAAGAGGATTTCTTTCATCTGTAATGAAAAAGCTTGATAATGAGCGGTTTGTCAAAAATGCCCCGGCAGATGTCCTTGAACTCGAAAGAAAGAAAAAAAGTGACACCGAATTGAAAATAAAATCGTTGGAAGAGAGATTGGAGGAGTTGAAGAAGTAACTTCCAGCCCTGCTTATTACCCCCGCCCATCAGTCAACTGGCTGATGGGCGGGGGTAATAAGGGGTTGTCATGGCATCAACTTGCTCACAAAATAATTCTGATCAACCTGCACCAGTTCCCAGTCACCATTCAGTATCAGGTGCCATCCTTCACCTTCGATACGGTTCTTATTCACATTAAATCCTCTGGCAGTAACACGCAGGTATTTGAAGTTATTTGAAACCAGGCAGCCGCCTTTCTCAACTGTAAGCTTGCCCCAGTTATCGGATATCCGCATTTTGCTGTAAAGTGTTCCATGTTGCCCAAGCGGTCTTATATCTTCCGGTTCAAAATCGAAATAAGGGCTTTCCAGTTCAAAGTAAACTACAGGTTTTTCGGTGAAAGTACTTACCAGCCGGTCCATTCTCTCACGAATCTCCTGCTCTCTTTTTGACTCCTCCTCCTGTACTGTTTCTATATCATAATTCAGGGCAAGGCTTCCTGCAACATCACGGCAAACCAGCGGCAGCTCGATATCATAAAGCTCCTTCACTATTTTGCCAAGATCGACATTTTCAGAATCGATGGTGGTGAAATCGAATCCCTTCTGATGCATCAGGGTTGCATACAGTGCCCCGTGTATGTTTCCGTACGATCTCGCATATGACTGGAATGAATAGATCCTGTCAAGGTATTCAAGCAGCCTTGTTTTGTACTCTTCCGGGGAATTTGTAGTTATCATAAGATATGTAAAGGTGGTAAGTCCCTCATAGGTCTCAAACCTTATCTCATCGCCGGTGAAATTCAGGTAGAGCTCATGGTTGGATCCGCGGAAAACAAGGGCATCCCTGATCGCAACCTGTTGTTCGGGACCTTCCGAATCAATTGCTTTTCGCAAGGCTTTCCATTCGAGTTTGATCCAGAGTCTTGCATTCTTTTCATCCATATTTGTGGTATTGTAACCAGAGGATGTAAAGCCGATAGATTCCTGGAACCGGTGGAAAAGACTGTGGATGGTTCGGGTGATGATCCTGAATTCATCCTCCTCATTGGGAAGGGGGACCATTGCGTACAATGTCCCTCCAAACTCAACAGGGATATTATTGATTACCCGCTCACGGGGGAATGTGCCTGTATAAATTCCGTCTTTCTCCTTCAGGATACCGTTTTTATCGGTAGTGTTCGCGAGTATTTTTCTTGTCTCACGATCTACAAACATTACAGGATCGTAGAGATTTTTACCCCAGATGTTACCGTTTTCCCTGTTGCAGGCTGACTCTATTTTCCGGAAATATTCTTTGGCTTTTGCGGGTGTCAGATAAATATCATTCTTTTCTCCCTTACATCCGATAAGAAACAGAAGAACAGGGAAAATAATCCATTTTTTCATCTCTCTGCTGGTCTTGAATAGTCAGTATAAATATCCGTACATAAATGACTTACCTCTTTCTGAGTTCCGTTTAATCCCATGGATATTTCATCTGCGGTATTTTAAACGCCCTAAAAATAATGAAAAATAAGGTTAATAAACCAACCGGGCCTACCTTTGAGTGCATATTATGACTTTTAGCAATCTGAAAAACAGATCAGGACATTTTATTCTTCACGGCTACCGGGTACATCTAACCATTCTTACCATTGTCCTCTTCCCTGGCATCTTTTATGCTGACATTCAGCTCAAATCCGATCAGTAAGGCTATTGAGTTAAGATAGAGCCAGATAAGTATAATCATCAGAGTGCCTATCCAGCCGTAAAGCTTATTATAGTGGCCGAAATTATTTACATAAGCCGAAAAGCCCGATGATGTTAAGATAAACAACATTGTGGCAAGTGTTGACCCGGGGGAAAAAAACCTGAAGTCAGTTCTTTTTGCCGGGGCGAGGTAGTAGAGGAATGAAATTGCCAGGAACAGCAAAAGAATAATGACAATCCATTTAATTAAAACCAGCGATGAGATCACAAGGCTGCGCTCAAGAATTTCATATTCAACGAGCTTGTTCATAGCCATTTTCCCGAATATGACAAGGGATCCTGCCACGGCTATCATAATCAGTACTATAAGCAGAAGGAAGATTGAGATCTTACGCTGATGTATCCACGACCTTGATCTGAATGAGTGCGCCGAAACGACGAACGCATGAATAACTGCATGAATGCCATTTGTCGAGAAGAATATTGTGGCAAAGAACATAAAAATCAGAAGGCCTCCGCTTTTATTTGTTACGATATCAATGATCGTTATTTCGAGAAAACTGAAGGCGGATACCGGAAGGATGCTCTCAAAAAGCTCAATCAGCTCCTGCTGGAAGTTTGGTATCGGGATAAACGGGATAAGGGCGAAAAGGAAAATTGATGCGGGAAGGAGGGCCATCAGGAGGTTGAAAGCTATTGAAGAGGCTCTTGTGACCAGCGCACCTTTGCTGAAACCACGGACCACGAATCTGATAACGTGACTGATAGGGATCCCGTCGAACCCCGGCAATATAAGTTTGTTTAAAAACCCGCCCCCTTTTACCTCTTTATTAAATAGCATATGCTACATGGCTTTCAGGCTCATGTCAAGGCTTCGGATGTGGTGGGTCAGTGCCCCCACGGAGATAAAATCGACTCCGCATTCCGCATAAGCCCTGGCTGTCTCAAGAGTAATGCCTCCTGAAGATTCCGTTTCGAATCTCCCTGCAATCATTTCGATAGCCTTCCTGGTATCCTCGAGGTTGAAATTATCAAGCATTATCCTGTTAACACCACCTGCCGAAAGGATCTTACTCAAATCATCAAGATTTCTTGCTTCTATTTCAATTTTAAGATTTCTGTGGTTCATCCTCAGGTATTCCCTTGTTTTTGTGATGGCATTTTCAATTCCTCCGGCATAGACAATGTGATTGTCCTTAAGCATTATCATATCAAATAGTCCCATTCTGTGATTTAGTCCGCCGCCGATCCTTACTGCCTCTTTTTCAAGAAACCTCAAACCGGGGGTTGTCTTGCGGGTGTCAAGGATCCTGGCTTTTGTACCTGCAACGCTCAGCACATACTGATTTGTACTTGTTGCTATGCCGCTCATCCTCTGTAATATATTCAGCACCAGTCGCTCGGATTTCAGGATGGATTGCTGTCTGCCGCTGATGTAAAATGCAATATTCCCTGGAGTTATCTTACTTCCGTCTTCAATAAGGATCTCGCATACAAGGTCCTGGTCTATTTCCTTAAAGGTTTCTTTCGCGACTTTTACTCCGGCCAGGATCCCATCTTCCTTTATGAGCAGCTTTGCTTTTCCAGTGGCGTCCCAGGGGATGCATGCCAGTGATGAATGATCACCGTCGCCCAGATCTTCCCCGATACTTCTGATAATAAATTCTCTGAGAACCCTATTTTCCATTTTCAGACTCTATCCGTATCTGATGAATCAGCAGCTCATCGTTGACTTTTTTCAGGAGAAAATATACCCTGAAATCACCCCTCTCTGTTTTGAGGATACCGATGGCATATTGTGCTTCATTTTTTGCACCCTGATGGCGGATAATGAATTCTTTTGTAAGATGGGAATTAAAAAAATCCTTTAATATGACCTCAGCAACATTCTTTTTGTAAAAATCCTCCTTATCAAGCAAAAGCAGTTCAACTGTTGAATTCATGTATTTCGACAGTTCAGTTGCATTGCCGGCCTTTATTGCGATTGAAATACCTTCGGGGATCCTTTGCTGATCCTGAGCCTGGAGGATTGAACAAATAAAAATAAGAACCAGTATTTGAAAATAACTTTTAGGTTTCATTCGGATTTATTTTATGCCTACGATCAATGTCATTGCACCACAAATTTAACTATTTTCATTTAAGAAATCAGTTCTGCCTTATCAATATAATTATAATTGCATTCGCACATTTTTAATTATATTTATGCAGATGATCACCGCGAATCCCTATATACAAAAGTCGCGCCAATAATTATGAAGATCGCGTTGCTGCAGACGGGAAAAACAACAGAAAAGCATGTAGCTGAAGGAGTTGAGATGTATTCTGCACGCATCAGAAAATATTCAGGATTTGAAATAATCACTCTTTCCGACATCAGGAATACCCGTAACATGCCGGAACAGGAACAAAAGCTTAAAGAAGCACGAAAAATAATAGAAGTCGTAGGTAAAGATGATTATTTAGTTTTGCTTGACGAAAAGGGCAAAGAGTTCAGAACTGTTGAATTTGCCGGATGGCTGAGGCAAAGATTGATGATGCCCAATAAGAGGATAATGTTTGTAATTGGGGGGCCATGGGGTTTTTCAGAGGAGATAAATAAGATCGCTGATATGAAAATCTCTCTTTCACGGATGACTTTTCCGCATCAGCTGGTACGATTGTTGTTCGTTGAACAGCTATACAGGGCATTTTCAATTATTAAGGGTGAACCGTATCACCATGAATAAGTTATTGTATAATGTTATGAAGGAGAACCGGCACAGATTATTTCTTGTCATTCTTACTGTTGTCATTGTCCTGGCCGCATTAATTGCTGAATCTATGCACCGCAGCGATTTCGAGGACCGGTTCCGTACTAAACGATTCAACAGGATACTCATTGAAAAGGAAAAGATTATGGGGGAGTGCCTGAATGAACTGAAAATTATTCTGGCAAGGGGCGAACCTCGCGGATCAGTATCGGAAACCAGGATTTTCAGCATAGCCGAAGAAAACGAAATTACCATCCTTCAGTATATAGACAGAAAGCTGATTCACTGGTCAGATAATAATTTTGACGTGCCAACAATGATTCTGGATGATTCATTATTTTCGAAACCTCTTATTTTTTTACAGAACGGGTGGTTCCTTCCGGAAACTGTAGAAGCAGGCAATGAGAAGATAATAGGGTTGCTGAGGGTCAGAACCGATTTTGGTTTTGAAAATGATATTGTCAGGAACGGTTTCGCCAAAGATTACAAAATTCCCCCTGAAACGGGATTCAGTACCACCCCGGATGAATCGGCATATAATGTATATAACAACCGCGGAGAATTCCTGTTTTCCCTTTCATTCCCTGAAGTGATGAGTAAATTCCCTTTCATTTTTATTCCCCTGATCTTATGGGCAACAGTACTGGTATTGATAATTTTATTGGCACTTGAGGTAGTTAAAGGGCTGGTTGCCAGAGGAAAGAATGTTGCAGGAGTAATTACATGCATTGTTATTTTTGCGGCAATTTACGGGATATTCATTTTCGGGCAGGAACCTTCTGTCATGTATCGTACCGGATTATTTTCTCCTTATATATTTTCACTTGGCTGGTTTATCCCCTCCCTGGGTCACCTCCTGCTGATAAGTGTCCTTGGTTCGGTCTTCACTTATGTATTTCATAAACACTTCCCCATAAGTGAATCGGGGAAGGTAAAATCTTCAAAGCAGTTCCAGATTTTATTAGCAATGTTTATTACGGGAGCATTTCTGATAAGTGTTGTTCATATTGTTTTCAGCAAGCTTGTTTCAGACTCGAATATAAACTTTGAGACCTATAAAGTACTTAAATTAAGCGTTTACAGTATTGCCGGATTCAGTTCAATTATCCTTCTTCTCCTTGTCCCGTTGTTTATAATTCACAAAGCTTTTCACGCCGGCCGGCTGGCAGGCATTCGGATGGTCAGGTTATCGGTGCTGGCTTCGTTTCTTGTAATTTTGGCATTTTTTTACAGCGAACCGTTATCATTGCTCTCTGTCTGCCTTGTCTGGGCAGGAATGATATTGCTTACATGGATCGAGGAGCAGAAAAGGGTTGGGAAATTGAACACTACAGTCATTTTTTCCCTGATCATGGGCATCTATTCACTGTATGTGATAACAGTCAATTCGGAAATAAAAACCAATGAGAACATTAAAGTACAGAGCCTGTCATTTTCGACAGAAAACGATCCCGAGGCAGAACATCTTCTGCTTGACATGTGGCCTGAGATCACGACCGACTCGACCCTCATGAATCTTATGGATGATGAAATGTTCGACCGGACTGATTTCAGTACAATCTCAGCCTACCTGAATGAAACTTATTTTAATGGTTACTGGGGTAATTTCAACATCAACATTTACGTGTGCAGGAGCGGTCAGTCAATCAGAGTGGGCCCGGAAGACAATAATTTCGAGGACTGCTTTGGATTCTTCGGTGAGAGGATCAGGAAATACGGATATCTGCTTACCGGGACAGATTTTTATTTCATTGATAACCAGGGCGGAAGATCCTATTACATGGGGAGATTATTTTTTAATACAAATCAGAACTCCGTAAATGGCTTATTTATAGAGCTATATGGAGACATTAATTTTTTCCAGCAAGGGTATTCCGAATTACTTCTCGATAAAAGATTCCACGGGTATTCCGGATTGAAGGACTACTCTTTTGCGAAATATATCAATGGGGAAATTGTTCTCAAAAATGGTGAGTTTCCGTACAACAAAACTGATATGGGATATGTTGATGAAAGATCGGATTACAGGATTTTCAATGATGAGGGATTCAGGCATATCCTTTACAGAAATGGCAATGCTACGATTATGATCAGCAGACCGGTGTTGAATGTCGGCAATATTATTATATCATTTGCATACCTGTTCACCTACATTTTCATTTTCTCCAACCTGTTGATGCTTTTCTTAATCCAGCCGGTTATTAGTAAAGTCACAAACCTGAATTTCCGTCAGAAGCTCCAGCTCTCATTTACCGGCATTTTGCTCTTTTCGTTCATTCTTATCGGAATTGTTGTGGCATTTCTTACTGTAAAGGAATACAAAGCAAAACATTATGAGAATATCAAGGAAAAGCTTAATTCAATATATATAGAGCTCGAAAATGAAATAGCCACGGAACGGCATCTGACGACCAACTGGAGAAACAGCAGCAATGCATCGCTCAATGAGCTCCTGATTAAACTGTCGAATATATTCAATACTGATGTTAATCTCTATGACCTGAACGGATTCCTGATGGCAACATCCCGCCCGGAAATCTTCTTCCGCAATCTCTCAAGCAACAGGATGAATATGATGGCCTACATGAATGTTGCCGACCAGACTAAAAGTGAATATATCCAGACAGAGAAGGTGGGGACCATGAAATATATTTCAGCATATATGCCTTTCTATAATACTGAAAAACATGTAATGGCATATCTGAACCTGCCCTATTTCAGGATGCAGAGCCTCCTGGCCAGGGAGATATCGAACCTGATTGTTGCAATTGTAAATTTCATCCTTCTGCTTATTGTGATCACCATGTCATTTGCGGTTTTCATAAGCGGCAGGCTTACATCGCCGCTCTCGATGCTGAGCGACGGACTTGCCTCGGTCAGGCTCGGGAAGAAGAGCGAGCACCTTTCATACAAAGGCAGCGATGAGATCGGTGAACTTGTGATTCAGTATAACAGGATGCTTGATGAACTTGAGGAGAGCGCGCAAAAGCTAGCCAATTCTGAAAGGGAATATGCCTGGCGCGAGATGGCAAAGCAGATTGCACATGAGATAAAGAATCCGCTGACCCCGATGAAGCTCAATGTTCAGCAATTGCTCAAATCGTGGAAGGATGGTATTTCCGGCTTTGAGAAGAAGCTGGAGGGATTTTCAAGGAACCAGATAGAATATATTGATAACCTCTCCAATATTGCGACTGCTTTCTCCTCCTTTGCTAAAATGCCGGGAACAAATCCTCTGGAAATCGACCTGATTGAACAGATAAAAACAACCCTTGATCTTTTCAGGGATTCTGACAATATTTCTTTTGAAGTGAAGTGGCCAACTGAGAGAAAAGTTATCATTTTCGCCGACAAGGAACATCTTAACGGGATCTTCTCAAACCTTTTAAAAAACAGCATTCAGGCAATTCCTCCGGAACGGAAAGGGCTGATAAAGGTTGCTCTTCAAGTAATAGGGAACAAGGTAGTTGTTTCGGTGTCGGATAACGGAACCGGTATTCCTGATACCCTGAAGAAAAAAATGTTCACGCCGAATTTTACAACCAAATCATCCGGAACAGGGCTTGGACTTTCAATAGTTAAAAAATATGCGGAAGGAGCCAACGGGAGGGTATGGTTCGATTCAGAACCGGATAAGGGAACAACATTCTTTGTGGAGTTTCCTCTTAAGTTCACTGTAGAAAAACCCGGAGAGGCACCTGTGAACCACATTGAATAATATCAATTATTTAACTATATTAGCGGCTCATAGAAGGTTTTGATGACCCTTAAATTGTCTGTTAATATTAAGTGGCTAATATTAAGTCTGTTACTTATCGCCGGGTTAAGCGTCCATCTCTATTCACAAACCAGTATAGGCGGTGTAATTAACAAATATGCCAGGGTAACCTCACTGGGAACAGATTTTGTTACAATAAGTGATGAAATCCAGTTTGACCAGTTTGTCGCAGGAGATACTATACTTCTTGTACAAATGAAAGGTGCAGGAATCTATGCGACTGAGACAGGTACATTCGGTACAGCTTTTTTTGCTTACGGACAAGCAGGCAAACATGAATTTCTGACTGTTCTGTCTGTTGATGATGCTACAAATACAATTGTATTCAGGAATAATATTGTTAATAGCGGATTTCATATACCCAGCGGGGTTCAGATTGTAAAAGTTCCGTCATACAACTCAGCGGTTGTTGAAACTGAACTTACATGTCAGCCATGGGATAGCATTTCAAAAACGGGAGGTATATTATCCGCCATAATAGGCCGAACCCTCTCGCTGAATGCCAATATTGATGTTAGCGGTAAAGGATTTAAAGGAGGAGCGATAGCATTGGGGAAGGGGATTTGTGCTACATCAAATATGGCCGCTTTAGATAAGTATACATATTCAGCCACTACAGACTCAGCAGGATATAAGGGTGAAGGTCTGGCTGTGATGGCCGATACAGGCAGTATGCCATATATTCCTGTATATCCTCTGATTGGAAAGGGAAAGGGTGCCATCTTTACGGGCGCTGGAGGCGGAAATGGAAAATTCTCCGGAGGTGGCGGCGGTTCAAACTATGGAGCCGGAGGACTGGGTGGTCGTGAGGTATCAACTTGTATTCCACAGTTCCTGGGAGGTGATGGAGGAAAACAGATTTCCTCGACAGGGCTCGCTGGTGGAATTTTCCTCGGCAGTGGAGGCGGATCATCGACATATCTGGCAGGAGGAACACCAACACCTGGTGGTAACGGTGGAGGGATGGTGATAATTATGAGCGATACATTAAAAGGGAACAACAACAGTATACTTGCAGAGGGGATGCATCCGGGTACAGCCAATGGTGAAGCAGGATCCGGCGGTGGCGGTGCTGGCGGTTCGGTCGCACTTTACCTTCAGAGTTTTTCCGGGATAACCACATCAGCCCTGACAATATCTGCCAGGGGCGGCCAGGGTGGAAATCATTTGCTTAACGCTGGTAACGGCGGAGGTGGCGGTGGCGGTCTTGTGACTACAAATAGCATTACACAACCGGCCAACGTCACTAAAACTGTGGCAGGGGGCGCTTTTGGTACAAGAGTGGGAGGAGCATCAGGTGCAACAAATGGAGCCAGCGGCCTTAATCAGACCACGTTCGTCCCTCTTCTTAACGGATTTCTGTTTAATTCAATACGGTCGTCAATTACGGGAGACCAGATTGATTCAATATGTTCCAATCAGATTCCAAAGCCGTTAAAAGGTACATTACCTGTTGGTGGCTCAGGCGATTATACATATGTATGGCAGAAATGCTACAACCTGCTGGGAGCAAAAGATGTAATCCCCGGAGCAACAGCAAAAGATTATACCCCGACTGTCCCGGAGGCGGCTACATTCTGGGTAAGAAGGATTATAAGAGATAACGTAACTGCACTTACTGACACGAGCAAATGGGTTAATATAATAGTTCAGCCTGCAATTACCGGAAACCTTGTGGGTAAAGACACAACCATCTGCTTCAACCAGAATCCGCTGAATCTTATCCCTCTCAACTCCGGCCCGTCGAACGGAAACGGGATATATGCATACCAGTGGAAGCAAAACAACGATAATAACAACTGGACCACTTCGCCGGATGCTACCGGTGCCCAATCGGATCTGGCTTCCTATGATCCTCCCTCCCTGACTGCCACAACATATTATCAGCGAGTTGTAACATCGGGACGGTGTATTGATTACAGCGCAACAGTCATAGTGGATGTTTTGCCTCTTATAACAGGCAATATAACAACCCGCCCCGATTCCGTTATATGTGAAGGTTCCCAGTTCAATATCCTTGGAGCATCGGCTCCGGGCGGCGGATCGGGCACCTATCTGTACCAGTGGCAGGACAGCGTAACTCTGGCATCATGGCAACCGGCATCAGGT
>Ga0105095_10000950_pt1 | contig 14641 bp, 12 predicted proteins | sample PPLLak2March2015_2_FD_79180 | JGI IMG/M metagenome (GOLD analysis project Ga0105095, IMG submission 79180) | Freshwater sediment microbial communities from Prairie Pothole Lake near Jamestown, North Dakota, USA - PPLs Lake P8 Core (3) Depth... | ecosystem: Environmental > Aquatic > Freshwater >... | reverse complement strand
GAGCACGGCATTGCCCGCCTGGGGGGCGTCCCGGTGCTGCGAACGGTGTACGACGTCCAGAACCCGAACTTGCCGATGCGCCAGATGCAGTACCTGGTGCCAGGTGGCAACGATGGGTGGGCGATCCTGACCTACACCGCGACGCCGGAAACGTTCGACCGCTATCTTCCGATCTTCGAAGCCTCGGCGGCCGCGACCCAGGGAGCTCACGAGGCGAAGCTCTTCGACGTCGGGAGAGTCGGCATGGGCGCCCTTTATGGAGCGGGGATCGGCCTCGTCGTGGGCGTGATCGCTCAGCTTGCGAAGAAGCGGAAGAAGGCGGCGAAGACCGCTCCCCGCCGGATGCCCGCACGATCCGCCCGCCCGGTCGCCCGGCGGTAGTTTCCGCTCGGCAATTGTGGAAGAATTCCGCATGCCGCGAGATGCCGTTTCCTCCATTCACTCGAATAGCCGCCGCTCCCTCTTGAAGTTCCTGGCGCAGAGCCCGGCGCTGCTGTACGCGGGCCAGTCGACCTACAAGTTCGCGGGACGAGGCGACGGCGCCATCACCTCTCCCGAAGAGGCGATCAACGTCTTCGACTTCGAGGTCCGCGCCCAGAAGGAGCTCGACCCCGCTCACTGGGGCTACCTCTCGACCGGCACCGACGACGACGGAACCATCCGCGCGAACCGCGACGGGTTCTCGAGGTTCCAGCTCCGCCCACGCCGTCTCGTCGACGTGCGCCAGATCGATACGACGACCGAAGTCCTGGGCTCCAGGTGGGCGACGCCGATCGTACTCGCTCCTACCGGACGGCAGAGGGCGTTTCATCCCGATGGGGAGGTCGCGGTGGCGCGCGGGGCCCGCGCGGGAAACCATCTCCAGATTCTCTCGACGGTGACGTCGACCGGGGTCGAGGATGTCATCGAGGCCCGGGGCGCTCCGATCTGGTATCAGCTCTACGCGGAGTACGACTGGGAGACCACCCGCGCTCTCGTGAAGCGCGTGGAGAAGGCCGGCTGCAGCGCGGTGGTTCTGACGGTGGACCTCCAGGGGGGAAGCAATCGCGAGACGGTGAAGAGGTTCGCGAGGCTCGACGCCCGCGACTGTTCCGCCTGTCATCCGAGCGCTTTCTCCGATTACATCCGCACCAAGCCTATGTACGACGGGCTCGAGGTCAAAGGAGAGACCAACTACGAGGAAGGCCTGACCTGGGAGTTCGTGCGGAAGCTCAGGGACACGACGACCATGAAAGTGCTGATCAAGGGCATCGTCACCGCGGAAGACGCTCGTCTCGCGGTCGAGAACGGCGTCGACGGAGTCATCGTCTCGAATCACGGAGGACGGGCCGAGAACAGCACCCGCGGCACCATCGAAAGTCTTCCCGAGGTCGTCGACGCCGCCGGCGGCCGCATCGCGGTCCTGATCGACGGCGGCTTCCGGCGCGGGACCGACATCGTCAAGGCCCTCGCCCTGGGGGCGGACGCGGTCTGCGTCGGAAGGCCCTACCTCTGGGGACTGGCTTCGTTCGGCCAGCCGGGGGTCGAGGCGGTCCTCGACATCCTGCGACGAGAGCTGGTCATGGTGATGAAGCAGATGGGGACCACCACCATCGCCGCGATCGATCGCTCGTCGGTGGTCGAGAGAGCCATTTAGAATCCGTCGACTTCGCGTGCATCAAATGTTGATGCTCTGCGGAATGCCTCCGGGCTCGAGGAACCTGTAAGGCGTTCGGACGCGGTTTCGCTCCGCGATGGTCCTTCCGATATTTCCGAGCTCGCGCTGGAAGGCGCGCAGCGGTCCTCTTATCCGCCGATCGCAAAGCTCCGAAGGGCCGTACTCGCCGAGCGTGGTGTGGTGGATGGTGCCGAGGAGATAGAGGATGACCAGCTGCAGCCGCGCCGATGGAAGCGGCGGGAGCAGATCGAGAAGGTCCTGCTCGCCGGCCTCGTTGGAAGGCGGCCCCTCGGTGAAACCGGCGAGCGGCATGTTGGGGACGTAGGTCATGAGGTCGAACTGGGGGAAGTTGACCGCCGCGTGCTGCACGCTCGAGGTGAAGACCAGGAGCGTCACACCCTCGATCAGGTCGTTCAAACCTCCGAGAGCGCCGTTCCGTCCGAACCCCTTGACCCGACCGCCGTCGGGAGCGACGAGCTCGCGGTACCAGTCGCCGAGCTCGGAATCGTCACGGAGATCGGCCTCCGACCGATAGTAGGTCCTGAGGTAGTCGCTCACCCAGGTCCGGATCGCGTTCCAGTATAAAAGCGCGTCGTCCCGGTAGGGGTAGTCGGTGAGCGTGCCGTCGTCGTCGACCCCGCGCGCCCGGAGGGCGTTCGGCAGCAACGCCTCGTCGAAGGCGTAGCTCGAGGCGGCGTCGACGGAGAGCTGGATGGAAGCTTCGAGCGTCCCCGCCAGAAGCTCGTCCACGAACCCGCCGGGTGCGAGCAGCGTTCGATGGGCGAGCTCGTTGATGGCGAGCGTGCCCTCGAAATGGGGCCGCAGGAGGAGCCGCACTGGATGGTTCTCCGCGAGCTGACGCTCGGTGGCGATGACGAAGGGCTCGACGAACAGGTGCGTGCGCCCCAGGTGGCTCACCGCCTCGTGCAGGTTCGCGTCGGCGATCTGGACGATCGTCTTGGCGATCGACCAGGCATGGCCGTCTCTCTTGGTGAAGATCGGATTCCTCGGACCCGGCTCCTGCTCGCATTGGATGGCGACGGGAACGAGCTCTCCCGAGCGTTTGGTCACCGCGAAGAGAGCGAGCGGTGCGGAGAGGAACTTCGGGACGCCGCGAAAGAGCCCCAGCGGAACGTTCTCGAGCCCGCGGTAGTCGGCGAGATACAGACGGCCCTCCTTGGCCGCCGCCTCCAGCCGATCGCCGGGCAGGACCGAGCGGTACGTCGATTCGGAAAGGGGAAAGCGGTCGTCGAGGCCGGCGATTCGCCGGATGACGAGCGGGTTCGGCCCCGCCACTCGGTGGCGGGCGAAGACGCGATCGTCCTGATAGCTCCCGGCGATGCCCGGAAGCTCGATGGTACGGAAGAGGGAAGCATAGTCCGCGAGACTCTGCGGCCGATCGAGCTCGGGCGGGTCCGTTGCCGCCGAGGCGCACTGCCGGGCGAGGTCGAAGAGACCTTCGGCGCTGCCCGCCGCGAGCGACTCGACCGAACGTCCGCTCGGTCTCGCGGCGAAGTTCCTGATGAGGTCGGCGGCGCGACTCGCTCCCTGCGCGAGCCACGGGAGCGAGAACTGCTCGGAGCGGGGGAGGTGCTCGACCATGGGTACTGCAGTTATGCGCTCGTAGTCGTAGACGTACTGGTCTCGAGTTCGCGCGAGCTGCCTGCGGCGGGAGAGAGGGTCGGGGTCCTGCTGGGGAAGGAGAGGCTCCCGGCAGGACGACAGGCTGCTCCGGCGCTGGGCCGGGGCGCTCCCCGCGAGCGTGAGCCCGAGGCCGCCGGCGACGCCGGTTCTCAGGAATCGGCGGCGATCGTACGTCGAAGTCATCGGGTCGATCCTTTCAGGGGGGCCGAGTCGAGCCAAGAGATTCTATCTCGTTTCCCGCTGCTGCACTCGTGCTCGCCTTCCCCGGCGGTACCGCCTCGAGCGCCCGGACGGGCACCCGCCGGCCTACTCGTGTCGTCGATCCAGAACCACGTCGCCGCCTTTCATCACCCAGACGATCTGGCGCAGGGCAGAAACGCTGCGCGTGGGGTCGGAGCGGACGGCGATGAGATCCGCGTACTTACCCCCCTCGATCGTTCCGATCTCTTTCTCGACTCCGAGGAGGCTCGCGGCATCGACCGTCGCCGATCTCAGGGCCGCGAGGGGCGTCATGCCGGCTTCGACGTAGTACTCCATTTCTCGAACCGTGGCCGTCGTGCCGTCGTTCTCCTCGAAGGGAAACTGATCGGTCCCGAGGCCGATTCGGACTCCCTCTTCGATCGCCATGCGAAGCGCCTCGAAGTGGCGGGGTCCCACGGACTTCACCCGCTCGAGATACCAGGGGGGAGAGCCGATGCGCTCGAAGAACGGCATCGTCTTTGGCTGGCTCACGACGATGGTGGGGACGAAGTACGTTCCCCTCGCCTTCATTTCCCGAAGCACCTCGCGGGTGAGGAAGTATCCGTGCTCGATGCAATCGATACCCAGGCGGACGGCGGTCGAGGTCGCCTGGGGCGATCCCGAGTGCGCTGTCACCTTCGCTCCGAAGCGGTGGGCGGCGTCCACCACCGCCTCGATCTCGTCGTCGGTCATCAGAGCTTCTGCGATGTCTCCTCGGGGAGTCGCGATGCCGCTCGAGATCGCGATCTTGATCCAGGTGGCCCCGGCGCCGATCTCGCGCCGTGCCGCTTTCACGAGCTCGTAAGGTCCGTCGGCGGTCTCGCCGTCGGCGCCGTGGCCCGAGGTGATGTCGACCATCTCGCCGGCGCTGTGGATGCGCGGCCCCTTCACCTCGCCCCTTTCGACGGCGCCTCGGAGCGCGATATCGGCGTGGCGCCCGTCACCCGGGATGCGGATCGTGGTCACTCCAGCCTCGAGCGACTTTCGACCGTTCGCGGCCATCCTGAGCGCGAGCTCGGCTTCGGTCTCGTCGGCGAGCTCCGCGGACATCTTCCCCGGAAGCACCAGGCCGAGGTGGACGTGGAGGTTCACGAGACCGGGAAGAAGGAAGATCCCGTCCGCCCGAATGAGCTCGGCGCCCGCGGGGGCCGCTCCCTCGATGGCGCGGATGCGATCGCCGTCGATGACGACGACGGCGTTCGTGAGATGAGGGCCGCCGTCGAGGTTCACGATCGTGGCTCCCACGATCGCCGTCGCCGCGAGCAGGGGGATCATGTTCGCACGGTGCTCCGGAACTTCTCCATGAGGTAGGCGCCTGCCTCGACCGGCGGGTATCTGGGCATCGCGCCGATGCAGCGGATCTCCGCATCCCAGTTGGGGAGGTGGAAGAAGGCGATCGATCGGCGGCGCTCCCGCGACCCCTCGCAGCTGCAGCGGTGCACGGTCGAGACCCACCGGTCGTTCGACCACCTCGCCATGAGATCGCCGATGTTGACGATGAAGGCGCCCTCTTCGATCGGGACGGGCTGCCAGTACCCCTCGGGGTGCAGGATCTCGAGCCCGCGCGAGCCCGGCTCCGCGAGGAGCACGGTGAGGCTTCCGTAGTCGCTATGAGCCCCCGCGCGAAGCTGCCCCGCGCCCGGAGGGGAGTCGAGAGCGGGGTAGTCGAGCGCCCGGAGCGCGCTCGCGTGGCGGTCGATCGTTCTTGCGAAGAAGTCGGAAGGGAGGTCGAGCGCGAGCGCGAAGAGAGACAGGATGCGCGAAGCGAGCTCTCCCATTTCGGAGAAGTAGCCGCGAAAGATCTCCTTGAGTCTCTCGGGTTCCGCGGGCCAGAGCGTCGGAGCCGAAGTGAATCCCTTGGACGGGTCCCAGGCGGCCGCAACCCACGTCGGGCGGGGACCGATGCTGAAGCTCTCCTTCAGATCCGGAGGGGTCGTCTCTCCGCGTGAGGCCGCGAGCGCCTCTTTCGCGAAAGGGGAGTAGCCGTACGGGTAGCCGGGAAACGGCATGGCCACGGTCATCTTCTTTTCGAGCGGAAGGTCGAAGAACTCGCCCGCCGTTCCCCAGGCGTCCTGAATCAGGTCTGTCGAAACGCCGTGTCCGACGGCGGCAAGAAAACCCGTCTCGCGGCAGATGCGGTCGACCTCCCGGGCGGTGACCGCGTCGTTTCTCGAAACGTCGACGGTGGGGAAGACGCTCATGGACGCATGACGTCGGACCACATGGCGATCGGGTTCCGGAGCGTCCCGATGCCCTCGACCGAGCACTCCGCCACGTCCCCTGGCTTCATGAAGACCGGAGGCACGCGGGCCATCCCCACACCCGAGGGAGTGCCGGTCGCGATGACGTCGCCGGGCTGAAGGATGATGTTGTTCGACACGAAGTGGATGAGCTCGTCGATGGAATGCTGCATCAGCTCCGTCGACGCGTCCTGCATCCTCTTCCCCGAGAGGTCGAACCAGATGTGGAGCTTGTGGGGGTCGGCGATGAACTCCTTGGGCACGATGAACGGGCCGATCGGGGCGAAGGTGTCGGTGCTCTTCCAGACGAGCCAGTCGGAGCCGTAGCGGTTGTCGCCCCGGCCCTCGCGATCTCCCACGTCGTTCATGAGGGTGTAGCCGAACACATGCTCGCGCGCCTCGTCGATCGGAACGTGGCTCGCGGGCTTTCCGATGACCACGGCGAACTCGCACTCCCAGTCGAGCTGCTCCCGCTTGGGCTTCATCAGGATCGGCGACTCGTGGCCGATGACGATCCGCGGCGGTTTGAAGAAGAGGTAGGGGTTCTGGCGCCGATCGCCGGGCTTGCGCTCCCAGAAGAACTCCATCGAGACGGGAGCGTCGTCGATGGCCTTCGAGTCCGACATCTGGGCGGGGACGCCGGTGGTCATCTCCTGGGCGTGGGCCCAGTAGTTCAGGGCGGCGGCGAGGATCACCCCGGGCTCGACCGGGGGGAAGACCTGGAGGTCGGCGAGATCGTGGATGTAAAAGGGCCGCTCGGGCTCCTCGAGGTGGGCGAGAGCCCGGTCCGCGATCGCGTGAATCCGATCCTTAAAGCCGTACTCGTAGCGCCCGATGAGGTCCTTCATGTCCTCGGGCATGGGAAGCTTCACCCAGAGCGGCTCCCGCCGCTCGAGAGAGGCGTTGGCGCGCGCCAGGTCCACGACGTAGCGATCGCGGAGAACGATGCCGACGAGCTCCTCACCGCGGTACTCGAACGTGCCGAGCTTGAACGGCTCCTCCGAGGCGGCAGCGAGGGGCGTAGTGCCGAGGAAGATGGCGAGCGTGAGAACGGGCCTGGTCATCATCGCGGGAAAGCTATGCCGAAGGCGGGTCGGCGTCAAGGAGCCGTCGGCGCGGCGATCTTCTGCCCCGGGAGGAAGGGCGGCATGGGAAGCCCCAGGGCATCCGCGATGACGCGAAGGACCTCACCCTCGCCCACGGTGATGGTGGCGTCGGACGCGCTCGCGGCGATGAAGGCGCGCATGACGTCCTTCTTGAGCCTGGGCGAGAGCCTCTCGAGCTTCGCGAGGGAGTCCCTCACGCCCGCGAGCCCCGCTTGCTCCAGTGGGAGGAGCGAGAGCGAGAGGCCGTTCAGCTCTCTCGCGCCCTGCGCGAACGCCCGATTAGCGCCCTCGGGCTCCTTGTGGCCCGCGTGAGCGACGGCGGAAAGAAGCACGGAGCATTCCTTGCGCAGCGCCGGCAGCGCGTAGAACTCGACCGTCGGGGGGCGTGTTCGCGAGAACGCGGGCTTCAGGTGCCTCTCGAGGACGTGTGTCAGGGTGTACTCGAAGAGGTCGATCTGACGGTCGGCGCGGACGAAGCTCTCGACGTGCTTCATGAAGTCCTGATACTGCGCGGGAGAGAGCCGCCGAAGCGCGGGAAGCGCGAGGTCGATGAGCGGAAGCCGGATCTCGCGGGGGCTCGACTCGAGAAGGGGAGCGAGCGCCTCGGTCTCGCGCAGCAGGAGCTCGTCCGAGGCGCCGAGCGTCTGGAACTGCTTCCGCCGGACGTCGGGCTCACGCGAAGCGAGGAGCGCGAGCACCACCCCCCGTGCTCCCGAGGGATCGTGGGCCGCGGAGCGAACGCGTTCCGGGATCTCGGAGAGGAGCTTCCGCGAGTGGTCGAGGTGCGCCTGGTCCAGCGTTCCGATGAGCGCGGTGAGCTGGGCGGGAAGGGCGGTGAAGATCTCGGCCGCGCGTTTGTCCCTGGGAGCGGCTTTCGGCTCGAGATCGGTGAAGGCGACGGGCTCGACCTTGGGATAGACCCCGTTCCAGCTCCGGTCGAGGCGGCGGATGCGCTCGGCGAGCGGGGGGTGGGTCGAGAGAAATTGGAAGTGGCTCTTGCCCGCAAGAGCCATACGCACCTTCCCGAGCTTCCCATCGGAGAAGAAGAAGTGGCTCGCCTGCTCGGCGTGCGGGCTCATGACGAGGGATCCCTGCACCAGGCCGCCGATCTTCTTGAGCGCGCCCGCGACGCCTCCGGGGTTGCGCGTGAACTGGACGGCGGAGGCATCGGCGAGGAACTCGCGTTGACGCGAGACCGCGCTCTTGATGACCCGGCCGAAGAACACGCCGACGTAGCCGATCACGATGAGCGTCAGGCCCAGCAGGGGCAGCACGGCGACGGCGGCGCCGCCCTTCCGGCTCGAGGAGGCGGCGCGCATCGTGGACCTCAGGACGAAGTACCCGATGAGCGCGATGACCAGGATTCCGTGGAGCACTCCCATGAGCCGCAGGTTCAGGCTCATGTCGCCGTTGAAGATATGGGAGAACTCGTGGGCGATGACCCCTTGAAGCTCGTCGCGGTTCAGGATTCGCATCGTGCCCCCGGTCACGCCCAGGACCGCGTCCTGCGGGGTGAAGCCGGCGGCGAAGGCGTTGATGCCCTCTTCGTTATCGAGGAGGTAGATCGTGGGAACGGGAAGACCGGCGGCGATGGACATCTCCTCGACGACGTTGAGCAGACGCCGCTCCGCCGGGTCCGTGGTGTTGGGATCGATCGGCCGTCCACCGAGAAGGCGCGCCACCGTGTGGCCTCCGTCGGAAAGCCTCCAGATCTTGTAAAGGCTTCCGGCGGCGATGATGAGGAGCGCTCCTCCCGCAAGCACCACGAACCGGTCGAGCTGCCACCAGTCGAAGGGCTCGACCGAATCCGAGGAGACCCACATCAGGAGGAAGCTGAGGGCGAAATGGACACTCAGGACGATGGCGACGACCGCGAGCGCGAAGTAGAGGAGAAGGAGGCGGCTCGACTTGCGCGCCTGGTCCTGATGCTGAAAGAAGTCCATCTTCTTTTAGTGCGCTGGGGCCCCACCCCCAGCGCCGAAAAACGGGCGCCCTCCGGGCGCCGCTGTTTGCTGGCGGATTTAGAAAGTCACTTTCGGCGCCTGGCGTTCCTCTTTCGTCTCCACCTCGAAGAGCGGCGCCTCGGTGAACCCCATGCTGTTCGCGATGATCACGTTCGGGAACTTCTCCCGGGCGATGTTGTACTCGGTGACGGCGTCGTTGTAGGCCTGGCGGGAGAAAGCCACCCGGTTCTCCGTCGAGGTCAGCTCCTCGGTGAGCTGCATCATGTTCTGGTTCGCCTTGAGGTCGGGGTACGACTCCATGAGGGCGAAGAGCCGGCCAACGGCGCCGGTGAGCGCCGCCTCGGCCCCCATCAGCCCCTTCATCGCGTTCGCGTCGCCGGGATTCGCCGCCGCGCGCCCCTCGGCGGTGACCGCCTGGTTGCGCGCCTGGATGACCGCCTCGAGCGTCTCCCGCTCGTGCTTCATGTAACCCTTCGCGGTCTCGACGAGGTTCGGGATGAGGTCGTAGCGTCTCTTGAGCTGCACGTCGATCTGGGAGAAGGCGTTCTTGAACCGGTTCCTCAGAGTGACGAGGTTGTTGTAGACGCCGACGAGGAACAGGATGAAGATGACGATGAGTCCGAGAAAGATCAGGCCAGCGATCACAGAGAGCTCCTTTCAGACGAGCGCATTCGCGAACGAGACCCGGAGGAAGTGCCGTTGGTGCTTGTGAGTCGATTATAGGGGACGAAAAACGCCCTCGCTACTGGAGCTCGGGGCGAGTCGAACGAAGTCGAAGCCCGATGATTTCCTACGTGGGATCCACCGACTCGTGAAGCGCGGAAGCCAAGGCCTGGCTGAGGAGCGCGCGGCCGCTGTCCTGGAACCCGGCGCGTGCATACAGCCGCCGAGCGGGGTGCCCGGCCGGGCCGGTCTCGACGAGCAGAGCGCGAACGCCGAGAGCGATGCATTCCGATTTGACCGCGGCGAGGGCTGCGGCTCCGAGACCTCTGCCGCGAGCCGTGGGACGAACGAAGAAGTCATCGATAAAGCCCCGAAGTCCCCCGAATTCCATGCTGAAGCCTAGAGTCAGAGCGAGGTAACCCACGGGCACACCGCCGCTTTCCACGAGCCACACCCGGCCGAGGCCGGGGTCATCCAGCAAGGCCTCGAAGGCCCGCGCCGCTGGTTCGGGTGCCAGTGGATAGCCTGCTTCGCGGTAGAACTCGGTCATGAGCGCGACGAGAGAAGGCACATCGTCGCGTTGCGCAATTCTCACGCATGCTTCGAGCAACTGGAGCCTCCCTGGATTGCGTCTGAGATGCTTGTGAACGCCGCGCTTCAGCGACGTGGCCAGTCTTGAGTGAACAATAGAACTCGACGACGGCGACACCGGCCACTCAAACTCCGCCGGTGCCGGAAGACGGCTACCCAGTCCAATGCGATTCTTCTCGGGCCAGGTCGCCCCGCAGAACACCGCCCTAGCGCTGTTGACACACGGGGGACTGGATAGGAGTTGGCGACCCGAGCCTTGGTCAGCTCTTGTGCTTTGCGATGAGCTCTCGAACTGCCGGCAGAAGCTCGTTGGGAACCTCGATGAATGTTTGCGTGGAACTTTCGAACGCGGCTTCGTCTTCGGCCACGGCTTCCTCATCGGTCTGTTGCTCGTAGTGGGAAAGCACTTGACGAACGCGTTCCTCATTCCAACCCGGCGGGAATTTGCTGTGTTTCATTTTCGTTTCCTTTGGCGCCTTCGATAGGCCTTCAAGGGTTTGCCTTGGAGTTCGTAAGCCGTGATGACAAACACGCTGTTGGCTCAGGGTCCGGCACGTAAATCACTCTGACATGGCGTCCAGCGTCGGTCTGGCCTATCGCCACCCTGGAGTTATCGCGACCAGGGCGATCTTCACCTGGTGCCTTCAAGACTTCTTCTACCTCTTCTTCAGCCACACCGTGATTGCGCACGTGAGCATCGCCGGTGGTCGAGTCAACATAGAACCGGACCCTCAGCTGGTAATTCTACCGCGAGCCGATGAGTTGGACGACGATGAGGGTCGCTTAACGCCCGCATTCACTTGCTGCGGCCGCCCGGTGGGCCGATAAGTTGCCCAGATGTTACTGCGGCCGGCGAGAAGTGCAATCGCTTGTTCAGGCTGCCGGAGTCAATCGAAGCTCTCAAAGAAACCTGGATCGATCGTGTAAGTGGTCTGCGGCTTCAACCCCAACTCCAGCTGCTCAAGCATACCGATCAGTTTCTCGCCATCGACCAACTCGATAGGAGGTACGCCGTCACGAACCGCCTCCTTGCGCGCCTCAGCAGTGAAGGAACCGGTAGTGATGATTATGCCCTTGTCGGCACGGCCCGCCATCGCGCCACGGAAGTCGCGTACATGAGCCACCGTCACGCTGCCAACGTACCGTTTGCATTGGAAGAGGACCTTAAAGCTGACCAATGCGTTCACCTGAAGAATTCCAATGCCGTCGATTCCACCATCGCCGGATCGACCTGTGATTGATACCTCCTGGAAACCGGATTCACGAAGGAGTCGCTGGCAAAAGCGTTCAAACGCGCTGCCTGAAAGAGCGCTGCCTGAAAGAGCCTGCAACTTCTGGGCGACCTCGTCTCGGTATGACTGTTGACCGGCGGGTCCCTCATTCGCTGGCGGAGGGGCGTCGTCGGGCGATGTCGGTTTGCCCGTACCCGGCTTTGGTCCCTTCACCTTGGAAAACGTGGCTGCCACTTCGCGAAAGATGCCTCTCGCTTGTGCCTCGCTAAGTGGTAGTACGGCGCGACCTTTCTCCGTCAGCGCCCACACGCCTCGCCTGGAGGAATCAACGTAGCCGCCCTTTGAGAGATAGAAGCGCGCCCAATGAACTTGATTGTCGAATCTCGGCTGTGCCTTGCTCGGTAGGGGTTCCGACTGCTCTTCCTCAGAAAGCTTCAGTCGCTCGGCGATCAGCGATCGCACTTCGTCAGGCCGCCCAGACCCGCCTAGCCGCTGGAGGGCATCGAGGACTGGGCCCACGTACTTCACAAACTGTGGAGCATTCGAAGAATCTTTGGCGATGTGCAGTATTGCGATCCTGTGATGCAGCCTAACCCCTTGGTCAATAAGCTGCGGGCGCAGGCGACCGTCAGCTTCATTGGCTTTGTTAGCCGGCGTTGTCACGAGGCCTGGGCAAAGCGGTCACCCAGTCAACATCAATCGTGTTGCAGACTCGGCGAAAACCATCCACATTGTAGTCACCCAGCGACTCAGGGTCGGCAAGAACCCGACTGACATCCCACCCAATCCGATCTCCCAGGTCATCGACCGTGAGATTCTCGGATGCGAGTAATCGGGAGAGTCGTGCAGCAATGTCCGCGAATGACGTACGAGCCGCAGGAGGCTGCGCAGATATTCCGAAAAGCACTTCGTCAACCGTAATGCCGAAAATCCCCGCGAGTCGACCAATAGTGTTGACTGAAACGACCCTGAACAGCTCGTCGTCGTACAACTCAAGGTCCCAGAAGTGCGAAGGCGCCTCGCGCAGGTGTTCCGCCACAGCCTCCCACGAGAGACCGGAAAGCTCGCGTGCAGCCCGAATACGCTCGGCAATTGCAGGCCAGACTGCGTCAGAAGAGTCCTCGCAATCGAGCGCAGCCTCTATGATCTGACGCTCATCCATCGCGATTCCCTGGCCAGCCGTCCAACATCTAATTGTACCGGAGCTCGTTTTGAAATCATGACGCCAGGGGATCTACTTGTAAAGCCAGCGCGCCCAGCACAGTAGAGTGTGGCTGGGTCAGGGCGAGAAATAGCGAAGTCGGGATATTCGGCGGCTGGGCGCTCGACGAGCTCGCGCCGGGAGGACAATCGTCCTCGCTACTGGCCGACACGGAACACCCGCACGTAGCAGAGGACGTCGCACGGCTCTCCGGGCTTCAGATTGGGGAACTCCGAGTGACACCGGAGCAGGCCCTCACGATCGAAGCCGCACTTCTCGAGGACCCTCTGGGACGCGAGATGCTCGGCGTGGCAGAGCGCATAGAGTCTGAGAATGCCAAGGTCAGGGGCGAGACCGACGATAGCCTGCAAGGCTTCGGTGGCGTATCCGAGGCCCCACGCGTCCCTGGCCAGCACGTATCCGGTCGCGGCGCGGAAGGGCGTTTCGAAGCCGAAGCCGGTGCTGCCTACCAGCCGGCCGTCGTCGCGAGACTCGATCAAGTACGGGCCCGCTGGCCACCGCTGCCATTCCGACTCGCTGAGCTCGAGGAACCGGCGCGTGTCCTCGATCGACCGATGCGTCGGCCAACTCAGATACCGCGTCACCTCCGGGTCGCTCGCGTACCGGGTGAATATCGACTCCGCGTCCGCGAGGCTCGGCCTGCGCAGCAAGAGCCGGGCCGTCTCGATCCTCTCGGGTGCCGTGCGCAGGATCAGGCGTTCATCCTCTTCCACGGATGGCTCTTCCTCGCTCGACGCTTCCTCGACCGACTCCAGGATCTCGGCGGCCCGCTCGAGGTCCGCGGATCGCACGAGCACTCTGGCGCCGCCGACGGCGTTGGCGTAGAGCGGCTGGACGCCGAGGAGGTGCTCGTCGGGAATCAGTACCTCGATCCCGTCTCCTTCCAGAACGGACTTCACGAAGTAGGCCTGGTGCAGCCAATTGCAGTTGCGAACTTCGACCCACTGCTCGTCCATCCGGACCTCTAGCTCTGATCGAGTCGGCGCTCGATCTCCTTCGCGAGCCGAGAGACGGCGTCCTTCGAGCGCGGGCCCGAGGTTTTTACGAAGAGGGGAGCGTCCTCACCGATCCTGACTTCGACACCGAGGTGAAAGATCTCCGCGAGGTCGGGACGCATCGCCATCCGGTCCTCGCCGGTGGGCTCGGGGGTGTAGGCCGAGCCCATGTAGCGTTCCGTTCGGAGCTCCAACACCCGAACTACGATGTCGGAGTCCTCGCCGTCGGCGGCGATGACGAACCATTTCCCGCGATCGGCGAGCTTGGCCGCGATCGCGGATGCCGTCTTCTCGAGCTCCGCGGTTTCCGCGAACACATACGTCCGGAACGGTGGGGTCGTCCCGGACCCCCGGGGCCAATCTATCCCGAGATTCGCCATCACGAAGGCCCAGCGGTCGGCCTGCTCGTCGATCAGCATCTTCGTCGGCTTTCCCGCGCCGTGGCCGGCGTCGGTCTGGATGCGGATTAGCATCGGACGCGGCTGATTTCCGTGGACCTCCTGAAGCCGCGCCGCGTATTTGAACGAGTGGGCGGGGACGACGCGATCGTCGTGATCCGCGGTCGTCACCAGGGTCGCGGGAAAGTAGGGCGTCGGCTTCAGGTTGTGGTACGGCGAGTACCCGAAGAGCGCCTCGAACTGGTCGGCTTTCTCGGAAGACCCGTAGTCCGAGACCCAGGCCCAGCCGATGGTGAACTTGTGGAAGCGCAGCATGTCCATGACGCCGACGGCGGGGAGAGCCGCGCCGAAGAGCTCCGGTCTCTGGTTCAGGACGGCGCCCACGAGAAGGCCTCCATTGGATCCGCCGCCGATGGCGAGCTTGTCGGGCCGGGTGTAGCCCTTCTCGATGAGGAACTCGGCGGCGGCGATGAAGTCGTCGAAGACGTTCTGCTTCCGTTCGAAGGTGCCCGCGCGGTGCCAGCTCTCGCCGTACTCGCCTCCGCCCCGGAGGTTCGCCTGGGCGTAGACACCCCCGAGCTCGAGCCAGACGAGGTTCGAGACGGAGAAGCCAGGCGTCAGGCTGATGTTGAATCCCCCGTAGGCATAGAGGTACGTCGGGTTGGTTCCGTCGAGCTTCAACCCCCGCT
>Ga0105095_10000948_pt1 | contig 14648 bp, 11 predicted proteins | sample PPLLak2March2015_2_FD_79180 | JGI IMG/M metagenome (GOLD analysis project Ga0105095, IMG submission 79180) | Freshwater sediment microbial communities from Prairie Pothole Lake near Jamestown, North Dakota, USA - PPLs Lake P8 Core (3) Depth... | ecosystem: Environmental > Aquatic > Freshwater >... | reverse complement strand
CCATGCGCAAGGGTTCAGCTTTCACGATCTGGTCAACGAGGTGCGCTACGAGATCGCCCGGCAGCTGCTGGAGGGCACGCGGCTGTCGCTGGCGGAGATCGCCGCGACGCTCGACTACTCCGATCCGAGCGCCTTCACCCGTGCGTTCAAGCGCTGGTCGGGAGAGCCACCGACGCAGTGGCGGGTGACCACCGCCTGCGCGCTGGCGGGCAATCCGAAGCGCTCGGCGCGAGGCGCAGAGGTGTCCTGAGTTCGCACCTGGCAAGCCTCCACGCCCCGGGGCGAGGCGCCGACGTTTAGACCTCCGGTGTGCTCAGCGCAACGCCTGGAAAGTAAGTCCGGTAGCGCGCCGTTTCACGTGTCAGGAGCGGTAGCTCCAGGACCGCCGCATGTGCGCCGATGAAGAAATCCGGCAGGACACCGGTTCTGGTGCCGCCCCGTTTCCGATAGGCGAGGAAGGCCTTGCCGGCGAGGAACAGCGCTTCGCGAGGCATCTCCAGAAGGCGCAGTTCGGCCGTGTCGATAGTGTCCTCTAGCTCCTCGATTCGCGCGTAGGCGATGGACAACTCCGCATAGATCACGGCATTGATGGCGACCTCGTCGCGAACGGCCCAGGTGTCAAGCTGCCCTTGCGACCATTCCGCCCATACGGGGTCGTCCTGCACGACGTCGAGGATCACGTTGGTGTCGACCAGAATCAAGGGTCACACCTCACCCCTGGTCAAGGCCATGATCTCCTCGGTCCGCATGCGCACGGTCGCTTTGCCGCGAAGCTTTGCGAAGCGACTTTTCACCTTACGCGGGCGCCCGACCCCCCGCAAGGTGACTCTTCCATCGGGATCGACGTGGAACTCGACCGCGCTGCCGGGCTGGATGTTGAGCAGTTCGCGGACGCGCTTGGGGATGGTTACCTGCCCTTTGGATGTGACATGGACGGCCATCTCGACCTCCTGGTATTACTCAAGGATCCAGGGTAATACAAGGCGGGCGCCAGGGCAAACCGGCCGGTATCGGCTGCTGCATCGAAGAAGCTCAGCGGGTCGGGCTGCAACGCGAGCCTCCACCCCGAGCCGCTGCGGATGCTACAGTGCCCGACTAGTCACCCGAGGAGGACGGGATCTCATGGAGCCAGCGAGCACGAACCGTTTCCATGCCGAGCTCGAAGCCCTGAAAGACTACTTCGAAGCGATGCAGCCGGAGCTGGAAGCCACATTGCGCGATCCGGCGCTCGGCGTCGAAGGGTATGTCGTCGTCTGGAACACCGGCATCAGCATCGGCGGACCTCTGGAGCGCTGCGGCAAGGGCGGAACGCGCATCACGCCCACCGTTTCGCTGCCCGAAGTCAGGATGCTCGCCCGCACCATGGCGCTCAAGAACGCGGCGGCCGGGCTCCCTTTGGGCGGTGCCAAGTCCGGCCTGAGAGCGGATCCCTCCTCACCCGGCTTCGAGAAGCAGTATCGCCGCTTCGTCCGCCTCTGCGCGCCTCTGCTGCATGAGAACGGCGGCCCGTTCGGCGGCTTCGGCTTCGACATCGGCGCACGTCCCGAGCATGCGCTATGGGCATGCGACGAGCTCAAATCGACCCGATGCTTTACCGGTAAGCCGCTGCACATGGGCGGCACGGACTACGATCGCGAGGGAATTGCTGGGCTGGGCGTGGCGGTCGCGGGGGCCACGATGATGCGGATCCGGGGTGAGGATCCCGCGCAGGCGACATTCGCCGTGCAAGGCATGGGCGCGATGGGCGCCGCGGTGCTGCGTTACTTCAGCGAAACCGGAGCCCGCCTGACGGCAATCGGAGATCCCAAGTTCGGCGGAACCTGGAGTATCGATCGGCCTCCTTCCGCCGAGCTGCACCAGGCGCTCGTAACGCAGAACGCTGCAGGAACGATGTTAGTTCTGGCAACCGAGGCAAAGCGAGTCTCCACCAGTGCCGAGGATGTTCTGTATCCGCCCACCGACATCCTGTTTCCCTGCGCGGTGCAGAACGTCATCGCCGAAGGCAATGTCGATAGAGTCCAGGCTCGCTTCGTTTGCGAGGGTGCGAACGGCCCGGTCACGGAGGCAGCGAGAAGCCGTCTGCATGCCCGCGGCATCCCGCTGGTTCCCGATTTCATCGCCAACCCCGGGGGTGCGATTGCGGCTTTCGTCGAGCTGACGTCCACCGGTGCGGACAAAGCCGAGGAAGCGAAGCGCCTGACCCGCGACAAGATCGCCGCCAACGTGCGCACGCTGTTCGAGATCGCTGAGCGCGAGAGCTGCGAGCCGCAGCACGCTGCGACGTACATGGCGTTGACCAGGATCAGGGAGACGTCGGGACCGCGTTGGTGACGAAACCCCCGATCGTCAATCGGCAGACGAGCCAGCCGCGAACCTCGTCAACCCGGAGCCGCGCAGCGGGACCCCGAATCCAGGGATCGACATCGAAGACCACTTGTAATCGATCGGTTCCGCTAGAGGGTCAGAAGGTGTCTCTTCTCGGCGCTCCTGACAGCATCGACAGACACCGACGTATCGAACGTGACGAATCGCCCGCCATGCCGGACGGCGAGGGCGAGCAGATAGAGATCGGTGATCTGGCGCGGTCCGTGAATGCGGGCCGAATCGGCCACCTTCGCATCGAGCAAGCTGACATCGTCGGGCCAGAACTCGTGAAACGCGCTTGCGTTGGCCTCCGTCAGACGCTCCACGACGGCTCGCACCGATAACGCGTTCGGGTAGCCCGGATGCGACATGATGCGGATACATCCGTTCTGCGTGATCGGACAAGACGCCCAGCCGCTGCGTGCGTGCCCTGCGAACCACTGTGTGGCGCGTGCGTGCAGGGAGTGATCGGCGTCCAGCAGGGCGATCAGGACGTTCACGTCCAGAAGCGCGCGCATTAGTAGGCGTCTTCGTCGCGCAACTTGTCGATCAGCTCGTTGGTGACAATGCCGCCGCGCTTCGGGAACGGCCGCAAGCCGTAGAGCGCCTTCGGCGCCCGTGCCGTCAGCGGAGGAGGCGGGGCATTCAATGCGTGGCGGGCGAGCTCCGAAATAACCTGCCCGGTGGACTTCTTCTCCCGGCGCGCCCGCTCTTTGGCGGCTTGCAGGACGTCGTCGGCAATGTCGAGGGTGGTGCGCACGCATCAGATGCTATCGCATCACGCATCACACGTCAATGGCCGGCTTGCGAGCACCCTGTCCGGCCGCCCAGTCGCAAATAGCAGATCCCCTGTTGAATGATCTGGCCCCCGAATACCGGGAGGCGGCCTTCCGAGCGCCTCTCAAGAAGGCCATCGTATGTGGTTGCATGCACAGTATTCTTTGAGCCCCCTCACCCCAGCCCTCTCCCACGAGGGGAGAGGGAGCTTTCTTTGCTCTCGCCTGGCCGCCCTGCCCGTCTAACACGCTCACGAGGCGGGGTGCCGGCGGGGCGGTGTGGGGCAGCGGCCAAGGTGCAGCGTGAACTTATCCAGGTAGCCCATAGGCGAACGCAGGGAGGTCGGCCCAGAGCTACGCCGTCCCGTGGCCCTCTGGCCCGCAGTAGAAGAGCAAGTGTGCCCGTTCAGGGCGCGCCCTCCAACTGCCGCACCAGTTGCTGGATGCCAGGCTCGGCCGGAAGCAGTGTCAGCAGCTTGCGGCCATAGCGCAAGGCCGCCTCGCGTCCACCGAGATCACGATTGATAGTGGTCAGCGCCAGCAGCGTGTCCTGGTCGGCAGGGTGGCGCTTGTGGTTGGCCTCCAGCACCTTGAGCGCCTCACGGCGCTTGCCCGTCGAGTCGAGCGCGACGGCATACACATAGGCATAGCGTGCATCGCGCGGGTCAAGCCGCGCGGCCCGCGCGAGCGCTGCGATCGCCTCGGGATAGCGCTGCTGCCGGGCGAGCAGCAGGCCCAGCGTGTGGTGCAGCACCGGTTCGCTTGGCGCGGCGCGTAGCGCGTCTCGCAGCAGCTTCTCGCCGTCTGCGTCGCGCCCGAGATTGCGGTACAGGTCGGCGACGTTGACGTAGGCCCGCACGAAGCCAGGCTCCAGCTTCAGCGCGGTGCGGTATTCCGCTTCCGCCTTGTCGGGTGCGTTGCGCTGACTGTAGAGCAACCCCAGATTGACGTGCGACTCGGGCCGGTCCGCGTTGACCTGCTGGACCGCGATGTATTCCTCGATGCCTTTGTCGAGTGCTGCACGCTGATCGGCTGCAAGGCCTTCGGCCGGGACGGGCAGCAGGAACGAGATGGCCTCGACGCGCACCGAACGTACCGGATCGGCGAGCAGGTGGTTGGCCACCCCCCAGCGCTGCTCGGCGGGAATCCCGGCGAGGCCGCGCAGCGCGCCGAGACGCACCAGCTCGCTTGCGTCGCGCAGCCCCTTCTGCACTTCGGAAACCAGGCTTGGCGACAGGTACGCCGCCAGTTCGGCGTATGCGGTGGCGCGCCCGATGGCAGGTTGCCCGCGGTCCTGCGCCATGGCGAGCAGCAGGTTCTTCGACTCCGGCGATCCGCTGCGAGCCGCGTGGAAGGCCGGCGTCCAGGCCTGCAGACCTTTGCGCTGCGGGCCGTGCCACTTCTCGACTGCGTCCGCCGCCCATTGCGCAGATCTGTCCCGGTGGCAGTCGTTGCAGGCGTTGGGGGTACCGTACTTCACCGACAGATCCGGGCGCGGCACGCGAAAACTGTGGTCGTGGCGCGGGTCGATCACCATGTAGTTGCGCACCGGCATATGGCAAGCCGGGCAGCTCGCCAGCTCGGGCGTCAGCGGGTGTCCGGTGTGGGTCTGTCCGCCGTACTTCTCGGCCGAGTGGCACTGGTAGCACACGCCGTTGCCTTGCGCGCGCAGCTTCCCCGAGTGCGGATCGTGGCAATCGCCGCAGCTGACGCCCTGCTCGTGCATCTTGCTCTGCAGGAACGAACCGTAGTTGTAGACCTCGTCGCGCATCTGGCCGTCCACCTGGTACAGACCTTCGGTGAGCAGCGCCGGCTGGTGCGTGTCGGCGAGGGGTCTGCCCGGCACGTGGCCCTCCCAGATCTGCGCGCGCCGCGCGTGACACATGGCGCAGGTCTCGACCTCCTTACGCGTCGTGCGTGGCGTGCTTCGCTTCGCATTTCCCGTGGCCGCATCGATAACCCACTGCACACCCGCACGCTCATCGAAGCGCACAACCAGACCCTTGTCGGGAGCACGACTCTTCTCCTGCGCCCAATGCACGTGGGTCGACCCCGCGCCGTGACAGGCCTCACACCCCACGTAGATCTCGGACCAGGTCGTCTTGAAGGTGTCGCCTGCCGGATCGTAGTTCTTGCGCACGTTGGTGGAGTGGCACTCCGCGCACATGAAGTTCCAGTTCTGCATGCCGCGTGTCCAGTGCAAGGGATCGTCATGCGTGATCCGCTCGTCGGGATACAGGTGATACCAGCGCTGCCCGCCTTGTGCCTTCGGGCGCACGTCCCAGACGATCGACAGCGCCTGGATGCGTCCGTCGGGAAACTCGATCAGGTATTGCTGCAGTGGCGCGACACCGTACGTGTATTTGACCTCGAAGTCCGCGAGCCTGCCGTCCTTGCCGTCGGTGCGCACGAAGTACTTCCCGTCGCGGCGGAAGAAGGTAGAGGTCAGCCCCGCGTAGCTGAAACGCGCATCGTCGAAATCGCCGAGCACGGAGGCGGGTGTCGCATGCTGCATGGCGAGCTGGTGCTGCGAGCCCTGCCATGCAGCATACTGCTCGACGTGGCACTGCTCGCAGGACCCGGCGCCGACGTAGTGTGCGTCTGCGATCGGCACGGGAGGCGTGCCGGGGGGCTGGCGCTGGAGCACCCACCAGCCGAGCGCCACCGCGGCCGCGACTGCGATGGCGACGATGGATACGAGGAGCAGCCTGGGATGCAAGATGAGAAGACCTATTCGCGCAGATGCAGCGACGCGCTGCATGCGGTCCGGATGCTAGCAGACGAGCTTACCCCGAGGATAGCCCGAGGTCGGTCATCTAGCCCACCGCTCCGCCATAATGTCGCGTTCTGGTAGACGATCCACGCGACACTCGACCGCTTCACTGACAATGTGAGCACTGCTGCTACCACCCTTCCGCACCGACGTTTCCGCAAACTGCTGCTGTGGGCGGCCCTATTCGTCCTGGTTGCGCTGGTTGCGCTCGTCGTCCTGCTGCTGACGCTGGACGCGAACGTATACCGCCCGAGGTTGGAGCGGGAGATCTCGCAGGCGCTCGGACGCGAGGTTTCGACCGGGGACCTGTCGTACTACCTGTCGTTGCGCCCGACCTTCTCCGTGCGCGATCTGCGCATCGCTAATCCACCCTGGGCGTCGCGTGTCGACCTGATTAGAGCCGAGCAAGGCGAGATCCAGGTCGACCTCGTCGCCCTGTGGCACGACCGGCTGGAAATACGTCGCATCGCGCTGGACGGCGTTGACGTGCTGTTCGAGCGGTCCGCCGACGGCGCTGTCAACTGGGTGTTTGCCCCCGATCGTCCAGCGGTCGATGCGGATAAACCGGTGCGCCTGCCGGACATCGACGCGGTTGCTTTGCAGGACGTGCGCGCGGCCTGGCGCGGGGCCGACGGCCAAGTGCAGGAAGCCAGGATCGCGACGGCCTCGGCCACATTGCGCGCGGACCGTCCGTTCCAGGCTGCAATCCAAGGGACACTGCGCGATACGCCCGTGCGCGTCGACGTCGCTGCGAAGTCCTCGCTGCAGGACGCCCTGCGCGGCAAACCCTGGGAAGTCACCGTCGCGCTCAGCGGACCGCAAGCACAAGCATCGCTCGATGCGAGCATGCCCCATCCCTTTTCCATCGAAGGGATCGACCTGCGCATACGGCTCGAGGGCGAAAAGCTCAGCACGCTGTCCGCCCTCGCCGGCAGCACGTTGCCAGGATGGGGACCCTATCGCATCTCGTCACGCTTGCGCTACGGCGAGGGCGCAGTGCGGCTCGACGATCTCGCCCTGCTTCTCGAGGGGCTGCCGGGCGAACCGTCGCGGGTCGAAGTGTCTGCAGGTGATGCGGTATTCGGGGAGAAAGTGCCTTCGCGAGTCGCGCTCGCGGGCAAGCTGGGCAGCGCGGATTTCAAGCTCGATGTCACGACTGCGGAGCTTCCCCGACTCCTGAAGCGGGACGCTGCTCTGCCGGTGACCGCGCGTGCGATGCTGGCGCGTCTCACCCTGGACGCCACCGGCACCACCGACCTACGGCCAGGTGGGCCGCGCTTCGATCTCGCGCTGAAAGCCGAAGGAGACGCGCTAGAGCCGCTGCGACTGGTCACGAAGCAACGCATCGGCGGCGGGTTGCCGCTCAGGCTCTCCGCACGTGTTTCAGGCGCGACGCAACGCTATACCGCCAACGCAATCGCCGGCAGCGTCGCCGGATGCACGATCGCGGGCGACTTGGCGCTGGATGCAGCAAGCCGGCCACGCCTCAGCGGCACGCTGGCGCTCGGCCGACTCGACTTGGCGGCCTTCGACTTGCCACAGCCCCAGACAAAGCCAGCACACGCTGGCGCGGCGTCACCGCCGTCGTGGTTGAACGCCATCGATGCCGACGTCTCCCTGCGAATCGCCGGTATTGCCGGGCTCGGCATCCCTGCCGAGCGGCTCGCAGGACGCGTGGCGCTCACCAACGGCCGTGTGCGCATCGACGGTTTCACCGGTTCGATCGCACGCACCGATGTGACCGGCAAGGCCGCACTGCAATGGAGCGGCCAACGCCCGTGGCTGGATGCGCAGCTTCGCATCCCGGTCGTCGATGCTGCCGCCTTCGATTCTGGAGGCTCGGCCAAGCGCCCGAGCCGCGAGTGGATCGACGCACCCCTGCCGTTGTCGTCGCTCGGGAATCTGGATGGCGTCGCGGAGGTGGAGGTCGGTCGCGTCGTGGGCGCACGCGTTCCGGTTGCGAATCTGGCGGCCACGCTCCGCCTTCAGCGCGGACGTCTGACCCTGTCTCCGCTCTCGGCCGTCGTGGCCAGCGTTCCCGTGCGCGGCCGCGCGACATTGGATGCCGGCGGCGAGCCTCGACTCACAGCCGCAATAACCGCCGACGGCGCCGAGCTCGCGCCAGTGCTCGCCGCTTTCGGCCAGGACGCTCCGGTTTCTGGTCGGTTGGGTCCCGCACGCTTCACGGTCGATGCACGAGGCAAGACTCCACGGGCGCTCGTCGCCAACGCTCGCGTAGTTGCACGCGTGGACGCTTCGACGTTGGTGCTCGGCCACAGGCAGCAGCAGATCACCCTCGATCGTGTCACGGTCGGCGCGCACTCCGTGGCCGCGGTGCGACTGGACGCCGAAGGGACGCTCGGCAGAACGAGCTTCGAGCTTGCCGCCTCCGGCGGTCCGCTCGCCGAACTTCTCGACCCGCAGCGTGCCTGGCCGACGATCACCGCCGAACTCCACGCAACACGAGGGGACCAGCGGCTCGAAGTGACCGCTGCGACCGGGCCGTTGCAGCGAGTGCTAGGCCGGAAAGACGTGCCCATCCGCATCGACGCCAACATCGAAGGCGCACGCGGACAGCTCGCCGGCACGATCGCGGACCTGAGTCGCCCGGCGAGCAGCCCCTTGCACGCTGACGTGACGATCGACAGCCTGACTCATCTGGCGCAGTGGCTCCCGGGGACGCGGCTGCCGGATCTTCCGCTGAATGGCTCCGCCGTCGTGAATTTGGAGCCGGGGGCAGTGTCGTTGCAGGGCATGACGCTGCGGGCCGGGCGCAGCGATGCGACGGGCACATTGCGAGTGAAGTGGAAGGACCGGACCGACGTCACACTCGACGTCGAGTCGCAGCTCATCGATTTCGCGCCCTGGACGGCGCGCAACCCGCCCTCGGAGACGGCCGGACCAGTCGTCGAGGACTGGCCGGTGCCGCTAGAGAGGCTGCGCGCGCTGGACGCTTCGGTGCGCATACGGGCGCGACGCCTGACAGGTCTGCACGCCGATCTGAACGACGTGACCGTGGACAGTACCTTGAAGAACGGATTGCTCGAGCTGTCGGGAGGGTTCGCAGAAGGCGGTACGCGGGCCGAGCTGCGCTTCGACGCTCGAGACAGCGTTCCGCAAGCCGCTGCTCGAATCGCCATACAGGACCTCGACCCGGAGGCGCTCAAGTTCGAAGGCTTCGCCCCGGCATCCGAGGGCCCGCGGCTCTCGCTCCAGGCAGCGCTCGCCGGGACCGGCGCCACATCGGCGGCGCTGCTGCGCTCCGCCCGCGGCGAGGTGCTGGCAACCGCGGGGGCCGGAAAGGTTCGGCAAGTGGCTGCACCGTACCTGGTGCAGGACGTCCTGCGGAGTCTGCTCACCGTCCTGGTACCTGGACGCGAGCTGAAGGAGTACGCCGATCTCGAGTGCGCCGCGATGCGCTTCGACATCAGAGACGGGGTGGCCAGCTCGCCGGACGGCATCGCGTTCCGGTTCAAGCGCATGGATATCCTCGGCAGTGGCGCCGTGAACCTCAGCAGCCGCGAAATCCTGTTCGGCTTCCGCGCGGTCCGGCGGCATTGGCTGAACTTCAGCCCGCTGGAGCTGGCGGGCGACCTGGCCCAGATCCGGGGGACGCTGGACCAGCCCAAGGTCGGGCTCGATACCGAGGGCCTTCTGGTCAAGGGTGGCGTCGCCTGGGCCACTCTGGGCATTTCGTTGCTCGCCACCGACACGCTACGCCAGTTGGGCAAAGCCGAAAATCCGTGCGCGGCGATCGCAGCGAAGGGTAAGACCTCGAGCGATCCGCTGGATGCGCTCATCCGCGGGTTGCCAAAGCTGCCGAGCGCGCCGGCGAAGGCGCCTTGACGCGAACGTGGCTCCAGCTCAGTAGAACCAGCCCCAGACCAATCCGCCTGGCGGCGTTGCCTGGTAGTCCTCACCGGATTCGCTCAGCCCCATCGCTCCGCCGCTGGCCGCGACTCCCTCGGTTGCGTAGCCGTAGTACACCGTGTCCGAGCTCGAGGCGTATACGCGCGAGTGGGTTGCGAGATAAACGGGTGCAGTGGGAGGTATGCCGTAGATGGCGGCGGGCACGTTGTCGGTCACGCTCCACGGGCCGGTGGCGGTGCGCGCCTCGAACCACACGCCGTTCTGCGCGCCGTACCAGTTGTCGATATCCACCTGGATGATGGGCGCGGAAGCGTTGGCGACGTAGTTGAGTTGCGTGCCCGCGATCGGCTCGAGCTTCGGGTCGCCGTCGATCACGACGTTGAAGCGCGCCTGATCACGCCCAACCGCGACCAGGGTCGGCAGAGGGGGTTCGGTGCCGGGCGCGGACGCCCCCTTGTTGACCATCGATGCAGCGACGTCGCCGTTGCGAGCATCCGCGGGAACGCGCGCAAAATCCGCTGGCAACTTGTCCGCCGCTATCGGCTCGAACGGGCCGCGCATGGACGCGCCCTGGAACCAGCGTCCCCCGGCAAGCACGTAGAGCTTCTTGCTCTTGGTCTCGCGGAAGATGTGCGCTTGGGTGTTGGTCACGTACTGCAGGCCCGTACCTGGAATAGGTGCAAACTTCGGCTCCCCGCTGACGCCTGCCAGCACCGCAGGCCGTGCGCTCACCACGATCAGCGGCACGGTCTTGCCGCTCAAGGTCGGGCGCTTCCCCGTCTTGGGATCGGGCTTGCCGACCAGCAGGTTCGCGCGGCCGCTGTCGATGGCCGCCTGGAGCGCACGGTCCGCGCCCGGAGGCGCCTTGGCGATGCTCCAGGGTCCGCGCAGCGATGCGGCGCTGACCCAGCCGTCATACAGGCGCAAGTGCAGCTTGCCCGCTGGGTCCTTGAGCAGCACGACGCGGGTATTGCGCACGCCCTGCAAGTCCGTCCCAGGCACCGCTACGAAGCGAGGCTCGCCGTCCACGGATACCAGCACCGCAGGATTCCTCACCACGATGATGCGGGGTGTTGCAGCCTTCGCCGCCGCATCGCTCTTCTTCAGCGCTTCCGCTTGTGCAGCACTGGCCTGGACGTGCGCAAGCTGCAGCCGCTTCACGCTGCGCGGGGTGAAGTTGCGCAGCAGATCCAGCCACGCCTGCTCCCGGTCTAGTGCCGCAGGGAAGCGTGCATCGGTGAGAGTCAACGCATCCAATGCCACGGTGCCTGCCGCTTCGTCGACGACGGTGCTCGCGGTCATGCGCACGACGCCGGGCACTGGCTGGTCCTGCCCGTCGGGCTGTGCCACCACCGCAGCGTCGGCAACCAGGTTCGAGCCGTCCCAGCTCTGCACCTGGGGCTGGTGCACCTCGAAGGCCACACCGGTGGCGGCGAAGCTGCGCGGCCAGCCCACGTCCTCCGCGATGCGCGGCGCTGCCGCCGGGACGCCCGGCGCCTCATCGCCCTTCGACAGCGAGATGGTGAACTCCTGGGAGGAGCCTGCGTCTCCCGGAGTGCTCTCCGCGGCCGCTTCGGGCTCGGAACTGGCTGCGGCCGCGGCCGCCGCTGCACCTGGAGCAGGCGCTGCCGGCGGAGCAGCGGCGGGGGCCGGCTCCGGCGCGCTCGACAGCGAAGGCGGTGGCAGGACGTCGCGCATCTCCGCCTGCGGCAGGCGCTCGAGCTTGGGCTCTCGCGAGCCGCAGGCCGACAACAATACCGCGCACAGCACCAGGGCGTAGGCAGCAGGTCTCGACATGTTGTGTTTGTGTGACAGCGAGCGAAGCGGCGATGATACTTGAGTCGCTCGTCGCAGGGGGGCGACGGGGGCCCTCGACGGGAGTGGGGTGGATAGGCACGGCAGCCCCCTCACCCCAGCCCTCTCCCGCGAGGAGAGAGGGAGGCCAGAGGTGGCGGTATCGCCGTATGATTGCCACTTTTCACCGGAGAGCGACGATGGCCCAGGAACGCGGCATGACGATTCACTTCATGGACGGCAGCCGGATGAGCGTGACCTTTCCAAAGCAGGTCAAGCACGACGAGTCGGTTCCCGTGCGTCTCGAGCGCCTGCTGGAAAAGGAGATCCTGATGCTGGAGGCCGACGGCGCCCTGCTGGCGATCCCGTTCGCCAACATCAAGTACCTGCAGGTCTATCCCTGTCCTGCGGTCCTGCCGGACTATGTGATCAAGGAGGCGAGCACAAGCGGGTAAGCGCGGTCCTCGAGAGCAGGCTTTCGGCCGCGCTCGAGAGCGACATCTTCCACACCGAGCCCGACCAAGTGACCTCGGTCGGACGCCAGCCGCGCCGCACGAGCGCGGGGAAGGCGTCCTGGACCCCGCCGACGACGACCAGGTTGAGCGGGTCGCCGTTCTTCGAACCCGACTCGTTGGTCACGCAGCAAGGTAAGGTCTCGAGCGCGGCGCGAAGCGCATCGTCCTCGGTGTACTCGACGATCTCTTCGGGCGGGTAGATGTCGCGGCTGAAGACCTCGCGGGCGTGATAGTCGGCGCGAAAGCCCGGAACCTCGGTGAGGAACGAGAACGCGCGCAGCCGTCCGGTAGCGAGCAAGTCCAGCTGTACCAGCTTGACCCCCTCGTCGAGATTGGTGAGCACGACGCCGGATTTCGTCGCGCCGGGCGGCACGGGATTGCGAAATGCGAGCGTCCGGAAACGCTGCGCCAGCTCGGTGGCGCCTGCGCCGGACCGGTCCGGCTCGAACGCCTCCGCTGCTTCCGACACGGAGAAGAAGTTCGGATCGAGTCCCGGATACATCAACCAGTAGGCTCGATCGTCGCGATTGTCGATCTCGATCCAGACCGGCTGGATGCCCTTGCCGGCCAGCGGCACGCCGTAGACGGCCTCGCTCTCGGCCGCCGACAGGGCGACGACCGCAGCGCGAACGCCCCCCTTCTCCTGCGCCATCACACGGGTCTTGAAGGCGCTGCCCACGGCCGGCTTGGGGCTGCTCGACGCGCAGCCGGCGATCGCGAGCGCGGCGCTCAAGACGATCGCGAGAGACGGGTGCATATCACGCAGCCGATATTGCACTCAGTTTACGGGCTTTCATGGCACCCCGCTGGCCAAGCCGGTACTCCTCGTCGGGGAAGCTCCCACCAGCCCGTCAGCTACGCTGACACCCTCCGCATGGTGGTTGGGAGAGAATGCGGGCTACTTGCCCACGGGCTTCACCGCGATGGCCAGCGCTTCGCTGTAGGTGATATCGACCAGGTCGCCGACCTTCACCTTCTTCAGATTGTTGGGGTCGCGCGCCTTGATCGTGCGCGAGTTGCCGGCTGGCCCGGTCAGCGTCACCGTGCCTGCGGCCAGGTCGATCGCCGTGATCGTGGCGGTCATCGTGACCGAGCGGCCTACCGTCGCCGAGGGTTTCTCGCCGGGCTTGGCTGTGGTGACGCCCTCGTCGGCGCTGACGCCGGGCGTGCCTTCACCGGCAGGCTTGACCTCCCAGGCCAGCGCCTCGGTGTAGGCGACAACCACTTCGTCGCCTACCTTGATCTGGTCGAAGTTCTTCACGGCATCGGTGGCCTCGACGACAATCTCCCCACCTGACTCGTCGCGCAGCGTCACCTGCCGCTGAGATCGGTCTACGGCGGTGATGGTCGCGCGGGATTCGACGACATCCTCCATACGGCCGCTCGGCTTCTCCGGGCTGGCGCAGGCTGCCAACAGGACCAGCGTCATGGCAGCAGTCAAGGCGTGGATCTTCATGCTTGTTCTCCCAATGAGGTGCAGATCTCAACTGTATACGCAATACCGAGGGGACGGCGCGATTCCTACGTTCTCCCGCATTCGGGCACACGATTATCCACGAGCCCCGGTCCGGCCGGAAGGCCGGCGATATGCAGGTCCCCTGCCAGCCGAAGTCGGCGTTTTCCGTGCAGATCCGGGTCAACACACGACGGAAACGGGCCGCACCCGTTGGGACGGGTGCGGCCCGGTGCGGCGACCTGTCTTCCAGGTCAGCGCGACATCACTGCTTGCCGACGTTGCTCGTCACCGCTTCCATCACGTTGTCGAGATTGAAGCTGCCGGGCTTCTGGCGCGGCGGGAACTCGCGGAAGCTCTGCAGCCACTGCCCCACGTAAGCGCCCGCGGGAGCGATCATGAACATGTGCTCGGCAAACCAACGCTCATAGTCCATGCCAATTTCGTGGGCGAGCTCGAACGGGTCCATGCGCAGATTGGTCAGCATTGGGGCGCGCAGTTTCACGAACGGCTCCTGCCAGACGTGCAGGCCGTGGGCATCCTGCCGCAGGAAGGTGGCCTTCCAGTTGCCGTAGCGCAGTGCCGCGACGCTGCCGTCGTCGGTCCAGTAGATGAACTCCTGGCGGGGCCACGCGGCCTCGCCCTTGAGAGCGGGCAAGAGGTTGTAACCGTCGAGGTGGACCTTGTAGGTCATGTCGCCGACTTTCCGGCCCTTCAGGAGGTCCTCCTTGACCGTGGTGTCGCCCGCTGCGGCCAGCAGGGTCGGGAGCATGTCTTCGTGCGCAGCGACGTCATTGATGATCGTCCCGGGCTTGATGACGCCGGGCCAGCGGATCACGGACGGAACCCGGAAGCCGCCTTCCCATTGGGTGGCCTTCTCCCCGCGGAACATCGTGGTGCCGCCGTCGGGCCAGGAGAAGGATTCCGAGCCGTTATCGGTGGAATACATGACGATGGTGTTCTCGTCGAGGCCCAGTTCCTTCAGCTTGGCGAGCACCTGGCCGACGTGGCCGTCGTGCTCGACCATGCCGTCGGCGTAGATGCCCAGGCCAGTCTTGCCCACCGACTCCTTCTTCAGGTGCGTGAAGATGTGCATGCGGGTG
>Ga0105095_10000946_pt1 | contig 14650 bp, 11 predicted proteins | sample PPLLak2March2015_2_FD_79180 | JGI IMG/M metagenome (GOLD analysis project Ga0105095, IMG submission 79180) | Freshwater sediment microbial communities from Prairie Pothole Lake near Jamestown, North Dakota, USA - PPLs Lake P8 Core (3) Depth... | ecosystem: Environmental > Aquatic > Freshwater >... | reverse complement strand
CGGAGGTAATTTGCAAACTATTGAATGTGAAGTACATGTGCTATTTAGCAACCTGAATGTTGCAACAGGTTTAGTTATTATCACAAAAAGAAAATTACAGAATCATGAATAGAAAAGAGAATTTAACGGATGCCCAGATCTTGCGCTTAAAAGCTGAAGAAAAGCTGAAAAAAAATGAAAAAACAGGCAAACCGGTTATTGAAGCTGACGTGAAAAAACTCCTCCATGAACTGCAGGTTCACCAGATAGAACTTGAAATGCAGAATGAAGAGCTGCGGGAAGCCAATGAAACGGCCGAGACTGCTTTGAAAAAATATACCATTCTGTACGATTTTGCCCCGGTTGGCTTTTTTATACTTGAAAGTGACGGAAGTATAAGTGAGCTGAACTTCACTGGCGCCGAAATGCTCGGTGAAAAGCGCTTTAGTCTGGTGAACAGCAACTTCAAGTTATTCGTTTCTGAAAGTTCACATTCAGTATTTGACAGGTTTTTCAGCAAAGTTTTCATCAGCAATAAAAAGGAATCCTGCCAAGTTATGCTTGGCTATGATGGTAAACCTTTGTGCTCTGCCTATATAGAAGGTGTGGTTATCGGTGATGACCGGAAATGTCTTTTATCAGTTGTCGATATTTCCGCACTCAAAAAATAATACATCCTGTAGTTTCTTACACCGGCATTATCCTGTTAGATTATCCTGATCACCAAAGGTGGTTGTTTTTGAGAATATGGGAATTATGTAACTTTTTGCTGAAATTATGTAACACCCATTTCGCTTCCATCTTTTATCTTTATATCTGTATTACTTCCTCTAAATGTTTTTAATCAGTTAATACAGAATGCAAAAAAATTTAATTAACCGGAGAATTGTCCGGAAAGCGCTTAAACAGGTAATCGAGGTGGATAATAAACCGGAATTGAACCCTTATAATACCTCCGATAATCAGAGTAGTGTAATCTCACAGTTGATCTATGACATTTTTGGAGGTGAAATTTTAAAGACTCACAATAATAAAGGCTGGCATTTTTATAACCGGATTAATGGCAAACGTTTTGATTTTACGGAATCCGAATCCGGGACACCTTCAGGATCGGGAAACTTCGAAGATATTCTTTCCACCCCTGACGACACATATAAATATTTTGGGGAAGAGAATTATTCAACCTTTTTCATGAAATTTATAGGCGCATTCGAAGAAACTGTTGGCCTGTAGTAATACAGGGCCCTCGCTTCCTGAAGGTTTTTCTTATTTTTTGTTTATCGATTTTACAGGTGGTATGGTTAATAATAGGGTAGGTAAAGGAAAAGTCTTTCCGGAACGATGGAAAGGCTTTTTCAATTCTGATATTTGCTTCGAAAATCAAGTTCATATGAAATGAGCAATAGATTTTTCTTATTCCTGTTAATTTTTCTTTCAGGCTACGCTATCTACAAAATTTCAGCAAAGAAACCGGAACCGGAAGTTCTTTCCGGCGAATACTGGAAAAACCAGGCGCTAAAAGATATAATGCCATACTGGACAGAACACTCGCGGGATACCATGTCAGGAGCTTTTTATACTACTCTCGATTCAGCCTGGAACCCGGCTGGCGACCAGAACAAATACCCTTCGATGGTCTCTCGGCATCTGTTCAGCTATTCAACTGCCTATCTCCTGTCGGGGGATGAAGAATATATCAGGATTGCCGGCACAACCGCCAGATGGCTAATGGACCATGCATGGGACAGTGAATACGGTGGCTGGTACGATGCCCTTGATATTGAAGGCAATCCCGTCCAGACAACAAAATCCACGTTCGTCCAGGTTTATGCGATTACCGGACTGGCTTTGTATTACTTTGTTACTCACGATACTACAGTTCTTGACTTTATTGAAAGATCAAACGAACTTCTTGAAACGAAAGTCTGGGACTCCCCAACCGGAGGATATTTCAATATGATGGACAGGGACTGGAGCGTAATCGACAGCAAAAAATCGTTCAGTTCAGAGATAACTCCCGTATCCGGATACCTGTTCTACTTATACCTGGCTACACGGGACGAAAAATACCTTGACCAGATCGACAGGATCCTCGGAATAACAGTAAATAAAATGATCGATGATACCAGCGGCTGGATCCTCGAGGATTTTGACAAGGAATGGAATTATATTTCCAGGGTCCGGGACGGATCAGAAATCAATACCGGGCATAATATTGAAGCCGCCTGGATGCTTTTCCGGAAATATCTTGTCACAGGCAACCCGAGCCATCTGAAGACTGGTCAGTCACTGGCAGCCAGGATCATTGAGACGGGCCTGTTCAACAAAAACGACATCTGGCTTACCAGTGCCGGAAGGATCGACCCCTCGCTTAAAGGGACTGGCACATACTGGTGGATACAGGCATACGGAAATATGTTCAGCCTGTATCTGTATCATACAACAAAAGACAAGGAATACCTCGAAAATTTTAGAAGAGGGGCACAATTCTGGGATTCAGGTTTTATGGACCGGAAATTCGGAGATACATATTTCAGTGTCGATTCCGAAGGTAAAGTAACTGATGCGACAAAGGCTACAAGGTTCAAGACTTCATATCACAGCATCGAACACTGCATTTTGAATTATCTCTGCCTGAACCTGTGGGTGAATAATGAGAGTGTTGAACTTCATTTCAGGATCAATTCGTCAAAGAATGGAGAATTTCTTTATCCCGTTCTGATCGAAGACACCAGTGTTAAGGTTAAAAGTGTTACCGGCAAAGCAAATGACAATCTTTCATTTCCCATTGAGGGTCAGGGCATCCGGCTGCCGGAACTGAACAATTACCCTTTGACGGTGATCTTAACAAAATAGTTCTAAGTTCTCACGAACAAGTAACACTGAGGATTGTTTCCTGATATAAGACCCTGACAGGTTAACTGATAATATTTTAAAATCATGGACTTAACCAAAAAGAAATGTGTGCCGTGCGAAGGGAAAATCCCGCCTCTTAACGAGAAACAGGTTGCAGAGTTTCGAAAGGAGATCGGTGATGAATGGATGGTGCTGAATAACAGCAAGATAAAGAAAGAGTACCTTTTTAAGAACTTTGAGCAGACAATGGCATTTGTGAATAAGGTGGCCGGTCTTGCCGAAGCGGAGGGTCATCATCCTGAAATGCATGTGTCTTATTCAAAGGTCGACATTGAATTATGGACCCACTCCATTAACGGGTTATCAGAAAATGATTTTATAATGGCCGCCAAGATCGACATCCTTTAGATACTTTTAAATTATCCCTTAGTCTTGTTTAATTACCGGAATTTGAACAACCAGTCAGCAAATTCCGGATATTTGCACTTTTATTAGGCAGATCTAATCGCCATGTCTGAAAAGGAAAAGAAAAAAACCGGCACCGGATTTAAGGAATTACTCAAGCTGTACAGGTTTCTGAAACCATACAAGTGGCAGTTCGCCCTTGGCATGTTTTTCCTGCTGATTTCAAGCGGAGCAAGCCTGTTGTTCCCAAAATTCCTCGGCGACATGGTCGACCTGGGCAACAAGGGGAAAATGCTTAATGAGATCAGCAGGACAGGCTTGATATTACTCGTGATACTGGTTGTTCAGGCTGTTTTTTCTTATTCCCGCACCAGGATTTTCGTGAATGTGACGGAGAGAACCCTGGCCTCGATCCGTCAGCATGTCTACAATCATCTTATCAAGCTGCCCATGTCATTTTTTTCCGAGCGCAGGGTCGGGGAACTGAACAGCCGCATATCTTCTGATATCGCCCTTTTGCAGGACTCCCTGACCGGTACTCTTGCCGATCTTCTCTCTCAGTTGCTGATCATTACCGGAGGTATTACGCTTATGATGATAAGCTCCTTCAAGCTGACGCTGTTCATGCTTGCCATCGTTCCGGCAATGGCTCTTTTTGCCTACTATTCAGGAAGGGCTATCAGGAGGTACTCAAAGAAAGCCCAGTCGTTTGTCGCTGAGTCAAATACCATAGTTGAGGAGACCCTGCAGGGGATTCAGAATGTTAAAGCGTTTACAAATGAATTATTCGAGATCAACAGATATCGCAGGAAAACCGATCAGGTCGCCGAAGCAGGTATAAAGGGCGGAAAATACCAGGCAGCCGCTTCCTTCATTGTTCTGGGCTTCTTCGTCGCTATGGCAGCAGTGATCTGGCGCGGGGCAGTTTTGATCGCAAACGGACAGATGGAAGCAGGGCAACTCTTCTCGTTTGTTATCTATTCAGGGTTTATTGCAGGAAATATTGCAGGCATGGCCGGGGTATACACGAGGATGCAGAGGACAATAGGAGCAGCTGAGAAACTACTTGTTCTGCTTGATGAACCCGAGGAACAGCTTGAGGAGACATATGTTCATGATCCTGCCAACACACTTTATGGCAGGATTGCTTTCGAAGGTGTGGAATTCAGTTATCCTTCAAGGAAAGAAATTACAGTCCTTAAGGATGTGAGTTTCACTATTGAACCTGGCCAGCTGGTTGCACTTGTTGGCCCGAGCGGTACGGGTAAATCCACCGTGGTATCGTTGCTCCTGAACTTCTTCCAGCCAACCAGGGGTAGAATACTCTTCGACAGACGCGACAGCCGCACAATTCCCATAACGGCATTAAGGTCGCAGATGGCAATCGTAATGCAGGATGTATTCCTCTTCGGCGGTACCATCCGGGAGAACATTGCCTATGGCAAACCTGGTGCAGTCGATAATGAGATCATTGATGCGGCCGTCCAGGCAAACGCATGGGAATTCATCCAATCGTTTCCGGACAAGCTCGATACCATTGTCGGGGAGAGGGGGATCCAGCTTTCGGGAGGACAACGACAGCGTATTGCAATTGCACGTGCAGTGCTTAAAAATCCCAGGATCTTAATCCTGGATGAAGCTACATCCTCACTTGATTCGGAATCGGAACGTGTTGTACAGGAAGCTCTTGAAAAGCTTATGAAGTGCCGCACATCGCTGGTGATTGCCCATCGCCTCTCAACCATCCGCAATGCCGACAGGATAATTGTTCTCGATGATGGTATGATAGCTGAACAGGGCACTCATGCTGAACTGATGTCAAACTCCAACGGGCTTTATAAATCACTGACGGAACTTCAGTTCAATGGATGAAGAAATTAAGAAGACGCAACCGTCAACCCTTCGACTTCCGTAGCTTGCGGGAAGCATTGAGCAAAGGGAAAAGCGAAGGAGGCAGCATTCAGTATCTTCTTTTAAATATCACCGAAATTTCATATTATTACAGAACTAATTAAATTTCCGCCATGTCACTTGCCGAAAAAATTGCCAGCGATCTGATAAATGCCATGAAAGCCAAGGACAAAGTTGCCCTTGAGGCTATCAGGGCAGCTAAGACCGCTTTTATACTTGCACGATCGGAGAAAGGCGCCGATTCTGTGATGACACCCGATGAAGAACTCAGGATAATCCAGAAGCTCGTAAAGCAAAGGAACGAATCAGCAGCCATTTTTAAGGAAAACAACAGGATGGATCTGTATGAGAAAGAGATGACCGAAGCTGCTGTCCTTGAAAAGTACCTTCCTGCAAAAGTGAGCGAGGAGGAGCTTCTCAATGTCCTTAAAGAGATCATTGCCAGGGTCGGTGCAAAATCACCGGCCGATCTTGGCAAGGTAATGGGAGTTGCAACAAAGGAGCTTGCAGGGAAGGCCGACGGAAAAGAGATCTCCGCCAGGGTCAGACAGCTCCTGGGATGAAACCGGTAATCAACTGACAGTGATTGTACCTCTTTCTTCAACCGAAGGCAACATCAAGCATCATCATGGTTGAAAATCCGACCATGGCGCCTATTGACGACAGGTCGGTTTCATTTCCACTCTGTGATTCGGGTATCAGTTCCTCAACTACTACAAAAATCATGGCGCCTGCTGCAAACGCAAGTGCATATGGCAACAATGGGGTTATCAGGCTAACGAGATATGCACCCAAAACGCCGGCAATTGGTTCCACAACTCCCGATAATTGTCCGTAATTGAAAGCTTTCAGCCTTTTAAATCCTTCACGCCGCAGGGGAATTGAAACAGCGGCGCCTTCGGGGAAATTCTGCAAGCCTATACCCACCGCCAGGGCTATTGCGCCCGATAGTGCACCAACATCAGGATTGTGAGCCAGCACACCGAATGCAACTCCGACCGCTAATCCCTCGGGTATGTTGTGAAGAGTTATCGCCATTACCAGTAAAATGCTCCTCTGCCATCTTGTCTTGATCCCTTCTGCCTTATCCCTCGACAATCCCATGTGAATATGCGGCAATAACTTATCGATCAATAAGATAAATGCCCCCCCTGCGAGCAAACCGACAAGTGCCGGAACCCATGGGGTCTTCCCCTGCGATTCGGCCATCTCAATTGCAGGATTCAGCAACGACCAGAAGCTTGCCGCAATCATAACCCCGGCAGCAAAACCCAGCATCGAATTCAGGATCGTTTTCTTTATCGTCTTAAAGAAGAAAACCATTGCGGCACCGAGCGCAGTCAGTCCCCAGGTGAAAAGTGTCGCCAGCAGCGCCAGAAGAATCGGATTTATTTCAATCAGTCTTTCATAGTCCATATTAAAATTTGTCAGAAGTTTCTACCGGAATGTTTAATCAAACAGACACAAATATCTGTTAATAAAATAACAGCAAAGCGGCCCATGTTGTTCGCGGCGGTCAAAAATAACCTGAAACTCATCTTGTAGCTATTTAAAGAGCATGGGAGCAAATTCTGACAGATAGATCCTCCAGTTTGCCCAGGTGTGTCCGCCGGTACTTTCGCGGTAAATATATTTGAATCCGATATTGTCAAGGGTCGTTCTTAATCCGGTGACCCCGGCATAGACAAAATCATCCTTTCCGCAGGCAATCCAGTAAAGCTTGTAACCGCTGTTTTTAAGAACCTTGAACTTTTCAAGCCTTTCCTCATCCTGTTTAACAGACTCAGGATTGCTGGGACCCCTGCTCATGATTCCCATGCTGAATACGCCAATATAACTGAACATCCCGGGATTATTGTTGGTTATGGTCATTGTGTGTCCGCCTCCCATTGACAATCCGGCAAGGGCGCGGTTATTCATTCCGTTAAGCGTCCTGTAGTTTTTTTCAATAAAGGGAACAACATCCTTAACAAGATGCTCCTCAAATTTGCCTGCATAGCGCTGATAACCAGCCATTCCCTGTTCTCCCACTGAAGGAAGCGGCGGTACCTCATTCTGAGCGCCTGCCTGGTTGGCATTGCCGTTTGTCATTACAACGATCATAGGCTTTGCCCTGCCCTGCGCTATAAGGTTGTCCATTATCTGGGCAGCTCTTCCCATGTTCGTCCAGGCATCTTCGTCACCGCCCGCACCATGCAGAAGATAAAATACAGGGTATTTCTGTGTTCCCCCCTCATAACCTGCCGGAGTGTACACATAAACCCTGCGGTCAATGTCAAGGACCGACGACTTGTACCAAATTTTTGTCACTGTTCCGTGTGGAACTCCGTTTTTGTGAAAATAGAGATCCGACTCGCTTCCCGGAATTATGAAATAACTCTGGTAAGTGGATCCGTCGCGCCTGACCTGGACATTATTCGGATCGATGGTTCTCACTCCATCAATCGTCAATGTATAACCGTAAAGTTCGGGTTTGAGCGGGCCAACAGTAAGGCTGAAAAGCCCCGTATCATTCCTCACAAGCTCCCCGCCACCGCCAGGCCCTGCCTGCCATTCACCCGATACGGTGACTTTAGAGGCATCCTTTGAATAAAGCCTGAATGTCACTTTATTGTCGGGCAGAATCTCCGGTGAGACAATCCTTACGGGCATCCTGAAGGCAGGACGTGCTGCAGGTGCCGCAGCAGGCCTGGCCGGCTCCTGGGCCACAGCGGTTACTGCTGTTATCATTAATACCATATTTGTAACAATTGTTACAATTAGTGGAATTCTTTTCTTTTTCATGATTTAATCTCCTGATGTTAAAAATGTTAAAAATATGAAAATCCGATTATTCTTATTTCAATATTTCACTGCTTTCAGCTTTATTTATCACAACCGCGGCATCTTCAGGAAGAAGGAAACCCTCTCCAACCAGATCGGCAGCTGCTTCCCTGACTGCCCTGACATATTTTTCATGTGTACCGTACCTCTCTTTAAGCGACGGACGGGGATCATTTGCTGCAATTCGGTCTTTCCTTGTGTTCTTAAACAGGATGAACATACCGTTAAGGGAGGAGAGGTCGCCTTTTCCATAACCCTCCCTCCGCAGCGACCAACCGGTATACGTGCCAAGCGGAACCCTGATATCAACGCTCCTGATTCCTGCAATCTCATTGCCATCCTCATCCACACGAGGAACAAGAGTTTTGTAGATATCTCCTGATTTTGCCTTTGGCGGTTCCTGTCCCAGGACGCCGGTTACATTCCTGAAATCGTATTGCGGTCCATAATCGAGAAGCGGAAGCTCATTTGCTTTACCATTAAAAGGTACTCCCGGTAAATCCGGCCAGCCGAGGCTGACCTGATCAGGTGCTGTAAGTGTTCCCGACGCCAATGTCGGATAGGAACTTAGGGGAGGCTCTTTCCCTTCAGTCAGCCATTTCTCAAGCGCCACTATCAACGCACGGTGATACGGATAATATGAATTGTGGTTCATAACCAATCCGCTCATCTGGTCAGCTTCCTCAGCAGGCGAATGCTGCGTGCCCGAAAACAGGTAAATCCTGACGTCAGGAGGTATCACCAGATCGCGCTTGCCGTATGAGTCGGTTGAGGTGAGTGATGCCCGAAGCTGCCAGTATTCGGAAGAGCTCACTGTCTGGATCACTTTTGGACAGGAGCTTTCAATGCACTTCTCAAGTATGCCGCCGGTGATCCCGGAGATGAGGTCAGATTCATTACCCCAGGTAAAGGGCGGATCGTTGCCCGGGAACAGATGATCCTCGCGCTGAAGGCCTCCCCCCCCGGGACGACCGAAACGGATATTCAGCGAAATGCGGCGGGTTCCGACGTGAGCATTGACGCCATCAAAAACTTTCAGGTGCTTTTCATCCTGGTTGAACCCGAGGAAGAGAAAGGTCCTTGTGAAGTTGCTGCACTGCGAGACCCCCTGCATTATGGTTGCCCTGACCGGGATGGTTTTGGCGCCTTCACTGACCAGCGGATTCCGGACACCGGCATCGTCGTGCATCTCGTTCCTCAGGAAAGAAGTAAAATCACGTATTGCTGCAAAACCGAGTCCCAAAACAAGAGGATTCTTTGCAACATAGATCAGTTCGTAGATATAATCAGGATCAAAGCCATCCTTAAGCGAAATTTTAGTTGTGCTGGGAACGCCCGGAAAATGAAATTTACTGCAGTCCGAAAATGCCCATTCATCGTTTGGAACAGGGATCCCGGGATCCGACTCGTGAATCCGCCTGGTTAAAGTCAGCCCGGTATTGTCAGTAGTGACAGATTCATAGGAGTAATGCGTCTGCCCCTGGAAAAAGCCGGTGCCCAGGTTTAATGTCACTGCCGTCGACTGCACCTGGTATTCGGCGCGCAGGATGCCTGAGATCTCTTCTCCACGATCACTTGCATAAGGCACTTTCATAGTCAGGCGGTTGTTCCCTGCGAGAACATCACCCTGCCAGGCGCACCAAAAATAGACATACCCACGGCCAAGCAAAACCGTATCTGCCGCAAATGCATTGCCGCGGTTTGGAAGGCTCAGAAAGAGAATGCCGTTGCACCTTGCCATATCGGCCGGCCTCACGATCACGAAATCGGAAATATACTCAACAAAGCCTTTTTCATTAACAGGCGACAGAGCAATATCCTGGATGATTGAGTTTAGCGGATTCGCAGGATCGATCGCGCCATAAGCCTGACCGGTTATCCTGATATATGAGCCTGCTCCGCCGAAGCTCTTCCCATCTAGGTATGGTTCTGTTTTGTTGATGACAATCCTCGAAATTCTTGCCTGGAGGGGAAAACAAAACAGGATTAAAGCCAGAAGTGTGAAGAGAAAGGTAAAAAATCTGTTTGTTGAATTTTCCATTTACCTGCCAGGGCTTAAAGAGTTATCATTAAAAATAGTATAAATCCGCTTAAATCTGCGTTAATATGCATGATATGCGGGAAATATATTTTTTGTTGTGAACAAAAGAAATCCATTAACCACGGAGTTTCACAAAGTTATAATGAGTTTCACGGAGTTTATCACATTTTAAAAACCGTGTAACTCCGAAAAATTCAGTGTTATTCCATGGTAAATTAAGGAATATCCGGATTTAATATTTCATGCCTGAAGACAGGATTATCCTTGCCGGATATTACCCGGAAATCGCTAAATTTATAACCTTTAATCAATCATAATGAAGATCCTCCATACCTCCGACTGGCATCTGGGGAAGCGGCTCGAAGAGTTTTCGCGGCTGGATGAACAGCAGGCAGTACTCGGTGAGATCTGCAGGATAGCAGATGAAGAGCAGGTGAATGCTGTTATCGTTGCCGGCGACCTGTTCGACACCTTCAATCCTGCCGTGGAAGCTATTGATCTTTTCTATAAGACCCTTAAAAGACTTGCAGACAACGGCAGACGGGCGGTGATCTGCATTGCCGGCAACCACGACTCGCCTGAGCGTATTGAGGCACCCGACCCCCTTGCCAGGGAATGCGGTATTATCTTCTCGGGCCTGCCCGAAACGGTTATCAAGCCTTTTGAACTGGAATCCGGATTAAAAGTCACTGCCTCTGATAAGGGATTCATCGAACTGCTCCTCCCCCGCTGTGATTACCCCCTGCGGATTCTGCTGACACCCTATGCGAGCGAATCAAGGCTGAAAAAGTACCTCGGAACTGAGGACAGGGAGGAAGAGATGAGGAGCCTTCTGAAATCGCTCTGGAAGGAGCAGGCTGATAAGTATTGTGACGACAGCGGTGTTAATATTCTGCTTGTACATCTTTTTATGCTAAAACAGGGCGACCCTGTAACTGAGGAACCGGAGGAGGAGAAGCCGATCCTTCATCCGGGGGGAGCCGAAGCCATTTATACCTCCTGTGTTCCCCATAATGTCCGGTATGCAGCAATCGGACATCTTCACAGGAAACATGTTGTCGACACCTCTCCCTGCCCCACGGTCTATTCGGGCAGTCCACTTTCATACAGTTTCAGCGAGGCTGACCAGGACAAGTTTGTTGTTTTGATCGAGGCGGAACCGGGTACCCCTGTGAAAACCAGGGATATTAAACTGAAGGAAGGAAAAAGGCTGCTTCGCAAACGGTTTGAATCGGTTGATGAGGCAACCGGATGGCTTACTGAAAATCAGGATTCACTGATTGAGATCACTATCGCATCGGAAACTTATCTCTCTGCAATCGACCGGAAACGGCTGCTTGAAGCCCACAGCGGCATCCTGATCATTCCCGAACTGAAAAACACCGGGGAACATGCGGGTGATGACGCACTTAAGATAGATCTGACGAGGGGAATCACGGATCTCTTCTTCGATTTCTTCAAAAAGGAAAAGGGCCAGGAACCGGGTGACGATATTATGAACCTTTTCAGTGAAATAATATCAGCGGAGGATAACAAATGATACCGGTCAGACTTACTCTTCAGGGCATATATTCCTACCAACAGGAGCAGACGATTGATTTTACACCTCTAACCGGTGCAGGCCTCTTCGGCATTTTCGGGCACGTCGGAAGCGGAAAATCAACAATCCTCGAGGCGATGTCGTTCGCCCTCTTCAACAAGATCGACCGGCTCAGCGGCGACAGGCGTAACTATAATATGATGAATCTCAAATCGGACAGGCTTTTCATCGATTTCGAATTCATGGCAAATGACGGAATAAGTTACCGGATTGAGGTGACAGGCCGCAGGAACAGGAAAAACTTCGGCGATGTGCCGACATTCAAAAGAGGTTTCTACCGGAGGAAAGGGGATGAATGGATACCTCTTGAAGATAATACTGCTGAAAAAGTAACGGGACTCAGTTACGATAACTTTCACCGAACTATCATAATCCCACAGGGCCGATTCCAGGAATTTCTTCAGCTTGGTGTTAAAGAAAGGGTTACAATGCTCAAGGAACTGTTTGGGCTGAATAAATATGATCTCTCCGATAAGACCATCACCCTCGAAAGAGAGAATAACGAGCGGCTCCAGAACCTGGCTGGCCGGTTTGCCCAGATCGGAGAAGTAAAATCCGAAGACATCACCAATACCAGGAATCAAATAGAAGAAACAAGGAGATCACTGGAAGATCTGTCTGCAGAGCTTATGAAATTCCAGGCAAGGGATAGGGCGCTTGAAGATCTGAAAAAATTATCGGAAGAATTTAAAAGACAAAAAGATAAGTTGTCAGAACTAAAATTTTCCGAAATAAAATTCAGCAATATGGAAAAGGAGGTGAAGGAATTTGAGACCCTTTACCTTGCTTTTCACTCTGACCTGGAACAGTATAAGGCTTCAGAGTCGATCCTTTCAAAGCTGAAAAATGACCTGGAAGCCAGGAAAAGGGATTATGACCGATATTCAACCGAATATAATTCTAAGCAGGCTGATCTTGATACATTAAAACCTCAGTATGAAAGGCGGGAAGATCTGCTGAAAATGGCGGAAGAGCTTAAAAAGCTGGCCCAGGTCCTCAGGCTTGAAGAAAGCGGGAGGAAACTGGTTCTGGAGATTCAAAAGGAGAAAAATGCCCTGGCTGCGCTCGAAAAAGAGATAATCGATTTCAGGGAATCTGCACGGCTGACAGGGGACAAGCTTACTCTCAGGAAAAAGGAATTGCCCGATATGAGGATGCTTTCAGAGATCAGGAACTGGCACCGGGAAAACAAAAACTTTGATGAACTGATCTCAGCCGGGCAGAAGGCACTCAGCCAACTGAATGAAAACCTTCTTGACCGCAGAAAAGATGCGTTCAGAATTTTAGCAGAACTTACAATTGTCAATGTCCCTTTCGAATCTTTTAAACCGGCTGAATTCCTGCTGCAGATTGAAAAACAGCATTCGGAAGCTGAAGCCGCTTTGATAAATCTCGGACCCGAAATATCTGAACTTGAAGTACAGAAGAAGCTCGAAACATTTGCGGGCGAACTCAGTGAAGGGAAGCCATGCCCTCTCTGTGGTTCCACTTCCCATCCGCATATCCTTGATATTCATGATGTTTCTGAAAAGCTTTTGTCGATTTACAAAAGAAGGGCTGACCTCGAATCCCTCGTAAGGAAATTGACAAAGGGGGAAAAGGAGCTGACCACAGTGGTAAGGGAGATCGCCATCACAGATGAACAGATCAGGCAACGTCAGGAAAATACAAATGACCTGGCCGGAGAACAGGAAAAACATTTGAAAACATTCACCTGGGACCGTTTTGATCCCTTGAATGAACAGGCGGTCGGGGAGGAAATGCGTCGGTATGATTCACTTCAAAGTGAAATAAGGGAACTGGAACTCAAAGCTGAAAATCAGAACAATTCAATAACCAATAAAGAAAAAATCCGGAAAGACCTTGTCGAAGGGATTCAGGTAAGCGACAGGAAAATGACAGAGCTCAGCTCCCAGGCAACACTGCTGACCGGACAGCTTCTTATAATTAAGAAGGAAGCATGGTCAGACAGACCGTTTAATGAACTTGAAGAAAAGGCTGCCGCATTTCAGTCCGGGTACCAGCAGCTCACTGAAAAATACACAAAGATCGAGGATATTATAAAGAGGCTCCGGTCGCAGATCGATACCCTTAAGGGCACAATAGAAACCGGAGCTGCCCAGATCGGGATGACAGCAGGACAGACTGAGATACTTTCACAGCGCATAGCAGGAAAGCTTACCCTCCATGGCGGGATCACCCGCGAATATGTTGTTGAAGTCTTGAATAAAAACATCGATCTCGAAAAGACAAAAAAAGAGATCACTGGTTTCAGGGCTGAGCTTGATTCTGCAGGAAACCTGCTGGCAAAACTTGAAGCTGATCTTGCAGGACAGGAATATCCAATTCAGGAACACAGTGCAGTTAAGGAGCTGATCGTAAAGCTTCAGGTTCAGACCGGTGAAAAGAACCAGATAATAGGTCAGCTGAAGATAAGTCTTGCAACCCTCGAAATAAACCTCAAAACGCTTGAAAGCCTCAGAAAGGAAAATGATGCTCTTACATTGCGTGCGAACAACCTTTCCACGCTGAAAAACCTCTTCAGGGGAGCCGCTTTTGTGAACTTTGCCTCACGTGCATATCTTGAGAACATTGCAGGGGCAGCAAATGTCAGATTCCTGAAGCTTACCCGCCGTCATCTTGAGCTTGTCCTCGACGAGGATAATAATTTTATGATAAGGGATCACATGAATGAAGGCAGGCTCAGAAGTGTCAAAACCCTTTCGGGAGGCCAGACATTTCAGGCTTCCCTCTCCCTTGCGCTTGCGCTTGCCGATAATGTTAACCGCCAGGTGGAAGCCGACCAGAATTTCTTCTTCCTCGACGAAGGATTCGGTTCTCTCGACAGGGAGTCTCTCGAAACAGTGTTTGAGACACTGAAATCGCTGCGGAAGGAAAACCGGATAGTAGGTGTAATCTCTCACGTGGAGGAAATGCAGCAGGAGATTGACGCACATCTTCTGGTGACGCTCGATGAGGAGAACGGAAGCAGTATAGAATGTAGTGTATAGATAAACCCGCAGTCCAATTTTGGG
>Ga0105095_10000943_pt1 | contig 14670 bp, 14 predicted proteins | sample PPLLak2March2015_2_FD_79180 | JGI IMG/M metagenome (GOLD analysis project Ga0105095, IMG submission 79180) | Freshwater sediment microbial communities from Prairie Pothole Lake near Jamestown, North Dakota, USA - PPLs Lake P8 Core (3) Depth... | ecosystem: Environmental > Aquatic > Freshwater >... | reverse complement strand
CCGTCCGGCGCCGGATTCCGCTCGTGCTGTCGAGCCACCTGTCGCAGGCCGCCGTGAACGGGCTGGAAGCCGGCCTCGGCGACCCCCGATTCGAGGTGCGGTACCGCTGCGGGCTCGCACTGCACCGGATCACGGCGGCGCACCCGGAGGCCCGCGTGGACCGGGATCGCATCCTCGGCGCGGCCCTGCGGGAGGTCAGCGTGGATCGGCGCGTCTGGGAAAGCCACCGCGTGCTCGATCTGGAAGACGACGAGGCGTGGTCGCCCATGTTCGACGACGTGCTGCGCGACCGGGCGGGCCGGGGCCTGCAGCACGTGTTCTCGCTGCTCGCCCTGGTTCTGCCGGCCGCGCCGCTGCGGCTGGCGTTCCGCGGACTGTTCGCGGGTGATGCGCAGGTGCGGGGCACGGCCCTGGAGTACCTGGAGGCTACCCTGCCGCCGGACATCCGGCAGGCGCTGTGGTCGTTCCTCGAGGACACGCGGACCGTGGAGCCGGCGCGGCGGTCGCGCGACGAGATCGTCCGGGCGCTGCTCGCGTCCGAGGCCACGATCGCGCTGGACCTCGAGCGGCTGCGCCGCCCGTCGGAGAACCGCTAGATCCGTGTCGCTGCCGCGAGCCGGCCGTACCGGCGCCCGATCCGTATCGCCACCACCAGCCATACCACCACGAGGGCGATGTTCAGAATCGCGATGCGGGAGGCTCCGAGTGTCAGCAGACCGGACCCGACGAACACGGTGGCCGCGCTCAACACATCGCCCGCGCGCTGCGCGAACGAATCGGTCACCTGCTTCGCCTTGTACTTCTCCTCCCGGGTGGTGGGGAGGAAGAGTGTGTGGCGCACGGTGTTGTTGAGCGAGTAGTCCGTGCTGTTCTCGATCGTCTTCCCCCACCGGATGGCGCCCAGGACCGGGACGAAGGCGAGCAACGCGTAGGTGCCCATCGCGATCACCGGCAGAACCATGATCGCGCCACGCACCCCCAGGTACTTGATGATCCGGGACACCAGGAACGTCTGGAGGATCAGCACGGCGATGTTCGTGCCGGCATAGTACGCCGCGTAGAACGAACCGATGTACGCGTCCCGGGGGTCGCCCTCGGCCACCGACTGCGCGAGGCGCGCCACCGTGTCGCCGAGGATGAACTCCCCGTTGGTGTTCACCCAGTTGAGCAGGACCACGAGCAGCGCGATCAACAGCAGGTATGGGTTCTGCCGCACGAGCTGGAAGGCGCCGGTCGTGCTGGTCGTCTCCGGCTCCTTGGGGGGAGGCTGATCGCGCCGCACGGCGCGATGCAGCCCGCTCGCCTCGCGGTACTCATCGCCGACCGTGCGAAACTCACCAGTAGCGTGCAGGTACTGCGCCGTCGCGGCGGGTAGGAGACCGCTCGTCATGCCGTCCGGCGCGATTGCCTCCTCGCGCTTCCGTTCCCGGGTGTCGATCACGTTCGTCAGGAGAACCGCGATGCTCAGCACCACTGCGACCACCACGAACAGCCCGTCGAGACCCATGGGCTCGATCAGCCTCCCAGCCAGCAGTGAGCCCGCGACCGCCCCCGCCGAGCCCCCGATGCCCACCACCGGGAAGAGTCGCTTCCCCGCCTCCTCGGTGTAGATATCGTTGGCGAAGCCCCAGAACTGGGCGAGGATCATCACGTTGAACACCGCGAGAAACGCGTAGAACGGGACGCCTACCGGCAGCCCGGCCTCCGCGAGGGCGAAGAACGCCGCGAAGCACAGGACGAACACGGGCGTCACGATGTTCATCAGGCGCCGGCGCGGGACGCGACTGGCGAGCCGGCCATAGAGCGGCACGACCACGAGGAGGAGCAGCGCGGCGGCGGTGTTGGTGTAGCTCTTGAGCTGGGCGCCGGTCAGCGATGTGCCGCCGCCCGCGAGAATCAGCGGCTCGCGCAGGACCTTGGCTACCTGTGTGGCGGAGAGGTAGAGGAAGACATTCAACGCCAGGAGTGCCGCCGTGACCCCCTCCCCCGCGCGGACATCGCTGACGACGCGGAGGAGGCGATCGAGCCAGGACGGGCGTTGGTCCAGGGGCATGCTCACTCCGACGAGGACAGGGCCGGCATGACGTGCGCCCCGTCGCAGGTCGCGCACGGCTCCATGGGCCGCGGCCGGTGCGTGGCCCACCAGTGCTGCGCGCGTTCGCGGGTCCAGTGGACCGCCAGCTCCAGCCGTGCCAGGCGTTCGCGCAGATCATTGGCGTCGGGCGGCCGGTCGCCGGGGGCCTTGGCGAGACACGCCAGCACAAGGTCATCGAGCGCCGACGGGATCGGGAGCTCGGTCCGCTGGGAGGGCGGCACAGGGGGCTCCTGGATGTGCAGGTGCATGAGCCGCCCCGCGCTCTTCGCGTCGAACACGAGCTGGCCGGTGAGGAGCCAGTACAGCACGCACCCGAGCGAATAGACGTCGATGCGGCGGTCCACCTCCTCGCCGAGTGCCACCTCCGGCGCCATGAACGCGGGCGTGCCGGCCGCGATATTCGGGGCGGTGAGCGTCGGATCGCCGCTCGCGATGCCCTTCACGAGGCCGAAGTCGAGCACCTTGATGTAGTCCACCTGAAGGCCGACACGGCAGATGAACAGGTTCGAGGGCTTGAGATCCCGGTGCACGAGGCCGCGGGCGTGCGCCTCGCCGATGGACTCGCACGCCTGGAGCATCAGGAACACCGCCCGCTCGGCGGGCAGCGCGCCTTCGCGCTCCACGAGGTCTTCGAACGAGAGGCCGTCCAGCAGCTCCATGACGTAGTAGAAGCCGCCGTCGTCGGAGAACCCGAAGTCGTACAGCTCGATCGTGTGCGGGGAGCGCAGCAGCGCCGCGGCTTCGGCCTCACGACGGAACCGCTCCACGTGCAGTGAGGCCTGCTGGGTCGTGAGGGCGTCGAGCAGATCGGGGCGGATGAGCTTGATGGCCGCCGGCCGCGCGAGCAGCCGGTGCTCGGCCTGGTACACCTCTCCCATCCCCCCGGCCCCCAGCTTGGGGCCCAGCCGGTAGCTCCCCAGCTCCCGGGCGCGCGACACCTGACGCCCGAGGTTCCGGATGATGCGCGCCGGCACGACCACCGTGACGGCGCAGAGATAGTTCGGCCAGAAGCGGAACAGGAAATCCGTGCCGGAGGGATCGGGCACCATGTCGCGGGCGACCGCCACCCCGTACCAGAGCGGATCCATGGACGCGGCGAGGAACGCGGCGGTGAGCGATCGGGTGGGCGTGTTCGGCGCGAGCAGGGGGTAGGCCAGGACGATCGCGCAGATCCAGCTGATGTCCCCCGTGGGAGCGCCCGGCGCCCACTGGTTCTGGAACCCGATCAATGCCGCCGTCAGCACCTCGAACCCCAGCCCCACGTTCAACAGGACGGTCGGCCGCTCGTGCAGGCGATGGGCCAGCCCCGCCATCGTGAGGGACAGCACCAGCCCCACGGTGGCTACCGGCACGCCGGGGATGGGCCAGGTGCCCCGGCCCTGATCCAGCGGGTGCGTCCCCGTCAGCTCACCCACGTAGTGCACCGCGAGGGTGAGACCCCAGCCCGCGGCGAAGAAGAGGGCGGCGAGGGTCACGCGGCGGCACGACTGCGAAAGCAGGTCGGAGGGCAGCGAAATGCCGCCCGAGACGGAGGGCTCCGAGAGGCGGCGGATGGGCAAGGGCGCTGTCATGCGGTCAGAACGCCATCCCGGTCCCGAAGTAGAAACCCGTTCGCTCCGCGGAGCGCGCGATCGTGGCACTCAGCACCGTGGTGGACTGCAACAGGGACATCCAGACCCCGCCGCCGAAGGCCGTATGCCACTGGTCGGACGACTCCCCGGCCACGAACACGCGACCCGCGTCCGCCAGCCCGAAAACCCCGAACTCCCCCGGCAGGATCACGAAGAAACGCGTCAGCCGGAGGCGAAGTTCCGCCGTGCCGTAGGCCGACGCATCGCCGGCATAGCGATGCTGGCGCCCCAGCCGGACGGTTGCCGCGTCGCCGATGAACGCGGACGAAAAGAAGGGGTATGGGCCCCACAGCTTCCGGCCGCCGGCCCGCACGGCGAGGGTGGGGCGGAGCGGGATGGCCGCCGTGACGTAGCCCGACACGCTGCCGTCCACGAACCCGTACGTCGAGTCCACGTCCCACGCGGGCGGGACCAGCGCGCCCTCCACCCGGGCGTACAGTCCCCGCGTGGGATAGCGCGCGTCATTGCGCGAGTCCCAATGCAGGCGCGCCCGCCCGGCCAGCTGACCCCACTCCCCGCTGCCGTAGGGATTCGTGACGTCGACGATGCGGGCGTCGCCGGTCCGCGTCTTCACGAACTCCGCGCTTGGCCCGATGACGAACTCGGCGTGGCGCGCGAACGGGAAGGCAAGGGCCGGGATGACCAGGTACTGCTCCTGGCGGACGCGATAGAACTCGTCGTCCTCCGTCAACGGCGACTCGTTGCCGGGTCCGTGGTAGCGGACCACTTCGATGCCGGACACCCGCGCGTAGAGCATGGGGCGCATCCGGGCATTCTCGGGGTGCAGCTCCATGTCGAGATCCGCGCGCGCGGTCATCGCGCCGAACGCCCATCCGGCCCGAAACCGTGTGCGGGACGCAAACGGGTACTTCCGGAACCCGTAGTCGGTGAACTGCGCCCCCGGTCCCACGAACAGGCCCACGTCGGGCCCGTACGTGAGCCAGCCGGTCGGCATCCACATGGAGCCCCAATCGCGGTAGCCAAACGGCCGGCCCCGTTCGTCCGGCGGTCCGGCATCGGAACGCCGGTCCACGCGCGTGGGGGAGGGGCCCACGGCACGGTCCCCGCCGGTGGCGTACAGCCGCACCGGCGCGCCCGAGGACGAGTCGATGACCAGGGCCTCCCCGCCGCCGATGATCCTTACGGTCAGCGGCCCGCCCACGCCCCGCACGATGACCCGGTCCGTGCCTGCGTGAAGGTACAGGCGCAGATCGCGGGTGATCGCCGGGTCGAACGTCCGGCGGAGATGGGGAGTGTCGGGCCGTCCCGCCTCCGCGACCGTCAGCTCCACCCGGCCGTCGCGCTCCCGGGTGATCGTCACGGCCTCGGCCGCGTTGGTGAGGTGGAGCTCGGCCTCGGCGAGCAGCGTGGCGCGCGCGCGGCGCGCGAAGGCCGGAAGCCGGTCACGCCGCGCCTTCAGCGCGGCTGCGAGCCGCGCCCCGTCGATCGCGAAGGCCTCGGGCGGAAGGCGGGCGACCGAGGCATCGATGACGCTGTCCGTGAGCCGCGCGGTGAGCTCGGCCGCCGTGGAGTCCCAGGTGGTGTCCGGGAGGGCCGTCAGGAACAGACGATCGATCTCACGGGCGTTCCAGCCGATCCCCACAGGGTTCCCATACGACCGGCCGAAGTTCAGCAGGATCGGCACGGACGAGCGAGCCGCTCCGAGCACGATACCGTCGAATCGGACGAATGCCTGATCCCGGTCCTCGGGGATCGGCGTCCACACGTGCGGCGGCCCGTCGCTGAACCGCGCGAACGTCCACTGGCCCGGGTGGCGGTCCCAGTCCCCGATCCACGCGTCGAACAGACGCGCCCGCAGGAACACATCGGCGTCGACCCGGTGCGCAGGCCCCTGCGCGGCGAGCGGGAGGAACTCGTCGTCCTCGAGGATCTCGAGCGCGCCCGCGAATCCCGGCCGACCGGGCTCGACGGTAGCGCTTCGCTCGATGTAGCCCAGCATGTTGGCGAACCGCGCGCGGTGCTCGCCTAGCCCGGGGTCATCGGGGAGGACCACGAGCCGCGGCTCGGTGTGCAGGATTCCCGCCGCCTCGAGCAGGGCGGGAATGACCGAGACCGCGAACGGGTGCTGGGAGCTCGTCTGGTCGGCGACGAGATCTTCGATGAAGGTGCCGGCGAATTCCTCGGGGAGCACGGCGGGGACCTTGTCCACCGACCGGAACCGGTACTCGAATCCGTCGGCGCCACGGAACCGGAGCGACGCGGTCTGCGCGCCGCCGCCCGCCGTGGTCGGGGTCAGGCCGCCCGCGAAGGTCCCCAGGTCCAGCGTCCCGACCCGCAGCGGGACCGTCCAGAGAGCGCGGTAGTCCGAGCCGAACAGCGCCTGATGGAGCCCGCCGGCCCCGTACTGCGGCCCGGCCCGGACCGTCACGCTATCCGCCCGGGCCTGCCCGGCGAGTTCGGGCGCGACGACGCCAAGCCCAACGACCGCCGCGAGCAGGGCGGCCGTGGGGGTGGGAGGACGCATCACGCGGCCTTCTGCTCCGAGAGGACGCATCACGCGGCCTTCAGCTCCGACGTGCAGTGCGGGCAGCGCACCGCCTTGATCGGGATGTCGGTCTTGCAATAGAGACACTCCTTGGTCGTGGGCGGCGCCGGAGCTGCCTCTTCCTTCCGCTGCAGTCGCATCACCGCGCGGACGAGCAGGAAGATGGCGAACGCGACGATCAGGAAGCTCACGATGGCGTTCACGAACAGCCCGTAGTTGACCGTGACGGCGCCGGCCTCTTTTGCCGCCGCGAGGGTCGCGTACGGCCCGGTCGGATCCCCTCCTCTGACCACGAGGTACAGCTCGGAGAAGTCCACGTTCCCGATGGCCAGTCCGATGGGCGGCATGAGCACGTCGTCCACCAGTGACTTCACGATCGTGCCGAATGCGCCGCCAATGATGATGCCGACGGCCATGTCCACGACGTTCCCCCGCAGGGCGAACGCCTTGAAGTCTTTCGCCAGGCTCATGCAAGTCCCCCATGAGTGTGTGAGACTGGTGACCGCGTCGCGGGCTTGGCGCCAAGAATGGCGCCCGCCGCCCGCGTCCGCCAGTGCGGGCCGGGGCTACCGGCTGCGCAGGGCGGCGGCGACCCGCTCGAGACGGCCGCGGGCCTCGTTCGCGACATCGGCGAGCGCCGGATCGCGCGCGAACCGCCCCACGCCGAGCATCACCAGAGGGTCGGCGATGCGGGCAATGGAGCCCTTGCCGTCCGGGGCAGCCTCGACGGTCACGTTGCAGGGCAGCATCAGCCCCACCTCGGCGTCGTGTGTCAGGGCCCGGTGCGCGAGGGGCGGATTGCAGGCGCCCAGGATCGCGTACGGCCGGAACTCCGCGCCGATCTTCTCCTTCAGGGTCGTGTGCACGTCAATGCGCGTGAGAATGCCAAACCCCTCCACCTTGAGGGCCTCGGTCACGCGCTCCAGGGCCCGCTCGTAGCCGTCGGGCAGGCGCACTTCAAAGGCGATGGCATCCGGCATGCGCTCCTCCACCTCGTTCGGGTTTGCCGCACGCCGAAAGCTACCGCCCGGGACAGGCGTTCAGAGGTAGCGCTCGTGCAGGACGCGCAGATGATGGCGCTCGTGGCCAGCGATGATGTAGAGCAGGGCCCGAACGGAGATCCCGGCCCCACTCGCGACGCCGCGCCGCTCACCCGCCCCGGCGGGCAGCCCGCGGAAGAGCGCCAGGGTCGCCTCGCGCACGGCCACGTACTCGGTGAGCAGGCCGGCCGGCGCGCGCTCGTCGAACCCGGCCCCCGCCATGAAGGCGTTCTCGTCGAAGGCGGCGAGGGGCGTCTGGTCGCCCCGCGCGATGCGGAGCGCGCGGTACGCGAAGATCCGCTCGGCGTCGGTGATGTGCCCGAGCACCTCGGCCACGCTCCACTTCCCCGGCGCGTAGCGGTGCCGCCACCGCGCGGCGGGCAGCGGCCGCAGGGTTGCCAGCACCTGGTCGGTCTGGTGGAGCAGGAGGTCGAGCACGCCGCCCTCCGGCACCTCGGCGACGTAGCCGGCGTAGAAGGGCGCGTACTCGTCGGCACCGGGGCGTGGGTACTCGGTCATGGCGTCGTCCGTCACGGGTTGGACAGATAGTTCATCGTGAACTGCGTATGGGCGAGGGCGGTTGCCCGGTCACCAAGATGATGGGTCGTGCCGCCCGTCATCCAGACCACGTGGTCCGCGATCTCGAGCAGGGCCCGCGTCTCGTGCCCCGTCACCAGCACCGCGGCGCCGCGGCGGGCGAGCCCGCTGAGCCGGCCGGCGACCGCCTCCGCGATGATCGGTGACAGGCCGCGCAGCGGCTCGTCGGCCACCAGGACGGTCGGGTGGCGCGCTTCGGCGAACCATACCTCCAGCAGGCGGCGCTCGCCGCCGGACAGGGTCGTCGGGGTGCGGTCGAGCGCGCCGGCCATCGGGCCATCCAGCGGCTCGACGACGGCGTCGGGAAAGGCCGCGAGCAGACCCCACAGGTGCCGGCGCATGGGAAGGCGGTCCGCGAGGATGTCGCGGTCGGGAAGAAAGAACAGCCCGCGGCGGGCCAGCGCCGCAAGCGAAGGCGGACTGGCCCGCAGGTCGTCCAGGATCGTGACCCCGGCGTCGGCCCGGAGCAGTCCCAGCCCACAGCGGAGCAGCGTCGACTTGCCCTCGCCATTCCGACCGAACAGCACGGTGACCTGGCCCGGGTAGGCCCAGACCGAGGCACTGCGGAGCACGCGCCGCCGACCGAACTCCTTCGACACGTCCTCGATGGCGAGCCGGGGCTTCATCGAACCAGCAGCCACACGCCCGCTTCCAGCAGCGCGCAGGGGATGACGCCGGTCGCCAGCAGGCCCAGGCGGTTCGTCCCGAGGTTGGCGAGCAGGAGCGTCTCGCGGCGGCGGGCGGCGTCGAACGCGATGAGCCCCGCCACCAGCCCCGTCAGCGCCACAGCGGTGACGAGCGGGATGCGGAGGTCTGCGGCCATCATCGGACCGGCCGGCGCGCCGCTATCCAGGTCGGGGCGTGCCAGGAGGCGGGAAGACGCGAGCAGGATGAGCCTGCCGAGCCCCCACAGCACGATCGCACGACGCTGGAGAATGCCGCGAAACGGAGCGGGCGGAAGCCAGAGCGCGGCGTGCACCGGGGGAGCATGGGGCCCCACTGGGAGGGAAGCAAGCCGGCCCGCCTGGTGAGGGGCGGGCCGGAGGTGACGCAGGCGGCGGCGCGTGCTCAGCGCGTCCGCTCGATCACCACGCTGCCGAGGGCCGCGTCCACCTGGAGTTCGAGCTTGGCCTCCGCCCGGTCGAAGCCTGGCGACACGAACATCGGTCCCTGCTTGACGAGTCCGGCGCGGCTCACCGACGCCAGGAAGCGGTCGGAGTCGAGCCGGATTCCAACGGCCTCGGGCACCAGCAGCCGCACCTCACCCAGTCCCACCTTCACGATGAGCCGGGTCACCCCCGCCAGTCGCTCGCCCGAGAGGTCCAGCTTCATCTCCCCCACCGCGCCGCTCAACTCGATCACCTTGCAGCCGCTGTTGCCGAGCTGGCGGGCATCGAACTGCGCCGCCCCTACGTGGAATTGGAGCCGCTCACACGTGCCGGTTGTTGGGCTCGAGAACATGACCACCGCGTCGGATGCGCCGGTCTTGATCTCCGCGGTGCGGAGGGCCAGCTCACCCAGCTCGATTTCAGCCTCCAGCGCGCCAAACGACAGGGACAGGTCAAGCGGAACGTCCCGTGGCAGGGCGAGATCGAGCCGCTGGTCCGAAAGGTCGTCGTCGTCGAAGCTCCTGTGCCCCTCGCCTTCGAGGCTCACTGACAGAAGCCCCGCGCCCGGGTCGAACCGAACCTGCGGGGTGAACGTATCCTCGGCGTAGGTCAGGCTCACGCGATAGGCGCGGGACCCCTCCGCGGGATGCACGAACAGCTCGCCCACCGCGAACTCGACGTTCACGCGGAGCGGCCGTCCGGCCTCGACCCGCCGCGTTTCGACCAGCGTGCGGTAGGACTGCGCCGCCACGGTGGACGACAAGCCGGCTGCCAGGAGGGCGGCCAGCGGGAGGGCGGCTCTCACCGGGCTCTCCCGGCCATCCACTCGGCCGTCGAGACCTCGGGGCCCGGCTGCTCGTACAGGGTCGCGGCCGGCAGCTCGGGCGGATGGAACCGGCGCCCGAACGTGGTCCGCACGCCGCCGCGCGTGAGCACGGCCGCGCCGAAGCCCGTGGTCGCAAGCCCCCAGGTGACGATGGCGGCGAGCCACGTCAGCGCATCCCCGGCCACCGGCATCCAGCCCAGCAGGATGGCGGGCAGCCACACGGCGAGCACGATGGCGAGGCCCCACGCAAACGACTGCAGCAGACCGAGCGGGGTGGCCGCGCGGTTCCCGCGGAGCCGCTTCATCCACGACGAGCCGGCCACCCGCGCCACCGCGAGGTAGCCGCCCAGCACGGCGGCCACCAGCGTGGCGGCGAAGGCGATGATCGCGACCGGGATGAGCAGGATGCCCACCACCGTCAGCGTGAGACCCACGATCACGGCGCCGAGCGCCGGCAGGATCAGGGGCTGCGCGAACAGGCCGACGAAGAAGGAACGCGCGAACGACGTGGAGACGGTATCCGCCATCACGTCGAGCTGACGCCCCGCGAAGAAGCTCGAGCCGAACGCGATCGCGCAGAGCGCCAGGAACGCGCCACCCAACCCGAGCGCGCCTCCAACGACGGTGCCGAGCGGCGTCGCGAAGCGGACCTCCGCCACCTCAGGCTCGGTCCAGTCCCCACCGTCAATCCCCTCCTGGATGCCGACCCGCACACTGTGGCGGATCTGGTCGCGCACCCGGGCAACCTCTGCTCGGGCGAGGCGGGAGGCCTCCCGGGCCTCCATCACGGCCATCGCCGCCTCGGTCAGCTCATCGGACGGAGCCGCCGGAACCGCGACGGTGCTCTCCGCCTGGAGGTTCGCGAAGGCGCCGCTCAACGCCCGAAGCGCGGCCTGCGCTTCTCCGTCGAAGGTGCCTTCCACGGACCAGTCGTGGACGGCCGCGACGGCCTCATCGGGCGACAGGGTGGCCGTCCAGGCGACGAGCTTTCGCCATGCGCGCTCGACGTCGCCGCGCGGCTGATAGCTCGCCACGGTCTCGCCGTCCATCAGGACCTTCCCGTCCCGGAGGGCGATCACGCGGGTGCCGCCGTCGGCCAGGAAGAACGTGAGGACCGCCTCGCGGGCGGACGCGCTGCTGGACAGCCCGGTGACGACCGCGGGTGCCTGCGGCGTGGTGGGGGCTGCCGGCGCGACGACCGTGACTTGCGACCGGAGCGCGCCGGGCAGCGCCAGGGACAGAACGAGGCCCGTCAGGGCCAGAGACTTAGTGGGCCGCATTGATACCCCTGCTGCGAGCAGGTTCGGCCGTCAACCGCCAGAGGGCGACGGCACAGACGAGAATGACGATTCCGTAACCGATAACGACGGTCGCCGGATCGAAGCCCAGCGACGCGAGCCACGCGGAGACCTCGGCGCGGGCGATATTCCAGGCCGGAACGACCGCTTCATTCACCACATCACGGGCCAGCCCGAGTGCCTCCCGGAGGGTGATGCGGGCGGCGCCGGTGATCTCTCCCCAGAACCGCACACCGAACACGGCGGCCGTGGTCCAGGCCGCAGCCGTCGCGATCGAGAACGTGGCCAGGACCGTCCACCCCGTGACGCCGGATGTGACGCCCCTCACACGGTCCCGGAGCGACCGGAGCCAGTGGGGCAGGGGCACCTGCACCCGGCTGACCACCCGGTCCTCGAACCCGCGTTGCGGGCTGAAACGCCCCGCACTGCCCAACAGACGGTCCACCACGGGATCGTCGTCGGGCACGAGCGGAAGGTCGGGGCTCTCTCGCATATGGCTGTCTGTTTCTCCTGGGTCCCTTACGGTGCGGTGAACGGGAGGTTTCAGCGGGCGGTGTGTTTCGTTCATTCCCGCAACGGTTCCAGAATGTCACGCAACTCCGCGCGGGCGCGGTGGATATAGGTCTTCACGGTTCCGAGCGGCAGGTCGAGGATCGCGGCGATTTCTTCGTAGGCCCGGCCCTCGACGTGACGCAGCAGAATGCAGGCCCGATACTCGGGCCGCAGGCTGGCGACGGCCGCCTCGATGTGGGAGCCAAGCTCGCGCGCTGCCAGCTCGTCGAGCGGGGACTCGCCGCGGTCGCCGACCTGGAGCGCGGTGGCTTCCTGGCGCTCCACGCTCACCGCGTCGGGGGCACCGTCGAGCGAGAGCACGTCGGGCTCGCGGCGCCGCAGGTGATCGATGGCGGCGTTGTTCGCGATCTTGAAGATCCAGGACGAGAACTTGTGCTCGGGGCGGTACGTGTCGATCGCGTTGAGGACCTTGATGAAGGTCTCCTGGGCCAGGTCCTCGGCGGTCTCGCGATCGCGCACCATCCGGTAGATCAGGGAGAACACCGGCCGCTGATAGCGGCGCACCAGCTCCCGGAACGCCACCTCGGCGCCGTCCTGGGCCCACGCGACGATCTGCTGGTCCGACGCGGCCGCGAGGTCCCACCCGTCGCTCACGATGGTGCGGCCTCAGGCATGTGTGCTTGCCGCCTCTTCACGCGGCCCGGTATCTTCCCGCCCTATGACGGAGGCGCCGCTGGAACCCGCACTTCTCTCCGGCGACGCGAAGCGGTCGTACGTGCGCGGCATGTTCACGGCCATCGCGCCGCGCTACGACCTGCTGAACCATCTGCTCAGCCTCAACATCGACCGCGGGTGGCGGCGACGGGCCGTCGCGCGCCTGGACTGGGAAGCGGCCCCGGCGGGGACGTACCTCGATGCCTGCGCCGGCACGCTCGACCTGGCGGCGGAGCTGGCGGCGTGTCCGGGATTCCGGGGCCGCGTGGCGGGCACGGATTTCGTGGTGCCCATGCTCCGGCTGGGACGCGACAAGGCCGGGGCGCTCCGGCCCGTGGGCGCGGACACGCTCCGGCTCCCGTTCGGTGACGCGGTGTTCGATGGGGCCACGGTCGGGTTCGGCATCCGGAATCTCGTAGACGTGGACGCGGGCTTCGCGGAGCTGCGCCGCGTGCTGCGACCGGGTGCGCGGCTGGTGGTCCTGGACTTCACGCTGCCCCCCGCCGGTCCCGCGCGCGCCCTGTACCTGCTCTACTTCCGGCGCGTGCTGCCGCTCGTCGGGCGGCTGGTGTCCAAACATACGGACGCCTACACCTACCTGCCAGATTCGGTGCTCCAGTTTCCGACGCCCGACGCGCTGGCCGCGCGCATGCGCGCGGCGGGGTTCACCGACGTCCTGTTCGAGCGGCTCACGCTGGGTGTCGCCGCCCTGCACTGGGGGACCGCCGCATGAAGCCGCCGAAGCCCGGGCGTGGGCCCCGGCCGCCCACACGGCCGCCGAGCATCCCCGATCCGCGACGCGGGATTCCGCCCCGCCCCGCCCCGCCCAGGCACCCTGTACGGTCGCCCACACCGAATCGCCGGGGAGGCTGACGTGCGCGTGGGGGTGATCGCGGACACGCACGGCCTGCTCCGTCCCGCGGTGCTCGACGTGTTTTCCCAGGTGGACCACATCCTCCACGCGGGCGACGTGGGCCGCGACGATCTGCTCATCGAGCTTGGCGCGCTGGCGCCCGTCACGGCCGTGTTCGGCAACACCGACGGGTTCGACATCCGGCGGCGCTGCGCGCAGGTGGCGCAGCTCGAGCTGGACGGCCTCGCCATCACGCTGACGCACGGTGACCAGTTCGGCAGCCCGACACCCGCCGCGCTCCGGAAGGCGTTCCCGGATTCGGACGTGATCGTGTACGGGCATACCCACCGTCCCCTGCTCGAGCTGGTGGACCGGACGGTCACCATCATGAACCCGGGTGCCGCGGGCCCGCGCCGGTTCGACGTGATTCCCTCGGTGGGGATCATGGAGCTGGAAGCGGGCCTGCCACCGCGTGCCCGCCTGGTGCCGCTCGACGAATGACGCCGCTGCTGTCGCGGGCCGCGGCGGTCTGCGTTGGCTTCGCGGCGCTGGGTACCCGGGGAACTGATGGCAGAGAGATGGGCAGCAAGGGCAGGAAGGGCAGTGGTCTGCCTTCCTGCCCTTACTGCGCTTCTCGCTTCAGCCACTCCTCCAACGGCACCGTCCGCCGCAGCGCCGCCGGGTGCCGTCGGAACCAGCCGAGCAAGAGCACCATCTCGTCAATCGCCTCCGGGGGCAAGGCCGCGGTCGCCTGCTCGGCGCCGGCATGCTCCACCACCACCGCCCGGAACGCCTGGCGCTCGATGGGCGTGCGCGGCGCCGGGGCGCTTGTCCGCACCGTCGCCCGGCGAATGACGTAAGCCCGGTCGTCGCCATACGTACCGGGGTCCAGGTACACGAAGCTCAGCGCGTCGATCGCCGCCCGGATGCGGCCACCCACCGCGAACAGCCATTCGAGCGCCTCGAAGCGATCGCGCAGCCGGGTGGCGGTCTCGAAGTTCGCGGTGTCGCTGGCCTGCGTCATCGCCTCGACCACGCGGTCGAGCGGCGCGATGGTGCGTCCCTCGAGAAACGCGCGGGCCCGCGCCACCTGCGCCTCGTAGGCCGGCGCGGTCACGAACCCGCCGCACGGCCCGAGGCACGATCCCAGCTCGTAGCGCAGGCAGGCGGCGCGCCGAGGCGCCGTGAAGAAGTCGCCCTGCTCGGCGAACACGATGGGCATGCGGAGCGCGCAGTCCCGCAGGCCCAGCTCGAGGTTCAGGATCCGCACCGACTCCCGGAGCTGTGCCCCGCCGCGGAACGGACCGTAGTGGCTCACCCCGTCCCCGCTCACGGTCGTGCCCACGAACACCTTGGGTGCGGGCCCGTCGGACACCTTCACGAAGGCGGCGCGCCCCGGCCGGTTCATCTGGACGTTGAACCGCGGCCGGTGCCGCTGGATCTGCCGCAGCTCGCCCAGATACGCGGCGAACTCCGACGGCGCGTAAT
>Ga0105095_10000940_pt1 | contig 14724 bp, 12 predicted proteins | sample PPLLak2March2015_2_FD_79180 | JGI IMG/M metagenome (GOLD analysis project Ga0105095, IMG submission 79180) | Freshwater sediment microbial communities from Prairie Pothole Lake near Jamestown, North Dakota, USA - PPLs Lake P8 Core (3) Depth... | ecosystem: Environmental > Aquatic > Freshwater >... | reverse complement strand
GGAATCGGTGCTGGCCGCGGCCGGCCGGATCTTCTCTCTGGCGGAACTGAGGCCGGCGGTGGATGACCCTGCCGACCCGAGACCCGCGCCGGATCCCAGCGCCGGGCTTCACCTGTGCGTGCGGGACCTGCGCTTCCGCTACCCCGGACAGTCGCATCACGCGCTCGATGGATTCAATCTAGACCTGGCCCCCGGCCGCCGTGTGGCGATCGTCGGGCCGAGCGGCGCCGGGAAGTCGACCCTCGCACGATTGCTGCTGCGGTTGTGGGAGTACACCGACGGCGAGATCACCCTGAATGGGATCGGGCTGCGCGCGCTGCAGACGGAGGCGGCCCGCTCCTTGTTTGCGGCCATGCTGCAGCCGCCGACGCTCTTCAACACCACGCTTCGTGAGAACCTGCTCTTGGGCCGGCCGGGTTCCTGTGAGGCAGACCTGCGTGGTGTGCTTGAGCGGGTTCAGCTTGGGTCGATGCTGGCCAGCCTGCCGCGAGGCTTGGAGACGCGCGTAGGTGAGGGCGGCGCGGCAATGAGTGCGGGGGAGAGGCAGCGCCTGGCGCTGGCCCGCACGCTCCTGCAGTCCGCCGCGATCTTAGTGCTCGACGAACCCACGGCCCATCTCGATCCGGTCACTGAGCGGGCGGTCTTGGCCGGCCTGACCAACCTCCCGCCGCATCAGTCGCTGCTGATGATCACACACCGGCTGGTCGGACTTGACTCGATGGACGAAATCGTCGTGTTGGCCGACGGCCGCATCGCCGAGCGCGGCACGCACGGGCTGCTTTCCAAGGCCGGGGGGATGTATCAACACATGCTCGGGATGCAGAACCGGGCCTGGGATGTCCTGGGGGTGACGGCGATCACGAACGGGGGTGTTTGAAGGACGGAGACCCGCAACGCACACGTGGCGCCGGCTGGCTGGCGCGACCCCTCACCGACCCGGCCGAGGGGCAAGCGGGCCCAACCCCTCGGCCGGTCGGCAGGTCGCCCTGACGGGCGAATCGAGCCCTAGTAGCGAATTCGCCGGGGCATTTTCTTCGCCTGCCGCACCCAGGCACCGACCTGTTTCGAGGTGGGCAGTCGCCGCACCAGCTTCTTGGCGGCGTTGGCCGACTCCAGTTTGGCGTACAGGACCTTGGGGTCGCGCTTGCCCAGCTCGACGACCGTGTCGACGCCGGCCGCCTCCAGCAGGTCAGCGTACTCCTCGCCGACGCCCTTGATCCGGAAGAGGTCCGCGTGATTGACCCACTCCAGGATGAGCTTGGGGAGGATTCCGCTTGCCTTGGCGATCTCCTTGCGTCCTTCGGGCGTCCCCCCCTTGTCAAGCAAGGCCGCCAAAGACCTGACGCCGGCTTTTCGAAGCTTCCCGGCCTTGGACGGGCCGATCCCCTCGATCAGCTCGAGCTTCGTTCCATGCTTCCATGCCCCTGCCATTCTGCTCTCCTTTCCTGCAAGGTGGTCGGGCGGCCGCCGCTACGGCGGGCCGATCTGCGCACGGGCGTCGACCGCCAGCACGCCCCCCTCGCCGACGATAAGCGGGTTGATCTCGACCTCCACGATTCGTGGCGAGTCGACCAACATCTTCGAGAATACCTCAAGCGCATCGGCCAGCGCACCCCGATCGACCGCCGGTTGTCCGCGCACCCCGGCCAGCAGGCCGGAGCCGCGCACTTCGCGGATCATCGCCTCGGCCTCCGCCCGATCGATCGGGGCCACGCGGAAGGCGACATCGTCGAACATCTCGACCTGCACACCGCCCAGGCCGAACATGACCACCGGGCCGAAGGTCGGGTCCCGCTTGCCGCCGACAATGACCTCCACACCCGGTGCGGCCATGTGCTGCACCAGGAGGCGCGGCCGGGCGACCTTCGGGACCGACTCCTGCAACCGGGCCAGCATCTGTTCCGCCTCGCGCTGCACTGCCTCCGCCTGCTCCAGGCCCAGCCTGACCCCGCCGACATCCGTCTTGTGCGAAATCTCCTCGGCCAGGACCTTGAGGGCGACCGGCAAGCCGATCCGGCGAGCCGACTCGGCCGCCGCCGCGGGGGTCTCGACCGCTGCCCAGGCGGCAACGGGGATTCCCTGGGACTTGATCAGGTTCAGGGCCTGGTCGGCGGTGAGCGTGGCCGCCTGCGGCGGGAGGGCCGCCGCCGGCAGCCGCCTGCGCGCGGCCGGCGCCGCCGGCCTGCGGGCCGAGCGGTGCGCGGACCACTGCCGCGAGGCGGCCAGGGCCGTGACCGCGTCCTCGATCTCGTTGAAGATCGGCAGGCGCAGCTCTTTCTGAAGATCCTCGCGGTCGTCACCATGCGAGAAGACGCAGAAGGCGACCGGGATCCCGGTCTCCTGGGAGATCGTCTCGACGCGCCGCGCCAGGCGGTGGGCGCCTTCGGCCTCGTTGTCCCCGTAGGTGTTGATCAACAAGACTGCATCCGGGGAGAGGCTCTCCAGGCAGCGCTCGACGATTTGCGCGTACAGGTCGAAGTCGAAGATCGCCCCCAGATCGAGCGGATTGGTCGGCGCGATCACGTCGGCCGAGAAGAGCGCCCGCACGCCCGCCGCGAACGAGTCCGGCAGCGCACCCATGCGGAAGCCCATCCGCTCGGCGGCATCGGCCGCGACCACCGCATGTCCTCCTGAGCGGGAGATGATGATCAGATCGCGGCCGCCCACGGGAGGCAGGGTCAGCCCCTGCGCCATGGCTACGGCCTCACGGAAGCCGTCCGCCCGCAGGATGCCGGCCTGGCGGAAGGCGGCGCTGACGATGCGATCGTCATTCGCCAGCGCGGCCGTATGCGAAAAGGCGACCGAACGGCTGGCCTCGCCGCGATTGGCTTTGTGCACAATGATCGGTTTGGGGGAAACGCGCGCCGCCTCGTACAGCCGACGCCCGTCGCTGATCGATTCGAGGTAGAGCAGGATGATCCCGGTGCGAGGGTCGCCGACCAGGTAGTCCAGGTAGTCATTCTCATTCAGGTCGACCTTGTTGCCGATACTGACGCCCTTGTTCGCCCCCACCCCGGCGGCACACAATCGCAGGAGATAGGTGATCGTCACCCCGCCGCTTTGACCGGCGACGGAGGCCGGACCCAGCCGCACATCCGCGCGCGACAGCGGCGGGAAGGGCAGCACCGCGCCCGTCTCCAGGTTCAGGACGCTGATGCAGTTCGGCCCGACGAAGCGCATCCCGTATCGGGCGGCGATTTGGACGAGCTCCTCCTCCAGCGCCTTGCCCTCCGCCGAAAACTCGCCGAAGCCGCCCGATTCGATCACCGCGCGCAGGATGCCCTTCTTCCCGCAGGTCTCCAACAGGCCCGGGACCATTGCCGCCGGGGTCAGGATGACCGCCAGATCGAGGCCGTCAGGGACCTTCTCAAGCGAGTCCACGATCGCCACGCCGTGCACCTCGCCCGCCTGACGACCGACGGCGTAGATCGGTCCCTGGAATCCGAATTCCTTCAGATTGCCGAGGATGTTTTTGGCCAGGTTGTCGGGCTTGTCGGAGACGCCGATGACGACGATGCTGTGCGGATAGAAGATGCGTTGCATGGGTTGGCTGGGTCCAATGTCGCGGCAAGCGGGATTCTATCAGGCTCTCTGGAAGCGCGCCGCTGGTCCGACCGACCGCGGGTCGGGAAGGATCCCGCCTACCGCTGCCTGTGATAGTAGAGGCGCCAGTAGCCCAGTGCCATCGCAACCAGCCCGGCGACATCAAAGAGCAGGAAGCGCATGCCGGTGGCGCGCATTGCGGCGTGGCCAGCCGGGAGGACCGCCGCGATCCACACCTGGCCGAGGATCGCGATCAGTTGTTGGATCAGGATGATGACGAACAGGGTCCGGTTGCGGCCCGGAGAAGCGATGACCGGCGGGTAAGTGGCGTTCCACATCAGGAACAGCACGCCGAAGCTGTGCACGAGTGCGATGCCGGATTCTCCCGACAGTTCGAATGCGGCCGTGCAGCGTTCGGGCGCGATCAGGTACGGCAACGCCGCGCTGAGATTGGCGAGGAACACGCCCCCGACTGTCAGCCGGGCGAACCAACCTGCGGCATTGGAGGCGGACTGCATTGGACTCGGCATGTCGACTCGGGCCGCCGGACGCTTCAGCGCAGCCAGGTCTCCTGACCGGTAATCGAAGCGTCATAGCCATTGAGCGCCGTCAGACGTTGGCGGAAGAGGTCCGATCGGAGCGTCGACAACAGGCTGCGTACGGCAGCACTGCCCCAATTCTCCTCCGGGATGACCAGGTCGTAGCGCTCTTGGGTAAGGGCGACGAAATCCAAGCCGCAGGCGGCCGCGGCGGCCTGGATGCCCAGCCCGACACTGGCCGAGCCGTGCGCCACCTGCTCGGCCACGGCTACATGCGTGTTCTCGGTCTGGTCATAACCCGAAATCGTCGCAGGATCGATGCCGGCGCGCTTCAGCTGCGCGTCCAGCCACACGCGCGTCCCGGATCCGCTCTGACGGTTGACCAGGCGCACTCCCTTGCCTGCCAGGTCGGAGAGAGCCCTCAGCCCCTGGGGATTCCCCGGAGGGACGATCAGCCCGAGGGAGCGGAATGCCAGCCCGACCAGGGCGACCCGCCGGCCCGGCAAGACGCGCTCGACGAACGGTACGTTGTAGACATCGCTGGCCTCGTCCCACAGGTGCGTCCCGGCGATCTCGGCCTCGCCCCGGGCGAGCGCCATTAACCCGCCCAGGCTACCGACATACTCGGCGTCGATGACGATCGCCGGCACCTGCTCAGCCAAGGCCTGCGCCAGGGTCTCGATCCCCAGATCGTGGCTGCCTCTGAAGCGCAGGCGCCCGCGCGCGCCGGCCGGCGCCTCCCCGGACTCCGATGTCCGCTGCAGCTCCTCCCACCGGGAGGCGGCCAGCGCGAGCGCCGAGCGTACCTGGGCCTGGGAGAATCCAGAACCAAGCGCCTCGATGAGGAAGCGCTCGGCGCGGTTCACCAGGCCGGCCCACTGGTGCGGGTCCGGTGCACCTTGCAGCGCGCGGGGCGTCACTCGGGTACCGCCCCCGCGCCGGCCGCTGACCAGGCCCTCGCGCGCCAGAATGCCATAGGCCCGGCTGACCGTGCCCGGCGTGCAGCTCCAGCGCTTGGCTTGTTCCCGGACGGGCGGCAGGTGGTCGCCCGGACGCAGTTCGCCGGCTGCGATCTGCCTGCGCACCGACTCAGCGATCAACATCGAAAGGGTTGGGCTTCTCTCGTCCATGGGTCACCGTTTGTGTCACTACAATAGCGACAAACCCGGTGATGCGTCAAGTGGGCCTTCGCGGTCGCCGGTGTGGCGGATTTCGGGTGCGCGAGACCCGGAGACCGCAAGCCTCCTCGGCTCCGTGGCCATGAAGTCAAGGACACTCACAGGAGGAAGTCCTCGGTGGAGGGAAGAGACGGAGGGTCCCTCCGTCAGCCTGCAGCCGGCCGGCGTGGGTAGACGCGAATCGCAGCCTGCCCGATCACCGGGCACTTGTACTCACAGATCCCGCAGCCGATGCAACGATCCTCCAGCACCACCGGGCGCTGTATGGCGATGTGCGTTCCGTCCGCGCCTGGGCCCTCGTAGTGCTCCAGGATGACGGCCTTCGTGGGCAGCGGGCACATCTCCTCACACACAATGCAGTCTCGCTCTTCAGCCCAGGGAATGCAGCGCTCCCGGTCGATCTCCGCCCATCCGATCACCGCCAGCCGCTTTTCATCCAGAGGCAGATCGGGGATGGCCCCGGTCGGGCAGATCTGGCCGCAAGCGTTGCAGGCGTAATCGCAATACCCGAGGCGCGGCACGACGACCGGCGACCACCAACCTTCGATCCCGGCCTCGAACTGCGCCGGTTGGAGCGCACCGGTGGGGCAAGTGCGCTGGCAGGCGCCGCAACGGATGCAGGCCGACAGCAGCGTGTCCTCGTCCGATCCCGGCGGGCGCAAGCAGCCGCCAGCGCCGATGCGCAGAGCACGTTCGCCCCGCAGCAGTGCCGCGCCGGCGACGCCCGCCCCGATTCCCAGCAGGGCCTGGCGCCGTCCGGGATCGTAGGCGTACCAGCGCGCCGGCTTGATTCTCGCCGGGAAGTGGGTCTCACCCATGGGGCAGGCCGCCAGGCAGGCCATGCACATGGTGCACTCGGCCGGATCACTGGCGTGCCCGCTCTCACTGCGGATCGTCCCCGTCGGACAGCGACTCACGCATCGGTGACAACCGCCGCAGCCGCCCTCCACCCGCCGCTGGACCAGGGCGGCCTTGCTGAGCAGCCCCAGCAGCCCGCCCAACGGGCATAGGTAGCGGCACCAGAACCGTTCGGCAAACAGGTTGAGCAGGATGACGACGAGCAGCAGCCCGGCTGCCACCGCGCCCCACCGGGATACCAGGCCCTCGGTCGGCAGGAACGCTGGGCGCACAGCCTGGTCGAAGGCCGCCACCGCGCCCCGCAGTGCCGGCAGGCGATAGAGGGCCGCCTCCAGCGCCCCGATGACGCGGTCCAGGGCCGGCCAGACCGTCGTGTTGAGCGTGCGAAAGGTCAACGTCACGGGATCGAGGAACAACAACGTCAAGTTGCCGAAGAGCGCGGCCGCCAACAGGGCGATCCACAAGGCGTGCTTGAGGCCGCGCCAGGCCTCGGCCGGCGGCGCGCCCCGCCGCTTGCGGCGCAAGGGGAAGAAGTCCAGAAGCGTTCCCAATGGGCAGAGCCAGCCGCACCACGCCCGCCCAAAAACGAGCGTCAGCGCGACGGTCAGCAATGCCAGCGCCGAGCTGACCGCGAATTCCCGCCCGGCGATGGCGCGTGCCAGCATCGCCAGCGGGTCGAGACGAAACACGGCGGTCGAGAGGCCGCCGTCCTCGCCCGACGATCGCGCAGTCAGAAACAGCCACACGAAGGCAGCCAGGGCGGCGACCTGGACGGTTCGGCGGACTGCCGTCCAAGGAAAGCGCAGGCGGCTGCCCCGGTCCGCCGCCAACCTAGACCTCCTCAATTCGCAGGCATGACAGATCGCTCCGACCGACGCCCATGGCCGCGCCAGCTGCAACGTACACCAGATCCTCTGGCTGCATGCCGAACAGGCCCGCAGCGAAGCTGTCGGCGGCGACGATGTCGGGGCTGGCGATCAGCGTGTCGATCCGGCGCACATCATCCAGGTTGCCCCCAGTGGGGCCGTTGGCGGTCAGGATGCGCACCGCGTCGATGACCGTCAGCTCCGGCCGAATCAGGTCAGCCAGGTCCGCCAGCCGCAAGCCGATGTCCGCATGGATCGTGGGCCGATCGTAGATCACCCCCATCAGGTTCTTCATGCCCAGGGTCAACCGCGCCAGGCCGTGATCCTTGGCGATGGGAACGTTGATCAGCACGTCGGCGGTGAGGACATCCTCATAGATCTGGGCTTCCCGCAGGCTGCGGGCGTTGGGGAGCGAGGTGCTGAGGAACTTGATCCGCGACATGACCTCCATCTCGCCGCCGGCGGCGAGAACCTGCTCTGCGATTCCGGAGCGGGCGTAGGCCGCTTCGGCCGTCCCGCCAAAGGGATTGTCCATGACGCGCACGCGTGCGGCGCCTGCCTGGCGGCACAACTCGACCAGTGCCGCGACCACCCATGGATTGGTGGTGGCCGCGTACTCGTACGTGTGGTAAGCAACACAGATGTTGGGCTTGATGATGACGTTGCTGCCGGACGGGACGAAGCGCTCGATGCCCCCCAACGCCCCGAGCGCGCGGCGTACCAGGTCCGCCGGCTCCCCGCCGCGTGCGACAGCCAGATCGGGCAGAGGACCGGCGGTCGCCGGAGCCGGCTCCGCTGTGGCGCTGGCCGCCTCGGCGGCGCCGCTGGTCGAGGTCGCTTCGGACGCCTTGGGCGGCACCTGGCCCGAGACCGAGGCTGGCGTCCGATCGGTGCAGCCCGCCAGAAAACCGCCGGCTGCCAGGCCACCCGCGCCGGCCGCCATGATCCGCAAGAAGTCTCGCCGCGAGATGGGCCGCATGTTCGCCTCCCTGACGAGGATTGTATGGACGAGTCAGGGCGCGGACAACGGCAGGGTATCCCGCAGGGAGAGGAACAACATCCTGTGAATGGCGCCAGGCGGGCAGGAGCCGCCGGACATCCTTGCGCTATGCAGTGGTTCGGATCAGTGGACTTGAGCCGCCAGATCCTTGATGGCGCCCCGCTCCACAAGCGGAGTCCTGGTCGCCTCGATTCGATCGTCCGGCGGTTCGATCTGCCGCACGCGCACCGCGCAGACCTTGAAATCGGGGATCTTGGCGCGCGGATCGAGCCGGTCGAGGGTCAGAACGTTGGCGGCCGCTTCGACGAAGTGGAACGGGATGAACACCAGGCCGCGCGCCGAGCGGCCGGTGACCAGCACCCGTAGACGGATGGCGCCGCGCCGCGAGGCGACCTCGACCCAATCCCCGGTCTCGACGGCCAGCGCGGCGGCATCGTCCGGATGGAGCTCGACGACCGCCTCCGGCCACAGGTCGTCCAACTTCGAATTCCGGCTCAGGGTCCCACCGTGCCAGTGATACAGCACTCGGCCGGTCGACAAGACGAATGGATACTCGGCGTCGGGCTGCTCGCTGCGGGTCCCGTACTCCAGCGGCCAGAACTTGCCTCGGCCGCGCGGGAACCCTTCGGCGAACAAGTAGGGCGACCCGGGATGCCGCTCATCGGGGCAGGGCCAATGCACCCCGCCCTCGCGCTCGAGGCGCGCGTAGGTGATACCGCCGAACTCGGGCGTCAGCCGCCTCATTTCCTCCCAGATCTCGCCGGGGTGTGAATAGGCCCATCCGGCACCGGGGCTGATCCCCAGCCGCGCCTCCAGGCGCTGCGCCAGGTCGCACAGGATCTCCCAATCGGCCCGGCTGTCCCCGACAGGCGGAAGCGCCCGGCGCACGAGTTGGATGCGTCGATCGGAGTTAGTGAACGTGCCGTCCTTCTCGGCGAACGAGGCGGAAGGCAGGATGACGTCGGCCATCTGCCCGGTGGAGTTGAGGAAGATATCCTGGCAGACGATGAACTCGAGCGACTCAAGCGCGTGACGCGCATGATTGAGGTTGGGCTCGCTCGTCAACGGGTCCTCGCCCATGACGAAGATGGCCTTGATGCCGCCGGTCAGCGCGCCGTCGACGATCTCCGTCACGGTCAGCCCGGGCGTCGGGGACAGCGCCGGAGCGTTCCAGGCCGCGGCGAAACGCTCCCGGACGGCCTCGTCATCTACGCGCTGGTAGGCGGTGAAGACATTCGGCAGGCCGCCGCTATCCGAGCAGCCCTGCACGTTGTTCTGCCCGCGCAGGGGGTTCAAGCCGGTCCCCGGCCGGCCGATCTGTCCACACAGCAGCGCCAGGTTGGTGATAGCCAGCGTGTTGTCGCTGCCGTGTGTGCTTTGGCTGATGCCCATGCCCCAGTAGACGGCCGCCGATCGCGCTGTGGCATACATGCGCGCCGCGGCGCGCAGGTCGTCCGCCGGTACGCCGCTGACCGACTCGGCCCATTCGGGCGTGAAGGGCTGGAGCGATTCGACGTAGTCGGCGAAGCCCTCGGTGCGCGCCTCGACGAAGTCGCGGTTGTAGAGCCGTTCCTTGACCACCACATGCGCCATGGCCTGCCAGACGGCCACGTCGGTCCCCGGCGCCTGACGCAGCCACAGCGCGGCGAAGTCGGTCATTTCGATGCGGCGCGGGTCGATGACAATCAGCCGGGCGCCGTTCTGGCGGACGGCGCGCTTGAGGAAGTTGCTGATGACCGGGTGAGTTTCGGTCGTGTTCGATCCGGTGACGATGAAGGTGTCCAGGTGCTCCATCTCGGCGATTGAGTTGCTCATGGCCGACGATCCGATCGCCAGCTGCAACCCGGCCACACTCCCGGCATGACACAGGCGTGAGCAGTGATCGATGTTGTTGGTCCCCAGAACCGCCCGGGTCAGCTTCTGCAGCAGGTAGTTGTCCTCGTTGGTCGCTTTGGCGCAGGCGAACGTAGCCACCCGATCGCCGCCGTGCTGCTGGACGATCTCGGCCAGCCGCTGCGCCGTCAGGTCGAGCGCTTCGTCCCAAGAGGCCTGGCGCCAGACCGGAGTCGCGTGGCGGGGCTCGTGTGTGTTGACGCGCAACAGCGGAGTCCTCAGCCGCGCCGGATGCGTGGTGAAATCGGTGCCGAAGCGGCCCTTGACGCACAACATCCCGTAGTTGGGCGCGGACTCGTACGGCGCGGTCACGCGCAGGATGTGCCCGTCCTTGACGTGCAGGTCGATCTGGCAGCCCACACCGCAGAAGGGGCAGGTGCTGCGCACCTTCCGATCCGTGCTGATCATCGTCTCTCCCTCACCGCCGGCGAGCGCGGCTGCGCGTTCGTTCCATGAGGCGCGATCGGCCCCCTGCGGGCGGCCGACCGGGGCGAAGTATAGACACTTCCCCGTTTCTTGGACAGGGTTGCTCCACTTTATGACCGGGCTAACCGGCTGGACACCCCACCCCTTTCGCGTATACTACGCGCACACGACCGAGGAGAAGGAGGCTGCTCCAGATGTCCCAGCGAGGCTTCAACACGCTCACCCTGGTGATGATTCCGGTTGCGCTCGCCATCAACGTGGCCGTGGGCCAGTTGGTGCTGGCCTTGAAGCTGCCGCTCTACGTGGACTCGATCGGTACGGTCCTGGTCGGGGTCTTGGCCGGGCCGTGGGCCGGCGCGGTGACCGGATTCCTATCAAGCGTCATCTGGACCGTCACTGGCTGGTTCCCGCAGGCGATCGCCTGGGCGGGCGTGGCGGCGATCATCGGCGCCTTGGCCGGCGCCTTCGGCCGCTCCGGTTGGATGCACAGCTTGTGGAAGTCGATCGCCGCCGGGCTGATCACCGGAGTGGTGGCCGCGATCCTTTCAGCGCCGATAGCCGCGTACGTGTTCGGCGGCGTGACCGGCAGCGGCACCGACCTGCTGGTCGCCATGGCGCGCTCGGCCGGCCTGGATGCACTCGGGGCGAACATGGCTCAGGGGATCGTGTCCGACCCGATCGACAAGGTGATTACGTTCCTGATCGTCTTCGGGGTCCTGCGCGCCCTCCCGGCCCGCTTCCTGGCCCGCTTCACGAATCTGCCGCCGCGCAACTGACGGACCGCGGACCGATTGCAGAGACGGGTCGCCACGCGACAAGTTGCTGACTCCCCCCGGGGGGTTGGGCTGCGCCCAGCCCCCCGGCCTGTGCTCATGCCCACCCGGTCCCTGCCTCGATGACCGCCACACTGTTCATCGAACGGCCTTCGGGCCTGCACGCGCTCAACCCGCTCACCAAGCTGACCCTGGCCCTGGGTGCGGTCGTGGCCGCAGCCGCGCTCGAGACGCTGCCGGCCGTCCTGGCGGTCTTCGTCCTGGTTCTACTCCCGCTTTCGGCCTGGGCGCAGGTGCTGCCGCGCTTCCTGCGGACCTGCTTGCGCGTCGTCTCCCCCTTCGCCCTGTCGCTGTTCCCGATCCAGGGCTTCTTTGCCGAAGGGACCGACGTCCTGTTCCGCCTCGGCCCGTTCTCGCTCAAGTCCGAGGGATTGTGGATCGCGGCGATGCTGACCGCGCGCCTGCTGGTCGGATTGGGCGCGGCCACACTCCTGATGCTGACCACCCGCCCTGATCATCTGATGCAATCTCTGGTTCAGCGAGGGCTGCCGGGCCAGCTGGCTTACATCGTGGTCACCGCGCTTCAAATCATCCCCGGATTCCAGGCGCGCGCCCAGGCGATTCTCGACTCCCAGCGCTCGCGCGGGCTGGAGACCGAGGGCGGCGTGGTGCGGCGCGTGCGGGCGCTGGCGCCGCTGATCTCCCCGCTCCTGCTCGGCAGCCTGATGGATCTCGAGGAGCGCGCCATTGCGCTGGAGGCGCGCGCATTCAATCGGCAGGTGGCAAAGACCAGCCTGACCGAACTGCGCGATGGCCGGGCCGAACCGGCGGCTCGCGCGTTGCTGGTTTTGGCGATGTTGGGCCTTGTCGCCTTACGGTTCCTTTAGAGGCCGGCCACGGTGATCGAGGTCCGCGGTCTGACATTCACCTACAGCGGTACGAGCGACCCGGCCTTGCAGGGCATCGACCTGTCGATCGCCGAGGGCCAGCTGTGTGCGGTTGTCGGCGCCAACGGCGCCGGCAAGTCGACGCTGTGTTTCGCCTTGACGGGCTTCATCCCGCACTTCTACCGAGGCGATCTGCAGGGAGAGGTGACCGTCGGCGGTCGTCCGGTCGCCACCACCGCGCTGGCCGATCTGGCCGGAGAGGTGGGATTGGTCTTCCAGAACCCCTTCAGCCAGATCAGCGGCGCGCGCTACACGGTGCGTGAGGAGATCGCCTTCGGGCTCGAGAACCTGGGCGTGCCTCGCAGCGAGATGCCCGAGAGAGTTGCCGAAGCGGTCGACTTGGCGGGGCTGGCCGGCCTGGAGGAGCGCTCTCCCTACGCGCTGTCCGGCGGACAGCAGCAGCGCCTGGCGATCGCTTCGATGGTCGTCATGCGGCCGCGCGTCCTGGTCCTGGACGAGCCCACCTCACAGCTCGACTCGTCCGGATCCAAGGAGGTCTTCGCCGCGCTGCGCGCATTGGCAGCCGGCCGCAAGACCACGGTCGTCCTGGTCGAACACAAGATCGAGTTGGTGGCGGCATTTGCCGATCGCGTCGTCGTCCTGGCCGGCGGACAGCGGGTGGCCGATGGAGCGCCCAGCCAGGTCCTGGGCGCGGTGGACCTCGGCGTGCACGGCGTCGGCCGGACGCGCTACACGCTGGCGGCACTGCAGGCGCAGGCGCGCCGACTGCGACCGACCTCGAGTGCCTTGCCGGTCACGCTCGACCAGGCGCGGGAGTTCTTCCAATGAATCTGCGCCTGGAGGACGTCTCCTTCAAGTACCCGTCGGGGGTGACTGCCTTGGAGCATGTGAACCTGACGGTGAGCGACGGCGAGGCCGTGGCGCTGGTGGGCGAGAACGGCGCCGGGAAGACCACCCTGGCCAAGCATCTCAACGGGCTGCTGCGGCCGACGCAGGGCGCCGCCTGGGTGGGCGACCAGGACACGCGCCGGAACAGCGTCGCTCGATTGGCGCGCAGCGTTGCCTTCGTGTTCCAGAATCCGGATGAGCAGTTGTTCGAGCGCACGGTGCGGGCCGAGGTCGGCTTCGGGCCGCGCAATTTCGGCGCGGCGCCGGCCGAAATCGAGGCGCGCGTCCAGGCGGCGCTCGGCCGCCTCGACCTGCAGGCCTTCGCCGATCGGCATCCCTACGACCTGCACCTCTCGCAGCGCAAGCGCGTCGCCATGGCGGCGGCTCTGGCGATGGACACGCCGGTGCTCGTGCTCGATGAGCCGACCATCGGTCAGGATGCCGGGGGAGTGGCTTTGGTCGGCCGGCTGGTCGAAAGCCTGAAGGCCGAGGGGCGCACGCTCGTCGCCATCACACATGACGTAGACTTCTGTGCCGAGCACTTCGAGCGCGTGGTCGTGATGGCCGACGGCCGAATCCTGTCCGACGGACCGGCCGGCCAGGTCCTGGCGCAGACGCAGGTGTTGGCGGAAGCGGCCGTCGAACGGCCGCAGCTGATCCGATTGGCCGAAGCGCTGGGCTGGTCCGAGACGCCCCTGAGCGTCGATGCTTTTGTCGATCTCCTGGCCTTACGCCAGAAGGAAGGATCGTAGCCGATGATCATCGTCCTGGGTGACATACTCGCCGACGTCAGTCTGCGTATCCCCGCGTTCCCGGTCCAGGCCGGTTCGCTGCTGCGGGCCGAGTACTTCGAGCTCGGCCCGGGCGGCGCGACGAACGTGGCCATCGTCGCAGCTCGCCTGGGGCTGCCGGTCGCCTGCCTGGGCGAGGTGGGCGACGATCGCTTCGGCGAGCTGGTGCTTGAAGGGCTGCGCACCGAGAAGGTTGATGTCTCGGGCGTGGTCGTCACTTCCGGGGCCGAGACGCCCGTGGCCGGCGTGATCGTCGACCAGAGCGGCGAGCCGGCCTACCTCGGCTATCCGGGATCCCTGCAGCTCCGGGCACTCCCCGAAGCCTGGCTAGCCCCCGTCCGTTCCGCGCAAGCGCTTTACGCCGATGGCTGGGCAGAACACGACGGCGTCCCGGCCATTGTTCTGGAGGGCATGCGCCAGGCCCGCCAGGCAGGTGTGCCGACCTTCTTCGACCCCGGGCCGGGGAACCCGGCCGTCAGCCGGGCCTGGTTGGCCGAGGCCGCCTCGCTGGCCGAGGTGCTTCTGGCGACGGAGGACGAGGCGCGCTCCCTGACCGGACGACGCGACCCAATGGCCTCGGCGCGCGAGCTGCTCTCACGCGGGCCGAAGCTGGTCGTCCTCAAGCGCGACGTGGCCGGCTGCGTCCTGATTACCCGCGACGAGGTGCGCATCGCCCCCGGCCTGCCGGTCGAGGCGCGCGACGCGACCGGCGCCGGCGACAGCCTGGACGCGGCGGTGATCTTCGGCTACTTGCAAGGTCTGCCGCTGGCCGACCTGGGCACGCTGGCCAACGCGACCGGCGCTGCCAAGGTCCAGAAGCTGGGCACCGGCCACAACCTGCCGACGCTCGACGAAGTCCGGGCCATGCTCGAGCGCTTCGACATCGACCCGGCCGGCCTGCTGCCAGTCCCCTGAGCGGGTAGCCGACCTCACGTGCCCGACCTGACCGATGCTATCCTGCCGCGCCTCCTGTCGGGCCGCCTGACGGACCTGGACCTGGGCCCGCGAGCGGTGATCCCCGCCTACGACGGCCTATCCATCCTCAACCTGCCGGCCAGCCT
>Ga0105095_10000938_pt1 | contig 14728 bp, 10 predicted proteins | sample PPLLak2March2015_2_FD_79180 | JGI IMG/M metagenome (GOLD analysis project Ga0105095, IMG submission 79180) | Freshwater sediment microbial communities from Prairie Pothole Lake near Jamestown, North Dakota, USA - PPLs Lake P8 Core (3) Depth... | ecosystem: Environmental > Aquatic > Freshwater >... | reverse complement strand
CTTTAAAGAGCTTCATCGAAGCCTCCTTGTCGCCAGGGGTCATTTTGCCGTGAACGATGCTTATGCAGTATTTAGGTGCCGGGAAGATTCTCGAAATAGAATCCCATCCATCCTCCAGGTTCTTGTAATCCATCTTTTCCGATTCCTGTATCAGCGGATATACAATAAATATCTGTCGTCCTTCATTGATCTGATTCCTCATAAAACCAAATACTTTATTCCTTTCTGAATCAGTGAAATGCATTGTTTTTACAGGAACTCTGCCGGGCGGAAGCTCATCGATCACCGAAACATCAAGATCACCATAAAGGGTCATTGCGAGCGTTCTGGGAATAGGTGTTGCGGTCATAACGAGAACATGCGGCGGATTCAGGCTCTTTTCCCAAAGCCTTGCGCGTTGTGCTACTCCAAACCGGTGTTGCTCATCTATTATAACCAGACCGAGATTGCTGAAGACGACATTTTCCTCAATCAGAGCATGGGTTCCGATCAGGATATTAAGCGAACTGTCCTTAAGCGATTCATCGATGGTTTTGCGTATGCTCCTTTTTGACGATCCAGTAAGCAGGCTGACATTGATTTCTATTCCCACCAGCATTTTACATATTGTTTCATAATGCTGGCTCGCAAGTATCTCGGTGGGAGCCATAAGACAAGCCTGGTAACCATTGTCGATAGCGATGAGCATACTCATAAGAGCTACCAGAGTTTTGCCGCTTCCCACATCACCCTGGAGCAGACGGTTCATCTGTTTCCCCGAACCAAGGTCCCTCCTAATCTCTTTCATAACTTTTTTCTGAGCTTCAGTGAGAGAGAAAGGCAGATTGTTGTAATAAAAGCTGTTAAAGAAATTACCGACGCTCGAAAACACAAATCCCCTGTATTTTCTAGTCCGGTTCGATTTGAACCTGAGGAGATTCAGTTGGATATAAAATAGTTCCTCAAACTTGATCCTGTACCTCGATTTTTCCATTTCCGCCGGATTAGAAGGGAAATGTATCTTGTGGAGGGCATCGTGAAGATCCATCAGGTGGTAACCTGATACTATATAAGCGGGCAGGGTCTCTGGTATCCTGAATTTAATCTGTTTGAGAAGCGTTCCGATAAGCTTGCTTATTGTTTTTGAGGTTATAAACTGATTTTTAAGCTTTTCGGTAGTACTGTACTGTGCCTGTAGGGCAGAAGTTATCCTCTGAGAGGCCTTCTCGGTTGCTTCAATTTCAGGATGGATAATATTTAACATCCCGTTAAAAATTCCGGGTTTCCCGAACACTATATATTCCACTCCCGGAGGGTAGCTTCCTGTTATCCATTTTGTCCCCTTGAACCAGATCAGCTTAATAGTGCCGGTTGTATCCTGAAAGTCCGCAATAAGCCGTTTCCCATTCCCGTGTCCCTCAGTATAATAACCTTTAATTGAACCCTTTATCTGGACAAGTGGAAGATCAGGATCAAGTTCCGCAATGGTGTAAAATCTGGTCCTGTCGATGTACTTGTACGGGAAGCAATAAAGCAGGTCCCTGAAAGTGTTGATGTTAAGCTCTTTGCTTAACAATTCAGCTTTCCTTGGGCCAACTCCTGCCAGATAAGTGATATTCGATTCCAGAAAATCCTGCATTTTCTCCTTTGCGAAATTGGGTAAAAAGATACCCGAAATTAGTTATTTTTGATGACCTGACCTAACACCAAATTCAGTCGGCCGATGAGCTTAATCAGCACGTTCCGGTATGTGAAATATCTGATATTTTCCCGCCACAGGAGGGGACATGGAATACATTCTCCATTTGCGTTCAACCTGGTTTCAGAAATTTTCCGGAATAAAACCGCACCCGGTATTGTCTGTAGTATTGAAAAGAAACGAGCGAAATTACTTGCCGATTCCCGGTCAATAACAGTTAATGACCTTGGATCGGGGTCATTTAAAATGAAATCCAGCCTTAGAAAAGTGTCAGATATAACCCGATATTCATCAGTTCCGGAAAAATACGGAGTATTGCTTTCAAATATGGCGAGAGCCTTTGGGGAACCTGTTATCCTGGAATTTGGCACATCAGTGGGAATAAGTACTATGTACCTGGCAGCTTCGTGTCACGGAGCAACCGTGATAACAATGGAAGGGTGCAGGGAAACCTCGGAGATAGCAGCTGAAAATTTCCGTGAAGAGGGCCTTAATAATATCCGGTTGATCAATGGATCATTCGATGATATATTACCTGTATTAAAAAGCGAAAAGGTGACTCCGGGTCTTGTCTTTATTGATGGCAATCACAGGAAAGAACCTGTCATAAGCTATTTTAACCAGGTGGCGGACATGTCAGGCACGGGAAGCGTTGTGATAATTGACGATATCAACTCATCCAGGGGAATGGCAGAAGCATGGAGCGAGATCAGGAATCACAGGGATGTGACTCTTTCGGTGGACATCTTCAGAATGGGTATTGTTTTTTTCAGGACGGGGCTGAATCGATTCAACTATGTAGTCAGGTATTAACAAAAATTAAGTTTTAATAATTTCTTATTTGATATAATTAGTCTAATTTCGAAACTTCAAATTAAGCACACTATGGATAAAGTAATTGAGATTCAGGATATTGTTAAGAATTACCAGGTTGGATCAGTAATTGTCAGAGCTTTAAGGTCAGTTACCGTACATATTGAAAGGAACGAATATGTTGCGATTATGGGTCCTTCAGGTTCAGGTAAATCAACCCTGATGAACCTTCTTGGCTGTCTTGACACTCCTACCAGCGGCACATATATCCTTAACGGGACCGATGTCAGCAAGATGGAAGATGATTTTCTTGCTGAGATCAGAAACAAAGAGATCGGTTTCGTCTTTCAGACATTCAACCTCCTTCCAAGATATACAGCGCTTGAAAATGTTACTTTACCATTGATATATGCAGGTGTTCCCAAGGCAGACAGGGAAAAGGTGGCAGTTGAGACTATGGAAAATGTGGGCCTGGGCGACAGGATGACCCATAAGCCGAATGAGCTTTCCGGCGGTCAGCGACAGCGTGTTGCAATTGCCAGGGCATTGGTGAACAAGCCTTCAATTATCCTTGCTGATGAGCCTACAGGGAACCTCGACAGCAAAACATCACTGGATATAATGGGGCTTCTTGATGACATTCATAAGAAAGGAAACACAGTGATCGTTGTTACTCACGAGGAAGAAATAGCCAGGCATGCGGCCCGTATTATAAAGCTGTTCGACGGAGAAGTGTCACATGATTATGCGAATACCATGTATAAGAAAGCCTGAAATATCTAAATTTACCTTCAATCCATTTATGAAGATTTATACCCGTATTGGTGATGATGGATATACGTCATTGACGGGAGGAAAAAGAGTCCCTAAATCTCATCCCCGGGTTGAAGCTTATGGTTCTGTCGATGAGCTTCTTTCATGGATCGGCCTTCTCAGGGATTTCAAAGAGAATGAAAGCAGAAAGGAATTACTGATCTATATCCAGGATCAGCTTATGAGATGCGGCGCAACACTGGCAACTGAAGATCCGGACATCAGTAGAAAAATAAAATACCTTCCCGGAGAAAAATGTATTTCAGTTCTTGAAAATGAAATCGACAGAATGGAAGCAAAACTTCCTCCCCTCGCGAATTTTATTCTCCCAGGGGGGCATATGCTTGTATCTTATTGTCATATAGCCAGATGTGTCTGCCGAAGGGCAGAGAGGTCAGTGTTGAGGCTGAATGACACCGAAAAAATTCCATCCATAATTTATAAATTCCTCAACCGGCTTTCAGATTATTTATTCATTTTATCTCGACTCGTAAGCTTAGAGGTTGATAATAAAGAGATTAGCTGGCCAGTTTAGTCTGTTGTAAAACTTAAAATATAGTATTGTTTTTTAAATAAAATAATATTTATATTTGCAGACTTTGTTAAACAATAATTTTAATCAGAAACATGTATTGGACACTTGAATTAGCATCCAAACTTGAAGATGCTCCTTGGCCTGCAACTAAAGATGAGCTGATTGATTTCGCCATAAGGTCAGGTGCTCCGATGGAGGTGGTTGAAAACTTACAGGAAATTGAGGATGAGGGAGATATCTATGAAGGTATTGAAGATATCTGGCCCGATTATCCAAGCAAGGATGATTTCTTCTTCAACGAAGATGAATATTGAATAAGAAGGCTGACAAATAATGTCAGCCTTCTTATTTTCTAAATATATCCATCATTTTCTTAGGTCTGATCAGATCGAACCATGAAAACCCTTCAAACCTCAGCGTTTCCGGATTCACATCGGAAGGCGGATCGATTACTCCCTCGGGATTCTGATACTCATATATCTCAGTGATTTTACCATCCTCAACGAATATTTCGATCCGTGCACATTTTGCCTGGTTGACTCCCACAATTTCATCACCGTCAAGAAGATAATATATTGTCTCTCCGTTACCCTCAACATTTATTTTGTATAGCTCATTGTCCATGAAGAAACCGGTCAGGGATCTTCCCTTTATCTGGTTGAATCTGGTATCATCGACCTGGGTTGTTACAAAAGCTGAACTGAACAACTCCATCCTGTCAGCCATGCGGTTCTTTGTAAAAAGGGCAATCGAATCTGCAACAAGCTGGTTTTCCTCTGACCATAAAACAGGTGCGGTGTACATCCTTATTACCGAGTCGCGGAATGAATAGGAGAGAGAGTCGCATTTTGCCTGAATATCCTTGCTGTAGATCCTGCAGCCGTGGAATGCCCTCATCAGTCTGTAATCCTTCATTACCGAGTCCGAACGTGTTATGGCGCTTATCGTATCGGCATGCAGGAAAAGGGAGTCCTTGTCGGACACCTGGATAAAAAGCGCCTTATCCGTGACCATGAACCTTTCGGGTGTTTTATAGTACCATGCATAATCGCCTTTGACGATAATACTGTTTGTTGTGTCGGTAATGCTTGTATTGCGGAATGCGAGCCCATAACCCTTCTGATCGTCATAATAAAGTGAATCACCCCTTATTACCTGCTGCCTGTTGTCAATGACCGCATTTTTCCATATCCTTGAAATGTCATTCTTCGTATCGTACCAGCCTTTTTCACAATACAGATAAATACTGTCGCCCTCCATTTCAGATGGACCTGTGAAGAAAGCGGTCTCGGTTTCAGTATTGTAGTCCATTGTATCGGCTGTCATAACATAATCAGGATTCACGATGTTAACGCTGTCCTTGAAATGGAACAGGTTCTGTGGAACATAATAAATGCCTATGATGCTTGTCAGTGTATTTTCACCGTTGGTAATTCTTCCACCCGTATTATAGCGGGCAATTTTATTTGATACATCATATTTGACAGACCGGGTGAAAAGATGGGTTTCCTTATCAATAAGCTCCACATTGCCATCGACTGATGCTGTCCGTGAAGATCCGTCATAGAAAAGGCTGTCACCCCTAAGATGAAGGGTATCGCCCTGTTGCATGTGAATTCTACTGAAAGCCTTAACCTGGTTTATTCCAGTGTATAACCAGGCACTATCGCAGGTCATCAGGATTTCTTCCTGTCTCAGCGATACATTTCCAAGGAGTCGTGAAAGCCTTCTGCCAGTACTTTTTTCTATCTCATCATAAAGGTCATCTGCATGGAGGATTTCGATCATCCTTTTTCCCGGTTTCGGCTGAGGTGCATTCTGACTGAAGAGACCAGCAGAAATGAAAAGGATCCCTGTGAACAGTAGAATCTTTTTAGATATGATGCATTTTAATAAATGTGCTTTTGATGCTATTTCAACCATCCTGCTTCAAGAAATTTGCACGATTTGAATTCATCACTGATCTTGATATAGGTAGTTTCTATTTTTTCACGTATCCATTTCTGATACGACGACTGCCGTTCACTCATCGTGGCGGCATTATAGAAGAACTGGTAGTCGTCTTTCAGGTTGGCCCTGTGGGCCTGGATTTCATTATCGAGCCTTACAACCCTGAAAACAATATTCCCGATCTCATCGGTTGTCTGGAATGGTTCAGATATTTCCCCCATTTTAAGTTCCCTGACTTTCTTGTACATTTCCGAATTGAGCTCATCCAGTGAAAACCAGTTGCTTCTGTCAGAAGGATTAGTGCTTACAAACTTGCCTCCATTGATCCTGCTGTCGAGGTGGCTTGAGAATCTCATGGCGGTATCCTCGAATTTCAGACTGTCTTTCCTGATGAGCCTTGTAAGGCTGTCGAGCCTGGCAAGGGCTTTTTCAGTCTCCTGAGGTTTCACCTTTGGCCTTATAAGTATATGCCTGGTATTTACGAGATCGCCCTTACGGTCGATCAGCTGGATAATATGGAATCCATATTTTGACTCAACGATCTTTGAAACGGTATTTTTTGAAAGACTCCAGGCGGCGTCGGCATATGGTTTCTCAAGCTCCCCCCTTAATTTGTACCCTATTTCACCGCCGTTAATTCCCGAACCATCATCAGAGTTCAATACGGCAAGCATACTGAAGCTTTTGCCGGCTAATATCTGGCTGCGGATATCGAGAAGTTTCTGCCTTGCTTCAGCCTTGTTTTCCTCGTTGTTCGGAGGATCAAGCTGTATGATGCTGATCTGCACCCTTGCGGGAATAACAGGCAAAGAGTCTTTAGGGATGCCATTGAAGAATCTTTTTACATCATTTGGAGTTATCGCCAGGTCTGCAGTAATGCTGTTCTGGACCTCAGAGACAACCTGCTGTTCCACCAGAGCTTTCCTTATATCCCTCCTTATCTCCACCATGCTTTTCCTGAAGTATTCCTCAAGGGTCTTTTCGCTTCCTGCCGTTCTTATGGCTTCGTTGATCTGCATATTAAGATCGCCTTCAACCATATCATCAGTCACCTGGATACTGTCGATCCTGGCCTGATCAACAAATAGCTTTGCGATCAGCAATTCCTGAAACATGTTGCACCTTATCTGATCGACCGGCGTTCTTGGATATTCTCTCCGCATTTCCAGCACACCGTTCTCAATGTCTGACAGATATATTACTTCATTTCCGGTTATTGCAGCAACAGATTCCACAAGGGTCTGAGCATGTGATGATAAAATGCCCAGCATGAGCCAGACAACAATTATTAATCCCGACCTTCTGCTTCTTTTCATTATCAATAAATCTTAAAACTGTTTTCCCTTATAGCTTCGTTAAATATCCCATCTTCGAGATCCTGAATAAACTCAATCCTGCGATTATTCCAGATTAGTCTTTTAATATCTTCCCTCACATGTTCGAAAGGTGAGAGCGTCCCCCTGAGCCTGAATTCATTGATTGCAATCAGGTAAACCGAAGCAGTATCGCGGGTTTCATAGAATTTGGTCCGCCTCAGGAAATCCTCCTGGTTGCTGAATTCTTTCTTAAGCTCAATGGAAAGCCTGTCCATTGTGATCCACTCTTCGTTAAAATCATCAAATTTCTCCGCAAACTGGTAACAAATGCTTTCAAGCTCCTGAAAATCCTTCTGCTTGTCCGATCTGGCAAGCGATTTAATTTTCCATATATTGGGTGTCTCGACAGGAAGCTTGATAAAGAGTGCTTTAACGATATTTGATGTGAGCATAAAGCTAGCTTCATTTTCAGAATAATAATTTTCAAGCTCTTCCTGAGAGATCAGAGTATCCATTTTCTGAAGCATCATCATCCGCTGATATTCATATGCAACAAGATTAAGTCTTGTTTCCTGCAGCTGCTCCTCGATTTCATTCATCAATTCCGGAGGGAGGTTTTCCTCAGCTTTCTTGAACATGAGCTCACGCCGGGCCCATTTATTTATGTAGCCCTGGATCAAAGAGGTGCTGTCGGCCGGGGTCCCCCAGTTTTTTACCAGTCCGGGTATCTCATCATAATAGAGAACTTCATTTCCGGCTTTGGCCACTGGAATTTTATTCGCCTGGCTGTCGCTGTTCCTGCATCCATAAAATGCCGACAGTATCAAAATGATAGTTATAAACTTATTCATTGGCTAATCTCTTCTTCACTTCATCAAATACCTTGTTGTCGATCTTAACTGTGTATTTTCCCTTTAATTGCCTGATCCATTCCTCTGTCAGCCAGTCCTGATAATCTGATATCATATCTGCCTGAACCTCTTCCAGGGGACGAGGGACCGGCTCATTCAGCCTGGTAATATTTATGAGCGATGGGAAACCCTCCTTCGTGAATGTTTGTAAACCCGGGATCCAGTCGAGTTTGTCAATATCAGGGTCAACGCCGCCGGTCCATATGCCTTCCTTTATTGTCAGCAAAGTGTCGCCCTTAAAATTGAATTTAGCCATGAGCCTCTTATCGGTATCCGGCTTCCGTGAGTATTTCCTGTAAGCTTTTGCCAGTCGTTTGGCCCCATCTGATTCCCTGAGCGAATATATTCTGGCCTCAATACTTTTTTCTGACATGAAATTGTACTTGTTTGCATCATAGTATTTCTGAAGACCTGCAGAATCCTCCTGAACTTTATTCCAGACCTTCTCGGATGATATTTCAAAAAGGAGAATGCCATCGTGAAACTCATTCATCAGATACCTGAAATCGGGATATTTCTGCTCGAGAACCGAATTTTCATATTTCAATATTTCTTCCGATGCAATCGATTCGACAGAAGCATCTATAAAGAAATCAGGATTATTTGTGATGATCATATTTCCTCTCTTTTCGATGCTGGATGCAAAGTCCCTTCCCGAAAGATGCTGATTGGCAAATGTATAAATATTGCCTTGCGGAATGTTTCTGCGGTTGTATTTTGAGACCCCCCTGATAATGAGGGTATCGGTATTGTCTACAAACCAGCTGTGAACGGCTGGATTGATCCTGTATTTGTACTCTTTCTTGAGTCTGTCGATGAATGATTTCTTACCCAGCGAGACCAGATTTGACTGGTTCAGCCTGCTCTCGAGAAATGATTTTGATTCTTCCCAGGAACCTGGCGCCTTTTTCTCAAGGAGCCTGATTATATGAAAACCGTAAACTGAACGGACCGGTTTTGTATATTCACCAGTATCCTTGATTGAAAATGCCGCCTCAGAAAAATCACTTATGATTTCACCTGTTCCAAACCAGCTCATTTCTCCTCCATTTGCTGCGGATTCCTTATGATCAGAGAGCTCTGAAGCAAGCTTGCTGAATGGTTCTCCTTTGCGGAGCTTCTCGTAAATACCATTAATCTCTGTTTCAGCTTTGCGGATGGTTTGGTCATTCGATCCGGGAGGAGCTGCCTTCATTATATGGGCAACCCTTACCTTTCCCTTTGAGGGCCGACGATCGGATACTTTGATAATATGGTAGCCATACGGGGTTCTTACCGGCATCGATAATATCCCGGGTTTAAGAGTGAAGGCGGCCTCCTCAAATGGCGTGATCATCTGGAAAACAGTAAAATACCCAAGATTGCCGTTATTTATCAGTACTGATTTGTCATCAGAAGTGGCTTTGGCAACCTGTTCAAATGATTCTCCCTTGATTATTCTTTCCCTGATATCAATTGCTTTTTTATAGGCTTTCAGTGTATCCTCAGGCATGGCATCAGGGGTGCAATTTACTAGTATATGCGAGGCATTCACCTCTGAAAGTGACCTCTGATATGCCTTGCGGAGAAGCTTTTCCTTTATGTCGGGATCGGTAAGATAGCTTTGAGCCAGCTGATTTCTGTAGCCTTTCAGTTCTTCCTTGAAGGTTGCAGTCGTATCATAACCCTTGTCAATAGCATCCGCAACCTTGAGCTTGAAGGCAATGAATTGTTCCAGATAGTCATCCAGATCGGTCTTGTATGCCGGATCGAGGCTCTTGTTGTACATTCTGATGAATTCGCCTGCCTCAACGCCTCTTCCTGCCACTGTCATCAATATCTTTTCATCAGGCTTCTGAGCGAAGCTGCCCGGGAGAGACAGGATGAACAGCGTTACTGATAAAATGGATCTTATTTTCATGGTTCTTCGAAGAGATCCGTTATTCAAAAGTTTTCCTGCTGTAGTTGGGTGATTCCCTTGTTATTGCGACATCATGCGGATGACTTTCAATTATTCCGGAGTGTGTTATCCTTACGAACCTGGATTCCTTTTTAAGAACGGAAATGTTTTTGGCTCCGAGATAACCCATTCCTGCCCTGAGTCCGCCCGTCATCTGGTAAATGACTTCAGCAAGATTGCCTTTGAACGGGACCCTGGCTTCAATACCCTCGGGCACCAGTTTGCGGATATCATCCTCCATGTCCTGGAAATAGCGATCCTTTGAACCCTGCTGCATGGCTTCAATGGATCCCATTCCCCTGTAAGCCTTGAATTTACGACCGTTATAGATAATAGTGTCGCCTGGGGATTCCTCAACTCCTGCAAAAAGCGATCCTGCCATTATTGAGTCGGCTCCTGAAGCCAGTGCCTTAATTATATCGCCCGAGTATCTTATTCCTCCGTCTGCGATTACCGGGATGCCTGAGCCTTCAACAGCCCTGGCAACGTTGTAAATTGCAGACAGCTGGGGTATGCCGACACCTGCAATCACCCTTGTCGTGCAAATGGAACCCGGACCAATTCCGACCTTAAGTGCATCTGCACCCTCGCTTGCAAGTATCTTTGCTGCCTCTGCCGTTCCGATATTTCCTGCAACAACCTCCGCGGAAGGATATGTCTTCTTTATTTCCTTCAGGATCCTGATTACACTTTTTGTATGAGCATGTGCGGTGTCAATCACAATTGCATCGGCACCAGCATTTATCAGAGCTTCAACGCGAAGAAGAGTATCGGTGGCAATACCGACAGCTGCAGCGACTCTGAGTCTTCCCTTGTCGTCCTTGCATGAATTCGGACGGTCCTTTGTTTTTGTTATATCCTTGTAGGTGATAAGGCCTATGAGCTTGCCCGATTCATCTATCATCGGCAGCTTTTCTATTTTGTGTTTCTGCAGTATGCGTGCAGCTGCCTGAAGATTTGTCTGGTGATTTGTTGTAATGAGACTTGTCGTCATCACCTCGGTTATCTTTCTGGCACGGTTGTTTTCAAACCTGAGATCCCTGTTTGTCACTATTCCCTTGAGGATGCCATTTGGATCAATTACCGGAATGCCTCCTATTTTGTACTCACTCATAAGGTTCATCGCCTCACCCACCGTAGCATCAAGTCCTATTGTTATAGGGTCAAATATCATGACATTCTCAGCTCTTTTAACCCTTTTAACCTGGGCAGCCTGTTTTTCAATAGTCATATTTTTATGGATCACGCCAATCCCACCTTCGCGTGCAATGGCAATTGCCAGTTCATCTTCAGTGACTGTATCCATGGCAGCTGAGACAATAGGTGTGTTTATCCTAATGTTGCGGCTGAACATTGAGCTTAAATCGACCTCCCGGGGAAGAACCTCGGAATAGGAAGGGACCAGAAGCACATCATCAAAGGTCAATCCTTCATAAAGTATTTTATCCTTAATAAATGACATTGTATGATCCTTTTAGTTTTGTGGGCGCAAATTACTAAAAAAAACAGGACTCTGAAAACAAGTTACTACATTTGTATATGACTCAACCGGCGGTTACTATAGAACAGTGCAGGAAAGTACTTACCAGATACTGGGGATTCACATCTTTCAAACCGCTTCAGGAGGATATTATCAGGTCGGTTGCGGAAGGCCGCGATACCCTTGCGCTGATGCCGACCGGAGGAGGCAAATCGATCACATTCCAGGTGCCGGTGCTGGCGGGGGAGGGGACATGTCTCGTGATTACTCCTCTTATCGCTTTGATGAAAGAGCAGGTTAACCGACTTAACAGCCTCGAAATAAAATCGCTGATGATTCATTCGGCAATGTCGAGGGAAGAGATCGACATTACACTTGAGAACTGCATTTACGGTGATTATAAATTTCTTTATGTTTCGCCAGAACGCATTTCAACCCAGCTGTTTCAGGGAAAGGTTGGCCGGATAAACCTGTCGCTTGTTGCAATAGATGAAGCACATTGCATCTCCCAGTGGGGTTACGATTTCAGGCCATCATACCTGAAAATAGCATCACTGAGGGAGCGGATCGCGACCGATGTGCCATTCCTTGCCCTGACGGCCACTGCAACCCCGAATGTCATTGAGGATATAATGGTTAAACTGGCATTCAGGGAGAAAAACGTGCTCCGGACAAGCTTCGCCAGGAAGAATATTTCATATCTGGTGAGGCAGGTGGAGGAAAAGGGAACCTATCTTGTCAAGACGCTTGATAAAGTCACCGGCAGCGGGATAGTTTATGTGAGAAGCCGGAAGAGATCAAAGGAAGTTGCTGAAATGCTTGTTAATAACGGCATGGATGCCGATTTCTATCATGCTGGACTTCCTGATGAGCTGAGGGACAAAAAGCAGGCATCATGGTCGACTGGAAAAACTCGTGTAATTGTTTCGACAAACGCTTTCGGAATGGGAATCGACAAGGCTGATGTCAGGTTCGTTATCCACTGGGATGTACCTGATTCCATAGAGAATTATTTCCAGGAAAGCGGCCGTGCCGGTCGTGACGGCAAACCTGCTTATGCAGTACTCCTTTATTCACCGGCAGATAAAACCAGACTGAATGATTCGATGAGGCAGAAATTTCCTCCTGTGGAGAAGATTAAGGATACCTATGAAGCATTATGTAATTTCCTGATGGTGCCGCTGGGATCGGGGAAGGACAATGTTTTTGACTTCAATATGGCAGAATTCGTCTCACGGTTCAGGCTGCCTGTGATCGAGACATACAACAGCCTTGCGTTCCTTCAGAGGGAAGGATACCTTGAATTCACCGAAGAGATAAATAATCCATCGAGGGTCCATTTTGTCGTCGGACGCGACGATTTATATAAATTCCAGGTGGCAAATGAATCCTTTGACGGATTTATTAAGCTTCTGCTGAGGTCATACACGGGAATGTTCACGGAGTTTGTGGCGATAAATGAAGAGTCGCTGGCAAAGAAGACTGCAATAACAAGGGACACAGTGTATCAATACCTGGTGAAGCTCTCGTCTATGAACATTATCAGGTATATACCGGGGAAAAAGACCTCGCTGGTAATATTCACCGAGGAGCGTCTGGTCAGAAAAGCCCTGATGATCTCACCTGACAACTACCTTAATGTTAAGGAAAAATATTCGGCACGTCTTGAAAAAATGATCGATTACGCCGAATCAGGTAACAGGTGCAGATCGGTAATGCTTCTCGATTATTTCGGAGAGGAAGCTGACCGGTGCGGTACCTGTGATGTTTGCAGAGAAAGAAATGAGCTGGACCTGAGCAAATATGAATTTGACATTATCCTTGAGGAGATTAAAAGTATTCTTGCAGAAAAGAATCCCGATTCTGAAGAACTCGTTACCATGATCAGCTATCCGGAAGAAAAAGTGATAAAAGTGATCCGCTGGTTGCTCGAGCATCATAAAATCATACCGGATAAAGATCACAGGTTGAGCTGGAAGACATAGAAAATGGTACATGGCATGTGGTAATCCTATGCTTTATAATTCAGTTAACTGCAAATTTCTCCACCTGACTTTTATCCCTCCTCCGCTGTGTATCTGAAGCATTATCCGGCCTTTACCCTGGCCGATCTTCTCATCTGTCAGATCTGTCATCACTGCCCCGTTAAGCCAGGTTGTGATCTTGTCCCCGGCAACCTTTATCCTCATAGTGTTCCAGTCGTCTTTTTTGAGAATGTTCTCTTTTTCATCGGGGATTTGCCAGATCCATCCTCTTCCATACGACTCATAAATTCCTCCGGTATCATTTCCGGGAGGTGCAACTTCAACCTGCCATCCGGAAATCTGAACTCCTTTCCTGATATATGAGCGGATGAAAACTCCGCTGTTGCCGTTGGCCTCCTGTTTGAATTCGAGGCTCAGGTCAAAATCATCATAGTATTTTCGTGTTCCGAGGTAGCCGTACTGCTTATCAGGACCACTTTCACAAACAAGTTCACCATCCTTGACGTACCATAATTCGGTTCCGTAAATATCCCAGCCGGTTAAATCCTTCCCGTTGAATAAGGTTTCCTGTCCTGGCTTGTCAGGTAATTCCTTGATCTTCATGTTTCTGAACCAGACCCTGCTGCCGTGATCCTGAAGGGCAAAGACTCCGCTTCTGGCTATACCGTATTCAGGAGCGTTGTCCCATTTGCCGCTTCCTTTTCGCGCGAACCAGTCATCTGTCCAAGCCTGGTATTCGACTAACATTTGTTCGTTTAGCCAGTACTCAACGTGGCCATTGTCAAAAACTATCTTTGTGGTGTTCCATTCCCCTGCCTTGTTAAGGGTCTTTTTAGAAAGGTCCGGAGTGTACATTGCATAATCTGCTGCTGCCTTCTGCCACTCTTCAAGGGGAGACGCAAAACCTGCATCATCCACTAATTGATATTCAGGTCCTGTTACGTATGGTACTTTAAGTTCCGGCCTTTCAACCACATGATAAAGAAGGCCGCTGTTGCCGCCATCGGAAATCTTCCAGTCGAAAGCCAGGATGAAATTTTTATAGTCTTTTCTTGTAACGATATACCCTGTACTGTCACTGCCAAGACCAAGGGAGGTCAGGGTGCCTTTTTCAACTTTCCATGGTGCAATTTTAACGGAATCGCCATTGAAATCGCGCCAGCCGTTAAGGGTTTTGCCGTCAAAGAGGAGTGTCCATCCATCTGCAGCTTCCTGTTCAGAAAGCTTGTTTTGAGCTTGTTTGCAACCTGATAATAATAAGCCGGTGATAAGGATCACGAGCCAAAGGGAGATTTTTTGTTTCATATT
>Ga0105095_10000937_pt1 | contig 14737 bp, 11 predicted proteins | sample PPLLak2March2015_2_FD_79180 | JGI IMG/M metagenome (GOLD analysis project Ga0105095, IMG submission 79180) | Freshwater sediment microbial communities from Prairie Pothole Lake near Jamestown, North Dakota, USA - PPLs Lake P8 Core (3) Depth... | ecosystem: Environmental > Aquatic > Freshwater >... | reverse complement strand
TGACCCGCCCCGAGCTGGTGCAGCAGGCGTGGGACTATTTCAGGACCGTCCAGACGAAGGACCGGAAATACATCCCCTTCATCAAGCCGGACACCCCGCCCGCCATCCACCTGAACGCGGAGATCCTCGCGAAGTACCGCGAGGAGATGAAGAAGTACTACTACGACCCGACGAAGTACGGGACGTATCTCGAGCAGCTGGGCATCCAGTATCCGACGCTGCGTCCCGCGGGGTCGAAGCCGCAGTAGTCAGGGCACGCGCAGCAGGCCCGCCTTTGCGCACTCTTCCGCCACGGTCAGGTAGCGCCCGACGGCGCTCGTGCCGATGACGTAGGGATGCGGGTCGTCGACGGGGCCGAAGCCCCGGCGATGCGCGTCTCGTCCGTGATAGCGTTCGCGCAGGGAGGCAGGCATGGACCGCAGAGAGGTGTTACAGGTCGGGCTCGCGGCGCTCGCGGGCGCGGTGACGGTGAGTGAACGGGCCGCGGCGAACGGGACCGGGGCTGTCTCGCAGGTAAAGCCGGCGGCCACGCAGTCCAAGCCGCTCGGCGTGCACCCGCTCGGCGCACCGTTCGAGGGGTGGCAGGGGAACATGCTCGAGGTCACGTACCCGCCGGGCGTGGTGTCGGCGTCGCACCAGCATCCGGGCCCCACGTTCGGCTACGTGGTGCGCGGCCGCATCCGCTGGGCCATCAACGGCGAGCCCGCGAAGGTGCTCGAGGCCGGGCAGTCGTTCTTCGAGCCGATGGGATCGGTGCACAGCACGTCAGCCAACGCCAGCGACACCGAGCCGGCGACGATTGCGGTGGTCATCCTGGGCAAGGCGGGCGAGCCGCTGTCGAAGCCAGCCACGCCGCCCGGGAAGTGACACGAGCCGCGCACGCGCGGCGGTGTCCACGGGAACACGAAGAGCGCGAAGCAAGCACGAAGCCACTCCGCGCTACGCGCGTGGCGCAGGGGCCGTGTCGAGGCGTTCGACGAACAGCGACAGCTGCGCCGCCTCTTCCGGCGACACGTCGCTGCCCGGACGCCGGGGGACGCCGACGTCCACGCCCCGAGCGCGGAGGCCGGCCTTGATCGTGCCCGTGGGGTTGCTGGCGCGGAACATGAGATCGACCAGCGGCAGCACGTGGTCGTAGTAGATGGCGCGCGCGCGCACGAGATCGCGATCCGCCCGGATCGCGCCGAGCATCGCGCGGGCCTGCCGCGGCACCACGTTCATGATCCCGGTGATCCACAGCCGGCAGCCGAGCGCAATGGACTCGAACGCGGCGTTCGGGTTGCCACAGATGACCTCGATCCGGCCTTCGCACTGGCGGTGGATGGCGTGCACGCGCCGGCTGTCGCCTGTGCTCTCCTTGACATAGCCGACACGCGGGATACCGGCCAGCTCGGCGAGGAAGTCCGGCGTCAGGTCCACGCCGGTGAGCGACGGGTAGTTGAAGAGGATCAAGGGCAGCGGCGTCGCATCGGCCACCGCCTCGTAGAACCCACGCACGTCCCGTCGCGACCGGCCGGCGTACAGCTCCGGCACGATCGGCGCCACCATCACGGCGGCCGCCCTCATCTCGTGCGCACGGCGAGCCAGCCGCACGGCCTCGCGCGTGGTGGTGGCGATGATGGCCGGCACCACGGGCACGCGTCCCCGCGCCGCGGCGAAGGTGGCCTCCCACACCGCCACCATCTCATCGGCGGCGAGCAGAGGCCCCTCGCCGGTGAGCGCCGTCGGCATCAGCGCGTCGGCCCCCTCCCGCAGGATGAACGCGACCAGGCGCTCGATTTCGGCGCCATCGACGCGCTCGTTCGCGTCGAACGGCGTCACGAGCGGGACGATGGTTCCGGTTCCGGGGAGCATGACCGATGGTAGCGCAGGGGTCAGCGGAGTGGAGCGAACGCCGCGGTGAAGTGCCGCAGGGCGCCGGGCGCCGCCGTGATCCGGTAGCCGCGCAACTGGTCGCGCATCCCCGCCACGTGGATCACGGCCTCGGCCACGAAGTCGATGTGCGACTGCGTATAGACGCGTCGGGGAATGGCCAGGCGCACCAGGTCCAGCGCCGCCGCTGTCTCGGTGCCGTCGGCGTGGAGGCCGAACATCACCGTGCCGATCTCCACGCAGCGTACGCCGGCCTCGGTGTACAGGGCGTTGACCAGCGCGATCCCGGGGTACTGCAGCGGGGGGATGTGCGGCAGCAGCGATCGCGCGTCGATGTAGACGGCGTGCCCGCCCGCGGGCCTCACGATGGGCACGCCCGCGTTCAGGATCTTGTCGGCGAGATACTCCGTGGACCTGATGCGGTACCTCAGATACGGCTCTTCCACCACCTCTTCCAGTCCGCGGGCGATGGCCTCCAGGTCGTAACCCGCCAATCCGCCGTAGGTGGGAAAGCCCTCGGTGAGGATGAGCAGGTTCCGGCACTGCTCGGCCCACGCGTCGCTGTTCATCGCGAGGAACCCGCCGATGTTGGCGAGGCCATCCTTCTTGGCCGACATCGTACAGCCGTCGGCGAGGCCGAATATCTCCCGGGCGATGTCACGGGGCGTCCGGCCCGACTGGCCCTCCTCGCGCTCCTTGACGAACCACGCGTTCTCGGCGAAGCGGCACGCGTCGAGGAAGAAGGGCTTGCGATATCGGTCGCACAGCGCCCGGACGCCACACAGATTGGCCAGCGACACCGGCTGCCCGCCGCCGGAGTTGTTGGTGATGGTCACCATCACGAGCGGCACCCGGTCGCCCTCGCGGTCGAGCAGGGCCTCGAGGGCAGCGAGGTCGATGTTGCCCTTGAAGGGGTGAACCACCGCGGGATGCCGGCCCTCGTCGATGACCAGGTCGCGCGCCTCCGCGTCTTCGACCTCGACGTTCGCCCGGGTCGTATCGAAGTGGTTGTTGTTCGGCACGATGTGGCCGGGATGAAGAATCGTGTGGAACAGGATGCGCTCTGCCGCGCGCCCCTGGTGGGTCGGGATGATGTGCTTGAAGCCAGTGAGGTCGCGCACCGCCGATTCGAACCGGTAGAACGAGCGGCTGCCGGCGTACGACTCGTCACCCTGCATGAGTGCGCCCCACTGGGCCGACGACATGGCGCCCGTCCCCGAATCGGTGAGCAGGTCGACGAGCACATCGTCGGCGTGGAGCTTGAACACGTTGTGGTCCGCGCGCGCCAGCGCGGCCACGCGCTCCTCGCGCGTGGTGAAGCGGAGGGCTTCGACCGACTTGATCCGGAACGGCTCGATGATGGTGTGAAAGGGGCGCATGTCGTCACCGGCCCTGCTCGAATCCCGTCAGCACGTTGACGGCGTTCACGCCGACGTCTTCCACCGCGTAGCCGCCTTCCATGACGAACAGCGTCGGGACCTCCAGCGCGGCGAGGTGGCCGCCAATCCTCGGGAAGTCGTCGCCGCGCAGGCGGAACTTCGAGATCGGATCGTATTCGTAGGTGTCCACGCCCAGCGACACGACCAGCACGTCCGGCCGGAAGGCGCGCACCTTCTCGCCTGCGTCGGCCAGGGCGGGGCCGTAACCGTCCCACGTGGTGCCGTGGGGCAGCGGGTAATTGTGCGTGAAGCCGAAGCCCGGGCCCGCACCCAGTTCGTCCGCGTAGCCGAGGAAGTAGGGATACTCCACGCGTGGATCCGCGTGCAGCGAGAGGAACAGCACGTCGCGCCGGCTATAGAAGATCTCCTGGGTGCCGTTGCCGTGGTGGTAGTCCACGTCGAGCATGGCGACGCGCGTGCATCCGTGGTCCAGCAGGTACTGCGCGGCAATCGCCGCGTTGTTGAGATAGCAGTAGCCCCCCATGGCCGCGGATGCGGCGTGATGCCCAGGCGGGCGGCACAGCGCGAAGGCGCTGGCGGCGCCGTCCGCCACGACACGCGCGCCGGTGAGGGCCACGGCGGCGCTGGCGCGCACGGCCTCCCAGGTGCCGGCGGTGATGGGCACGCCGGCGTCCAGCGAGTAGTAGCCCAGCTTGCCGTCGATGAACTGCGGCACCCGGTCGCCGCGCAGGCTGCGTACGGGCCACACCAGCGGCAGCGCGTCGTGCGTGCGGCCCTCCGCGGCCCACTCGGACCAGGCCGTGGACAGGAAGTCCACGAACCCGTCATCGTGCACGCGCCGGATGGCATCGTCGTCGCAACCGTCGGGTGCGACGACGTCGCCCAGGCCGACCTCGCGCACGCGCGCCAGCACCATCTCGGCGCGACGAGGCATCTCGAAGCACGGCAACAGCTTCCCGTCGATGAGCTCGGCATTGCCGTGATGCCGGTGGTGGAGGTCAGAGTAGATCGTCAGCATATGCGTGGAGTCACGGGAACACGAAGGACACGAAGAACACGAAGGAAAACATCAGGAAACGGACAGGAAACAGAGAGTAACGCACGGAGAACGTGATCACGCAACATCGGGCGGCCGTCGCGTGAAGCCGCGGGTCAGCCAGGCCAGGTAGAGGGCGCCGGCGGCCAGCCAGCGCAGGCCGATCGTGAGGCTGTCGCCCGACAGACTGGTCCACAGCCACGCCGTGAGGACGCAGCCAATCGCAGGGAGGACACCGTGGCGGACGTAGTCGCGCTCCCGGCCCTTCGGCCGCTTCAGGGCGGCCCCGAGCCGCGTCGAGCGGCAATTCCCGGCTTCCGACTCCCGACTCCCGACTCCCGACTTCCGATCTCGATCCATCAAGTAATGCTTGATCACCGCCAGGTTCACCACCGAGAACGCCACCAGCGCGCCGAAGCTGATCATCGAGGCGAGCAGGCCGAGCGACAACCACACCGCGAGCAGCGAGATGGCCGAGACCAGCAGGATGACGAGTACCGGGGTGCCGAAGCGCGACGACAGCCGGCCGAAGAAGCCGCGTGGCAGCACGCCGTCGCGCCCCATCGTGTAGAGGATGCGCGACACCGAGGCCTGCGAGGTGAGCGCCGAGCCGAACGCACCGGCCACGTAGGCCACGATGAAGAAGGCGCCGAGCCAGCGGCCGCCGGCACGCGCCATCAGGTCGAGCGCGGCCGTGTCGGCGAAGGTGCACGAGGGATCCACTGCGGGAAGGCAGCGCGGCTCGCGCATCACGAGATGGCCGATATAGGCCAGCAGCATGAACAGGAAGCCGCCACAGAGGGTCACCCACAGGATGGCTCGGGGAATGTCGCGACGGGGCTCCGGCGTCTCCTCGGCCATCGTGGACACCGCGTCGAAGCCCAGGAACGACAGGCACAACACCGCGGCGCCCGCGAGCAGCGGGCCGAGGCCGACCGACGGGTCCACGCCTCCGGCGGCGTACGATGGATTGCCTGCGAACGGCTCCAGGAGGCTCACCTCGCCGCTCACCGAACCCAGGGCCATCACCACGAACGTCGCGACGAAGAGCACCTGGGCCGTGATGATCAAGACGTTGGCCCGGGCAATCGTCTCGATGCCGATCACGTTCAGCACGGTGACCGCGAGGATGGCGATGACGATGAACACCCACGGGGCGACGCCGGGGAACTGGGTGTTGAGATAGAGGCCGATCACCAGGTAGTTGATCATCGGCAGGAACAGGTAGTCGAGCAGCAGCGACCACCCGGCCAGGAAGCCCACGTGCGGGCCGAACACCGACCTCGCGTAGGTGAACGTCGAACCCGCCGCCGGGAACGCGCGCACCATGGCGCCGTACGACAGCGCCGTGAACGTCATCGCCACCAGCGTGATGAGATAGGTTGTCGGAAGCCGTCCACCGGTCTGCACCGTCACCAGCCCGTAGGTGGTGAAGACAGTGAGCGGAACCAGATAGACCAGCCCGAACAGCACCAGTGCGGGCAGCGACAGCACGCGGCGCAGCGCGGGGCGGGGCTCGTCCGGGCGGTGCGTGCGCGACATCCCTACTCGCAGATCCACAGCCGGCCGACCTCGGTGCCGTTCGGGCACCGGCCCGGCAGGATGTGCACGGACCGCCCGGCCCGTGACCCCTCGGTGTCGTAGATGAGGATGCGCGCCGGGTAGTCGGAGGCCACGCGCACGCGCTCGCCCGTCACGAACGTGACGTAGTGCGCGACCCAGTATCCCGCGCGAGCGTACTGGATGCCGCGGCGTTCCAGCTCCGCCGCGACACGCGACTGCGGCGTCTCCGGAGCGCGCTCGAAGTACTCGCCGATGACCGCCCGATGGCGCGCCCCCGACCAGGCCATCCAGGCCAGCAGCAGCACGAGGGTCGAGCGGCGCAGGGCGCGGACGGGCTCCACGCCGAGGTGCCAGGCCGCCACGGCCACCGGGATCAGCAACGCCAGAAGGGTGTATCGGATCAGCGTCGGATCGCGCACGCCACAGCTCCCGGTGTAGGCGGCGATCGCCTGGCCGCCCACGAGCGCGAGGAACACTACGAACGGCGGCACCGGCGTGCGCGTTCGCCACCCCACGAACGACGCGCGACCCGCCGCGACGAGGAGCCCGATGGCCAGCATCGCCCACACCAGGGGTGCCGCGGGCGCGGGCCGGCCCACGTAGTACTCGTCCAGCCCTCGCTCGCGCGCGCCGGCGAGGGTCGGAAGGTTCTGGCGCACCAGCCACGCCAGGTTGGGCCCGATCTCGGCAGTGACATCGCACTGCGCGCGGGAGGTGACCGCGGCCACGCTGGATGGTTGCGCGGGCAGCTCGAAGCGGGGCATCTCCGGGCCGAAGACATCGCCGAACCTGATGGCCGCATTGCCGAGTGCCAGCACGGTCGTGAAGGCGGCCAGCACGGAGAGCACGCGAGGCAGCAGCGCCCTCCATGCCCGCCATTCGCGCAACGCGTCAACGGCGATGAGGGCGGTCAATCCGTACAGGGTGAACTCGCGATGCAGGAAGCCGAAGCCTGCCACGGCTCCGCACAGGATGGGGCGGCCGCGCGTGATCCAGATCAGGAGCACGTACAGGAAGGGCTCGACGCTGCCGCCCATGGCCGCCACGAGGGAGGCCCCCGTGATCGGCGTGCACAGCGTGAAGAACCCGCTGGCCGCGAGCGCTGCGCCCGGACGCAGCCCAGCGTCCCGCGTCAGGAGGACCACCAGCATCGCGGCGACCGCCGCGTTGATCGCCAGGAGCGGCAACTTCAGGAGCGGCACCGACGCACCGCCCATCGCGAACAACGGCGCCGCCAGGTACGCCTCGACCGCGAGCATGTAGGTCTGGCCGTAGAAGGTGACGGGCAGGGCGCGACCCTCGGCCACGTGCTTGGCCATCAACCCGACGATGGCCTGATCGGAGTCGAAGGCGGCATGCGGCCACCACACGAACGCGGAGGACCGCGCCGCCGCCAGAAGCGCCGCGGCCAGTGCCGCGACTGCGAGGGAGACCGGTGGGATCGACGCGCGCGCGGCGAAGGGCACGACTGGGGGCGGATTATAATCGCGCCCCATGACGGCACGGGCCCCGGCCGCCGCGAGCGCAGGGATGGCGCTGGCCGGCATGGCCGCGGCCATTCTGTGGACGACCCCCCTTTCGCCGGCGTGGCCCTCCGAGCGCCCGACGATTCCCGGCCTGTGGTCGATCGAAGCGCTGTCGGCAGTCCCCCTCGGGGATCCGCTGCATCGTGCCGCCGCCGCGGCCGTGGGCCTCGCCGCTATCACTGCCGCACTCCACGCGCGAATCCTTGCACGTCTCGGCTACGACGCGCTGATGTCCGCGGGCGTGGCCCTCGCCATCGGCGTGCTCTCGTACGGGAGCTTCGCTCTCGCCACTCATCTGCCCGCGAGCCTGGCGGCCGTACTCACGGCGGCTGCGGTCCTGGTGGCGTTCGCGGACGGCGGCACTCCCCGTGTCCGGGCCGCGACGTCCGCACTGCTGCAACTGGCTGCCGGCGCCCTGCAGCCTGCCGCGTTCGCTGCGCTGCCGCTCATCGTCACGCATGCCTGGGGCCAGTCGATGCCCGCCCGCGCGCTCGCCGGATTGCTCGGCGTCATCGCCGCTGGCTGGGCGGCCTGCGCGCCCGCGTCGGCCGCCGATGCGGAACGACTCGACCTGTTGAACCGGCCGTGGCTCTGGCCCCTCGGGGTGATCATGGTCAGCAACGCCCTGGCGCCGCTCTGGGGCCGGCCAGCGGCTGGCACGGCCCTCATTGGCACTGCGGTCATGGTGGCGATGGTTCTAGCCGGACACCAGGCGTCCGCGCTGGCGGTGTTCCCGGCATGGCTCCTGGCGGCCGGCGTGACGAGCCTGCCCGCGGTGGTGCGGAGCGCTCGCATCGTGCTGGTGACCGGGCTCATGGGCGTCGCAATGGCCGAGGCGTGGAGTGTGCCGCCGCCCACGCCCTGGGCCCTCATCGCGTGGCGCGATGCCGTCGAGCGTGCCGTGCCCGTCGGCACGCGCATTGAGACCGGCAACGCGGCTGCGGCCGCCCTCAGCGGCCCGCTGTTCCGCGGACGACCGTCCCGGATCGAAGTGGTGGGACCGGTGCGCGCGGTCGGGGCCGGAACCACGGAGACGCGCTACCTGCTGGAGGATCTCGCGGGGACCGCGCACTCGCACGACCGTCTCGCACCAGTGCCCGTAGCGCATGAGGGTGTCGCCGACTACGTGGCGCGGCTGCCGGCGGGAACCATCGTAGGCATAGCCGTTGCGGTTTCGGATCCCGACGTCGGGCCGGACGCCGCCCTCGCTGCGCTGGCGCTCCTCGGTCACCGGGATCTTCCCGCCGCATCCTCAGTGGCTGCGGTGGGCATCGTCGGGAAGCCCCCCGCCGCCGCGCTGCGCGACGACGGGCGCCTGCACGTGCTCATTGGCGATCCGCTCGGCGCCGATGGCCAGCTCTCCCCGGCGGACTTCGAGCTGCGAACCGTGGCGGACGAGGTCAGCGTCCGCCTCCGCGGGCGAGTCCTCGCGACTGGGAGACGCTGGGCCGTCATCGCCCTGCGCCCCGGCGGCCCCCTGATCGAGGCGATGGCCGATGCCGAGGGCCAGCCGCCGTGGCCGATCCGGCTGCCGGGCCTTCAACTCTACCGCGCGCACCCCTGAGCGGTGCGTGGGGACCCTCCCCGGCCTCTCGATGCAGGGCCGCGCGCGTCTCGCGCGGGAGGAGGAGCCCATGCCGCGCATCTGCCGGTCTCGCCCTATCGCGTGAGCGCGGCTAGTGCGTCCAGCACCTCGTCGATGTCCGCCTCGGTGTGCGCCGCGTTCACCTGGAACCGGATGGTCTCATCGCCCTTTGGCACTACCGGAAAGGTGAGCCCTACCGCAAGAATGTGCCGGTCGAACAGCCCGCTCACCGCCGCGCGCACCTTGTCGGTGCTGCGCAGCAGCAGCGGCACCACTGGATGCGGCCCCGGGATCGACTCCAACCCCAGTGTGGCGAGACCCTCGCGCAGTTGCCGCGTGCGCGCGCCCAGGTTGGCCAGCCGCTCCAGTCCCTCCGGGCTGTCGGCAATGTCCACCGCCGCCACCGCGGCCGCGCAATCGGCGGCGCCGAGGGGGTTCGTGTAGATGTAGGTGTCGGCCTTCTGCCGCACCGCCTCGACGAGCTCGGGGCTTCCGGCCACGAAGCCGCCGTTCACCCCGAACGCCTTGCCGAACGTGCCCACCAGGATGTCCACCTGCGCGCCCGCGTGCTCCTCGGTGCCCCGTCCCGTGGCGCCGTACGCGCCGATGCCGTGCGAGTCGTCCATCATCGTCACCACGCCGTCGCGGAAGCGATGCTCGTGGGCGGCGGTCACGCCGAGCAGGTCCTTCAGCGGCGCGGCGTCGCCGCGCATGCTGAAGATGCCGTCGAAGATGACGACGACGCGGCCGATGCCATCGGGCACGGCCTCGAGCCTGCGCGCGAGATCGTCGGCGCTGTTGTGCCTGAAGATGGACCGGCGATCGCCCGGCACGTTGGCGATACGCATGGCCCGGATGATGCAGTTGTGGTTCAGCTCATCGCCAACCCAGTACGTGTCGGGTCCCGACAGCGTGATGGCCGTGCCGAGGATGGTGGTGTACGCCGAGTTGAACGCCTTTGCCGCCGGGCGTCCGGTGAACGCCGCGATGCGTGACTCGAGCATCACGTGGTGGATGCACGTGCCGTCGATGAACCGCACCGCGCCGGGCCCCGCACCGAACACGCGAGCGGCCTCGTCCGCCGCGTGCAGCAGCGCCGGGTGATGGGAGAGCGAGAGATAGCTGTTGGCGTTCATCCGCAGGTACCGGCCCGCGCCGCCCTGCAACAGGTAGCGCGGCCCGCGCGTGCCCGCGGCCGCCTCGTAGCCTTCGATGATCCGCTCCGGTGCCTTGGCGCGACCCTCGCGCTCGAGGTCGGCCACGTCGCTGGCCAGGCTGACGTTCAACTTGTCGAGTGACATGCGCCGACAGCGTAACACTTCGGCCAGCCCGGTCGTAGACGCTGGGAAACGGCGCGCGTGGTTACGAATGTAGACAACCCGGCCACGCCGTGTCGTACTCTTGAACGCTGATGCATCGTCTGGCGGTCCCGGTCTTACTCATCATTGGTCTCGTTGCTGCTCCGGCGCTGGCCCAGCCGGAGGATCCCCTCACGTCGGGCCGCCGGATCATCCGAGCCGAACGGATGGGGCCGGACGAGCGCATCGTGCTCGACGGCATCCTCGACGAGCCGGTCTGGAAGCGCGCGACGCACGGCGGCGAGTTCATCCAGCAGGACCCCGTCCTCGGCGCCGAGCCCACCGAGCGCACCGAGGTGCGCTTCGCGTTCAACCGCGACCACCTCTACATGGGAGTCATCTGCTACGACTCCGAGCCCGACAAGCTGGCCGGCAATACCAGCAAGCGCGACGAGTTCCTGGGCGCCGACGACCGGTTCATGTGGACGATGGACACGTTCCTGAACCAGCAGACGGGTTACTTCTTCGAGATGAACCCCGCGGGGCTGATGGCCGACGCCCTGATGGGTCCCGGCGGATCGCAGAACCGCGAGTGGGACGGCATCTGGAACGCGCGCGTGCGCCAGACCTCGATTGGCTGGGTGATCGAGGTGGACATCCCGTTCCGGACGCTCGCGTTCGACCCCAACGCGCCCGCGTGGGGCATCAACTTCCAGCGCACGGTCCGGCGCAAGCAGGAGGAATTGCTCTGGACGGGGTATCAGCGCAACCAGGGCCTGCGGCGGATGGCGAACGCGGGCCTGCTGGTGGGCCTCAACGACGTGAGCCGGGGCAAGGGGTTCGAGCTGCGGCCGTACCTGGCCGGCTACCTCGACTCGCCCGGCGGCGGGGCGCCCCGCGAAGGCGAGGCCGACATCGGTCTCGACGCGGCCTACAACCTGACGCCCAGCCTGCGCGCCGTAGGGACGCTCAACACGGACTTCGCCGAGACCGAGGTGGATCAGCGGCGCGTCAACCTGACGAGGTTCCCGCTGTTCTTCCCCGAACGGCGGACGTTCTTCCTGGACGGCTCCACGTTCTTCGACTTCCCGAACAACGTGTTCTTCTCGCGGCGCGTCGGCCTGGTGGAGGGCCAGCCCCAGCGCATCATCGGCGGCGGCAAGCTCACCGGGCAGGCGGGCGCGAACGACCTGGGCGCGTTGTACGTGCGGACCGGCGACGAGACCATCGACGAGCAGGATCTGCTCGGCGAGGACTTCCTCGTGGGCCGCTGGCGGCGCCGCATCCTGCAGCAGTCCTACTTCGGGGCCATCTACACGGGTCGCGCCACGCGCGACCAGTCCGTGGTGCCCATGCGGCAGACGCTGGGTGCGGACCTGCGGCTGGCGACCTCCGCGTTCCGCGGGAACAAGAACCTCGAGTTCACGGGCTACTGGGTGGCCAACACCACGCCCGACCAGTCCGGCGACAGCGCGGCCTGGGAGTTGCAGCTCGACTATCCCAACGACATCTGGGTGACCAGCCTGAGCGTCGGCGCGGTGCAGAAGAACTACGATCCGGCGATTGGGTTCACGCCGCGGAGCGACTATCGGCGTTACAACCCGGAGTTCCGGTGGAACCCGCGCCCGTACAACCATCCGGTGGTCCGGCGTTTCAGCTTCGGGGCCGAGCCGTTCTTCCTGACCGACATGCACAACCGCATGGAGTCGGCCGGGGGCAACATCCAGCTGTTCCGCGTGGAGATGCACAGCGGCGACAACGTCGACGTGTATGCGAACCCCAGCTACGAGCGCCTCCGGGAGGACTTCGAGATCTCCGATGGCATTGTCCTCCCCGGCGGCAGCGACTATCACTTCAACCGCTACGGCATCTCGGTCAACACGGCCAACCGCCGCGTCGTGGCGCTGCGGCCCCGCGCCGAGTGGGGCACCTTTTTTTCGGGGAGCCGCCAGGAGTACGAGCTGGGTGTCGATGTCCGGCCCCGGCCGGGGGTCCGCGTCAACATGTCGTACGAGTACAACGACGTGAATCTGGCCGAAGGGAGCTTCGACACGAAGCTGTTCCGCGTCGTGGCCGACACGCAGTTCTCCCCGTTCATGTACCTGGTGAACAACATCCAGTACGACTCGGTGAGCGCGGTGCTCGGCTGGCAGGCCCGCTACCGGTGGATCGTCACGCCAGGCAACGACGTGTTCTTCGTCTACACGCAGAACTGGATCGACGAGCTCGACCCGCTGGACCCCAGTCGGTCCGTCTTCCGCACGCTGGACCGGAGGACCGCGGCGAAGGTGGTGTATACGAAGCGGTTCTAGTCACGTCGGGAGTCGGGAGTCGGGAGTCAGGAATCAGAAGTTAGGAATCAGGGAGCCCCGTCACGGCAGCACGGCGATTGCCTCGATCTCCACCTTGTAGTCGGGCGAGGCCAGGCGCACGACCTGCACCAGCGTGCTGGCCGGCTTGTGCGTGCCGAAGAAGTCGGCCCGGATCTTCGCCGCCTCGGGCGCGCGGAACGCGTCCATGTCGGTGACGTAGATGTTGATTTTCGCGATGTGCTCCACGCCGGCCCCCTGCGAGGCCAGGGCGGTCCTCAGGTTCGCGAGCACCTGCCTCACCTGGTCGGTCATGGCTGTTCCCACCACCTTGCCCTGCGCGTCGGCCGCCACCTGCCCCGCGATGTAGAGCGTCTTCCCCGCGCGAACGACATGCGAGTACGTCGTCGGCGTGCTCAGGCCCGGCGGATTCGTGAACTGCAGCGACTGGGCCCGCGCCTGCGTGGCGGGGAGAGTGCAGAACAAAGCGAGTGCGAGCAAACTAGCGCGCATAGGAACCTCCGTTCCTGGTTTTTGAGTTCTCACTTCCCACTTCTCACTTCCCACTTCTCACTTCTCACTTCTCACTTCTCATTCCCACCGCCGAGCCGTTCGTCCAGCAGCAGCACCAGCTCAAAGCCGTCCGTGCCCTGTACCGGGCGTGTCGCGGCGCCAACGATGGTGGAACGCTGCTCGCGCTGGCCGTCGATGCGGAGCTTCATCGCCAGGCCACCGCACTGCGCCTCCATGGCAGAGAGCCGGATGGGCGTGGCCCACGATTGCCGGCGCTCGGCCGGGCGGAACACGAACAGGAAATCGTTCCAGTACGCGGCGCCGAAGACGGGCTCGCCGGCGCCCACCATGCCCCAGCTCGTGGCGCGCACCAGCCGAAGGGGCGTGGCTGGTGCGCTCGTGCCAGCCTCGCGCGAGAAGATCAGGTACGCGCGCTCGCGCCGCGTCGTCCGGTTGCCGTCGCGCGACGCGGTGAAGGCGACATCCAGCGTCCAGCCTGCCGACGTGAGCGCCTCCACCTCTTTGGCCAGGTCGTCCACGTCGCGCTTCGTGCCCCGGAGCATGCGGATCTCACGCGGCGTTGCGCCCGTCCGCCGGGCCATCAGCAGCAGGCCCTTCTCCGAGAGCCCCGGCCAGCTGCGGAGGTAGTTGCGCGCGAGCAGGCGCGGCTGGAAGCCTTGCTGCGCCGCGGCGGCGAGGTCGGCCTCGAGCGTGTCGGGGTTCGAGAACTCGATGGGGCGCCACGCGGCGATCCGCGGGCCTTGGGGCCGCTCGCGCTGCTCCCAGATGACGTGGGCGCGCCCGCCCAGGCGGTGGGTGAGGCCCCGTGGCTCCCAGCCCCCGTCCGTCAGCCCGGGCAGGGCCTCCGCCAGCTCGCGGTCCGCCACCAGGCGGTACGCCGCGCTGCCGCGCGCGGGCGGATCGGGGGTCTGCATCACGGCCACCGGGCAGGAGAGGCCGTCGGTGACCGTGGCGAGCCGCAGGCCGCGGGCGGCCTGCGCGTTCAGCTCGCGCTCGGTGGACGACTCGTTGGCGACGACGACCCACGCCACGTCTCGGTCGGCGGCGATTGCGGCGGCGATTGGGGCGGCGAGGGCGAGCGTGGCGGCCGTCAGGGCGGCAATCGTGGTCTGCATTACGCAGCAGAGTCTCGCACGGGTCCACGTCGAGCGCGCAGCGGCGTGCGGCGCCGGCAATCCCGCATGCGCGCCCGCGGCCCGAGGATCGGCACCGCCCAGCGAAACTGCACGATAGCGCGCGGGGCCTGCGCCCGGCGAGGATGGCGACGTGGAGGACTCGCAAACCATGCAGACCATGACCACCCGGGCCGATCTTGAAACCCTGGCCCACCTGAACCCGGGTTCAACCACAATCAGCACGTCGTGACGCGGGTCGCGGGTGAGATCTGCGTTCCACGAAGAGAGGGAGAGATGCAATGGCGCGAACCGTGAGAAGGCACGTGAAGTCCAGGTCGGCGGCCCCGGCTCGCGGCAAGCCGTCCAACGTCGATGCCTATCTGGCGGCCCTGGGCGCCGATCAGCGCGGCGCGCTCGAGAAGCTTCGGCGTACCATCCGCCGCGCGGCCCCGGCCGCCGAGGAGTGCATCAGCTACCAGCTCCCGGCGTTCCGGCTGGA